>Ga0302252_1000289_pt1 | contig 51081 bp, 40 predicted proteins | sample AAG_RA_Leu_MG_FD_193511 | JGI IMG/M metagenome (GOLD analysis project Ga0302252, IMG submission 193511) | Enriched activated sludge microbial communities from anaerobic digester in WTTP, New Holstein, Wisconsin, United States - AAG_RA_Leu | ecosystem: Engineered > Bioreactor > Anaerobic >... | reverse complement strand
TCGGTGGAGCCTCGGCAGTCTCGAGCGTGAAGCCGGGAACTCCTGCCCTGAGGTCCAGCGTGAACGGCACCGCTGCCCAGCTGATATCGCCGTCCAACCCGCTCTTCTGTGAAGCCAGACATATCCACAGCATGCCTGTGTACCGATCCCAGGGGAACTGCGTCACTTCGCCCTGCAGCGACACCGTGGTGTCTACAGGCGACATGGATTCGCCCTTCTTGAACGTTACCTCCGACTTGCCAGCGGAGCTGTTTTTATACACTGTAACAGGATTGACGAGCAGATCGTCTTCATCGAGAAGGTCGTTCTGCGGCTCGAACTGAAGGCGCACCAGCAGTTCTCCCTTTACTGGATCGAGAGACGCCACTGATGCCGTGATCTTCACGCCGTCACTCCGCCCCTGGCCTGTCTGCTAATAATGGCGGACCGTCTTTCTGTTCTCGGCCTGGTATTCCATGAGCATCAGAACGTATGCGGCGATGAAGACAATCGAGCATACGGCAAGTATGGCTGCCTTCAGATACTTATTCTGCATGAGAACACCGCTGTCGTGATTTTTCAGGCTTCTCAGAAGCTTCCCAGAGCGTTCTGAGCCGAAGCAGGTGCATTCGGTCATGAACCTTGCTGCGTGTCTGGCGGTCGGTAGAGTGATTTGATTGCGTAAGGGCTCCAGGCGATTATACCAGATATGCCGTCGTGCGGTCAATGCCGCATGCTCAGGCTGTAAAAGCTCATATCACAGAGCTTTGCCGCTATGTGCTGAACAGATCATTCGGCGAAGAACCCTGCTTCACAGCGGTCTTCTTCCATTCCTCCAGCCTCCCGGCGAGATCATCATAAAATCCTGCAAAGGCGCTCAGGAGCCAGTAGTCTTCAAGATCTATGGCTCTCTGATGTTCAGAAGAGCCTCTTGCCTGCGGGACTGTGGATATGTATTCCTGTCAGCGCTTGATGGGAAAATAAAACTTTTCATACCGGCTCCTTTCCCGGCCTATGCTCTGGGCGATAGCCGGATTGCCCTCAGATTGCCCCACAAGACGCTCTTGAGGGACATTCCGGCAGTTTTCCTCTCTGCGAGTCAAAAAAGCCCTGCAGAATGCATGTAACGACGCCTTTCTATCGTCTCTGTGACAGGCTTTTCCTCGATCGCTTCATTTGATTTTAAATGATGTATCTGATATAATTGTATCATAGAGTCAAGATAATCCCTTCACACAGAGTCATTCGATCTCAGTTCGCTCGAAATATCCACCTGAAAGGCAGTTTTATGGATCATAGTGATTCCAGGCCTTTATTTCTCGCTGATGATGAAGGCGGTGAATGCTGTCAAAGCAATCCAGCAGCTGTCCGTCTCAGAGAAGACGAGCCAATATGCGATGTAGACGAACTGGTGCATCTGATTGTCACCCGCTCGATAAACAGATACGATGCAGCATTCGAGGCGGATAGAGAACTGGACGAGATAATGCTCAAGCGCCGAGAAATCGACTTCAGGCTCGGCTTACTTCTCACCCTGTTCAAGAAGAAGGGCGAAGACTATATGGGGCACCGCTCCATAGGGACATTCTCAGTCGAGCACCTTTTGTTCTCAGGACGGCTGGCTTCAGAGCTGATGAGGAACAGCGGGCTGCTGTCAAATCTGCCTTTGACCAAAGAAGCGTATCTGCAGGGCGAGATCAAGAAGAGCGCTCTCAGGCATCTGTCGAGAGTGCTGACTCCGGAGAATGAAGCAGAGTGGATCTCAAAGACGAAGAAATTGTCGCTCAAAGCGCTGGAGAGAATGGTCAGGAAGGCTCTTCAGGAAAAGAAAACGACCGGGGAGGACGGCGGCGAGCACGATGGATCTGGCAGCGGCGATCACAAAGGATCTGCAGGCTCAGATGGCTATGGCGGCATTGAACGCGGCAGCCAGGCAGGCTCAGATGGCTCTGATGCAGTTGAGTCGCATGATAACGACATTCCGTCGGAGGAGAGCACAGAGCCGCAGAAGGGATTGATGATGCATCTGGATGTCTCAATCAGGCTCGCTCCGATGTGGGACTTCGCAGTCGAGCAGTTCCGCAACAGGGAGCAATACAATGAACCAGTCAGCCTGTTTGTCGAAGAGCTTCTCGCAAACTACATCACGTCGGGAAAAATAACAGGTGGCCGCAGGCCGGATCCCGCCGCAGACTCAAAGCTGCCTGTTTTCTACAGCTGTCATATGAAGAAGCCGATGAGATGTGTGGAGTCATACGATGATGATCTGCAGATTCCTGCAGGGAAATCTCCGCCTGGCTCTCAGGAAGATGAAGGCTGTGTGACGAGGCAGATCATCTTCCCGCCTTCCTTCTACGAGACACCTGATACTGTGGAAGATCTCGCTGATAAGCTGATAGAGCTGGCTAGATACCGCCAGGTGCTGGATGTGGGGATGGCAAAGATCCTGTGGGCCATCGAATACTGGGACCTTTACAGCGTGCTCGGATACAGCCAGTTCGAAGAGTACGGGAAGAAGAAGTGCGATCTCCCCAATTCAATGCTTTACCGTCTGATGAGGATGGCTGATGGATTCAGGAGGAGGCCGCTCATCGAGAAAGCTTTCAAGGCAGGACTGATCTCAAAAGAAAATGCGAGGCAGATCCTCATAATATCAGATGAAGACAACGAAAGAATCTGGATAGACTTTGCAGCCCACTCGCCGAGCGTGGCACTGAAGGAAGAACTGGAGCGGTGTCTCAGGATCATAGACTATGACTGCTTCTCCCGCTCATTCTACAATATTGTTCCGGGATTCAGATACATAACAGATGAGAGATACAGCGAGCTTCCCGATGAGATAAAGAAAGCTGTCAGGACAGGCTCATGGTACGTGGGCTCTTCACCAGACGAGTCCTGGCCGCTCGATGAGAACGACGAGCACGAGTTGATGGAGCGCGATCCCCGCCTGGAAGAACCGTGGAGATATTTCGAAGATGTGGATGACTTTCTGGCCTGCGAAGCGGAAGTGTCGGAGAGAAAGAGTAAAAAAAGTCTGTGTGCGACTTCCGACAATCAGGCTGACTGTAATGAGGCTCCTCTCGCGAAAGCCAGGGAGATCTGCACGATACCGCACGGTGCAGATCCGGCAGAGACATTTGTGCTTGATATCCTGGCAGATCAGATCGGCACTCTTCTAAAACACTCGACTATGCCGATCAGGTTCTTTCTTCCTGAAGAGCTTTTCGAGATGTGGAATATGTGTTATGTGGCCTACATGGGGACAGACTCTTTTTTAAACGAGAAGAAGCCGATTTCGGAAAAAAGAGTCAGTCCCCTTAGTTTGGATGATTCAGCCCAGGGTTTTATCGCGGCGCTGCTGCAGGAATGGCTCATCATAGAGCGGCTTCATTTCAAGGTGACGCGCAACTATGCAATCCTGAAGCGCGACCGGTTCCGCTGCCAGGTGCCTGGATGCAACTGCCGCCGCAACCTGCACATACATCATATCATCCTCCGCTCGCACGGAGGCAGCGATGATCCAGCAAATCTAATCGTATTGTGTGAAAAGTGCCATCTGAGACTGCTGCACGATCTGCACTCACTGATATAGAAGGGACGGCGCCTTTCAACCTCACCTTCACCTTCGGCAGCGCCAGTATGCGCAGAGTTGGCAGATACTTCCAGAAATATGTGAGAGGCAGAAAAGTCCTGCGGTCTTTGAGGGGAAAACACAGTCAAGACAGGAGCGGCAACAAAAAGATGACTGCGTGACCGAATTGTTAATAAAAGAGTCTGTCACTATTGTTTACCAAGTCATACCTCACACAATTCTATTCCATCAATTTTCAGGAAATGCTCATCCCTTGTGAATACTCTAAAACCGTATTGTGATGCCAATGCTGCAATCCAAATATCATTTTCAGGAATCGGTGTACCCTTCTGTTTCAAATTATTCTTGATTCTTCCGTATTCAAGAGCAGTTGCAGCATTTGTTCCTATGACAGGACATTTACTCACAAACTCATTAATACGGGCGAGATTTTGTTCCTTCAATCGAGAGTTCAATGCACCATAATAAAGCTCACCAAGAACAACAGCAGGAACAATAATGAGTTCTGCCTCACCGATGAGCTTCTCGACACTTTCATCTCCAGCAAATAGAGATATTACTATATTGGTATCCAGCATGAGCTTACCACCCATCTGAATCCACCTTTTCACAGCCTTCCTCTATTGCTTTCATCATGGAGTCTGTGTCTGATTTTTCAATGGTTTTGGAGAAAACAAGAAGATCGCGTCCGGGAATTCCCTTTACTTTTCTCCCTGCAAGCACTTTTATGAAATCGAGTATTATTCTTTGATCCTCATAGGGAATACTTTCAAGGTTTTCAAGAATTTCATTTTTTATAGACGGATGCAATGCTTTCACCCTCCTCTCGAGTATAAAACTGCAGAGGGACCTCTTATTCAAGAATAACACATTTCAGATTGAATTTCAAAGAGCATTCCGGCTCGCCGGAGAAGGATTCCAGGACCCAGGAAACGCTTCTCGAAGGCAGACCAGACGATTTTGCATTCCTTCCTCCGGTCGCACCTGTCGAAGCTTATTCGACATATTGGACATCTTCCCTATTTCCTGCAGCCATCCTCCCTCCATACATCATCGAAAAAGAGCCGCTCCGGTCTGTTGCAAGTTGGCCCGCTCCGGGATATAATAGCGGGAGAGATATTTCAGCGCTTTTCTCAGTAGTCAGGCAGCCTGCCGGAAAGCGCGCGGTCCCCGGAATGGCGTCAAAGGAGAGATACAGAAATGAACATAGACCCGAAGATCAGCACATACATACAGCCACAGGCCTGTGACAGGACCATAGCGCCACAGGGAGCCCAGGCCGCATCCGCCGGCGAAGAGACTCCGCCTGCAGGCTGCGATTCAGCGGTTATCATCGGGAAAGGCGCTAAAGGAGAGAAGGCGGCGACAGATTTAATCCCTTCGCCCATTTCTCTTTCCAATGTCTCAGGCGCCTCAGGAAGCGGGGATGTCAAAGCCGCGATCTCTGCAGATGCTTCGGCAGCTGTGATAAAAACAGTGCTGGGCGAAGGAATGGTTGTCGGACCTGCAATGCCTGGCATTATCGCGGGAGTTGACATCGCGACGGCAACTCCCGCGGCATCTGAATCCGCGCCACTGCCGCCTGTCCACGGCGATGTTCATATGCGCAGCAAGACAGAAGCGTCTACCGGCTATTTCGACTATGTCCTCAAAGACGGGAAGATCTGGACGAAATGGAACCCCACTCTTCCGTCGGCGCCATTTACCATCCCTGTAACCGAGGTTTCAGACGAGAAGAAGGCCGAAACGATTCTTGCCGATGGCGCAGGGCCCTACAACTACACTCTCGACAGAGAGAACAGCCGGCTTGTTGTAACGCCGAAACCTGACGCCGGCAAACTGGGCTTCAAGATGATATCAGGCCATCTGGTGGAGACCGACCCGAAAGAGGCGAGAGCCTGGCATCTCTTTGATGGAGCCGGCGGCCCAGATCTTCAGCCGGACGAGCATATCGTGGAGATTCAGGTAGCAGGCGAGTTCATCGAAGCCAGGACCAACAGGAACAAGATGTACTCGTACGACCCGACCAAGCCCGATCCGGTCGAATGGAAGGCCGACAGGGGTTGCCCCTTCGGCGGCGATGTGCATCTGCCTGAAGGGATAAGGGACTGGACCCTCGGCATGAGCGTCGCCGTGAAGTCCAACAGGACCTGCATCAAGGCTATCAATCCCTATACCGATATAGTATCCTACTATGAAGACACTGTAGGGCGCAAGGGCGCCTTCGGCTTCACTGCGACCACGGGAGTGCTTCTCCATGGAGGGCACGAGATCAGGTACCGCGACACAGGCCTTCCGGCTGACTTTGCCAGAGGCTTCCTGACTCCAAGCCACGGCAATTTCACTGCAGAGAAGCTGGCCCAGGCAGGCTCAACATGGCTTATCTTCGGATATGAGCCGGACGGCACTCCCGGTCTCTACGCCCGCATGTATGACTACGAGCTGAACGGCAACTGCCCGATAAAGCGCTACACTTATCACGACGCTCCTTTTTCTCAAGACAAGGTCTACTCGCTGAACGACATGGTCGAGCGCCTCCCTGAGCCCGGATGGAAACATCTGCCTTTCCCGGATCTCTCCGGCAATGCCATGGTGACGGACAGAATCGACATCCGCAGCACCGGCATTGGAAACCAGGAGAGGGAGATCCGCATCGAAGGCAGGGACAGCAAGGGAGTTTCCGGCTTCTATCACAGGAAGCTCGATGAGAAGAGCTGGCAGTTTACGCCTGCAGGCGGGCCCGTTACAGGGAGCCCTGTCTCTCCTGGCAAATCGGATCCATCGAAGGTAATGACCGAGCCCCTGACCATGAGCTTTGACAAGGCCGAATGGTCAGGCGATATGAAGGGAGCGCCTGTCAGAAGCATGGAGCTTCTCGATTTTCATCCATATCAGACCCAGGATCAACCCAGCACCGTCAGGTTCACCCTCGAGTCAGGCAAGACTGTAGACGCCCTCGTGCGCACAGGCGACGGATGGACCATGTACAAAGCGCCCGAAAAGGATACCGAGCTGATCGGCAAAGGAGTGGGTCTTCCGAAAGTATTGACAGGCACGCTCGAAGTTCCGGAAGAAGCGCTCAACAGCACCGATCCCGAAGTGAAGGCTTTTGTCGACGACTATCTGATGCGCCTGGATAAAAAGGAGAACCAGTTGATGGTTCTCGCTGACGCCGACCATGTGAGAGTTGTCTCGAGCTGGTACTACCGTAACAGCGATGAGGGCTTAGACTGGACAAAGAACCCGAAGATGGACATCACTTTTTCGCGGGATGCGAAAGGCGAGACCGCCTATGAGAAGCGCACCCTGGAAGGGAGCCTCCGCCCGTCCGACGGGATGTCGAGATCTGAGCTGCTCGAAGTGATAGAGAGGAACAAGGACCTTAAATCCGATATGAAGCACGAGCTCAAGGAGAGAAAAGCGCTGCACAAGCTCCGATGGGCCAGGGCAGAGGCGAGCGAGGCTTTCATAGACGTCGCTTCGCTGGCCCTTTCCGCTCTGAACCTCACCAGCAGGATGCCGCTTGTCGGCCCGATGACCCAGATCGGACCGCCGCTCATGGATGCCCACACACTGGCAGACTGGCACACGGCGTGGACGACACCGCCCGGATACACGCGGGCCGTGGATACGCTGAAAGGCAACATCGCCCAGGCGAAAGCGCTGCTGAAGCGGGCTGAGGATTGAGTGTTTCCGGACAGGAATGCTGAAGCGAAAGACATATGGACTGAGACATTGAGCGCCAACAGGCGTTTTCAGTCATTGGAGGTGTGAGGATATGGAGAGCATAGAAAAGAGGATACGCTCCCTGCCTGTCGATCTGCAGAAGGAAGTTGAGGATTTTGTAGATTTCATAATTGAAAAAAGAAAGAATCGACAGAAAACTGCACCACAACTGCTTTGGCAGGAGCGCTCAAGGATCTTGGAGAAAAAATGTCATCAACGGAGCTTCAGCATAAAATATCAGCATGGCGCATAGGGGAATGATGAGATGAAGATCCTGCTGGATACCAACATTTTTCTCGAGGTCATACTTGAACAGGAGCATGCACCGGAAGCGAGGGATCTGAGGAAGGAAAACTCCCAGTCAGATTAAGCCCTGAAGAACACAATCTCCGGCCTGGCCAGAACCTGAAAGGGCGCAGACACTCGCGTCTTTTTTAAGACCTTTATCCGGCTTATAAATCACTTTAATTCAGTGATATTGGCATTGGCCGGACTTCGCCAGCCGGCAACAAGCCAGCCATCGTGGATATCGATGCCCTTTCAGGTCTGAATCGCCGGCCTTTCATGAGCTTCAACGGCTCTCCCGTCACCTCCAATCACATCTATATACCCATCCTCTGACGCCACGTACACGGTGCCTTCAGGGCCTGCGACGGGACAGGAAGGATGTTCATGGATATCCCTGGTCCACAACAGCTCGCCATTTCTGAAAGCCTGGAGCTTACCGCTCTCACCGGCCACATATACTTTACCATCGGGCCCTGCGACAGGTCCGGAAGGGCGCTCACCGGCTTCCACGGTCCAGAGCCGACCATTATTGTTGAACGCCTGAAGGCCGCCATTTTCTCCAGTCAAATAAACTGTTCCGTCAGTAGCCACTGTAGGTCTGGAGGGACTCGAGCATGTCTCTGCGGTCCAGAGCAGGTTATCATTTCTGAAAGCCTCGAGACAGCCGCTTTTACACGACACATATACTGTGCCGTCCGAGCCCACTGCAGGCTCGGATGGCTCGGACCGGGTATCCTCATACCAGGACCTGTCCAGCTCGGAGGACCCTTTGTCGGAATCAGAGATAACGGCTTTATTCTGTGAAAAATCTGGAATTCTGCATGTGCCAGGATGAGCAATCTGTATATTCATGGTTCACCTCTTTTATGATTCTGAGGCAATAATAACAGGGAGGTCTTAAAAAACAGTTAAAAAAGATGGGAAAAAACCAAAAGACAGGCGATATTTGGATATAATACAGAGGCAGGTGCTCACCGAAAGGGTTCTTATTACAGTAGAATCCAGTATGACAGTTCATACCTGATGAGTAGAAAGAATATCTCTCACGGCAGGCCGGGATGTATTTGCTCCTTTATCCAAAAGGTTTTTTCTATTACGACCATTTAATCATACAAGAACATAAAGATAAATATGGGCTTCCACACGATGGGTCAGATGATTGGAAATCGGGCGTTCCCAAAGGGAACCTTTCATAGAGCAAAAGGCCAACTCTGCATCATGCAAGAAGTGGATATTTCTTACAGGAATTGTGTTATAATTGAATACAAGAGACATTCAAAAGGGGGGAGCAAATCTGAAAAATCCGGAAACTCAGACGAAATCGTCCCGGAATCTTTCTGCGAAAAAGATTCTCCTGTCGATTATCATACTCAGTATTGCAGGATATCTGTTTGTCCACTTTTTCTGGATTCCAATGTCGTGCTTAAGCAACATTGAATTTACAACAGATGCAGCTTCGCTGAAAGGATTAAGCAACAGCCTGGAGATTTCAAAAACAGAGAGATATAAAAGAATGCGTTCTATCTGTAACAGAAGACTGTTATGGGGCAGAGACCACTGTGCTACAGTGTTTCTGCGTGATATGGGCGACAGGACTTCCATTCCTTACATTATCTGGTCCATGCCTTACAAAACAGATGATTGTCCGGTATACCATTGTATAGATTTACACAGCGATGATGCTCTGCGCCGGATAACCAATCAGTCTCCGGGTATGGAGAAAAAAGACTGGATGATATGGTATGAGAAAAATCTGAATAAGAGCACATCCGAATGGTGGGTTGACGGCTTCAACGCCGCCGGTTACCCAGTTTCAGCGCGAGGTGACGATGCATCGATTCACCAGCTTTTCAGGCTCCTGGGAGAGAAGCAGAGAGAAAAGCGCAGTGAAGAATTTCTTGTGATAAATGCCCTGAGGATGCTCGAATGTTACGATAGAGAAGAAGTCGTCAATGTTTTTGGGAAGGTGATGGCTTCGAACAATAAAACGGAGATCAGAGGCGCGCTCGATTACTGGGAGTATTCTATTGCTGCATATCTTGACAGTAAAACGCCTTCAAATTCTCAGCTTTTCAAGGTAATGCTAACGACAAATCCTTTTTTTCTCTGCACTGATAATGAATCCTGGAAGAGGCCCCCTCAACTGACTGCAGAGGAGAGTGCAGCTGGAATGCTTTCTCTTCTTATATCCCGGGAATTTGATGTAAATGCTGAAATTTCGGGCTATACTCCACTTTACCTGGCAGCGTATTTTAATCGCATACAGACGGTCCGAAACCTTCTTGATAATGGCGCCTTAACTGATAAGAGAATCGGAAACAATGATACACCTTTGATTGGCGCTATAAATTGCAGATATGGAGAAAAAAACGACAGAAGGAAAACAGACATGGTTCTCCTTCTTCTCGAGAAAGGCGCAAACGCCAATGCAGCAGGGCACAGAGGCAATACACCTCTGCACAATGCAGTTCGCAGAGGCAATGCGGAAATTGTGAAGCTTCTTCTTTCACACGGCTCCGATGTTTCTCTGGAAAACGATTACAACGAGACAGCGCTTGATATTGCCGATAATTACCGATACAGGGATATCGAGAATACTCTGATAAAGCAATGAGCATTGCGCTGCAGAGAAGCATTATGTAATGATGGCCTTTTCCTTATGCCGTGACGTTTCCGCGCTCTCCAGCACTTCCACCGTGCCGCTGCTTCCGTCCACAGCCACCAGGTCTCCGTCATGGAGGGCCTCCACTATTCCGGGAATGCCGATCACAGCCGGGATTCCTATCTCTCTTGCCACTACCGCTCCGTGGGAGAGGAGCGAGCCGATCTCGACCACTACAGCTCCTGCAAGGGAGAAAAGAGGTGTCCATGAGGGAGCAGTGGCAGTGGTGACGAGAATCTCTCCCGGCATGAACCGGTCTCCTTCGTGCAGATCCAGGATGATCCGGACCTTCCCCACGGCCTTCCCGGCACTGGCGCCTACCCCTTTGAACGTGCCGGTGTGCTCTTTTTTTTCAGTGAAGAAGAGAGTCGTGCTTCCGGCACCTTCTATGCGATGGAGCGGACAAGGCAGTGACTGGAGGCTTTTAAACTGCTTCTGCCTCTCCCTGATCAGACTTTTCAGGGAATCCCCGTTGGTCGGGAGGCCCAGCTTCTGGAGTTCGTCGAGAGTCAGGAAAAAGATATCGGAGTCATGGGTGAGGTTCCCCTTCTGAACAGCCCGCCTGGCCAGCTCCATGAGATGGACCTTGAAGATATCGGCCCTGCGGCTGAAATAGAACTTGATATTCTCCCGGAAATGTACAGAGTCGTGCATCACCTTGACAAGAAGATTGAAAACGATCCTTTCAGGAAGTGAGAGCTTGCTCCTGATGCGCTGCACAGCCTCCCTGCGCCTGGAGGAAAGCTTTTCGAGATATTCGCTCCCGCTCATCATCTCTCCCGATCTCATAATGCCGGCCAGCATTTTCAGAACCTTTTCCGGCTCCTCGCGGTTGTTCCTGAGATATATATCCAGCGAGCCATCGCCGAGGTGACCGAATTTCTCCATATAACGACCGAATGCCTCGCGGAATCCCGCCAGCCGGGGCTCGGATTCGAGCCTGTCCTTCCAGTCCCCTCTCACCGTTCGGTCAGCATCGAAAAGGAGGCTTTCACTGCCTTTCAGCTTCCACAGGAGATCGCGCAGCTGGACGGCTGCCGAGGCAAACAGGGGCGTGCCGATACCCTGGACCAGCTGAGATGGGTTCGCGTCGTGCTTTGTGCAGATGCTCTCCAGGAAGGAGTAGACGTTCATGTAGCGCATGGAGCCCATCAGGTGGAGGGCAAAGCCCTCTGTGATATCACTGAAAGGCGCCATCTTTGATTTCAGCTCCTCTTCAGTCATGCCGCGCAGCGTGTCGGGATCGGGGTATTTCCAGCTCTCTTCCTCTTTCCTGATAAAAGCATTGTAGGACCGTCCCAGAGTGAGGTCTTTCCAGAGGAGGGGAAAGAAGAGCATGAGCAGCGAGGGGGAAAGCTTCAGGACAGCCCTCTCAGCCGATCTGCCGGACAGGAAGGACTCCATAATGGAGTCCGGATTTCGCACAGGGAAGCGGGAGGTCAGTTTCCTGAGATCCGTAACGTTCAGGAAAACCCTGCCATCAAATACCGCTGCGGGTCTGTATTCTGTTTTATCGCCTAAGAGCAGTGCCATGCGGGTGAATCCCATTCCTATGAAAGGCACGAGCATGTCGGAGACCAGGGGGGTCAACACCATGGGGAGGGCCTCCCTGGCGTTGATACTCGTCCAGTGCATATCGCCGCTCCCGGTGGACGGTATCTCCCCTTCCCGGATAAAGGCGATGGTGCAGGAGGTTTTCCGCCGGAGGGCAGTGACAGGCCTCACCTGGAGCCATACCGGCTCACCGTCTTTCACAGCCCATTCAAAATCGAGGGGGCTGCCATCAAAGTGCCCGCTCAATCTTTCTTCGAGCTCCAGCGCTGTGCAGACCAGAGTGTCCGTCTCTGCGTCGTGAGAAGGAGAGGGCACGGCCCTTTCCTTCCCGGAGCCACCGCGATGCACGACAAAACGCTCCCCTGCAGCAGAGCCATCCATCAGGTGCTCGGAGGTTCCCTCCACGCGCTCCAGAATAATGTGGCTCCTGCTCCCGCTCACAGGGTCACAGGTAAACAGAACGCCTGATTGTTCAGCTTCCACGACTTCCTGCACCACGATATGCATCGACAGCTCCTTCAGCTCAGTACCTGCATAGCTCTGGAGGTGCCGGTGTTCCTCGCTGTTCAGGTCTCTTATCCTCCGGCAGTGCTCCGCAAGCTGAACCCTGCCTCTCACTCTCAGGAAGGAGCGGAACTGACCGGCATAGGATTTCACTTTTCCATCCTCTATCGAGGCGCTGGACCGTACTGCGTATGACTTCGTTTCGTCGTGGTCTTTGAAATGTGCCAGCACGGCCTCGACTGCCGTCTCCAGATTCATCGCTGCCGGTATGCACACCGAATCAGGCACCTTTGCGCCGCTCTTCCACAGCAGATGAATTCCCATCCCTTTTCCGCCGATATGGGCTTTTTGATTCTCATCCAGGTCAGTGCAGAGATGAAGTATTTCATTCATTGCGTGACTCTCCGTCCTTTTCTCTCTGTGGGCTGATGATCTCTGGAGGCTCCCTGAGAAAGGAATCATAGCTGCTCTGTACCCACCGGGAAGCGTCTATCTGCCGGTAGAAGGTATGAAAATGCAGCAGTGAGATGAGCAAGGTGGACAGGTTGACAGCAGATTTGACCATCTGGGCGATTGATGAAGCATCGCCCTTATTCTCCATCCTGAGATGTGCGGCGTAACCTGCAGCATTCTTTTCGATCGCGATCAGCTGCTCGATCTTTTCGGACAGCTCAAGCAGGATCTCGAGAGAGCCGCCGCTCTCCAGGATCGTGCGGAAAATGGAGCAGATGATTCGGTTGTCATGGTGATAGAGCGTCTCGCTCCCGCTGCCGGACGATGATATGACGGGGAAGATGAGATTATGCTCCTTCAGGCGCCTGAGGACCGATTCATCGAGCCCGCTTGACTCACGCAGCTCCTCCCACGTGAGAGGCTTATGCTCTTCCGAGCCTGCAAGATCGCGGATCAGCTTTTCCCTGGTATCGAGCATCATCTCAACACCGAGCCCCCTGCTCTTTTTTGTGATGATTGCGCGAATCTGTTCAATGGAAAGGTCATATTTGTCCCGGTAAAGACGTATCATCTTCAGCCCGTCGACAAACCGCTGATCGTAATAGGACATGTTCCGCGCCGTCTTCCTGGGGGCGGGAAGAAGCCCCTCGCTGATGTAATACTGGATCGATGTTCTGCTCATCCCTGTGAGCTTCTCGAGGTCTTTCATCGTCAGATGCTCTTGTGGGTCATCCATGATATGGTCCTCTGGAATAGTAAATAGTAAAGAGTGTCACTCTATACATTATACTATTTCATGGAGGGGCTGTCAATGACTTCACGATCTCACAGGGTAAGAATGACGCTGACATCGTGGCGCTCTCTGTAAGAATTGTCAAAATATCCCGTTGACGTAATGCTACATGAATCCGATAGAAAGAATCCTGTGCTTACGGTGATATGTTTACAATCACTCTCTATACCTTTTTGATTTATCGTAGTATAATTATACTGCTCAAAAATCAAAGGCAGTGGGGGTAAGGAACATGATACAGGCAGCAGGAGCAGGTTCTTCACAGGCTGTGCGATCGACGTATTCCAGCATCAGCGGTAGAATAGGGGAAAACCAGGCAAGTCTCAGTCTGAACCAGTATCAGGACAGTGTCGATATCTCAGGCTCCGTGGGCACTCATATGGTTAACGTCCATCAACATATGAGCGGCAATTCCTCGAATATCTCCGGCAGCATCTCGGGGCCAGGCGGATTCAAGAACGTGAGCCTCTGGGTAAACAGCTACGGGGGCAACAAGAGCATATCCGGCAGCATAGGAACCGATCCTGTAAACATCAGCCAGCGCGAGACAGGAAACCAGCTCTCCATGACAGGGTTTATCGGGTCAAAATATGTGAACATTTACGGATACACCAACCCGGGAAGCGCAAACCTGAGCGGCAGCGTGGGCAGCGGCGTGTCAAGCTACGTATCGCTAAGTGCCTTCGGGGGCTCTGCAGGACAGCCTGTGAACTACGAAGGGATAATCCCTGCGCTGGTATGCACCGGAAGGGATAAATAGAACAAACACCGGCATCATCCTGCATTCATGCGTCAGTGTATCGTGCAGAATGAGCGGCTGTCGCAGGTCCATATAAACTGCCTCCGGCAGTTTTTCGTTTTCTTCTGAGTAAAGGCGCCGTCATATCACCCTGCGGCGTCATTCAGTTCCGTGGCTTTTCCGGAGCTCATTATATGGAGGCAGGATATGAATGACTGGTCTTCAATAGGCTACAACCCCGGCTCGTTGGAAGATTTCAAGAAGCTGGCCTCGATGGTGCATGCACGGGGAGAGCGCATAAAGGTCCCAGGCGGATTCTACATAAAATACACTGACGGCTCCGGAGCCGAACTGTGGGCGCAGGCAGACGAAAGAGGGGAATTGTGCGGGATGCATCCCCATTTTGACTGCCGCACCAGCATGAATGTCAGTGTGGAGCGCGCAATACAAAGACAAGGCTTTGACGGCTCGTTCATGTGCTTTGCGGAGCCTCGGATGTATAAGGATTCATATTCCTTTGTCTTCGATCTTCCGGATTTTCGTGCCCACTCGCACATCACTCTGCCCTTTGAGACGGAGGTGAGCATAGCGGCTTTCGCCCAACAGATAGACCTTTTTGACAATGACGATGAGCTCAATAAGAGCCGATATGGAAAATTTGCACGGGAATCATATATAGCAAGCGGCCTCATATTTCCTGACGGGAGAGCCAAAAACCCGCCGGAAGCCAGCGCAATTGTCAGCGGAACTGTCGAGGCCTTTGAGGAAAGGATGAACAGCCACTCGGGCAGGCCTTTCCTGTGGATGCGCGTAAAGAGCTTACTGGGGGCCATGGATGTTGTATGCGATCCGGCAGGAATCAAAAAGAGACCCTGCGCAGGGGGTATTGTCTGTGGCAGCTTCTGGCTGAGCGGAAGATGCAGGGAAGTAAGCGCGCATTAAGTGGGAAGAGAGGAAAGCCACAGGATAACCAATGGCTCCGATGTTTCTCTGGAAAACGATGACAACGAGACAGCGCTTGATATTGCCGATAATTACCGATACAGGGATATCGGGAATATTCTGATAAAGCAATGAGCAATGTGCTGCAGAGAAGCATCAGGCTCCGGTTTCTTTTGCCTTTCCGTGATATCTGTAAAAGAGATATGCTCCGGCGCCCACGGCAATCACTGCTGCTCCTGCAGCGGGATTATTGTAGAGAAGCTCGGCCGCCGGCCTTATCACGTGCTCGAATGCAGGCTCGAGGGTGTTCTCGAAGAGCTTTTCTCCGGCTGTCTTCAGAGCCTCTATCTTCAGTGAGCCGCCAAGGGTCAGGAGCGAGCCCGTTCCGGCTGCTATCGATCCGGCGCCGTACAGCGCTGCCGCCCCCGGCTTCCCGTTCTTGAGATTTTTCACTGAATTCCTGCCCAGCACGAAAGATGTCAGCCCGAGCCCGGCGCCAGCGACGACTCCGGATCCTCTCAAGGCCATCTCGGCTGCTTCGTGTGCCCCATGAACCTCCAGAGCCGCAGCGGCCCCGCCTGGTATCATAGAAGCGCCAATCGTCATTCCGAGTGAGTTTCCTGTACCGAGCCCATCTGCCTTGGCATCTTTAACAGACATTCTGAGGAGCGCTGCCCCTCCCGCGCTGAGAGCCACAGAACCAACTGTGGCGGCGTTATTAGTCAGAAGACCCTTCACAGCGTCTATTCCCAGGCCGTGGCCTGCCAGCTCTATCCCTCCGAGACCTGCAGTCACCGAGCCCATCGATTCGGCTACGGTGACGAGATCGTTGCCGCCTTTTTTGAAGTTCTCCACGGCTTCGCTCGCAAGAACGCCGGCGCCGGCCGTGATGAGCGCGCCGCCTGCCACTGCAGCAGCCGGAGATTTGGAGAGATACTGAACCGTTCCTGTCAAAGCCTTGTCAAGCCCTGCGATCTCCAGGTCGCGGCCGATCAGCTCGGCGCCGCCCAGAAGCGCCGCGGCCGAGCCCAGCCCGGAGCCCACGCCGATCGCAGCGTTTCTGCCGCGATGCTCAGGATCTGTAACGGCTTCCTCGAGCTTTTTCGCCGCATACACCCCGGCGGCCACTCCGCCCCCTGCTACTCCGGCGCCCACAACGGTGCCTCCATATTCACACAGCTTCTCAACAGGCCATGTAAGGGCCTGATCGAGAACCGGTATCTTGTATGTCGATCCGACCACCTGTGCGCCGGCAAGCGCCGCAATGGTTCCTCCGCTGATCTTTGTAACCGCTTTGAGGTTCGAAGTGCCGGCATCGTTGACGATCCCGTCGTGGACAAGCGCGGCACCGACAAGCGCCGTTCCTGCTGCCGCAGCCGGAACGATTCCGTATTCAGCTATCTTTGCAAATCCCTGGCTCTGCGCCGCTCCGCCCGCGGTTACAATAGATGCCCCCAGCGCGGCCACGCCTGAGAGTATCTTGTTTTCACGGATAAGCTTTCCCACCCTGGAGTTCTTCAGCCACTGATACGGCGTGTTCACAGTATGACTTTCAGAGCCCGATGCAGAGGCGATAGAGAGCATCTCGGACGCCTGGCGTGACTTCTGCGGGACCATCACCTGGGCCGGAATATAGCTTTCTTGAGTCTGTGAGGGCGAGCTCCCCTCAGGGAGATTCTCCGAGGAATCGCCGGACGCTGCCAGGCGCTCCCTTCCGGTAAGATCCTGAGACATCGCTGTCAAGCCGCTGTGTATCTGTATCATCTGCATCGCTTTTCTCCTTGATGAAATAATCACTCTTTCATTATAGAGAAACCATCCTGCGCTGTTAACAGGATGGCTTCAAGAAGTCGAAAAGAGACGCAAGATGCGCAAATCAGGCGGCGAGTCTTTCTGTCCCGGCCGGCAGATTAATCGATACAGGCCGAATCGTTTATCTGCCTAGCCTATTTCGCGCCGGATTTCTTCAGCAGCGTGATGCATTCGTCAACATCTCTGCTTCTCGCATTGTCAGAAGAGACCCTGGCTTTCACTTTCTGTGCATGGGCAAGAGCAGTCATTCCCTCCCTGTCCCGGGTTTTCACGTCAGCTCCTTTGGAGAGCAGCAGTTTCACAATTTCCGGATTGCATCCGAAACAGCCGCGCCCTCCAATGATCTCTTCCATCAGAGGGGTCATGCCTCCACTGCCGATACTTTGAGCCGGCACACCCTTGGAGAGAACCAGTTTGACTGTCTCAAAAGGAGGATGCGACGTTTCTCCCGCCTCAACACTCTGAAAAGCTCCTCGAATCGCATACACAAGAAGTGAATCACCATCTCTGTCCTTCCTGTTCACCGAAGCGCCCTTGGAGATTAGAAACAGCGTCATCCCGAGGTGGCTGTCTCCCATCTGGCACGATGTCATCAGCAGAGAATCACCGTTTTCTTCACAGGCATTGGCATCTGCGCCTTTGGAAACCAGATATTGAGCGATTTCAAGATAGTTCATGATCACTGCCCGCAGCATCCCGACGTAATTTTTCGCCAGGGAAGGATTCTTTTCTATCAAGGCCTTCACCTTGGCCAGATTACCTGAATTAACGGCATCCATCAGCATGGACTCCCCATCGTCTGCCGCAAGAAGTCCCTTTTCCAGCCGGGCCGCCTGGCAGAAGCTCAGCAGGCATAACAGCAGCACAAGAATCACCATCATCGATCGTTTCATAAACATACCCCCCACTTATGTCATACTTTTAACTCATCCTGTATTATTCACAAAGCCGGGGTTTTCCTGTCCCCGGAATGGTTCTCCGCGCGCCGGACAGGTAACGGGCTGCAGCCCTCTGCCGCTTTTCATCTACGCAGACTGAGACTGGAGAGCGTGCTCCTTTGCAAGCTTCTCGAGAGCCCTTCGGTCGATCTTCCCGTTGGCGTTGAGTGGAAGCGATTCCAGAAATGTCCACCGGTCCGGAACCTTGAAGGACGAGAGCTTCTTTCCGACAAACTCCCTGAGCTCCTGCTCAGTCGGCTCCGGCCTGTCCGGGCTCTTTTCCGTCACCACAAAGGCGTGGACAATCTGCCCGCATTCCTTGTCAGGAGCGCCTGTGACACCACATACTCTCACCCCCGGATGCTCGTCGATGGCGTCCTCCACCTCTGCCGGCGTGATGTTGCCGCCGCACTTTACTATGATGTTCTTGATCCTGCCTGCGAAGAAGTAAAATCCGTCTTCATCCTGCCAGACAAGGTCGCCTGTCCTGAACCATCCGTCAATGAAAGCCTTTTCGGTGTTGACCGGGTCATTCCAGTAACCTGCCATCGTGCCCTTGCAGAGCACGATCAGCTCGCCTGCCTCACCCTGGGGAAGATCCCTGCCCTCATGGTCGATGACACGCATCTGGACGCCATTCATCGGGACGCCGATGGAACCGAACCTGTGCCGGTCAGGCCGGTTAGCGCAGAACTCCTCGCATTCAGTGCTCCCGAAGCCCTGTAATATCTCGAATCCTGCAATCCGCAGAAATTCTTCCTGCAGGTCGTGAGGAACCGCATCTCCACCGCACTTGAAGGTCTTGATGGAGCTGAAATCGACCTGTTTCGCCCGCGGATGGGAGATTATCTCCCTGGCTTCGTTCGGAACGGTCACCGTATAGGTAGGGCGGTACTTTTCGATGAAATCGAGAAATCCGGAAGCGCTGTATGAGCCCATGACTACCACAGTTCCGCCCTTATAGATAAACGGCAGAGAGAATCCGAAGCTTCCTGACGCATGGCAGAGATAAGTGGCGACGAGGTTTATGTCCTGGCTGTTGAAACCCAGAGTGGTGCTCTTGTTGATCACGCAGTTCGTGATTGACGAGTGGGTATGGGTGACCCCCTTGGGCCTGTCGGTGCTTCCCGAGGTAAAGAGGATGAGGGCTGGATCAGTCTCCTTCACCTCTGGCCAGGGAATATCTCCAGGCGCGCTCTGAACGAATCCCTTCCACGAGAGCTCTCCATCCGGCGTATCGTCGATGACGAATATCCTCTCGATAGAAGGCGCATTCTTCCGGATATCCCTCACTGCATCACAGTATTTGCCGCTCACGATGAGCAGGCGGCTCCCTGTCAGATTCACCGCAAACGTTACTTCATCGGCCAGGGTCTGAGTAACGCAGCTCATGGGAGAGGCCACGGCGCCGATACGGTAACAGGCGAAGTAGAGCTGAAGATACTCTATCCTGTTTTCCATCATGATCGTGACCCTGTCGCCGCGTCTGATTCCGAAGTGCAGCAGCGCCTGAGCCCATTTTTCAGAGACCTCATGAAGCTCCCTGTAAGAGCACTTCGTATCGTCGACAATCAGCACCGGCTTGTCGGGGGTGTTTTTCAGCCCTTCCATATATAGCTCAGACAACAGCATGACTCCAATCCTCCCTTTTATTACATCATTTTCGCGATTCACGGAGAGCGCACTGCGGGCTCAGCCTCATTGACTCCGCCTTGTGCGCTTTCAGCACAGATACCCTATTCATTGTTTTACAGATCTATACCTGCAACAACCAGATAAAAGTCATCGCCGCCAAAATATGGCAAAATCGAGCTTCTTATCGTGCAACGATGGAGACGTGGGGATGGAGGAGACAGAGAGATAAAAATGACACTCTGCATGAAAATGGGAGAGCTCCTTCATTCAGGTCAGGGATGAGCGGCTTCGGAGGAGCGATGAACGGTGTAATCATCACGTTACTGCTGATTACCTCTTGCGATCCGATCGTAAATGGCTTTGCCAGCCCAGGTTCCGACCTGCCCGGCAATTCCCGTCAATATGAGAGGAAGGCCGAAGGCCGGGATGAAAAGACCTGCAGTTCCAATCCCGGCGAACACTGTACTTGCCACAGATGCCACTTTGTCGGCATCTGATGCGTTCCTGTCCCTGAGAACCTTGCCGGCAGAGTAACATGTCGATGCAAGGCCTGCCACGCCTGCTATGGGGAGAGCCACTGCGAGGACTCTGCCGAGCGAGCCCGTCGCCCCTGAGATAAAGGTGGAAAGCTCCGGAAAGGCTTCAGGTGTGATCCCTTTTGCGGCGCATACCATATCGCCTGCCGCCGAAAGGGTCGACGCTCCCAGCACTGCTGCGGAGGCAGCCATCGAGCCTGCGCCTAGAGCTGTTCCCGCTTTGTCATTTCTCCACGATGCTTTGACAGATTCAGCTGAACCGCTGAGCATGCCTGAGATTGACATCTTCGGAAGCTCTTTCTCCACGTTCGGCAGTTCTGCATCGACTCTGTCCCTGTACTTTCCGATCAGGTAATCACTGAATCTGCCGTATTCCTTTTCAAGCGACTCTCCAGCCTTCCCGGCTCCCGCTGAAAGACCTTTATCAGTATTGACACGCACAGTATTGAGCGCCTCAAATGCCTTCTCTTCAGCCGCCGAAAGCCTGCACTTGTCACTATACTGATCAAATGCCTTCTGCAGCTCATCGGCGGTGATCCCTTGATTGCCTATGAGATTTGCAAGCGCAATCCTGTCCTTTGAGCGGCCTTCTCTTATTTTTTCAATTGAATAGAGCCCCAGCGCGAGAAGCGGGAGAGAAGCGGCATAGAGCGCCGCCGGTATGGCAGGGTTGACGCCTGAGTTCTTCGAGATGCACACCCAGTCGCTTCCCCCCAGGGCCTGGACGCCCGGTATGACTGCCGCAAGCGGATAGAGAGACGAGCGCATGTGGCTGACGAGCCCGAATGTCATAAGGGTGTATCCCATCAGGGGATGCTTTTTTCTGAGCATGAATCCGGAGGTGAAGGCTGCAAATGAAGGGATGCACTCTGCTATTGAGCCGGCGGCATCCACCACGACCTCTCTCTGTGCCGCCGTCAGGTTCTTCCCGATCCCGCTTGCCTCGCCTCTCTCCATAGGCATATAATAGCCTCTGTTGCCGTTCCCGTTGATGTCATATTCGAGCATCAGCTTTTTGAACGAATCGGCAGATGGCTTCTGCAGAAACGCTTCCAGGTTTTCCACTGAATCTGCCTGCACAAATCCGCGGCAGTCGTTGTACATCAGCCTGTCGGCATACAGATGGCCATATTCGTGAACGACGACGTTCGGCCCGAGTGTCTTGTTTGCCATGAAAAGACCGAGCCCCAGCGGAACTGCCTTTGAGTCGGCGAGCCTGTCGCGGAGGGCGAACTTGCTGCATTCATCTTCTTTTACTGCAGAGACAGCTTGACTGGCAGAAGTCTCTTCGAACAGGTCGGAAATGTCGTGAATAACATTTATCTCCTGCGCGCTCTTCTCTGTACGCGCCGGTTTCATATCTGAAGGGGTTATCGATATCCTGCCTGAAATGATATCCGATCCTGCCATCATTGTCCCCGTCCTCCCGAAGCCCCTCAACATCTCTGTCTTTCTGTTGTGATTATATTATCAGGCAGTGAGATGTCACATTCAAGTTCCAGATGTGTTCCAATTGACGGGAAGCACTGCCTCTCATCATTGAAAGGGGTGGATCGTGAGACAGGCAGACTAATCGCATAAACCGGAGAATACAGGAAGAGGCCGGCCTTGCACGAAGATTTCATAGAATATTGAGAGTCGGGAGGCAGCCATATGAATCGGCCCGGGAGTAAGATCCTGTTCATTTCAGCGTTATCACTGGCATTAATGTTCGCTCTTTCAGCAGGAAGGCTTCTTGCAGACAATTCCTTCGATTCTCCCTTCGGAGTGCATCCGGCTTTCATCAATGAGAAAGATGCGGGATATTCACCTGCCAGAGATATGAATGTTCACTGGGACCGTCCGTCCAGATATGTGTTCTGGTGCCTGGTGCAGAAGGATCTGAACAGGCCCTGCTACGACTGGGCCTTTTACGATATGCTCCTCCAGGCTCTTCCCGGCACAATGCACTGCATGTTCAACATAACCACGGTGCCTGCAAACATATTCGATCCTGAAAAGATGGCGCGCCTGAATCCGGGAGCTTTGAAGCACAGAGGCGAGGCTCTGCGCTATACAAAGGGTGAGTCGTATCTGCCAGGCAGCAGTGAAAAATATCTGAGCTTCGTCAAAGCCTGCGTGGAGCGCTATGATGGCGACGGAACTGGCGATATGCCTGACCTGAGAAGCCCGGTTAAATACTGGCAGGTGGATAATGAGCCTGTAACAAAATATCCCGGCTACACGCAGCTGCTCCGGATGACTCACGATGCCATAAAAGAGGCGGATCCCGGCGCAATGGTCCTCTATGGCGGATCGACGGCGAGGGCGGAAGCACCAGTTGATGAATATATTCAACGGTTCGACAGGGAAAACGCGCCTGCGCTGCGCGAGCTGAAAGGGAAAGGCTTCGAGATCTTTGACATGCATTTTTATGGATATGCGCACGGCGACTATCGAAAATTCGGAAAATACTTTGCTCATGTTAAAGCCGCGCTGAAGGAAAACGGCTACCCGCCTGAAACGCAGATATGGTGCACTGAGATGGGCACATACAGCGGACAGCCCATGGGAGGCTCCCCTTTCCAGAGCGAGCGGGATCAGGCAGGAGACATTGTAAGGCGTTATATCTATCCCCTATCCCTCGGAGTCAAAAAAGTGTTTCTCGCCTTCGGTCTCGTGGAAGGCTTTCGTAACAATGGAGGCTACTTCGATTTTACAGGCCTCATATACGATGGTAAGTTCGGCAATGACAGGGGCAGGGGCGTGAAGAAACTCGGATATTACACATACAAAAAACTCAGCGAGACCCTGTACGGCATTGATCTTAACTCAATCAGAGCGCTGCGGGAATCGGACAGGGTCTTCATATATGAGGCGCGCAGAAAAAAAGGTGGAAAGGTCTGGATCGCCTGGTGGGATTTCTGGGAAGAGCCCGGCATGAAGGAGAAGAAGATAACCTTAACTCTGAAGCCGGGCCTGTCACTGAAGATAACCGAAGCGCTGCCCCGCTGTCAATCAGGAGCAGAGGTTACTGATTACGGGAAGGCATTTGCGACATATGCTGGAGAAGCCGGAGAAAACGGCTGCCTGCCTCTTGTCCTCAAAGACAGCCCGCTTCTCATCGAGGAAAGAATGCGATAAGAAACGGGAACATGGATATGCAGATCTTCTAGCACATTTGAAAACATGATATAATATAACATAAGAGGGGGGGCAGATGCAGAAGAAAGACAGGCCGGAAAGCGTTACTAATCTGACCTTGAAGGAGAAAAAGAATCTCCTGAAAGAGACTGACGTCTTTTTCGGTTTCACTGACAGAGAGCTCGGCGAACTGTGCTCTCTCATCGAACTCAAGTATTATCCCAATGAGTATGAAATCTTCGCAGCAAACTCAATCGGAGAGGAAATGTACATTATTCTCTCAGGCAAGGTATGCCTTACAATCGATCTGGGCTCCTCAGAATGGATGAAGACGATTGTGCTGACTTCCAACAACTTTTTCGGCGAGATGTCCCTGCTGGACGAACGCCCCCGATCTGCCGGCGCTACGATGTGCGATGAAGGAATACTGATATCGGTGGATAAAAGCACCTTCAGATCCCTAATCAAGAGGTTTCCCAAATTTTCCATCAACATTATGACCACCATTTGCGAGCGGATCAGAAAAATCAATGATCTGCTGCTTCAGCTGAACTCCCATATAGCCAGAGCGTAGCCGGGCATTCATGTTCCTTCACTCCACATGTTTTCGCTTTTCCTGTTTCTTATTATGAACCGCATTGCAGTATTCCATGCTGGTTCGCTGCTACTTCCGGAGATGCTGAGGCGAATCCCGCCCAGATCGATATAGTCATCTTAAACGGTGCTCCATTGACTGGAAAGCGTATTCAGAAGCATAATATGACTTGAACATGCAGGCAGAGTCTGGTAAGATCGTTGCTGAGTCACCCTGCTTCCTGGGAGCAGCCATTTTTCCATATTGGAGCGATCTGAATGTCACAGCTATGCCCTGCCTGCGGAAAAGAGAGCGGCGATTCGGCGAAGTTCTGCGCCGAATGCGGCGCAACGCTGTCCGAAGACGCTTCACTGATCGGCACTGTCATAGAAGATCGATATGAAATACTCGAAGTAGTCAAGTCGGGGGCGATGGGCTGCGTCTACAGGGCGAGAGATACGAGGCTCGAGAACACTGTTGCGCTGAAGAAGATGCTCTCCGAATTCACGACAGGCGAAGAGAGGGAATACGCGCTCGAGAGGTTCAGAGAGGAGGCGCGCCTGCTGTCGAGACTTCACCACGGAGGCCTTCCCAAAGTCATCGATTCGTTCACGACAGGCGGGGAGGGAAAGAACGGGACGGCACACTACCTCGTGATGACGTTCATCGAAGGCAAGGATCTGGAAGCTGTGATGGCGGGGCGAGGGCATATGCCACTTCCTGTCAAGGAAGCAGAGGGCTGTTTCAGGCAGATCCTGCAGATTCTGCAATACCTTCATTCGCATACGCCGCCTGTGATCTACAGGGATATGAAGCCATCTAACATAATGGAGAGCGAAGGGAAGATTTTTCTCGTTGACTTCGGCATAGCGCGCCTTTTCACTCCCCAGACGATAGGCACGCTGATCGGGACGCCTGGATATGCCGCTCCTGAGCAGTACAAAGGCTTTTCAGAGCCGCGGAGCGATCTCTACTCCCTCGGAGTGGTGATGCACTATCTTCTGACAGGCAGAAATCCGCAGGATACGTCAAGGCCGCCCTTTTCGTTTGAGCAGCCGTCAGATCTGAACTCATATGTGCCTGAATACCTTAGCAAAATCATTATGAACCTGCTCGAGTTCGAATGCGGCAAACGGGCGGGCTCCGCCGAAGAGGTCCTCTCATTTCTGGACGGCACCACGCTGACGCCGGCAGATGCAGATATCAGGAAGGCGGAGAATGACGAGCTCTTCAAGGCTGTCAAGGATGGCGACACGAACAGGGCAGGCCTGATATTGATGAAGGATGTGTCTCCTGAGACGCGGGACGGCGAAGGCTATACGGCTCTGCACAGGGCTGCCGGTTCAGGCGACGGTGAAATGGTGACGCTGCTGCTGAAGTCAGGCGCGGACATCGAAGCGCGGGAAAGCAACGGAGCCACCGCGCTTGCCTACGCCGTGCTCTTTGATCACGAAGAGACAGTAGAGCTGCTCCTCTCCAGGGGAGCCTGCATCGAGAGCAGGGACTCGAGCGGCTGCACGCCTCTCCACGTGGCCGCCGATGAGAATCTGCCCCAAATGATAGAGCTGCTGCTGAAGGACGGTGCGCGTAGTGAGACCAGGAACACGAGGGGCTTCACGGCGCTGCACACGGCCTCTGACAGGGGAAATGTGGAAGCCATCAGGCACCTCTATATGTGCGGGGCGAAGATCAACGCGCGGAGCAGCAGAGGCCTGACGCCTCTCCATCTCGCGGCCAGGCAGGGGCATCAGGAAGCGGTGGCGCTTCTTCTCGAGCTGGGCGCAGTCGTGAACGCCAGAGCAGTCCAGAGAGCCATGCCGCTTCACATGGCCGCACAGGCAGGATATCCGGACGCGGCGGATATCCTCATAACGGCAGGCGCCTCGGTATCAGCCAGGGAGAGCAGGCACGGAGGGACGCCGCTCCACTTGGCAGCGGCGGAAGGGCATCACGAGATGGTGAAGCTGCTGATCTCAAAAGGCGCGGATGTGAATCAGAAGGACAGGCTTGGAAGGACTCCCCTGCACAGAGCCGCAATGGAAGGGAAGCCTGATACTGCGAAGATTCTCGTCTCCCTCGGGGCGGCCGTGAATGCGAAAGGCGCCTTTGGAGTCACGCCGCTCCACCTTGCTGCGAAAGCAGGGAAGAAAGAGGCGGCCGGATTTCTCATCGATGAAGGAGCGGATATCGATGCGAGGGACTGGCGCGGGAGGACGCCGCTCCTTATAGCGGCGTCGGAAGGGCACAGAGAGACAGTCGAGCTGCTTATCTCAAAAGGCGCAGATGTAAACGCCTGGACCATAAAAGGCTTCATGAAGAGATTCATCGGCACCAATCCACTGAAAGCCGCGCAGGGAAAAAAACAGCGGGAGATAGCAGACATCCTGTACTCTCACGGCGCGAGAACAGACAGCCCCTGAGGCCGTGATTTATACAAAATCCTTCTGTTCGTGTTTTATTATTGCATCTACAGCCAGCTCTCCCACATCGTCGTATTGATAGTTGGAGCTGCTGCTGATTGAAGATACGTGCCCGCCTGCCACCATCGTGGCATCGCCGTACTGAGTCCTGTAATTCGAAAGACTCGCATTTTCAATAATGCTGAGAGCCGAGTGGACGACAAGCCCTCCTGTTGTCGAGAGAACATCCACCACAGTAGGTGTATTGAAAATCTCGGACATGGGAGTTACATCCTTGGAGTTAATGGATTTGGAGAATAACCTCTTCAGCGGGCCTGCCTTCCAGACGCCGAAGTTCTGCTTCAGCTCATGTGTTGAGGGACTTCTGGAAATATCGACCCTGTCGGACAGCTCCCATCCACCATCAGCAGTTCTGTCCACGAGGAATCTTCCCTCGATGCCTTTGCCGTCTGCATCCTTCAGCATATCTCCGCCCTTTTCGAAGCGAAGGCCTTCCTTGCCCATTCCGGTTATATTTTTGAACTTCAGATCGAATCTCAGCGCCCACTGTTCTCCCAGCTTCATCGTCCTGATCCTCCTCCGAATCTGTTATTTCTCTCTTTTCTCAAGTATAATGCTTTTCAGGATATTGTTGAACATTATGCCTGTGACAGGTTTGATCGCTGCTGCAAGATACAGATCAGGAAGGTGAAATGTTCACAGAGATATTGACATGTTCTCCGGAGCTGTGCGCAGATGAGCATATGGCAGCGATGGACAGGTTGAACTGTCAGAAATAGTGAGGGCTTGTTTTTTTATACTCTTTCACGCTCTTCAATACCAGGAAGTCAGAGATGGAGCTCTCCTGCCTGAGCCTTTCAATCGCCTGGGCGAGGCCCTCTTCCGTCTGGCTGTGGAGCATCGTGTAGAGGCTCCACGGAAAGCCCGTGAAGGCAGGCCTCAGATAACAGTGACTGACGCTCCTGTCCGCGGCAAAGAGCCGGCCAATCCTTTCCTCATCTTCCACAGGCACGGACCATACAACCATGGCGTTATGCACGAAGCCCGCGCGATGATGGCGGAGAGCCGCGCCGAACCGCCTTATGACTCCCTTTTCGATCCATTCCCCCAGTTTTTCGATGACCCAGGCCTGCTCTTCTCCAATGGACGACGCCACTTTGTCAAAAGGCGTCTTCTCGATGGGGATCCCCTGCTGAACTGCCTTTATGAGCAACTTATCCCTTTCCTGCAGTTCGAGCGACTCGCCCTGCGCGGGTCTCAGAGTCCCATGCCTTTTTTCTCCGCCGCCGACGCTGAAATCGACTTTGATCTTGAACATCTTCCTGGCAGGCAGATTCTGAAGCCCGAGCACGCCCTTCCCGGCATTGACCAGACTCAGTATCTCTTCAATTCTGGCCTCGCTGCGGGCAATCAGCGTGAACCAGATGTTGTATTCGTGGGCCCTCTGATAGTTGTGGGTGACCTCGCTGAAGCGGCTTATATATGCTGCTGCCTCATCGGCGCATTCAGGGTCGACTCTGGCGGCGATGAGCGTGCTCGTGAATCCGAGGCGCTTCGAGTCGAAAAACGGCCCAATCTGCCTGACGATCCCGCCGGCGATAAGATCTCCGACAGCGGCCATCACATCATCCTCTGAAAGGCCGAACAGATCGCCGATTGCTTTGAAAGGCCGCTCTTCGACAGGGAACCCCGATTGAATATGATCGAGCAGAACCGCGCTATCCTTTTCCACCGGCTGTTCCCTTCGGCCTGTATATGCAGTAGGGCTCTTCGGCCATGTAATCGCCTGTGGTCTCATAGGCGCGCGCACGGCATCCGCCGCAGATCTCCCTGTATTCGCAGATACCGCATTTGCCCTTCAGCAGACTGAAATCCCTCAGCTCCTGGAAAAGCTTCGAGCTCTTCCATATCTCGCCGAGCGTCATCTCCCGCACGTTCCCGGCCTTTACCTCGAAGTAGCCGCATGGCTGCACGTCTCCCACGTGGCTGATGAAGCAGAAGCCCGTTCCTCCAAGACAGCCTCTCGTCATCGACTCCATCCCGCCGCCATGCGGACAGCCTTGCGCGCCCTGTACGGCCTGCGAAGCGGATGGATGGCCGTGTGCTGCTGCTCCTCCCCGCTGCTTCACAATTCTCATATAATGGGGCACATCGGTTGGCTTGAAGAAGATGCCCGGGTTCTGCTGCTGCAGATCGTATATCCTGTGAAGAGTTCTCTCATATTCGACAGGCGACAGCTCCTGCTCCCTCATCTCCCTGCCGCGCCCTGCAGGCACCAGCAGGAACGGATGGAACGCCACGGCCTTCTGTTCGACGGCCATCCGTATAAGCTCTGGGAGATAGTCCACATTCAGAGCCGTGATCGTCGAGTTTATCTGCACCTCGATGCCGGCCTCCCTCGCATTCCTTATGCCCTCGACGGCTCCTTCGAATGCGCCTGGCTCGCCTCTGAAATCATCGTGCAGGTCTGCTGTCGGGAAATCTATGCTGACGCTTATCCTGGAGATTCCGGAGGCCTTCATCTTATCGGCCTTTTCCCGTGTAAGAAGCGTGCCGTTGGGCGCCATCACTGTTCTCAGGCCCTTTCCTGTCGCATACGAGGCTATCTCGAATATATCATCCCGCAGCAGAGGCTCTCCGCCGGTCAGGATGAGTATGGGCCTGCCGATTTCGAGGATGGCATCGACAATATTGATGCATTCTTCGGTGGAAAGCTCTCCGGTATAAGGGCCGGGTGATGCCGAAGCCCTGCAGTGCCTGCACTTAAGGTTGCAGCTCCGTGTAATCTCCCATGCAATTATACGGGGGCCGGGCTCAATCATCTGCCTGAGCCCTCCCTGGAGAGTCTGGAAGGCTTCCGGACACTTCTTCGTCTGTCAGATAGCAGGCCGGATCCTGAGCCCACACATCGCCGTAAACCGCTTCGGCTCTGACCCTGAAATTTCCGTTGCAGATATCGAGCCACCGGCATTCAGCGCAGCGCCCTCTCAACAGCTTCTTCCTGTCCCTGAGGCCTCTCAGGAGGTCATCGGAAAGGTCCGTCCATATCTCGCTGAATGGCCTCTCTCTGACGTTCCCGAACGAATAATGGCGCCAGAACTGGTCGGCGTGGACTCTTCCGTCCCAGCTCACGCAGGCTATTCCAATTCCGCTGCTGTTCCCTTCGTTCATCCCGAGCAGTTCGAGAACCTGCGCAGCCCGCTCAGGGCTCTCCCTCAGGAGCCTCATATAGAGATACGGGCCATCGGCGTGGTTATCCACTGTAAGCACCTCGGCGCAGAATCCCCGATCGTGCAGCGACCTGGTCCGGTCCATTATGAGATCGACGACAGCTCTTGTCTCGCCGTGCGACAGGTCTTCCTGCACGAGCGCGGATCCCCTTCCGGCATAGACAAGGTGGTAGAAGCATATCCTCGGGATATTCTCCTTCTCCATCAGATCGAACAGCGCAGATACCTCGCCTGCGTTCCTTTTATTTATCGTGAAGCGCAATCCCGTCTTTATGCCCTCATCCCGGCAGTTCCTGATCCCCTGCAATGCCAGAGAAAAAGCGCCTTTCATGCCTCTGAACCTGTCGTTTGTCTCCTCAAGGCCGTCGAGGCTGACTCCCACATAGGAAAGGCCTATCTTTCTCAGTATCTTCGCCTTTTCCCTGTCTATCAGCGTGCCGTTTGTCGATATCACCGCTCTCATGCCCTTTTCAACGGCATATGCGGCTAACTCCTGGAGGTCTTCTCTGGTCAGCGGCTCACCGCCCGAGAAAAGTATCACAGGAGCTCCAAAGCCTGCCAGATCATCGATCAGCGCCTTCCCTTCATCCGTTGAAAGTTCGCCTGTGTAATGCAGGTCCCTTGACTGGGCGTAGCAGTGAATGCAGCTCAGGTTGCAGCGCCTCGTGCAGTTCCAGACCACGACAGGCTTCCTGTCCTCGGAGAACTGGAGCAGGTGCGAAGGAAGGGCGGCAGATTTTCTCTGGTACCGCAGCACGTCAGAGGGCTCGACGGTCCCGCAGTACAGCTTGGATATTCCAACCACGGTATCAGTCCCCTCCCGGCAGGTCATCAGCCCGTCTTTCGCCTGATCGCTCCGAGTAATAGTCGATTATAGCTTCTGCAAGAGCCTTTATTGTATATTCCCGCGCCTCGATGCTCATCTCGAAGCCGAGCTCTCTCGCCGTCACGCTCGTGACGGGGCCGATGGAGGCGAATCTGAGATTCTCCGCCATAGCCCGATCGTCGAGCAGCAAGGCAAAGTTCTTCACGGTAGAGCTGCTGGTGAACGTCACCATGTCGACGACGCCTTCCGAAAGCGCCCTTTTCAGAGCCTCCCTGCTCTCCGGAGGGTGCACGGTCCTGTATGCTTCGGCAATATCGACGGTGTTGCCGCCCTGCCTCAGCGAATCGGGCAGCGTATCCCTCGCCTCGGCGGCCCTTGCTATCAGGATATTCTTCCCTCTGACATCTCTCAGCTCTTCTGCGAGCCCTTCGGCCCTGTATTCGGCCGGCACGAGATCGGCGACGAGGCCGCGCTCTTTCAGCGCTTCGGCTGTTGATGGCCCGATCGCGGCGATCCTGGCGTCCCTGAACAGCCGTGCATCGCGGCTCAGTTCGAACGCCCTGCTGAAAAAGCTCTGCACGCCGTTTCGGCTCGTGAAGACGACCCAGTCGTAAAAAGAATCGCCCATCTTTTCCATTGATCGATCGAGCGAGTCGAACGATTCAGGGGCCAGGGTCTTAATGGTCGGGATCTCCATCACATGCGCCCCTGCGTCGATGAGCCTCTCTGAAAGGGCGCCTGCCTGCTCCCTGGTCCTCGTCACGATGATGGTCCTGCCGAAGAGAGGCTTCCTCTCGAACCATCCGAGCCTTTCGCGCAATGAGACCACCTTCCCCGCCACTATCACGGCAGGCGGCTTCAGGTCAGCCTTTTCAGCCTTTTCGACTATATCGCCGAGACGTCCTGCGACTGTCATCTGCCCGGCCGTCGTGCCCCACCTTATCACTGCTATCTCCTCATCGGCGCTCCTGCCTGCCCTGACGAGATTCTCCACGATCGATGGCAGGTTCTTGACGCCCATCAGGAACACGAGCGTGCCTGGAAGAGCTGCCAGCGACTCCCAGTCGATGTCTGAGCCCTCCTTGGCCGGGTCCTCATGGCCTGTGATGAACGTCACAGCAGATGCCATCCCGCGGTGAGTGACAGGTATGCCGGCATACGCAGGAACGGCTGAAGCCGACGAAACGCCCGGCACGACCTCGAACTCTATCCCCGCCTCAGCGAGCTCGAGCGCTTCCTCGCCGCCCCGGCCGAATATAAAGGGATCCCCGCCTTTGAGCCTGACCACTTTCAGGCCTTCCCTGGCCTTGCTGACGAGCAGCGCGTTTATCTCGCGCTGCTCCATCGTATGCAGCGCGCCGCTCTTGCCCACGTATATCAGTTCCGCGCCGCCTGGGTTCCGGAGCAGGTCTTCAGGCACGAGATAGTCATAGATTATGCAATCTGCGGCGGATATGAGCTTCAGGCCTTTCGCCGTTATGAGGCCTGGATCTCCAGGCCCCGCCCCTACGAGCCATACCTTGCCATTGTCAGATTTCCTGGTCTCTCTGTGCTTCATTGCCTCGCCTGATCTCCTTCAGAATCGTGTCGGCTCCCTGCCGGATCAGCTTCTCAGCCAGATCGTCCCCAAGAGCCTCAGGGCTGTTGAGGGGAGCTGAGCTCCTTCCCTTGACCATCACGGTGCCGTCCAGGTTCGAGACCATGGCATCCATGACTATGATATCGCCGTTCACTTCAGCAATCGCAGCAACCGGCACCTGGCAGCCGCCCTCCAGCCTTCTCATGAGAGCCCTTTCGGCTTTCACGGCGGCGAAATCCCTGCCGTTCGAGATCCTTTCAGCAAGCCCCAGAAGCCCGGCGTCGTCATCCCTCGTTTCGATGGCGATGCTGCCCTGCCCCGCCGCAGGCAGCATCAGATCATAGCCGAGCAACTGCGTTATGTAATGAGAGAGAAGCATCCTCTTCAGCCCGGCTGCCGCCATTATGAGGCCGTCTGCAGCTCCCTCTTCAAGCTTCCTGATTCTCGTATCCACATTGCCTCTCATCGCGACCACCCTGAGGCCCGGGATGATATGGAGAAGCTGCGCCCTTCTCCTGAGACTGCCTGTCGCCACTACAGATCTGCCGTCCAGCTCGCCCAGCGACTTGTATTTCAGTGATATGAAGGCGTCGCGCGGATCCTCCCTTTTCAGAGCGCCTGCCAGTATAAGCCCGGGAGGCAGCTCTGAAGGCATGTCCTTCATCGAATGGACTGCCAGGTCAATCTCCTTCTGCAGCAGGGCCGATTCAATCTCCTTGACGAAGAGCCCCTTTGAGCCAATCTTCGACAGAGGGACGTTCGTTATCTTGTCCCCGGTCGTTTTTATCACCCGGATCTCGATCTTCCCGCCAAAATGCCCGGCGAGCTCAGAAGCCACGAGATCTGTCTGCGCGAGCGCAAGAGCGCTCCCTCTCGTTCCTATCACAAGCCTGTCTTTTCTCATCTGTCCTCACCTGAATCTCCGGCTCCGCCGGACTGGAGATGCCACAAAACTCTCTCCCATGCGCCTTCAGCCCCTCTCTCCCTGACGAGACTGAGCAGAAGCTCATCGTCAAGGAGGCGGTTCAGCATCTTCTTCCTGTCTTTTTCACTGAAGCGTCTGATGATCTCCTGCCTGGCCCTGTCGACTGTCTTGACATATTCATCCATCTCGGGCCCTAACTGTGATTCCATCTCGATACGAAGCTTCTTTGCAAGGGCCGGGCACTTCCCGCCGGTCGATACGCTTATCTGCAGATCGCCGCGCGTAACGACGGCAGGCACGAAGAATGTGCAGAGCGGTGGATTGTCCACCACATTAACCAGGATGTTCCTTTCCACTGCTTCCCTGTGGACGGCCTCGTTGATCTCGCTGTCATCAGTCGCCGCGATGGCGAGGAAGGCTCCGCTGAGATCACCATGCCGATACCTGCGCCTGATATGCTCGACAGCACCGCTCGTCACGTCATCGGGAGCTATTACCCTGACCTTTGCGCCGGCTGCGAGAAGGGATTCGATCTTTCTCTCCGCCACCTCACCGGCGCCTATGACGATGCAGAGCCTGCCTGCCAGGCAGAGTGAAACAGGATAGAGCGGCATGTCATTCTCCCGTCATATGTACTATAACTCATAACAGATCACCTGTCTCTATTCTCCGCAGGGCGCGTCATTCCCTTATGAAAGAAACAGAAGAGGCGGTGTAAAACCGCCCCTGTATTCTGCTGCAATTATCCTGTAGCTTTGACTACGCGTTGTCAACGTCCGATCTGAATGAAGCCACGATCGGCCTGTGGTCTGATATCCTCTTGATGTAGTTCGGATACGGCCTTATGTCCGGGAGGCTCACGCTGCCCTTTACGAAGTTGTCCATCGCTCCGCCCTGAACTGACGTTGCACCTATCTGATCTATCAGCGACGAGCGTCTTATGAAAGTGCCCTCGCCTCTCTCTGCTGCTTCCTGTGACACGAAGTAGAGCCTGCTCTCCATTTTTTTAAGAGGAACGCTGCCGAGGAAGTCGTTGAAATCTCCCACGACCACTATGTCCTTCTCGCCGCTCTTTATCTTGCCGTCGATCCACTCGTTGAGCTTTTCCGCCTGGGCGCTCCGCATCTCCTTGGCCTCTTCGTCGAAGCGGGCTTTCATGTGGCAAGCCACCATCGTGAAATCGAAATCTCCCGACTTCATCTTGACTGCCACAGGCGCCCTGAGACGGCCCTCGCCTGCGATCTCCGGTATCATTACTTCCTTTATCTCCTCCATCGAGGATTTGTCGACCTGGACTTTGTTCGAATCATACAGGATGGCGATCCGCTGGGCTTTTCCGCCCTCTCTGACGCCAGTCGTGCCTATTACGTAATCATATCCGGGAAGGTATGTGATGAGCCTGTCCAGAGCCTCAGGGGTTCCGACTTCCTCGAGTCCCAGCGCATCGGCACCGGATGCCTTTATGACGGACGCCATATCCTTGTAATCCTTGTCTGAGCGCGCTTTCAGGCCTCCGGCGTTCTCGCTTCCGAGCCATTCCACGTTGAATGTGCCGATGTTGACTGTTTGGCCGCCGTCTTTTGGCGCAGGAGCAGCGCCATATACTGCTTCAGTTGCCGGAGCCTGGGCGGAGCCAATCTCCCTGCGCATCATCTGCATCTTCCTGTCGGCATCATCGTATCTCTGCCCGTTCAATGTCACGGTGTCAGCGCCGTATCCCTGCCGGTCGCTGCTCTCATGCCCGTGATGATGCTTATGGTGATGATGTTTCCCGTGGTGCCTGACTTCCTGGTTCTGATAGCCTGCTCTTATATCCATTGTCCACTCCTCGCCGTACCTGAGGCGTACTGTTTTTGTCTGACATCCCTCTTATTTTTATCATACACTAAACAGCCGGCTGGAATAAATGAGATATCGGTATCCCGCAACTTTGGGGGAGCAAGAGGCATATCCGGGACGTGTAAAAACTGACCCTGATTCTGCAGTGATCAAGTGGCCGGGTGGTCGAGGGATCCAGGGAAGGAAGAATTCTTTTGATCTCTGAAATGCAGCAGTGAGCAAGCAGCCAGGTGGGCATCCTGAATGTCAAGAAACTCTCTTTCAATCCCTCGATCCATTGATCCCTTAGACACATGGGAAAACCTGGTCCGAATGTTAATAACCCGGAAATTGACATTTGGCCATGTTTCAATTATTATTAAAGTATCAGCAAGCCTCATTTTATTCAAACCTTTGGGGAGAATCTGCAGACTGTCCTATGAGATTTATCACCTCCTGCCTGAAAACACCTGTCCTGCGAATCATTTCCGCGCTCCTGCTCGTGATTATAATAATGCTGCTGACATCTCAGGCGCTCTCTGCCCAGATCCCTGATTTCACGAAGGGCATAACTATGCCGAAGTTTGACGTGCAGTTCGAGAAGGCGAAGAACCCGGTGCACGAGACTTACCAGCTTCTTATGTACATGACGATTATCACGCTCATCCCGTATTTCGTCGTGTGTTGTACATCATTCATCCGCGTCTCGGTGATATTCTCTTTCCTGAAAACATCACTGGGCACGTCGCACGCTCCATCATCCCAGATATGGGCTGCCCTGGCAATGATAGTGACGTTCTTCATAATGGCGCCTGTGGGCATAAGAATTGAAAAAGAAGCCCTGGATCCTTACAAGGCGAAAAAGATCTCATACGAGCAGTTCGTCACGAAGGCGCAGGAGCCGATAATCCAGTTCATGAAGGTGAATACGAGGCAGAAGGATCTGAAGCTCTTCATCCTGTGCTCGAAGGAAAAGAACCAGAAGGAGCTTTTCGAGCACCCTCCGCTTCACCTGATGGTCCCGTCTTTCATAATAAGTGAGATGAAAACGGCCTTCTATATCGGATTCATAATGTATCTGCCTTTTCTGTGCATCGATATGATAACCGCGGCGGTGCTTATGTCGATGGGAATGTTCATGATGTCACCGATGGGCATCTCGATGCCGGTAAAACTGCTCGCCTTTGTGATGATAGACGGCTGGGAGCTGCTGATCGCTGGCCTCATTAAAAGCTACCGCTACTATTAGCCAGGGACTTCAGCACATCTCCGGACCTCCATCGCTCACATGATCTTCACTGTTCACTCGACCTTCAGCGGATCGACTGTGGAAGGCGGCGTGAACAGCTCTTTCTCAGTGCCCTTTGCAGGAAGCGGTGTCGGAGTATTGAAGAAGCCGCCGGCCGGCGCCTCTTTCGTGGCCGGCTTCGAAACCTGCGGCGATGGAGCGGAAGGCTTCCTGTCGGGCGGAGCGGACTGGCGAGCCGGCGCAGTCCTCACAGCCTGAGGAGAGGGAGCCGCAGAAGGCGTTGAGATGCGGACAGGCACAGTTCTCTGCGGGGCAGGAGGAGGCGCTGTCTGTCTGGCAGGCGTCGGGTTTGCAGCAGCAGGTGGAGCTGAGGCTGCCGGGGTAGCGGCAGGAACTGCTATGGACGGATAGGACCTCGAAGGAGGCGGCGCGGCCTGAGAGGGTGATGCCGTTCCTGAAGCAGGAGGCGCGGCCTGTGAAGGCGATATTGTACCGGCTGCCGGAGAGGCTGTCCCGGAAGAAGGGGAAGCCGACGACGAAGGGACAGGAATGGATCCGGACGGCTTCGGAGATGAAGCCGGAGCTTTCTGACCGGTCATCGCCTCGATCTTCTTCTTTACCTTCTCCTTCTGAGGCCCGTTTGCATCAACATACCTGCGGTACCACTCGAGCGCTTTTACCTGATTCTTCAGTGAAAGCTCGTACAGCAGCGCCAGGTGCATCAGCACCGTCGGCTCGTCATATCCGTATTCAAAGGCCTTTTCATACTCCTTTGAAGCCTCCTGGAACTTTCCCCTCTTCTCATAAAGCACTGCCATGTTGTAATGCGCCGAAGGATGCTTCGGCTTCACCTTGATGGCGTTGAGCCAGCATCCCTCTGCGTCGTCTAGACGCTCTATGGTGAAATAGACGTTTCCCAGGTTGTTCAGGATATAGTAGTCATCGTGGTGCAGATACAGCGCCTTCAGGTATATCTCCTCGGCCTTCGCGAAATCGTTGTTCTTCCTGTAAGCCCGGCCGATCCTCGTGAGCAGCTCGAGAGAGCCGGGCTCTTTTGCGAGAGCCTTCTCATACTCGGCAATGGCTTTTTTATACTCTCCCCGGTCCTCGAGCTTCTGCCCTTCAACCCAGAGCCTCAGGTTCTTTACCTTCTTCTCGGCGATGCTCTTTTTGTCGCCGCCGACCGTGAGATAGCCCTGATAGCTCGACAGAGCCTTTTCATAGTTCTCAAGCGTGTACTCGTAAAGGAAGCCAAGGTTGTAGTATACCCTGCTCTTGTCATAGCCGCATTCGAGCGCTTTCAGGTACTCCTTTTCCGCCTCAGGGCCGTTGAGCTGCTCATGATAGACCCGGGCCAGGAAGAAATGCGAAGAGGCGTCCTTCGGGTTCACAGCGACGGCTCTCTTCAGCAGGGTCTCGGCAGGCTTCATATCGCTGAACTCTATGTCGAGAACGCCTGTCTTCCTGAGAATCTCGAAGTTGTCGGGCTGTATCAGCAGGGCCCTGGCGTATATGTCCCTGGCCTTCTTCCTCTCCCCGATGGTCATATATATCTTTCCGAGCTTCATGTACAGGCCGAAGTCGCCTGGAGTGTTTTCCAGCTCTTTCTGATAGAACTTTATCGCTTCGAGGTAATCTCTCGACTCGACGGCCTTCTCGGCCTGTATCATATGCCTTGCGTAGATGAGGCGCTTGACGAAGAAATAGCCTCCCACCGAAACCAGAATGGCGAGCAGGAAATAAATAAAGGGCTTGATTCGGGCCATAAGCTGGCCCTTCTGGCCTGGCGCAGGCGCCTGGTCTGCTTCTTGAGTTGACTCTGTTTCGCTCATGATAACTCCAAACGCTGCCGGGGCAGCGTTCATGTTCAGATTAAGATACATATATACTACCATACGGAAGCGATTTCACCTTCTTTCCGGAGGGGCCGGAATGACCGGAAAGGTGCGCTGCAGCGTCAGTATTCTCCCATGCAGGTGAGAGCTCTGCCGAACGGGAATTGAGGGTGAAAGACTGAGTGAGCCGATGACTTGGGGGTGATCTGCAATGACGGGAACGCTGCCGCGATTTCTGCTGCTGGGCCTGGTTCTGATCGTCGCAGGAGCGGCCGGCTCCTGCCTCTTTTCATTCAGGGAATTCAGCGCCGAGCCTGTGAGCTTTCGAGGCGGAAACGGCGATATCGTGGAAGCCAGCTTCTTCACTCCGCAGAAAAGCATCAGCCCTGAACACACAGTAATATCGCTGCACTCCATCTTTCAGGACGAGCACCTTCTTGCATCGATGACGCGATCGCTGCTGCGCGGCGGATACAAGGTGATGATAATAAAGTTCAAAGGCTATTCCGGCACGCTCAAGCGCCACAAGAGCTTCGAAGACTACTGCAGCGATACGAAAGCCGCAATAAGGTTCCTGAGAGAGAGGGGCGACAGGGGGGCGATATCGCTGATGGGCCATTCCATAGGGGCAAATCTGGCCTGTACAGTGGCAATGCAGTCTGAAGGCAGGGAGATAACATCGGTGGTGGCGCTCGGCTTTCCAGTCGATGCCGGACTGCGCTCGCCGTCCAACGTCCTTTTCGCCGTAGGCATACTCGACGAACTGCATCCCGTCAGGGAGATGAGGGATGTCCTTAAAAGCAGCACAGGCGACAGCGCAGCCGAAATCTCAAAATTATACGGGCGGTTCGAAGACGGCAGCGCCCGCAGGCTTTTCGTCGCGCCGCTGTCAGATCACTACCTGGAAGTCTTCGACCCCTTCTTCTTTGCCGAGGCAGGACGCTGGATGTCTCTCTCCGCAGGAGGGGAGGAGCCGCCGCGCCGGCTTCCTTACGACACGCTGGCAATGCTCTTCTATTCGCTCTTCCTCGCAGGCACGATCATTACAACCGGAGCAGCTCTGACCGCTCTTTACCGCCGCCTCTCCCGGCAGGCCGGAAGCTCGCGGAAAGCGCTGACAGGCTCGAGAAGGCTCCTGGCTCTCTCTGCATTCGGACTGGCAGGCCTGCTGGCGCTCGCCGGCGCCTTCACGGCGCAGCATTTCTGGAAAGACTCGGCATTCACAGTAGCCCTGTGCGTCGTCGCGATAAACGGCACGGCACTCTGGCACGGGGATTCCTTCCCAGATGACAGGGCGATGCTGAGAATCCTGGGCAGGATCGCCCTGTACGGAGCGGCTGTCTGGCTGTCAGTGTGCGTTGGAATCTTCATCAACAGAGCCGATTTTTTGCTCTCTTCACCCGGCTATCTGCCCTGGGCTTTCCTGACGGCGCTCTTCTCGATCCCGACAGGCCTGTTCGTCTTCATCAGCAAGAACCGCTTCATCATCATGCAGATCCTACCTTATGGCGCTCTCCCATTGGCTCTTGCCGCGGTGGAGATCCTGATCCCCGGAAGGATCGGATGCGCAATTGCGCAGGTCATCTCCCATCTCTTCCTGTCTATAAAAAAGATAGACCTGCAGATAAAGATGAAAAGCTCACCTGCAAGTCTCATCGCCATGCTCATATGCATCGGCGCGGCTGTCGTAGTATGGCGCCAGATCCTGGGCGAAGGCTACGATTTCTCCGCGCCGGCCGTTACAGGCCTTGCCACGCTGGTGGCAAAGCTCGTTTTCATCCCGCTCCTTCTCATCTTCCTGACAGTCAGGAGCAGGGCTTTCAGCAGACTGGAAGGGCGCCTTGCCGCCCCATCTGTGCCTGACGTCTCTACGCCTTCATCTGCTCATTCAGATATCCGGGAAGCGTAGAAAGGGAGATCCTCTCCTGCTTCATCGTATCCCTGTCCCGTACAGTCACGGCCTGATCCTCCAGCGTCTGGAAATCGACAGTTATGCTGTATGGAGTTCCTATCTCATCCTGCCGGCGGTATCTCTTGCCGATGCTGCCCCTGTCATCGTAGTCGCAGAAGAACTCACGCCTCAGATCGCCGTGCAGCTTTTCGGCCACTTCCTGCAGCTGGGGCTTTTTCGACAGCGGAAGCACTGCCGCCTTGATCGGCGCAATTCCCTTGTGGAAGCGCATCACTACGCGCCTGTCCATCTCGCCCTTTTCGGTGGGAGCCTCGTCCTCGTCATAGGCGTCGACCAGGAAAGCGAGAGTGCCTCTGTCGGCTCCTGCCGAGGGCTCGATTATATACGGGAGGATATGCTCGTTCTTCTCCTCATCGAAATATGTTATGTTTTCCTTGCTGAACTCCTGATGGCGCCTCAGATCAAAATCTGTCCTGTTGGCGATGCCCTCCAGCTCCGACCATCCCCACGGGAAGTTGTATTCCACGTCCTGGCATCCTTCGGCGTAGTGGGCCAGCTCATCCTTGTCGTGGGCGCGCAGGCGGAGGTTCTCCTTCTTCATTCCCCACCGGATATACCAGTTGTAGCGCTCATTGTACCAGTATTCGTACCACTTTGTCCCTTCAGAGGGATGGCAGAAGAACTCTATCTCCATCTGCTCGAACTCTCTCGTCCTGAAGGTGAACTTGCCAGGCGTGATCTCGTTTCTGAACGCCTTTCCGATCTGGGCGATGCCGAAGGGGAGCTTCTTGCGCGTCACTGTGCCCACGTTCTTGAAGTTCACGAATATCCCCTGAGCCGTTTCGGGGCGCAGATAGACTACTGCCGAGTCTTCCTCGACAGGGCCCATGAAGGTCTTGAACATCAGGTTGAACTGGCGAGACTCTGTCAGCTCGCCTTCACATTCAGGGCATTTATCGCCCTTCAGATCATCGGCGCGGAAGCGCTTTTTACAGACCTTGCAGTCGACCATCGGGTCCTGGAAGCAGTCAACGTGCCCTGATGCCTGCCATACCATCGGATGCATCAGAATGGCAGCGTCGAGGCCGGACATGTCATTGCGGTACTGGACGTTCTCACGCCACCAGGCGGCTTTCACGTTATTCTTGAGGAGCACGCCTATCGGGCCGTAATCCCATGTGCTTCCGAGCCCTCCATAGATCTCCGAGCTGGGGAAGATGAACCCCCTTCTCTTGCAGAGAGATACGATCTTCTCCATCTTTTCAGATGTTTCAACGACTTTTGTCTTACCCATGGTTCCTCCAAAGCATTAGATTATCCGCGAATATTTCTCGCGATGGCAAATCCGGCGCTCCCAGAGGCAGCGCGCTGTTTCATCTATTATAGCAGGTTCGTCAACAGGCCGGTCAAGCCCTTCACCTGAAAGTGTGGATCAAGTCTCCAATGTGCTTCAGGGATCGAGTGATCAAGAGATCAATGGTTCGAGAGATTGAAAGAGAGTTTCTTCACATTCCGGATGACCACCAGGCCACTTGATCACTTCTGTATAAAGAAAAGCCTCGCGATGGCGGGGCTTTTCTGTCATATCCGGCAGATCTGCATCTTCGGATTGCGGCTCACATCACGCAGATCCGCTTCTCGTTCTCGATCTCTGCGCTACGCTCTCTTCTGAGCCGCTTGAACAGCTCGGGCTTCCTGTAGACGTACATCAGCACTTTCGTGCCTTTTCCCTTCCTGCTTATTATCTCAGCATCATCGACAAGGTTCTTGATCAGGTAGAGGCCGCGCCCGCCCTCCGTAAAAGGAGATGGGAGATCGCCGCTGATCACCTCGCTGTCAAAACCGCTGCCGTAGTCCTCCACCTCTATTATCAGGTTGGGGCCTTTTATCCTGTACCTTATATCGACACCTCTCTCTGAGCAGCCGTGCTCGATAGCGTTGTCGCATGCTTCCCCGACTGCCGACTTGATGTCCTGGACGCGGTCGGCCTTGAAGTTCATACGTTTCGCTATAAGCTCGGCCTGTGCTCTCGCGGTCATCACATACTCGCTCATGCACGGTATCTTCAGCTCAATGCCGTGAGTGCTCCCGGCCACGGTCTCGAAAGTCTTTATCTCGTCTTCAAGGGCTTTCTGACGCTCCTTCGACGGGGTGATGTCGCGCATGTTGAGGATTATCTCCTCCAGGCCGCCCTGGTCATTACAGACACATGAAGCGGTCGTCCCTGTCCACATCCTTCTCTTATGCTCGCCCTGAAGGATTCCCTCATAGTATATTATTCTGCGACCTTCGTTGAAGGCTTCCATTATATGGCAGTTCGTTCTGCACTTCTCTGCCATGGCCTTGTCTATCCATTTGAGGATCTCGTAGCACTTGGTCCCTGCCACGTCAGAGAAGCATACCCCGAGGAGCTTTTCCATCGCAGGGTTCATGAGCGTCACGTTCTTTTCCCTGTCGATCGTGAAGATACAGTCTGCGATCTCCTTGAACACCCTTTCGAACTGCCTGCTTTCGTCCTTGGCAGAGTTGACGAGCACCGAGTGAAAGATCGACGAAAGCAGCGTGACTGTCGTGCGGAGCGTCGTCTCGAGATCGAGCTTTATCTTGGCGCAGGCCTGGGGATTTCTGTAGTAGCGCTTCTCTATCAGGGGCATGCAGGCGTTCCCTATGCTGAAAAAGGCCCTCTGAACGGCATCCATGCTGTAGCCGCTCTGGGCCCATTCGCTGCTCGACGAATGGAAGTACATCTGGAGCCTGCGGGGGTCGCCTGAGCATATGAAGTTTATATAGCCATCGAGAAGCCTGTTGCAGTGGTCGAATACGCTGTCGAAGGAAAAGGCGGAAGTGACATCACTGTCCAGCGCCCTTACCTCCTTGATGAGCCTGTAAAGAATTATGCCGCGATGATCCCTGATTACTCTGCTGAGACGTTTGGCCATCAGAGTCCCACCGGGACAAGGAACTCCCCCCCACACCGTTACCTTGCCGTTATCTTCCTTTCAGTATATTATATCGCTCTCACCTGAGAGTCATAATAAACCTTTACAATCCTTGGGCTCAATATCAATTTCCTGAGAGCCGAGCACGATGGAAGATCTGCCGAAAAGGCGTTGATAATATAAAGGTTGTCCTTCAGCTTTCCGCCTACTGTATTTAAAAGTCTCTTGTCATCATCCTTGAGGCCGTCAGTGGTCTGAATAATCACTTCAAGAGGCCCCGGATCATCGTCCTGCACTTTCATGTAGAGGTCGCGATCCAGTTTTTCTTTGAAGAGGGCTGCTTCGTCCATACTATGATGCTCTGAGGCATTTCCTTTCATAGACTGTGTAGTAACGACAGTTCAGGAAGTATATTATAACATCATCCTGATAAATAAGTAAAGCGAAGATCGTTAAATTATTGTAAAATTTCAACGATCTTCGCTCTATTATGTTAACTGTATTGAAAGAGCTATTTCTTGACGCGCTTTCTCTGCTTGGAGCGGCCCCGCTTTTCATGGCGCTCGCGAATCTTGTCTTCCACGGCGCCGCTCTGCTCTTCGCCTTCCTCTGTCTCATCGACGGAATCGGCGGCTGTTTCTTTTCTCTCGGCCTTTACCTTCTCAGACCTCTTTGCAGCGGCGTCTGCCAGCTCGGCCCTTCTCACGGCCACGCGCTCGGCTTCCTTCTTCTTGACGAACTTGTCAATCAGCACGAGTATGGGGCTCGCTATGAATATGGACGAATAGGCTCCGGTCGTGCATCCGATCAGCAGCGCGAATGCGAAGTTCTTCAGCGTCGCGCCTCCGAAGAAGAACAGCGCGAAGAGGGTCAGAAGCACTGTCAGAAGCGTGTTGACCGACCGCGACATCGTCTGGTTCACCGAGATGTTTACAGCCTCCTCGTATGTCTCCTTTTTAAAGATCTTCAGGTTTTCTCTGATTCTGTCGAAGATCACGATTGAATCCATGACAGAGTAGCCTATCACAGTGAGCAGCGCGCAGACAAACGGCGAGTCGAACTCTCTTCCGACTATCGCATATATTCCTGTCATCAGGATCAGATCGTGGAACAGCGCGATATCGGCTGCAAGCCCGAATCTGACCTGGTTTCCGAATCTGAGCGTGATATATATGAGCTGAAGACCCAGAGCGATGAATATGGCGAGTATCGCCTTGTTCCTGAGCTCAACTCCGATTGTGGGGCCGATGCTCTCTATTTTGAACTTGTATACGTTGCAGAACATCTTGGCGAACTGGGAGTTCAGCTTTATCACGTCATCAGTCGAGAGATTGGACAGGTTCTCCTTCGTGATTCTCAGGATAGCCGCCTTGTACTCTTTCTTTGAAGCCGGAAGATCGACCGTGTCGCCCAGTTTTATATCAGCCACTTCCATATCGGGGTCGTAGAATCCGAGGGACTTGATTATCTTGTCCCTGTCTGTCTCGGCTTTGCCTGCCGTGTCGCTTCCTTCGCCGGGCTCGGCGCTCAGCTTGATGTCCGTCTTCGAGAAGCCCAGCTTGACAGTCACTTCCTGACCTTCCATCTTCGAAGATTCACTGTTCAGAAACACCACTTTGCCGAAGCTCTCGCACAGAGGAGTCAGGATCCCGTTTACTTCCTGCGCGGTGAGAGAGCCGCCGTTCTTCTTCTTCAGAGTGAGCGTTACCTCTCTCGTCTTTCCTCCGAGCTCGATCTCCTTCGACTTGCCTTCCATCTGCACGAAGGGATGCTTCAGCTTGTTGTCCCGGTCCGGGATGGTCTCGTTATAAGCGTTGATCACCTTCGTTATGTCATCGGCGTTGATATCGGGCTTTTCGAAGCCAAGCTCCAGTATCGTTCCGCCTGTGAACTCAAGCGAATAGTTGAGCTTTCCGCCGCCGATGCCGAAGCCGTGTATTATCAGAGACAGCAGAGATATTGCGAGCAGAACGGCTGACACGGTGAAGAATATTTTTCTCTTTCCGATTATGTCGTACTGCTTCTTCCTGAAGCTCTGCGCGAAAATGGCCGCCGCTACAAGGCCGGCCGCAAAGATTATCATCAGTATCACGTCATATGTTTTTAATGAATGGGCAAAGTATGACAAAGGATTCCCCTCCTTAGGCTCCGTAAAACTTCTTGCTCTTTACGATATCGTTCAAGAATATGAAATCCACCAGCACTCTGGTGAAGAACACTGCAGTTATAAGGCTCCAGGCTGTTCCGAGCATCAGCGTTAGACCGAAGCCCTTGATGGAGCTCGAGCCGAAGAAGTAGAGGATCATGGCGCCTATGAAGGTAGTCACATGTCCATCCAGGATCGACGTGAAGGCTCTCTTGAAGCCTGTGTCGATGGCGTTCGAGAGGCTCTTTTCGGCCCATATCTCTTCCTTCAGCCTCTCGAATATAAGCACGTTCGCGTCAACAGCCATACCGATCGACAGGATAAGGCCCGCGATGCCCGGCAGGGTCAGCACAAACTTCCAGATCACCATCGTGCCGAGAAGCATCAGCGTGTAGATAACCAGCGCCACGTCGGCCAGAATGCCTGGAACTCTGTAGTACCAGATCATGAAGACGATGACGAGGAAAAGACCGATGAAGCCTGCAAAGAGGCTCGCCATAAGCGATTCCTTTCCAAGCACCGGATCGACTGTCATGCTCTCGAGGATATTGACATCCACCGGGAGCGCGCCTGCGTTCAGAAGCACCTTGAGGCGCTCGCACGATTCGGTATCGAGGTTTCCTCCCTCGATTATGCCGCTTCCTCCGGTGATGGCGCTCTTGACCGTGGGAGCGTCGACCAGTTTGCTGTCAAAGAATATTCCGAGCGGGAGTCCCACATTGCGCTGGGTGATCTCGGCGAACTTTTTTCCGCCCTCGGAGTTGAACGTAAATGCCACGAAGGGCTTTCCTGAAGTCCCTCCGAACTGCACTGACGCGCCGTTTCTCTTCAGATACGTGCCGTCCAGGACCGTCCTCCACTCCTCTTTCTTTGTTGCAGGGTTGAAAAACTGCTCCTTGAACTCGAGCACTCCTGTCTGTTTTATCAGATCCTCCGCCTTTTTGACATCTGTCTCTTCAGGTATCTCGATGATTATCCTGTCCTTGCCCTCCCGCTGAATCAGGATCTCCTGTGTTCCTTCGGGATTGAGGCGCTTCTCGAAGATGTCCATCGACGTCTTGACGATGCTGTCCTCGATTTCAGTCTGCTTTCCGGTTACCGGATCTTTTCTGGGGAGCAACTGAAGGGCGATATGTGTTCCTGAGCGCAGGTCAAGTCCGAGCTTTATGTTAGTTTTCTTAGTCTGCGGATTGTAGACCAGGAAGCAGCACCCAATCGTTGCTAAGACGATGAGCAATAGATAAATTAGATTTCTGGCTTTCAGGCCACCCATGGTAATCTCCTTTCTACGATATAAAAAACAAGATTTCCGTTCCCTTCTTGTTTTTTATCACAATGGGGCTGGAAAAACTTTTCTTTATTCGCTCTTCAGTTTTAAATTCCTTCCACAAAAAGCAGATATTCTTACCGGGCAGAATCGGCCGGCAATCGGCGGCAGATGCCCTCCGGTCCGGAGCCGGGCCTGCCCGGATCCGCTTTTCGGAATCATGTAACATGCGCTTCATCGAGCGGCTCTGACAGCGCTGCCCGCTCCTCTTCGAAATCGGCAAACTCTATCGCCACTTTCCTGAAATCTTCCTGCAGCTCGAGGAATGCATCAACCATGACAGGGTCGAAATGGCTGCCCCTTCCCTCCCTGATTATCTGCACCGCTTTCGCATGGGTGAAAGGCTTCTTGTACACGCGCCTGCTTATCAGCGCGTCGTAGACATCTGCTATCGCCATCAGCCTGCCGGACAGCGGTATCTCCTCGCCTTTCAGCCCGTGTGGATAACCCGTGCCGTCCCACTTTTCCTGGTGCGACTCTGCAATCTCCCGGGCAAAGCGCAGGAAAGAGTTCTCGCCGAGGCGCCTGAGCGCAGTCATTATGGCATCCCGCCCGTAGATCGTGTGCTTCTTCATCTCGTCAAACTCTTCGTCTGTCAGCTTTCCCGGCTTCATCAGAATGTTGTCCGGGACTCCCACCTTTCCTATGTCGTGCAGCGGAGCCGACTTGAAGAGAAGCTCTATTGAGCTTTCGTTCAGAACTTCCAGATATCTGTTCCTGTTCATCAGGTGCGTGGCAAGAAGTCGCACATAGTTCTTCGTGCGCCTGATGTGCCCTCCTGTCTCGGGGTCGCGATATTCGGCAAGGGCCGCCAGGCTCTCGATGGTGACCTCCTGCATCAGCGCCAGCTCTCTGGTCCGCTCAGCCACAATCTCCTCGAGATGATCCCTGTGGCGCTTCAGCTCGATGTGATTGCGCACCCTCGCCTTCACCAGGCCGGGGTTGAAGGGCTTGGTGATGTAGTCGACAGCGCCCAGCTCGAGCCCCTTCTTCTCATCCTGCGCGTCATTCATGGCAGTGAGAAATATTACAGGCACGCCGCGCGTATGATGGGAGTCCCTGAGTCTGCTGCAGACCTCGTATCCATCCATCCCGGGCATCATAACATCCAGCAGGATAATATCAGGCAGCTCCTCCGCCACCTGCTCGAGGGCGCTCGGACCGTCTGTGGCAACGCGGAGCTCATAGTCATCTCCCAGACTCTCGACCAGAATATCTATGTTCGCCTCTGTATCATCGACGATCAATACCGTGCCGTGTGATCGCTCTGTCATATCGCTCTCCCTTCCGCCGGGCCGTTGAGACATTCTCCCACCGCGGGCCTGTCAAATTCCCGGTCATTGAATGATTAGCTGACACCCCCCGCTTTTTCCTGTCAGGGTGTCATACCTCCGTTCCATCTCTCGAGGAACTCCTCCCTGTATTTGACGAAGCGCCCCTCGTCTATCGCGCCTCTCATCTTCTCGACGAGACTGTTCAGAAAATACAGGTTGTGATATGTGGCAAGCCACGGACCCAGCATCTCCTCTGCCATGAAGAGATGGCGGAGATACGAGCGCGTGAAGTTGCTGCATGTGTAGCATCCGCACGATTCGTCCGGCGGCCTGCTGTCCAGCCTGTAACGGGCGTTCTTTATCACCATCCTCCCTTCCGGAGTCAGAAGCGTCCCTGTTCTCCCCATCCTCGTCGGGAGCACGCAGTCGAATATATCGACTCCGCGCTCGACGCACATGAACAGATCGTCCGGACCTCCCACTCCCATAAGGTAGCGGGGCCTGTTTTCCGGAAGGAGAGGCGAGATCTCTTCGAGAACCCGATGCATCTCTTCCTTGGACTCGCCCACGCTGAGGCCGCCTATCGCGCATCCTGAAAAAGGCTGGCTCCCTATGAAGAGCGCGCTCTCCCTCCTCAGGTCGTCGTATACTCCGCCTTGCACGATTCCGAAGAGGTGATTTCCAGCTCCTTCCCTCTTTTCGATCTCGCTGTTGAAAGCGGTGATGCTGCGCAGAGCCCACCGGTGCGTTCTTCCGAGAGACTCCTTGACATAGTCCCACGTGGAATCGGACGGCACGCACTCATCGAGGGGCATTACGATGTCTGAGCCGAAAACCATCTGCGCCGCCACGACGTTTTCGGGAGTGAAGCTGTGCTTCGAGCCGTCTATATGCGATCTGAACACCACTCCCTCTTCGCTGATCGAGCTCCTGTCTCTCAGGCTGAAGACCTGGAAGCCCCCGCTGTCAGTAAGGATTCCCCTTTTCCAGAACATGAAGCTGTGCAGCCCTCCCATCTTCTCTATTACCTCAAGGCCGGGCCTCAGATAGAGATGATAGGTGTTGGCAAGTATTATAGTGAAGCCGATCCGTTCCAGCTCCTGAGGTGTCATCCCCTTTACCGTCGCCTGCGTGCCGACAGGCATGAAGAGGGGTGTCTCTGCTTTGCATCTTCCGAGGTTGATGGAGCCCCGTCGCGCCATCGAAGAGGGATCTTTTTTTATCAGCGTGAAAAATTCCTGACTGTCCGCCATTTTTATACAACCTTTCGTCAGTCTTCTTTTCTGATTCTCTCAATCAGCTGCTCGATCTCTGCAGGCATCGCCGCCGTGAACTCGAGATAGCGCCCGTCTTCCGGATGAAAAAAGCCGAGAAGCCTTGCGTGAAGCACGTGCCCTTTTATGTCGAAACTGTTCGGACGGTTTCCGTAGACCTCATCCCCTACGAGCGGGTGGCCAAGAGACGTCAGGTGCACCCTGATCTGGTGCGTCCTGCCTGTTAGCGTCCTCACGAGCAGCAGCGTATGGCTTTTAAACCGCTCGAGGACCTGCACCTTCGTATGGGCCTCCCTCCCGCCCGGCACGACCGCCATCTTCTTTCTCTTCACAGGATGACGGCCTATCGGCGCGTCTATCGAGAAAGAGTCGCGCTGCACGGCGCCGTGAACGAGCGCCACATATTCCTTTTTTGTCTTTCTGTCGCGGAACTGCGCCGAAAGGCTCTCATGGGCCCTGTCATTCTTCGCAACGACCATCGCGCCTGAAGTATCCTTATCAAGGCGGTGCACTATGCCTGGGCGCTCGACGCCTCCGATCCCGGAGAGGTCGCGGATTCTGAACAGAAAGGCGTTCACGAGCGTGCCTGTCCTGCCTCCGCCTCCGGGGTGCACGGTAATGCCTCTCGCCTTGTTTATCACCAGAACAGACGAATCCTCATACAGTATGTCGAACGGGATGTCTTCGGCGATGACATTCGAGGGCTCAGGAGGCGGGATGGAAACAGTTATCAGATCGCCTTCCCTGACTTTTGCGCCGGCCTTGGGCGCTCCCTTCACTGTATGAACCCTCTCCTCGTCTATCAGCCGCTGAATCTGGCTTCTTGATAGAGAGAGCGCGCCTGACAGAAATACATCGAGCCTTGCGAGATGAGACTGCGGTGGAACGGTAAGCGTCTTCTCCTCACTCATATCCAGCTCTTGATCCACATGAGCTTGTTGAAGATTTCCCTCGGAATTGGCAGGCCCGCCACTATGGGGAAGAAGCAGATGAAAAAGATGAAAAGGGCGGCGAGATAGATCCAGCCCATTATGACGCCTGATCGGCTGTCCCGCCACCTCTCCAGACCGTAGGCCGTAATCAGCGCCATCCACGCCACACAGGGAGTCATATAGTAGAAGAAGCCGCCCTTGTTGCTTATCACCCAGAAGATGAAGGGCGAAAAATACCCGAAGAGCAGGAATATCTGCTCTTTCTTCCTTTCTACCGCGGCTACGACAACAAGCTCGATGAGCAGGATGATGAAGCCCCACCAGAAGAGAGGCGAGCCCATCGCAACGATCCCGTATATCTTCCCGTACGCCTCATCGAAGAGATACCATATCGGCCTTATCATCAGCGGCCACATCCACATCTGCGACAGGTAGGGATGGGACCACTTCTCCTTGTAGTGGAAGTGGAGCGTCCTGGGATAGTATGACAGAAGAGTATCCAGCTTGCCGCCGTTCACAAAGAACGGGATATAGGTGAGAATCTGCATCGTGAGCCCGAAGATGAAGAAAAGAGCTCCCATGGTGAGCGCCCTCGGGTATCGAACGAGACATTGCCTGAAAATGTTGACAGGAAGGCTCGAGCCTTCGAATGCCTGAATCCGCTGACGCTCCTCTGCCGTGGTCTTCAGGAAGATCATGCAGAAATAGCAGGCGAAGGCCCCGAAGATGCCGCTCCACTTGCACGCCGCCGCCAGGCCGAATATGATCACCGTCAGGAACAGCCATGGGCCGTATTTATCTTCAGAATCTATGTAACAATATGCCGCAAAGGCGCCTGCGAGCATGAAGAACGCCAGGAAGATGTCGATCATTGCGATCCTGCTCTCCACGAAGTGAAGAAGCTCTATCGAGAGCAGGAATGCGGAGACCACAGCCGTATAACGCTTTTTGAAAAGCTTCAGGGCGAAGAAGTAGACGAGCGGTATCATCAGCAGCCCTGTGACAAGGCTTGCAAAACGCCATTCCATGGCATACTGCACAGGCTTCGCCATCCCCATCTTCACGAGTATGAACTGCATGGCCCTCGAGAAAGCTATTCCCTGAGTGATTATCAGCTTTGCAAACGGAGGGTGGACCCAGTTCGAATCCTCCCTGTGCTGCAGATACTCCTGGCCGGCCTTTGCGTAATAGACCTCGTCGAAATACATCTTGGGAGGAAAGCCGAGGCGGTAGGACCTCGTGACAAGCGCAAAGAGCATCAGGACGAGCACGATTGCGAGATCCACGCGCAGGTCGCGTTTCTTTTCTCCGGCTGCAGCGCCATCACGACCTGTTTCCCTCTCAGCGGCCTCATCGCGTCTTTTGTCGCCGCTCGCAGCGGCACTCTGCTTCCTGTCACTTCCCACTTCTTCTTCAGGCTCCCTTCTTCTGCGGCGGCTTTGAAGGCGGGGCGGCAGAGCGGGCTCTCATGCGGACCACACATATTGCCGTGACTGCGGCCATGAGAAGGCTCAGATACTGAGCGATGCTCAGTCCCGCTATTCT
>Ga0302252_1000287_pt1 | contig 51181 bp, 43 predicted proteins | sample AAG_RA_Leu_MG_FD_193511 | JGI IMG/M metagenome (GOLD analysis project Ga0302252, IMG submission 193511) | Enriched activated sludge microbial communities from anaerobic digester in WTTP, New Holstein, Wisconsin, United States - AAG_RA_Leu | ecosystem: Engineered > Bioreactor > Anaerobic >... | reverse complement strand
CAGCTGACAGGGAGGTCATCAGATGGTGGAAAGATCTGGAAAATCATCTTGTCCATGAGTTCTTAGATCCTAATCGTAATCGGACTTTGAGGCTGAATTATGGTCGGACTTAACCGAACACCAATGACTGCAAGTAAATAAGGTTGCGATTGGTAGAAAATTGAACTGCTGAGACGACTGTTAGACAGTGATAGATGGCACTAATGGAGTCGAAGAAAAAAAAATATTCTTCAAAAGTAAGTCAGGTATAATAATTACATAACAAATCGGAAAATCCTCTTTGTGTTAATTTATGACCAAATTGCAGATATCAGGAAACTGTCCTTATACCGGAATATTCAAGAAAAAGCTCACCCTCCTTGAGTTTACAATAATTGCAGCCGTTCACCTCCCTCAGGAAGTTAACCAGAAATGGAATTATTTCCGGGATTGCAAAAATGGGAGTGATTCCACTTGAGAGTACGACATGCGAAAGGAGAGGAGCAGCGCATACGCAGAATTGCTTGAAATGAACTCTTTTTCACTTTATAAAATTGATCCGCTGAAACAGGAGGGATCATCAATGATACCTGATATAACTGATATCGAGATATTGCCTGAATACAAAATAAAAGTGAAGCTGTCAAACGGCAAATCTGGACTGTTTGATGTAACACCTTATCTTGACACTTGAATTAACATATTTTTAACATAAATTACAGGAATTTTCGTTTTATGTCATAATCCGGCAACACCTGAAATGCTATAATCTCATTATGATGAACGAAAGGAGAATTTCCATGCAGGCTCTGAAAGACAGCAGGACAAGCGGATACCTCTTTCCAGGCAGGAGCATGTCGGATGACAATCTATTTTTCGATATGACAGTATCGCATTCGACAGAAGATGCATCTCCGATAATGATGGCAGGAGCATATGAACTGCAGAAGGCTATGACATCAATATTCATCGACACATGCAGAAGGAGGAGAAGGTACGGTGACATGCTTCATCGATGCTGGGAGCTTTTCACATGACAGCCATCAGGGCAATTCAATAAAGAGCCCTGTCTGAACATATACCGGCTGCGCGGCATCCGGAGCCGTTGTTGCAAAAGAACGCCCTTCATGATAACATATCATCTGTGATCCTGATAGCCCTGCTGATTCTGTCACTCCTACTGAGGCTCTGGCTTATAGGCCTGCCTGATACGCAGGTCTTCGACGAGTACTACTATGTGCCGCTCGCTGAAAGCTTTCTCAGGGGCCAGTCCGAATCGCCGCTTCATCCGCCTCTCGGCCCGTATCTCATTTCTCTGTCGATGCGAATTTTCGGCACAGATGCGGCGGGATACAGGGTATTCTCAGCCATCGCGGGGACGCTGGCCCTGCTCTTTACCTACACGATGATTCTGAAACTTACAGGGAAGAGATGGCAGGCCCTGGTCGGCACGTTTCTGATCTCGTTCGACTGCCTTCACTTCGTGATGAGCAGGCTTGCAATGCTCGACATCTTCCTGCTGCTCTTCATAATGGCAGCGATGGCAGTCTTCGTTTCAGACTTCAATGCGACTGCAAGGCTGACTGTCTGCGGAATACTGCTGGGCCTGGCGGCCCTTGTCAAGTGGGCTGCCATCCCATTCTTGGCCGTCCTGACGCTCTTTTCGGCGTGGAGCGAGGCGAGGAGGCCTTCGACGAAGAGTCTGGTCCGGGGAATAGCGAGAGCCCTTCTGATTCCTCTCTTTTCATCGATCATCTATGTGTCATTTTACTGCGCGCTCCTGCACGCTCACAGTCCTGGGGAATTTTTCTCCGCACAGCGCTCGATGCTATCCTATCACCTGCAGCACGTGGAAAACAGGGAGCAGATCGCGTCTCCGTGGTGGTCCTGGCTTGTGCTGCAGGAGCCTCTCAGAGTCTACGAGAGGCGCTTTACATCGCACGGCGAGACTGTGGCTTCGAAAGAGGTGCAGGTGAGAGGCACGCGGCCTTTCTGGTACATGGCTCTCTTCGGATTCTTCCTGGTGGCCTTCAACGCCTGCCGCCGCAGGGATTACAGCTCTGCGCTGATGGTATCGCTCTTCCTGTCGCTGCTCGTTCCCTGGGCTTTCGTGAAGCGCCCTGCATATCTGTTCTACTGCCTCCCGCTGCTGCCTTTCATGGCATATTTCACTGTCAGCGCACTGCGCTGCGTATCAGACGACAGGGGCGGCAGGATCGCCATTGCGCTCTATTGCATCGTAACGGCGATCTCATTTGCGATGTACTACCCGGCATTGACAGCTGCAGACCTGCAGCCGCCGCTGCTGAACTGAAATTCATGATATGAGAGGAAAGCCATCCTTGGAAGAGATCAAATGCAGTTCCCGGGAAAAGATGCTGGTGATCGTCGTGCTGCTCACAGTCATAACGGCTTCGGCATTTCCTGCGATCGACTATTTCATAAAGGCCCACAGATATGAAGCCCTGAGAAGAGCTTTGCAGCAGAAGCTCAACGCGATATGCGCCTCGCTGAGTAGAGACCTCGCTCCCGAGTCGCATCTGAGAACAGAAGATGACGGCCACACGCTGATTATCGAGAAGGGCTCTGAAAACACGGTGATATACAAGCATATCCGCTTCAGCGGGCAGGGTCCGTCGGGGACTCTGAGCAGAGCCGTCGCGCAGGGCCCAGGGGAGAACAGGATCGTTTCAGACAAAGTGTCTGAGTTCAGGGTCATCCGGGAGGGGGATCGCGTCAAGGTGCTGATACAGCTCAGAGACTGCCCGGGAGGCGAAGGGTCGCCGGCCCTGATTCTGAGCAGAACATTGACAATCCGGCAGTAATTCACTCGGTTTCAGACACTTCGGATCTCAGATTTCAAGGTATTACTGTAGTGAACCATTGATCCTTGAAATACATGGAAAAACCTGATCAGACTTTTTTACGATTGTCATCTTATACCCTTTTCTGATATAATCAATATTGGATGCAGAGAGGCGGGAAATGCGGGACTGACTGCCGATCCTGAAAAGGGTCGTCTGTGATCTTTTCAAAATCATCTTGAAGCGCAGCACAAAAAGTGGTAAACTATATCGAGGTACGACAAGGACAGCTGCACGTCACACAACCCTATGGAAAACCTTAAAAAGTGGAGAAAACTGCTAGAGCTTGCCATAAGCATCTGTCTTATCTGGCTCATCATCTATCGTTACCAGAAAGAGATCGCCGAGTGGGTGGCCCGCCTTTCCTCATTCAATGTACCGCTTGTAATCCTCGCCATTTTCATATTCATGCTTGGGAACCTGATCAACGCGTATAAATGGCAGTTGATCGCCCGATCGATAGGAATTTCCGTGGGATACGGAAAAGCTCTCCACTACTACATGGTGGGGATATTCATGAACACGATACTCGTAGGCGGAGCGGGAGAGATAAAGAGAACGTGCGATCTATCCCGGGACAACCAGGAATACCTCGCGTCGTTCATGTCTGTCATAATGGAGAGATGGACGGGCTTCTGCGCGCTGCTGCTGATGGCCGTAATAGGGCTCTTCATTCAGTATCCAAGCTATCAGCACACCATATTCCCGGCAGTGCTGGGAATCATCGTGCTGGCCGGAATCACCGTATCGGTTCTGCTCTTCGGAAGCTTCAGGAAGATCTCGGTGCTGTCGAGGTTCGAGCGCCTGAAGGGCTTCGTCGAGAAGTATGAAAAGCTCTCCGTGGCATTCAGCAAAAACAAGAGCCTGCTTATAAAAGCCCTTCTGATATCGTTCCCGCAGCCCATCCTGGTAATCGCGTACTTTTTCCTTCTCTCCCAATCCCTCAACACGAACTTCCCCCTCCAGGTCTTCTTCTTTACCGTGCCGTTCATCCTCATCATCTCGCAGATACCGATCTCCATAGCCGGAATAGGCGTGCAGGAGACATGCATCATCAGCGTATTCGCCCCGCTCAACCTGGGAATGGGAGCGGTGATCCCGCTCTCCATCCTGAGTCATATCGGCAAGGTTGTATCGTGTCTGTGGGGAGCCGGTTACTACTTCCTTATCAACGAAGAAAGCGCAAAGAGTATCAAGAAGCGCCAGAGCTGCAACGAGGCCTTCGAGCCCGAGCCCGTGCCGGCTCAGAGCGTCGCAGCCGGTGAGAGCGCCGTGATACCGTGAGCCCTGGGGATGGAGAGATGTCGCTCCTGCAGTCACAAAAAAGGATTATCCCGAAGGAAGTTGAAGTTCTCTGGAACGGAGGCATGACAAAGCACTATCTATGAAAAAAGTCGTAGTCGTCGGGGCAGGTGTGGCTGGACTCTGCTGCGCCTCCATTCTGGCAGATAATGGAATTCCTGTCGTGGTGCTTGAAAAGGAGCCGGTGGTAGGGGGGCTTGCCCGCTCATTCACTTACGGCGATTTCACGTTCGACATCGGCCCTCACCGCTTCTTCACCACTCACGAGCGAGTTCTCTCATTCATCAAGGACACATTGCAGGGCCACTACATAGTGATTCCGCGCAGATCCGGCGTGAACTTCCTGAACCAGTACCATCTGTGGCCGCTCAGGCTGAAAAGCGTCTTCCAGCTGCCGCCGTTAGTTGCCGTCGCAGCCTTCCTGGACATATTCACGAAGAACATGGGCAATCACGGCGAAGTGACGAACTTCGAGGAATATGTCCTCAGGCAGTATGGAAAGACTCTCTATAACACCTTCTTCAAGGGATACACCGAGAAGTTCCTGGGCATATCCGGGAAGGATGTCCATCCCGACTGGGCAAAGATAGGCGTCGAGCGCGCCACGATAGACAAGAAGATATCGACAGGCAGCATATTCCTGATCCTGAGGACCATGCTCCTTCCGCTGCCTGCCAATACAGAGTTCATATACCCGAGGAAAGGCACTTATATCTTCGGGGAGGTCCTGAAACAGAAGATAATAGACAAGGGCGGAGAGGTAATAACAGGCGCTGCGCCTGCAGAGCTCGTCAACCAGGACGGCAATGTCACCGAGGTCAGAATTGAAGGGAGGAGCATCCCTGTCGAGCATCTCTTCTGGTCCGGCTCGCTCTGTGAGCTGTCCGATCTGCTGTCGCTGGGAGATCTCGAGCTGAATTACCTGTCGCTCCTCGTCTACAACATCGAGCTGGCAAAGCCTCCGCAGTACCAGTTCCAGTGGTGCTATTTCGGGGCGAAGGACGTAATCTTCTCGAGGATCACGGACCCGTCGCTCTTTTCGCCTGACGTGATACCTTCCGGCAGGGGAGGTCTGTGCGTCGAGGTCACCTGCACGAAAGGCGACAACAAATGGAACGATCCGGAGAGGATAACCGCGCAGGTCGCAGACGACCTCGTCAGGACAAAGATGATAGAGCGGAAGGAAGACATATTGAAAGCCCATCCTGAGCGCATAGCCGACGCCTACCCGATATACAGCACTCCCTACAGGGAGAAGCTCGAAGCCGCGAAAAAGAAAGTCTCTGTCTTCAAAAACATCACTCTCTTTGGAAGAACCGGTCTTTTCTGGTATAACAACATGGACCACTCGATAGAAAATGCCTTTGATATCACCGATACATACCTGGCACAGCGGAAAAGCACCACATGAGGAGGTAGTGTCGGAATGCCGATCGTCCCCAGATTCAGCCTCTCCCTGACAGTAAGCGACATCCTGTCATGCGCATTAAGGCTCCCGTCGCAGGGAAAAGCGCCTGAGCGCATCGCGGAGTTCGAAAAGGCCTTCGCAGAGTTCATAGGAGCAAAATACGCCTTCTTCCTTCCTTCGGCGAGGCTCGGACTTTTTCTGGCTCTGAAAAACCTCGATCTGCCTGAGGGCAGCGGCATCATAGTGCCAGCCTGGACTCACGCCTCGGTGCCGGCAATGGTGGCAGCGGCGGGATTCAGGCCTCTCTTCACGGACATAGACAATCACACTTTCAACATGAGCCCTGAAATCATTCCGCCTGAGCTCCTCGAGCAGGCGAAGGCGATAATCCCGACCCATCTTTACGGATGCCCCTGCCCGATGGATGAGATTACAGCCCTCGCGAAGGCCCGTAATCTGATCGTGATAGAAGACTGCGCCCAGGGCTTCGGCGCGAAGTATGACGGTAGAATAGTCGGCTCTCTGGGAGACGCGAGCTATTTCAGCTTCTCGCTGACCAAGAACTACACGACGCTCGGTGGCGGCATGGTCGCCACATCGCGCGACGATCTGGCGGAAAAGCTCAGGGAGGCGCTGAAGGACAGAAAGACCTCGGCAAAGATAGTTGGGCCGCTCATCAAGTCATTCGCCTTCAGGATGGGCACGCGCCCGCTGATCTTCGCGATGACCCTCTTCCCGCTCCTCAGAATAGCGTCTGGAAGCGGAAAGGATCCTCTGCACGACGCCTTCGAGGAGCACATAGGAACCAGCGTTCCGAACACGAAGGGTCTCGCGCTGTCAGATCTGCAGGCCTGGCTCGGCATGGAGCAGTTGAAGAGCATCGACGAAAAAAACAGGAAGAGGCATGAGGCAGGCACGTATCTGCTCGGAAAGCTGGACGATGTGACGGAGGCAACGCTCCCTGTCCTTGCTGAGAAGGGCTGGCACATCTTCCTGTCGTTCGTAATCAAAACCAGGAACAGGAAAGCGGTGGCGAGAGAGTTGCTGAAGCGCGGCGTGGACACATCGCCAGGCTACCTGAAGGCCTGTTTCCTGCTGCCTGAGCTTTCGAAGTACAGGACCGCCTGCCCTGTCGCCGAAGCATCGGCAGATGAGCAATTGCATCTACCGGTATATCCGGAGATGACTGAAAAGACACTCGATCACATAGCCCGGAGCCTGAAGGAAGCCCTTGCCGCCGTGCACGGGAAGCATTGAAGGAGTATCCCATGGAACAAGAGACTGTCATAAGGGAAACACAGAGCGTCTGCCCGATCTGCGTAGAGGACGTGCCTGCCAGGCTGGTGGCCCGGGAGAACGGGGTCTTCCTTCTTAAGGACTGCCCGACCCACGGCACGAACGAAGTCAAGCTCTCAGGCCACCGCTGGTATCATGAGGGCCTGGACAGATATTTCTTCTCGTGCATGACAGAGCAGTTTCCACAGCGCGACTACCTGATCCGCCTGACGGAGCGGTGCAACCTCAAATGCCCGATCTGCCTCGCCAGCGCCAACATGAACGACCGGGCCGAGTATTCGAGGGAAGACCTGGATAAATTCATGACAGGCAGGAAGAAGATGAAGATAGATCTCATATCAGCCGAGCCGACGCTGAGAGAGGATCTTCCGGATATAATAAAGGACATCAAGCGGCACGGACATATCGCGGCGCTCCATACGAACGGTCTGAAACTGAAGGACCCTGAATACTGCCGCATGCTGAAGGAAGTGGGCTGCGACGAGGTGCACCTGCAGATGGACGGCTTCTCTGACGAGGCATATGTCAAGATCAGAGGCGCCAAGCTGAACGATCTGAAGCTCAAGGTACTCGAGAACCTGGAGCGCGAGAACCTGGCGACGGACCTGGTCATGGTCATCGTGCCGAAGCTGAACGAAGACGAGATAAAGAAGATGCTCGACTACTTCGAGCACAAGGGCTACGTGAGGGAGCTCTTCTTCCTGGGGCTGCGCTCGCTCGGTTACGCGAGGGAGACTACTCACGACAGCTGCCTGACCCCTGACGAGGTGATCGATCTCGTGGAGAAATACTCGGACGGCCTGATCAACAGGAAGGGAGTGTACCGCTTCCAGAAGCTCTACTTCGCACTGCTGTCGCTGATGGGCGTCAGAAAGTGCCTCTATGTGCAGCACTACCTTCTCTTCCGCTCGAAGAAGGGCTACATAGCCATCGACAAGGTCTTCGACTGGGACAGGGTGGAGAAGCACCTCGACAGGCTCCCGTCCATACCGAGAAAGAATGTCTTCGGAAGGCTCATGTGGTTTCTCGGCCTCGGCTTCAAAATGCTGAACAAATATTCGCTGAAGCTCCTCGTCGAGTTTCTGGCATTGAAGCTCCGGCTCCTGGTGGGATTCGATCTTTCGAAGCTCCCTGCCAATATACTGATCCTGGGCTTCATTACGGCCTGCGATCCTTACAACTTCGACGTTTCAGTCGCGAAGCACTGCGGAAAGGGAGAGCTGTCAGTTGACGTTGGCTACGAGGAGTCCGGCGGCTTTGCCAACATCAAGCGCGAAAAGATATGGTACAGGGAAGCGCAGCAGAAAGCCGGCGCAGACAAAGCCTGATAAAAGGGAGGAACGAGATATGAAGATACTGTCACCGGTCCGATCGGCAGAAGAAGTGCTCCCACTGATAGAGGCAGGCGCTGAAGAGCTGTACGGAGGCGTTCTGGCAAAAGACTGGAGAAAGAAATATACCAACATCGCCAGCATAAACAGGCGCGAGTGGTCAACCTCCAATATAGAGAGCTACGAGGAGCTCGAGGAGATGGTCACCATAGCCCACGAACACAACGCGCGCCTCTACCTGACGCTGAACGCGCTCTATACGGCGCCTCAGTATGAGCAGCTGAAGGATCATCTCGAGCGCATAAGCAAGATAGCCATAGACGCGCTTATTGTGGCGGACCTGGGGCTGCTGCTGACTCTGAGGGAGATGAAATGGCACACGGAGATCCACATCTCGACAGGCGGCACGACCTTCAACTCGGAAACCGCCAGGTTCTACCACGAGGAGTTCGGCGCGACGAGGATAGTGTTCCCGCGCCATTACAGCGCAAAAGAGATCGTGGAGCTGTCTGAAAAGATCGACTTCATGGACAAGGAAGCCTTCGTATTCAACGCCGGATGCAAGAACATAGACGGATTCTGCACATACCAGCACGGAGTCAACGAGATAATCCACAAGGGGAGCTGGCAGCTCCCGAAGATGCTCGGCATCGACCAGGCGTTCTTCAAGAGCCTGCGCACTGTCTCTCCGAAGACGGCTGTCAAGATAACGAGAGCTCTCGGAGGAAGCCCTGATTCGGCGTGCCTGCTCAACTACGACATCGCCGTCAGGAGCGGGAGCGGCAATAAGGACGAGGAGCGCGCCGCGATAGAATGGCTCGAGTCCACGTTCAACGTCTATTCGGGGCTCGACCCATGCGGCGCCTGCGATTTCTACCAGTTCTACAAGGCCGGCCTGGCAAGCGCCAAGATAGTAGGGCGCGAGAACCCGACATGGAAGAAGATCCGCGACGTGACTTACCTGAAATCGGTGCTCGATCACGTTAAGACGGCGGGCTCGGAAGAGGAGTTCATCAGCTTCTGCAGGAGCCAGTACAAACGCGTGATAGGCATGGACTGCCTCGAATGGTGCTACTATCCAAAAGCCGGCAAGGCAAAGCAGGAGACGACGTAGAGCCCGCGGCAGCCTCACGTTTTCGCAGGTCGTGGATGCAGGAAGGAGTGAAATATGGAAAAAGCGGTCTTCATCGCAAAAAAAGAGCAGATCCCCCTTATAAAGAACGGATTCGCGAGGCTATATTTCGGCCAGGAGTTCTGTGAGCGCCTGATCCCTTCAAAAAGCGATCTGGAAGAGGCGCTGAAGTTCGCCGCCGACAATTCCATGGCCTTCACTCTCGTGACGCCCTTCCTGACTGAGCCGTATCTGCACCGGTGGGTCGAGACCGCAAAGGCAGTCAACGAGCGCGTACCCGACGCCGAGATCGTAGCCAATGACTGGGGATTCCTGCGGATCATGCGAAAAGAGATGGCATCACATCCGTTTCTGCTGGGAAGACTGCTGTGCAAGCAGAAGCGTGGGCCTCAGATCCTGAGGATCCTGGACAAGGTGCCGCCCACCATGCTCGATCACTTCAGGCGCTCGACGAGCGACGTGCCGATTACGAGAGAGTTCCTGAAAACGCTGGGGATAAAGAGAATTGAGCTTGACAACCTGCTGCAGGGGATCGAGCGCGACAACGACATACCTGGCTCGCTTTACTATCCCTATGGATATATCACTACGACGCGGCTGTGCCTGTCCAACTCGTGCACTGACAGGAAGGAGTCTCTCCGGGCCATCTTCCCCTGCGGAAAAGAGTGCCAGCGCCTGTCTTTCACACTGACCCACAAGGACATGCCTGTGCCTGTATACCTTGCCGGGAACGCGCAGTTCTATCATTACGAGAAACTGCCTGAAAACCTTGAGAAATGCAATATCGACCGCCTGGTCTTCGAGCCCGGGATACCTGTATGAAGATAGTCCTTCTTAACCCTCCAAACGAGAACAGAATATACTCAGAGGTGCCTGCCCACGTGGGCGAGGAGGTGTGCAGCCTGCCTCCGCTCGGCCTCATGTACCTCGAGGCTTATCTGCACGGTCACAGCGATCATACTGTCAAGATCATCGACTCGCTGTCCGATAAGCTCGGATACGACGGCCTCCGGTCAGCCATAACAGCAGAGAAGCCCGACCTGGTAGGCATCACAGGCCACAGCCACAACCTCGTGGATATGAAGCTCTCAAGCGAGATGATCAAAAAGATAGATGAAAAGATAATGATCTGGTGGGGCGGACCGCACGCGTCGGCTTTCCCTGAAGAGTCCATGACCTTCGGCGAGGTGGACGGAGTAGTCGCAGGCGAAGGCGAGACGGCCTTCTGCCGCGCGGTGGAGGCCCTCGAGAAAGGGCAGCCTCCGGAAGGCATACCGGGCGTCCTCTTCAGGAAAAACGGCGATGTGATAAACAACGGGCCTCCATGCGCAATCGAGGACCTGGACAGCCTCCCGATGCCGAGGCGCGAGGTGCTCGACTATAAAAAGTACTACTACGTGATAGGCAGGGAAGTGACAGCCACGAGCTTCGTGTCGAGCCGGGGCTGCCCGTACCAGTGCACGTTCTGCTCGACGCCGGGCAAGGCAACCTTCAGGGCGAGGAGCCCGAAGAACGTCGTGGACGAGGTCGAAGCGCTGGCCGCGCTCGGGATCAGGGAGATCTACTTCGTAGACGACACGTTCAACATCCAGAAGGACAGAGCGCTGCAGATATGTCAGGAGATTGTCAGGAGAAAGATCGATATAAGCTGGAACGTCAGGGCCAGGATCAACCTGATCACCGAGGAGCTGATCAACAATCTGATCGAGGCCGGCTGCACGAGGATCCAGCTCGGAGTCGAGACAGGGAGCGATGAGGGTCTGAAGGTGCTCGGGAAGGGGATCACGATAGAGGATATCAGGCGCGTCTTCGCCATGCTGAAGAAGAAGAAGATCACGTCAGTCGCCTATTTCATGATCGGCTGCCCCCACGAGAAGAATGAAAAGGACACGATGAAGACCATAGATTTCGCCTGCGAGCTGGACCCGGACTACTGCCTCTTCGGCGTTTTCACGCCCTATCCGAGGACTGCGCTTTATGAGGAAGGCGTCAAGAGGGGAATAGTCGATGAGAAGGCATGGAAGAGCTTCGTGAGATCGCCGTCGCGCGATTTCAAGCCGCAGGCCTGGTCGGAATTCATGTCGTACGAAGAGCTTTACAGGCTTGTCGATGTCGCCTACAAAAAGTTTTACTTCAGGCCGTCGCAGATGATGAAGAAGCTCAGGGAAGTGAAGAGTGTTCCCGATCTGATGAGAAAGATCAAGGCAGGCCTCGGAATACTGGGCGCAGGGAGCGAGCACTGATGAGACCGGTTCCCCTTCTTAAAGCAATGGTCGGCAGAAAGACTCCTGTCTACGTCCACTACGGAGTAACCCACAGGTGCAATCTGACCTGCCGCATGTGCGGCCTCTGGAAGACAGGCGACAGAAAGAAGGAGATGACCCTCGACAGGATAGAGAGGATGGCCGAGAACTTCCGAAGGCTCGGCGTCAACTTCATCTCCCTCGGTGGAGGCGAGCCGTTCATGCGTGATGATCTTCCGCAGATCATCTCGATCATGATGAAAAAGGGCCTTATGGTGAGGCTCCTGTCAAACGGGATCATCACCGATCGTGATCGGCTGAACGAGGTGCTGAATCTCGGGATCACCCACATCTCAGTCTCGCTCGACACGACAGACAGGGAGAAGCAGGGCTATATCTGCAACAGGGACGACGCCTGGGAGCGCGCCACAGAGACGCTCGAGACATTCAGGGACCATTTCGCCAGGAACGGCGGTATCGGCATAATAAACACGGTCGTGTCGAAGCTGAACATCGAAGAGGTGCCTTCGCTGGTGGACCTGGCGGAGAAATATGGATTCCACTGCTCTTTCGTGCCGATCGAGATACACCACTTCGGCGGCAAGTCATTGAGCTGCGCCGAGGCGCAGCACGATCTGAACTTCACCGAAGCTGATCACCAGCTGATCAGGAGCACTTACGACAATCTTATCGACATGAAGAAAAAGGGCAGAAGTATCTTCAACAGCACGCCGTTCCTGAGAAAATCAAAGGAGTACCTGACAGGCGTGAAGCCCAGCTGGGAGTGCCGTGCAGGCATGCTGTACTTTTCAGTGGACCCGGAAGGGAACTTCTCGATCTGCCACAGGTTCAAGGGATACAGGAAAGAGCCTGAAGAGATACCTGCAGACAGCGACAGACTGCTTGAGCTGTTCTCATCAGGCGATTACTTCAGTGAATGTGAAAAGATGATCAAGGCATGTCCCGGATGCCTCCGGCCCTGCTGGAGCGAGGTCTCCCTCGTGTTCACAGAGGCTGAGAGCTTCGTGGAGGCTCTGAAGATGCAGGGCAGGGGAAAGAGGAAGAGGAAAGCTCAGGCTGGTTAGGACTATGGAAAAGAAGATCACCACAGTGCTCTGCACATTTTACGGCACGGAGAACGCAGGCATCCGCTACCTCTCCGCGGCGCTGAGAGAGGCCGGCTTCCCTGTCCACACGGTCTTCTTCAGGGAGTGGCGCAACAACAGCATAACGATGCCTCCTGACGAAGAGATCGATCTGTTCATGAACCTTCTCCGGGAGCTGAAAGCCGATCTGGTCGGATTCGGCTTCATATCGTCTCTGTATCCGATCGCCAGGAAAGTCACCGAGAGAGTCCAGAAAGAGCTTCAGATTCCAGTGATCTGGGGCGGCATCCACGCCACATCAGACCCTGACAGGTGCCTCGAGACTGCCGACATGCTCTGCGTGGGCGAAGGCGACGAAGCGCTCGTCGAGCTGGTACGGAAGATGTCGCAGGGAGAAGACTGTTCGACTATACAGAACATCTGGGTCAAACATGACGGGGTGGCAGTCAAGAACCCTATCAGGGGCCTCATCGAGGATCTCGATTCGCTCCCATACCCGGATATATTTCCGGACAACAAGTACCTTATCGACGACGGGAAGGTCACTCCCGGCGAGCCGATGCTGCGCGGCGCCGAATATCGCGTCTACGCCTCGAGGGGCTGCCCGTACAACTGCAGCTACTGCTATAACAGCATCCTGAGGAAGATATACAAGGGAAAGGGAAAATACTACAGGCACAAGAGCGTCAAATACCTGATCGGCGAGCTGCTCGAGGTAAAGAAGAGATTCACGAAGCTGCGCCGCGTAAAGCTGGACGACGATACGGCGTTCGCGCTCGAGAAGGAGTGGATAGACGAGTTCTGCGCCGAGTACAAGGACAAGATAAACGTCCCCCTCGAGTGCCTTCTCAGCCCGCACCTGCTGAAGAAAGAGCTGCTCACGAAGCTCAAGGACGCGGGCCTCATAAAGATCCAGGTCGGCATAGAGAGCGGCTCGAAAAGGGAGACGAAAGAGGTCTTCAACAGGATACCGGGAAACGAGCACGTGCTGAGGTTCGGCGAGATGAACAGGGAGCTGAGGCTTGACATCGTATACGACGCGATAATAGATAACCCTTTCGCCACGGAGGACGACAAGCGCGAGATGCTCGAGTTCCTGCTCGAGATTCCGAGGCCGTTCAAGCTCTATCTCTATTCGCTGAACTTCTTCCCGAAGACGAAGATCACCAATGAATTGCTCGAGAAAGGCATGATAAGGGAAGAAGACGTGGAAGGCACTGCGACAAAGTCTTGGCGGCAGTTCAGGGTCAGCATGGACTATCCGAGGCCGAAGGAGGACGTGTTCTGGCTGTCGCTGTATCTTCTCGTATCGAAGAACTTCGTGCCCAAGGCGCTGATCAGATCACTATCGCGATCATCACTGCTGAAAAAGCATCCGTGGCCTCTCTTCTCGGCGGCGAAGTTCTGCAACCTGATCAGGATGCTGGAAGTGGCGTGGGAGATGTTCACGCACGGCGAGCTGACCTTCTTCAAGATCAAGCAGTACGGAAGCTACCGCAAGATGATCTCCCAGTAGAAAATGGGGACAGACTCTTTAATTAACAATGTTAACACTGTTAACAATCAAATGTCGAAAAATGCCTTATTGACGCAAAAAATTCCTGCTATCTCTGATGGCAGGAATTTTTAATAACATCAGGTATGCCTGCTGCTGGTTCCAAGGACAGGCGGCATTAATCACGATTTAAGACAGGAGACTGTCAAGGCTGGCTTCCCTTGTGGTAGATATCCTCTGTGGTCTGCAGGATGGACGGCGCCTTGTGACCGCTGTCCTCCCTCTTGTGCGCTATCGCCTCCAGGCCCTTTCCCGCCAGGTTTCCTGCCCTCCCACCGAGGTATGATCCGAGCTTGAATCCTGCAATCGCTCCGCCGACCAGCCCTATGATACCGCCGATAGGGCCGCCGACTGCAAATCCTGCGAGCACGCCCAGATACGGGCCTGCGAATCCGCCTCCCACTGCCCCGAGCGCCCCGCCTGCAGCAATCAGGCCGGCTCTCGCGAGGCTGCCCTCTGCGGTATCGACAGGCTCAGGGTCTTTCTCGGCCTCGACTGTGAATGCGTTGACAAGCTCCCTCTCATCCTTTCTGAAGCCAGCCTTCTTCAGCATGTGGGTCAGATCAGACTCGGTGAGCTTCTTGTCCCTTATCACTCCCAGCGCCTCGAGCTTTTCCTCAGGCAGCGCGCCTTTCAGGTGCTGAAGCGTCTCGACGTTTATCACGTATACCTCGTCGCCCTTGTCGGGTTCCTTCGGCCTTTCGACGTATTGATTGACAGTATCTATCTCGCCATCGCCGAACTCGAGCTTTTTCAATACGTGCTTCAGCTCCGACCTGGTGAGCTCCTTGTGCGCCATCCCCTTGAGCTTCTCGAGCTGGTGATCGGCAATCTGGCAGTCCAGCTCCTTGAGCGTGCTGTCACTTATCTCGTAGGTCTTTCCCCAAGGCATCTTCGAGATGACCCAGTTTATCGCGTTGCCGAGCGGCCCGGCTATCATGCCCACTGTGGCCTGCACCACGGCGTTTGCCTGGGCTGCCGTGATCTCGTCCTTTTCCACCGCCCTGTTCAGCTCCGCTCTGGCGCCTTCGATGGCCATTCCTGGCACTGCGAGGACCTTGCTGGCGAAGCAGGCGCCTGCCGCGAAGTTCATCGTGGCGTTCATCGTGAGCTTTTCATCGCCTGTCTTCTCGCCACGCTTGAGCTCTCCAAGCGCCCTGAACGCCTGCACAAGGCCTCCCACGAGCGAAACCATCGCCAGTCCGTTCTGCAGGTAAGGGGCCTTTTCCATGATGCTTCCCATCAGCTTCCCCGTCTCGCGGAACTCCTTCCTGTCTATCAGGCTGTCGAAGAAGCCGTTCTTCTCCATCTCCTGTATCCTCTTGTACTTCTCGGGGCAGGTCGATTCGAGCTCATTAGGCTTCGCATGATAGTAGGCGTAGCTCTCGGCGAAGTCATCCCATTCCGCAGGATACCAGCCAGGCCCTGTCTCCGCGTACGGCGTTATATAAGGCGGCTGCCCCCAGGGGCTCTTGCTGCTCTCGGAGAGCAGCTTGGGAAGGCCGAAGAGGCCTGTGTTATAGTCTACCGCGTGGCCTGTCTCGTGGGTGAGGACCATCCTGGCCCATTCATCCATATGGAAGTTGTCCTTCGTGAGCAGGATGAACGGCGACGAAGGCAGAGGGCCTGCGGCGCCCGACGCGTTCGGAAGGGAATTGAGCATGGTGATGCTCTTCACCGCTCCCACATCCTTCAGCGGGAGCTTGTCCAATGTCTCGAGCACGAAGGCCTTCTCTTCGGAAGTCATATTGATCAGGCTTGGATAGATGAAGCGCGGAAAAGACTTGATCGTCTTGAAGAACTGCAGCATCGTGTCGAGCGTGGACTTTACCTTCGGGCTGCTCTCGATGTATTCCGAGGTCTTCTCGGCGCCTTCCGAGATCTTCTGGGCGCCCTTTATCAGGGCCTCCTTCATCTTCTCGAGGCTGTCGATATCGGCTCTGTCGACATCGGCCGCATTGCTGAATCCATCAGCATCAGGGCGGGTCTCGTCAGCCTTCCTGGAAAGAGGGGCCTTCGAGCCGTAAGAGGCGGCGACGTGGGTATTGTCGTGTATCTTCATCAAAAACCTCAGATAGACCTGTTCATGATATAGTATATAGATCTGACGGCTTTCATACAAGACATGAAGTTGTTAACATTTCGACAGGAAAAAGACGACAGGCTCCAATGCCAGAGAATTAATCCGGAACATTTTTCAAGACAGAATATTGAAAAGAAAATCTGGATTTCTGTAAGTTTTCAGGCATATGCAGTATTCCCCCAAGATAAGGATAGTCTTTTCATGGAAGACATCTATCCCTCCAGTAAACGCAGCGATCTGAAGGGGACACGATATTGGTCAGCTTTTCAGCGCCATCTGCAGTTTCATTGACCTGAAATCATCTCAAATGATATTGTTTTTTTGGAACAAGTCTTTTATCAATCTGCTTTTTATTAACCAGAACACCGCCAACATAGGTCGCCAGCATTTTCGCATTCTTGATATTTGCGGGAGTCATGGAAAAGAGATCCTGGTCAAATACCGCCATATCTGCAACCTTGCCGGGCTCCAGACTTCCTATGTCTTTTCTTGTTGTCGTGGCTGCGCTTCCTGATGTAAACCCGTCGATCAGCGCCTTCATTGTCATGACCGTCCTCGGCGGAAACTGCTCACTCGTATTCAAGGCCACATACATAACCTCAAGCGGAGGCGATTCGGACAGAGGTGATACAGAGAAGTCGGTGCTGATGCCTGTTGATATTCCTTCGTTAACCAGCTCCATTATCGGGTAAGACTGCTTCATCACGTCCTCTCCATAATAATTAGAAGCATCGGCTTCAACCTTCCAGAGCGCGGGCTGAACTGTCGTTACAACATTTGGAGCCAGTTTTTTAATCCTCGCTATCTGATCGGCGGTTGGGAACGCCATATGAATGAGGGTGTGAACCGTGCTGAGCTTGCCTTTAGCTGCAACCACCGCCTCGAGCGCGTCGATAACTGCTTCAATAGCGGCGTCGCCCTGAACATGATAATGCATGTTCAAGCCCAGATCATCAGCCTTTGCAACGATCCGGTTAATATTGTATTCCTGTCCGTATGTGTCATCAGTCCAAACGCTGTAACTGCCGTAGGATCCGCCGCCTTCGGATCCGTTATGCGGCCAGGTCGTCCAGGCCTGCCCAGCTGCAAAAGCACCGTCTACGAAAATTTTGCAGCCGAGGAATTTCACCATGTCCGTGTCCGAACCGACATACTGGAGAGCATTCTCAAGATCGCTGAGGCCAAAAACCGTGTATGCGAAATTCACCCTGACAGGAAGCTTGTTGCTGTTCTCCATCTCCTTGAAAAGTTCAGGGCGCATGAACCTTCCTCCCGGCACACCCATCATGTCGTTTACTGACGTGTATCCCAAGCTTGCCCAGTAATTCAAAAATATTTCAAGGCCTGCCAGTATCTCACTGTTTGGTATACTCGACGTGACCGGCTCGAATACAAGCTCCATGGCGGATTCTCGAAGCATGCCTGTCGGATTGCCGCTGTCTGTATCTTTGACAATTGTCCCGCCGAAAGGAGGCGTTGTCGAGGATGTGATTTTGCATTGTGTCATGGTGACGGAGTTCACAATGGCGTTATGGCCCAGGGAGTCCATCAGCAGCACAGGATGATTGCCGGCTGCGGTGTCCAGACTGGCCAGATTGGCCAGCGACCATCCGCTGCATAAAACGTAAGAGAACCCGTCTCCAATTATGGGACGACCATCGGGAATCGAAGGGGCCTTGGCCGCCACAGCCTCTATGATCTTGTCAGGGGTCCAGTTCACGTTAATCATTATTCCTTTGATACTCGTGCATGTCTCCATCATGTGGTCATGACTGTCGTGAAAACCCGGATATGCGAAGCCTCCATTGAGATCCACAATGCCGGAGGCAAGCGGCATGTATTTGGATTCATCGCCGTTATACTCCAGAACGACTCCGTCTTTTACAATAAGATTGGAGGCTTTCGTGCTGCTGTTTACGTATATTGTCCCGTTTTTAACAATGATATATGACGAGTCAGTCAGCGTGCTGTTAATATTTGTCGAGTCAACCGGCGTGCTGACGTTATTGCTGCTTGAACGGGAACAAATAATCAGCGCGACAAGTAAATATAGAACAAGCGATTTCTTCATAATACCTCCATTTTGACAGATTGTTTTATTAATATTCATAACTGTTCATAAGGTTTCCTCTTGGCATTTATAAAAAAAGCTTCTCTACGCTTATGGCATCATCCTGTATGAGCCGACACAAGAGAAGGCATGGATTTTCCTAAGAAAAGTGACATATCATGCAAACCATCAAGAAATCTTTCGGAAACTCAGGGAAAAAGTTTCAGCAGCTCCAGGGGAGAGGCTGAACGGTTAAAATTGTTAATTAAAGAGTCTGTCCCTAATTAATCGAGAGGAGGATCTACCTTCACTTCGACTCTTTTGTCCTTCATGGACAGGCGCACCTCTGCGTCGCGGTTCCTGGCGAAGGACCTGTAGGCTGCCTCTTCGAGATAGCCTGTCAGTATCGTGCCGAGCCCTCTCGCTCCCGTCTGCCTCTTTATGCTCTCATTGACGATGAAATCGAGCACTTCCTCGTCCACGACGAGGGAGAGGCATTCAGATTTGAACTCCCGCTCGAACCGGTTCAGCACGTTGCACTTGAGGATGCTCTTCAGAGTCTCCTCGTCGAGCGGCTCGAAGGTGACTATCCTGGAGAAGCGGCCCAGAAGCTCGGGAAGGAAGCCATATATCTGAAAAGTCTCTATGTCGTTGACGTCCTCGTCTTCGTAGCTCACTGCGATCTTCTCTTTGTAGCGCTGCTTCGGCGTCCACCTGAAGCCTATCTTGCCGCCTGAGCTCCTGGACTCGGAGAGGGTCTTGAAGCCCGAGAAGGCCCCTGACGCAACGAACGACACGTCCTTCGTATCGAACCGGACCTTCGTGCCATACTGGGAGAAGCCGTAGTCGAGAGGCACCATGATCTCGCCGCCTTCGAGCATCCTGAGCAGCTCCTTCTGCACGCCCATTCCCGTGACATCCTTTGACGTGCCCTGCCCCTCGAAGCGCACGTTGCTCTGGTTCGAAGCCAGCTTGTCGAATTCGTCGAGGCAGATTATCCCGTACGACGCCCAGAAGATGTTGCCCTTCGCCGCGTAGATCAGTCTCGTCAGGATTGTCTTGACATCGTCTCCGACATAGCCCGTCTCTGAATAGTTCGTTATATCGACGACTGCCGTCGGGACTTTCACTATCTCCCTGAAGAGCGTCTCGATGAGATAGGTCTTGCCGCATCCTGTCGGGCCTATCATCAGGTAGTTGAGCTTTTCGAGAGGCTTCTCCCTTGTCTCGTCGCAGAGGCCGCTTTTGATACGCTTGACATGCCGGTATGCCATCAGGCAGAGAGACTGCCTCCCCCTGATCTGGCCCCTATAACCCCTCTTCTCCAGTTCCTGGAAATATTCCCTGGGAGACCGGACCGGTATGCGCCGCGCCATGTGCCTGGCGGCGAGCAGCAGCGCATCCTTTGACAGAGGCGTCTTCTGCTCATCATCGTCTTCTTTTTTCAGGAAATCCGCCACTTGACCCTCCAGGCGCCGACTGTGTCAAAACGTAACGAAGCTCTGCTTCGGACTGGAATAATGGAATAGTGCGGCACTGGAATACTGGGCTCCGGAAAAACGCAAGAATGAAGAAAGCATGGTATGCAGTCTCCCTATTCTGCTTTCTTCTCAGGAACCCAATCTTCCATCATTCCATCCTTCCTTCCTGACGGGAACAGGCAAACCGCAACGTTACATCGAAATTATAGAAACTCCGAGACCCTAGAACTCTGCGAGGATATCCCTGACAGCTGTGATAACCTCATCAGGTGTTGATGTTCCTGCCGTCACGCCGATTCTTTTCATGCCGGAAAACCACCGGCGCTGCAGATCCTCCGGCTTATCCACGCGGAACGCCGCAGTTCCGGCCTCTCTGCATATATTGACAAGCCTGGCTGTGTTTGAGCTGCTGCGCCCGCCTGCCACGACCATCCCGTCGACTCTCGAGGCCAGCTCTCTTGTCTCCTGCTGCCTCCTGAGCGTCTCGAAGCATATAGTGTTGTAAACCCTGCACTCAGATGAGCAGGAGAGTAGCGAAGCCACGATCTCCCTGAACTGCTCAAGAGACGCTGTCGTCTGCACGACAACACCGGTTTTTCTTCTGAAGCTCAACCCGCTTACTTCCTTGAGGCTCTCTATCACGACGCAGTCTTCACCTGCATGGCCCGCTATGCCCACCACCTCGGGGTGGTCGGACCTGCCTACTATCACAACTCTGTATCCTTCAGCCTTCAGCGTTCCGACCACATCGTGGATCTTCCTGACAAGAGGGCAGGTAGCGTCCACTATGGTGAACCCGAGCCGCAAAGCCTCAAGCCTCGTTTCAGGCGGCACGCCGTGAGACCTGATCACAAGGCAGCCTCTCGGAATGGAGGTCAGATCCTCGACAGATTCTATCCCTTCAGAGCCGAGCCTTTCGATCACTGAAGCATTGTGAACCAGCGGCCCGTATGTGTAGACAGGAAGGGCGCTCCCGCAGCGCTTCGTCTCGCCGACAATCCTGATGGCGCGCCTGACGCCGAAGCAGAAGCCGACATGCCTTGTCATTTCAACTTCCACATCGACTCCTCAATGTTCGAGCTCCCCGCCTGCATCAGTCGTCTCGAGCATGAACTGCTGAAGGCGGTATGAAAGCCACTGGGCGCCCTTCCTGTCGAAGAAGCGGAACGAGATTATCTCATGGTCCGAAACTATCTGCACCCTCGGGCCGCGCATGCTCGGAGTGAGCCTGATCTCCTCGATCTTGTCTATCAGGATCTTCTTCATCCTGAGCGGCACCCACCATATGGAGACCCAGAAGATGGCTCCGTGAGAGCTCATCTTCAACCTGGCGCGGTAGCCGAGCACTATGAATATCGTTACGGCCAGCACGATCCCGGCTGTCTGGAAGAAGTAACAGTCACCTCTCCTCTGGCACTGCTCGAAGAACGACTCGGCTCCCTGCTTCCACGGGAAGTAGGCGAAGATCAGGATCATTATCGCAAAGCCTATTATGTCGAGAAGGAGCCCGGTTGTATGGATCCCCCACGAGACTGTGAGGGCCTTGTTGCGCTCCATAATCCTGATGTTCGGATTCTTCGGCGGATCGACAGGCTTGCTCTGAAAGCCGGGATACTTCAGAACTCTCGCTTTGAAGGGGAGATCGAGATCTTCAGGCGCTATCACGGTCTCCTTCTCATTCTCATCGTATTCGATGAGAGGCACTGACAGAAACTTGGCAATATTCTCTCCGAGAGCCCTTGCCTCTGTCTGGTGGTACTCTCTCCTGTCGATGCCGTATTCGAGCTTTCCGTCCAGGAGCGACGTCTCCCATATCTCTTTAATCCTGCCCCTTATCTCCACTTCATCGTATCTGAGCCTTATCCTGGGGCGCTCCTTCCATCTGACAGCGATCGGGCTCTTGAAGAGGCCGTCGCTGATCCTTATGAAGCTTTTGCTTACGTGGATCTTCTTGCGGGAAAAGAAGATGAGCAGCATCCCGACAAATACCCAGATGGCTCCTATGAAGATGCTGGGCCTCCAGGTCTGGAAATCCTTCATCGTGTAGTACAGGTAAAGCCAGTAGCAGGGCGGAACTATTACCACCCCGATGAAAACGAGAAAAAGCCCGAGATCCTTGTTGGCATCACTTGGGAGATAGATAATGCGATCGCCTGAGCGGGACCCGCTGACCTTCATATTACCTCACAATGCCGACGGAACGGACTTCCGTGAAAGGCACGATTTCATTGTATGACAGAACTGCCAGCTCAGGGAACGAGAGCTCCAGTAGCCTGCGGAGGAACCGGCGCAGCGCGGGGCTGCACAGCAGCACAGGTGAAAGCCCGAGGCTCTGAGCCTTTTTAAGCTCCTCTCCGAGAGACGAGAGAAGATCCAGGCCGTCTTCGGCGCGGAGGTCGAGCCACCTCACCTGAGAGGACTCCCTGATCGAGCTCATAATCATCTTCTCGACCTCTGGATCGAGGAGGATCACTTCCAGATATCCGTCCATGCTCTTGTACTTGTGGCACAGATACGGTGCAAAGGACGCTCTGACCAGCTCCGTGAGAAGGTCCGGATCCTTTGTCATCGGAAGGTTGTCCTTGATCACCTCGAGGATCTTGGAAAGATCCCTTATGGAGATCCCCTCCTTCAGAAGGTTGCGCAGTATGAATCGGAGAGCCGGAATGGTGAAGTACCTGGGAAAGAGCTCTCTGTAAAGCCTGAAGTTGTATGCCTTCATCCTGTTGATCAGGGCCTCGACCTCTGTATATCCGAGGAGCTGCCAGGCGTTTCTCGTTATCAGATGGCGCAGTCTGTTTATTATCTGGAATACGTATTCCTTACCGTCTGTGCCGGCTTCTATCTCTCCCTCATGGATCGGAACTTCCCTCATCTTTATCGCATAGGCGAAAGATGCGAATCTCGGGTTCAGGCGGGCCGTTATCTCTGGAATGACGATCCCCACCTCGAGGGCGATGCGCTGCCGCAGGCTGTCGAGTGGGCCGCGGAAATACTCGATGTTCTCATGCAGTTCCTTGCCGATCTCGAGCGAAACGAGCGAGACCTCGAGAAGGGACGAGTATTTCTCCACGAGCTGCATGGCGCGCCCGCTCAGCACCGAAGGCCTCTTCCTCAGCGTCTTGATGAAGCGGACCCTGTACGGGGAGGACTTAGTCTTGTAGAGAAGGGCCAGGGCCTGCGCAATGGTGCGGTAATGACTCTCCGAGATCTCGGCGCCTTCTTCCAGGCCGCCGTAGAAATCGCCGTCTATGCAGGTCATCTCGATGATCGGGATCTCGAACTCCTGGGCGGCCCATATTATGTCCTTCGCCCTGGCCTGCCTGCCCTTGATCATAACCATGGGAGTCTCGCCTGGCGAGTACTTGAGGGCGAAGGCATAGTCATCGCCGTTCACTATCACAAGCTCTGCTTCGCGTATCTTGAGAGGATCTATGTCTTTATTGGTTTGATTTCTCGATGCCATTGATATTCTTTCCTGTCAGTCAGATTCTTTGAAGCGGCTCAAAAATCCTTTATCACCGGCCTGCCCTCCGCGCACTTCGAGGCCATGTGCCACGAGCCACAGAAGACGGAGCGCAGTGCACGCCTCCCGATGCGGCGCCTTCACTTGATCTTCAGAGTCCCTGGAGGATTTTTGCCTTTAATATTTAATATAGACGAAATATCTATTCACGCGAGAAAGCAGCATGCCGCCGCAGCAAGGAGTGCTCCTGATGAAACGAGCCGCTTATGTGCTTCTGCTCTGTCTGTCCACATTACTCTTCCTGTCAGCCTGCGGAAAGAAAGAAGAGAAGACGCACCTGGTGGTCTGGACGGACATGAACGAGACGAAGTCTCTGAATGCCGCCACGGCGCGCTTCACAGCCAGGACCGGAGTGCCTGTCAAGATCGTGCGCGTCCCTCTGATCGAGCTGCAGCCCAAGTTTCAGGTCGCCGCCCCTGTGCGCCAGGGCCCAGACCTCGTGACAGGCCCCCATAACTGGGTAGGCCCCTTCGCCACGGCCGGGCTCATCTCTCCTGTGGAGCTTACGCCTGACGAAGCTACGAAATATCTCCCTGTGAGCCTGAAGGTCATGTCCTTCGAGGGGAAGATCTACGGCCTTCCAGTCTCAGTCGAGGCTCCGGGCCTCATATACAACAAGAAGTTCGTATCGAAGCCTCCTCAGACGATGAAGGAGCTGATAGCAATCGCCCAGGAGATCGACTCGGGAAAATACGGTGACGTGAAGGGCTTCATGTACGAGATGGTGGACTTCTACTTCTCGTGGGCGTTCTTCGGCGGATACGGCGCCTACATCTTCAAGGACACCCCGCAGGGCCTCGACCCGAAGGACGTGGGGCTCGACAGTCCGGAAGCGGTGCAGGCAGCGCAGCTGATACTGGACTTCATCAAGAAGTACCACCTGATGGAGCAGGGTGTGACGAAGGACATCGCCGACGGCCGTTTCCTGGACAACAAACTGGCTATGACTTACAACGGGCCCTGGACTCTGGTGAACTACAAGAAGCAGGGCATCTCTTACGGCTTTGCCCCCCTGCCGAAGCTGGACAACGGCAGATACCCGTCGCCGCTTGTCAGCGTGCTCGGCGTGATGCTGAACAGGGAGACGCGCCACAGAGAGCTTGCCATCGATCTGATGAAGGAGATCTGCAGCGGCGAGAGCCAGATAGACATCTACCTCGAAGGCGGCAGGATACCTTCTAGGCTCGATGCGCAGGATGATCCGCGTCTGGCATTGCAGGCAGTGCTGAAGGAGAACGCCGGGCCAGGCGGAGATGCTCCTGATGCCGGAGCGGCAGGCGGAAAAGTCTCTGACGAGCCCGATACAGGCTACAGGGCGCTGTCGACGATAGGCGGCCTGTCATACGCAATGGACGTGACATTCGTCCCCAACGAAGAGGTGAAGGGGATCCTCGAATCGGCACGCGTCGGAACGCCAATGCCCAACATTCCAGCCTTCACGCAGGTATGGCAGCCGATGAAAGAGGCTCTGCAGCTCATAACAATGGAAAAACAGTCGCCGGAAGAGGCGTTGAAGATGCAGGTAGATCGCATTCGCAAAGATATCCTGAGGATGATGAGGTAGAACAATGACCGCAAAAAACAAGCTGTATCCTTACCTGTACATACTTCCCGCCATCGTGTTCGTAACGCTCATCACTCTCTTTCCAAACGTATACAGCCTCTACCTGGCCTTCACGAACTACAGCCTCTATCACTTCCAGCACTTCCAGTTCATAGGACTCAAGAACTTCCAGGAGATCCTGTTTTCAGCCGAGCTGAACACATTTTTCCGGGTGTTCATATGGACCCTGCTGTGGGCGTTCTTCTCAGTAGCGCTGCAGTTCGTCGCCGGCCTTGTGCTGGCCCTGATACTTAACAGAAAGGGTCTGAAAGGGACCAACTTCTACAGGACCTTTCTGATTGTCCCGTGGGCAGTGCCCAGCTTCATCACGGTGCTGATGTGGGCAGGCCTGCTGAACACCGACTACGGGCAGATAAACCAGGCGCTCATGAGCTTCCCTCCGATCCTCTTCGTGATAAAGATGATCATAGGAGTCAACAACTTCTTCGTACACATGATAAACTGGCTTCTGAATGCGCTCTTCAACCACGGCGCCACAGGGGTGCAGGCGAAAAACTATCTCGACTACCTGATGCTGAACTCGAAGGGGATCGTACCGTGGCTCGACGAGTCGCCCTGGGCGAAGATATCGGTGCTGGTCGTAAACCTGTGGCTGGGCTTCCCGTACATGATGTCGATCAGCCTCGGCTCGCTGCAGAGCATCCCGAGCGACCTCTACGAGGCTTCGTCGCTCGATGGTGCCTCGAAAATTCAGCAGTTCAGAAAGATCACGGTGCCGATGCTGCGCTCGTCGATCCTGCCTGTGCTGATCACGAGCTTCGCCTTCAACTTCAACAACTTCGTCGGAATCTATCTCTTGACCGCAGGAGGCCCTGCCCAGTCAGGAAGCGTGGCCGGCGCGACTGATATCCTGGTTAGCTACACATACAAGCTGGCCTTTACATCGTGCCAGTTCGGACTGGCCTGCGCATATGCGGTGCTGATATTCCTGCTCATCGGGAGCCTCAGCATGGTCAACTTCAAGCTCACCGGAGCTTTCAACGACTAACATCAAGGAGTAACAGCGTGAACAGGAAACTAGCCGATACAGCACTGCAGATTGTCATACATGTCTTCCTGATAATTACGGTGATTGCCGTGCTGTCGCCGGTGTACTGGATAGTGATAGCGTCGCTCCGCGAGGTGGGGAACCTCTTCAGCGGCCAGTCGGTGAACTGGAAGGACCTGTCGCTCGCCAACTATGTCATGCTCCTTACCAGGTCAGACTTCCTGCTCTGGATAAAGAACAGCTTCATAGTCTGCTCGATAAGCACGATCATCTGCCTCTGCTTCACCTGCACTGCAGGATACGCCTTTTCCCGCTTCTCCTTCAAAGGGAAGAAGAACGGCCTGATGTTCATGATCATCATCCAGATGTTCCCGTCCATGATGGCGATGGTGGCCCTCTACAACCTGCTCAACATCTTCGACCGCTTCACCGGAGGCCTCATCGGCTTCAACCTGGCAGGGCTCATCCTGATATACACCGGAGGGAACATACCGTTCAACATGTGGCTGATCAAAGGCTATATAGACAGCCTCCCCAAGGAGCTCGAGGAATCGGCGTACATCGACGGAGCCACGAGATGGCAGACCTTCTACCAGATCGTATTGCCGCTGATGGGGCCCATCCTCGCCGTGGTCGGCATATTCACGTTCATCGGAGCATATAACGACTTCCTTATACCGTCAATCGTGCTGCAGGATTCGTCGCAGTACACGCTCGCAGTGGGGCTGCGCTCCTTCATAGGAGGCAAGTTCTCTGTGAGCTGGACCCAGTTCGCCGCAGCGTCGGTCATGGGAGCGCTGCCGATTCTGGTGGTGTTCATGGGACTGCAGCGCTTCCTCGTCGAAGGGCTCACGAAAGGCGCCGTGAAAGGCTAGCCTGCATGAAAGTCGCGTACTGCCAGTGTAATCCTGTCTTCGGAGACGTTGAAGGTAATATCACGAGAGCCCTCTCGATGTGCGAAAGCTCCAATGCCTCGCTGTTTGTATTCCCCGAGCTTTTCTCGACAGGGTATCTCTTCACGTCGACAGATGAAGTGGAGAGACTCTCGGAAGAGATACCGGGAGGGGAGACTTCCGGGCGCATACTCGAGTTCTGCGCTCGCAGAAATGCTTTTACAGTCGCCGGGATCGCCGAGCGAAGAGAAGGACGGTTTTACAACTCAGCCGCGCTCTTCGGCCCGAAAGGCCATCTCTGCACTTACAGAAAGCTGCACCTGTTCCAGGACGAGAAAGACTTCTTTTCACCGGGCGACCTGCCTTTCAGCGTAACCGATATCGGCATGGCGAAGATCGGCATCATGATATGCTTCGACTGGATCTTCCCTGAGGCGGCGCGCACGCTTGCGCTGATGGGTGCGGAGATAATCTGCCACCCGTCGAACCTGGTCTTCCCGAACTGCCCGGCCGCGATGATAACTCGCTCTCTCGAGAACAGGGTCTTCTCCATCACGGCTGATCGGGTCGGAGAAGAGGAGCGGGGCGGAAAAAAGCTGCGCTATATAGGAACAAGCCAGATAGTGAGCCCCTCAGGAGAGATACTGGCGAGATCCGGCGAAGAGGAGGAAGCGGTCGTCGAGTGTGAAATAGAGCTCGAAAGAGCTGGAAACAAGAAAATCCGTCAGAAGAACGACGTCTTCCTCGACAGGAGACCTGAGTTCTATAAATAGGAACAGACTCTCATATCGACAAAACCCCGGATATTATTGTTAACAATGTTAAAAATGTGAATTAAAGAGTCTGTCCCCAATTATCGCAGCAGCGATTTTGCCTCATCGCAGAGCTTTGCGCGGTAGTCGTCTGTCACCCAGTCATTTCTCGCGATTCTGAGCAGCGCGTTCGCCATGTGGAAGGGGACTCGGGCCGTGATCGAATGGAAGGCCCTCACGCGGTCGGGGAAGTGGCTTGCATACGCCATCAGGAAGTGCTCTATGAAAGGCTCGGCATTCATGCCGTCGCCTGTGCCTGACAGGAAGAAGTGCTTCAGTTCGCCGGCCAGGCGGCCCACATCGAAGACCCTGTCGGCGTTCTTCATGGCTTCCAGATCTATGGCCGATATCTCGAGGCCGTTCCCTATCATGAAGTTTCCAGGAGTGGCGTCGCCGTGCACGAGCACCTGGCAGTCTTCCCACATGCAGGGCTTTGCCCTCCAGCGCTCGATGAGCCACAGCATCTCCGCAGTATCGCCGTCGCTCATCAGGCCTCTCTGATAAAGGGTATTGACGACGCGCTCGCAGAATGAGCTGTCGTGATGGAAGTCCACGTTCCATTGAGTGGCAGTGCTGTTGTGCAGGCGGGCGAGAAAATACGCGACTGCCGTCAGCGTATTGACGAGGCGGCTGTGACCGCCTCTGTAGACGGCGTCGAATATGATCTCTGAAAAGGGCAGGCCGTCGCAGTATTCAACGATCAGCATCGGGACAGGGCCTGCGGCGAAGCTGATCGGGCGGGCCACCCTGTGCGGGTACCCTGAAAACCCGATGCTCCGCAGGTACGACAGGTTGTCGAACTCCCTGACGGCGCCTCTCGAGCCGCCATCGAAGAGAGGGAAGAACTTCGCCACGACCTTCCACAGGTGCTGCTCCTCTTCGTACAGGAATACCTCCTTCGAGCCTGAGAGCCTGAAAACCCTGAACGCAGGGAGATGGCCGTTGAGCCCGCTCGAGTGGAGCAGTCCGACGAGGCTGCGATATAGAGGATCGTTCCATTGCAGGTAGCCCAGGTATTCTTTGCCCATGTCAGTTGCGAAAACAGTGCTTCAGAGTTCCCCACATGCCAGGGAAGCGCAGCCATGCTGAAAAGCACCGCCCTGTCTCGTGTATTGTTGAGTATAGCACAGCGTGGTGATGCCGTCAACGATCGGTCCCGGAACATCGGATCAGGTTTTCGCAGGTAATTAAGGGATCAGGTACCTAGACCAACTGTAAAAGATGCTTCCGAGCCCTCGTCCCGGAATAATCGGATTGTATGGATTGTAAGGTTTCTGTTAACATCCTTATGTTGACAACTCATGGATTAACTCATATAATGATCAAGGTTCGCCACAGATACTGTGGGCAAGAAAGGAGCTCTTTACATGCACAAGGGAACAGCGATGCTAATCATGGTGGCAGTGCTTGCCACATTCCTGCTCGTCATCTCGGCCTCGGAGGTGCGATGCCAGGAGACTCCGGAGATGAAGGACGCCATGAAGCTCTTCTACGAAAAAGACCTGGACAGGGCAAAAGACGCCTTCCATGAAGTATACAAGAAGGAGCCGGCCAACACGCTGGCGCTCCTCTTCCTGCTCGACTGCTATGCTCAGAAAAAGGACGTGCAGCCGCTGCTGAACGAGTTCGAGGAAGCCGCGCTGGCCACGCCTGATTCGGCGATGGTGAAGGCCAACCTCGGAATGGGCTACTTCACCCAGTCACTGTTGAAGAGGGACGTCTTCGACCAGGCGCTGAACGAGTTCCAGGAAGCCTTGAAGATCGACCCGAACCTCTCGATGGGGTATCTCGGAATGGGGATCATATATTACAAGAAGAGGATGATCCCGAGGGCGAGGAGCTACTTCTCAAAGGCCATGAAACTGAGTCCGGACGACGTAATATCGATGGAGCGCCTCGGCGAGATATTCATGCTCGACGACAAGAACCCGTCTTCGGCTCAGACACTGTTCAGCAGGATAGTGGAGCTGTACCCGAGCTATCCTGACGGGCATTTCTACATGGGCTCGGCCTGCCAGAGCCTCGGAGAGAACGACAAGGCCATTGAATACTACCAGAAGGCACTCGAACTGGACCCGATGGGGATGGGGAAGGGATACTACGCGCCTGAGCGGATAGGCGACATCTACTACGGCCAGAAGAACATGGCCAAGGCCAAGGAGTTCTACGAGAAATCGCTGAAGATAAGCCCTGACAACTCTTATGCAAAGAGGATGCTGCAGCTTGCGAAGGACCCTCCGAAGGACGGAGATTCACCCAAGGACGACAAGAAGGACAGCAAGAAGAAGAAGTAGATTCAGCCCGTCACCTCGCGCCTGCCTTCCAGGGCGCGGGCGAGCGTGACTTCATCAGCATATTCGAGATGGCCTCCTGCAGGGAGGCCATATGCTATTCTGGTGATCTTTACACAGGTAATCGGGGCGAGGAGCCTCGTTATGTAGAGGGCGGTGGTCTCTCCGTTCACATTGGGGTTTGTCGCGAGAATGACTTCCCGGATCTCTTCGTCGCGGACTCTGGCGATCAGCTCTGCGATCTTTATGTCATCAGGCCCGACGCCTTCTATAGGGGAGATCAGGCCTCCCAGCACGTGATAGACGCCCTTGTATTCGCCTGTCCGCTCGAGAGCCGCCAGATCCCTGAAGTCGGCGATCACGCAGATGAGCCTGCTGTCGCGCCTGTCATCTCTGCATATCCTGCACAGCTCGCCCTCTGACAGGTTGTAGCAGCGCGTGCAGAACCTGATCTTCTCCTTGACGAGCTCGAGGGCGCTGCAGAGCCTGTCTACATCTTCCTTCGACGAGTTGATTATGAAAAAAGCCAGCCTCTGAGCCGTCTTCGGCCCGACAGACGGCATCCTCATGAATTCTCTTACAAGCTGCTGAACAGGTCTTTCGAATACATCCATCAGGGGAAAGCTCACCTCGACATTAAATGGGGCTGTGGCGCTAGAAGAGGCCCGGAATGTTGAGCCCTCCTGCGAAGGCGCTCATCTTTTCGGCGGCCGTGGCCTGCGACTTTGCCATTGCGTCTCTGAACGCCGCCGTCACCAGCTCTTCAAGCTCGCCCACCGCTTCCGGATTTACCACAGCGCTGTCTATCTTGACGGAGATTATCTCCTGCTTGCCGTTCATCTGCACAGTCACGGCTCCGCCGCCGGAGCTTCCCTCCACGACTGTTACCCTGAGATCCTCCTGTATCTTCTCGAGGCTCTCCTGAAACATCTTCTGCATGGACTTCAGTATATTGGACTGCATCACATTCTCCTTGTATCGACAGTGCGCGGCTCGGCCGCTCTATTTGAGAGACTCGAATATGAGGTTGATATTGTCCACCAGCTCGTTGAGGTTGAACGGCTTGGTCATGTACGACGCTATTCCCTCCTGGTAGCCTTTCAGCACGTCTATGTCCTGGCTCTTCGCGGTGAGCATTATGACAGGGACGTTCTTGATCCTGGAATCGCCCTTGATATATTCGAGAACCTGGAACCCGTCCACCTCAGGCATCATTATGTCCAGCACTATCAGATCGGGCTTTGTCTCCTTCAGCACATCGAGCGCCTCTTTGCCCCCGGGAGCAGTCATAACGCGAAACTCTTCCATCTTGAGGTATATCTCGAGCGATCTGAGGATATGCTCATCATCATCGACAAGAAGAATCAATTCCCTGTTCTTCTTATTATCAGTCATCGTCCGCTCCTCCTTAGTACGTATTCTTCTAGATAATCCTGCCTCCGAAGATGTTCAGCGCATCCTTGACAAACTTCCTGTGATCTTCCTCGTAATCGACCTTGAAGAGATCATCCGGACCGTCTTCAGACTCCATCACCCGCACCTCTACGGTCACGGGCTTTTTCAGGAATCCAGACACCACGGTGGCTATCAGTGTCTTGTTGTTCTCTACCTGCTCCCTGTGAAATGTAAACCCTTTCCTGATCTCGATGACGACTCTGTCATCCGGGGCCAGATAGGGCTTGGTATCGACTAGAACCGCGTAGAGCGGCATCTTCTCATTCTTGATGGCCTGCAGAATCCTGGGCCATAGATCCCAGAGCCCCTGAGGCGATTCCTTCGGGGCCTCCTTCTTTTCCTCCCTTTCAGCAATCGGGGGAGGTGCTTCGGCTTCCCTGCGCGATCTGGGGCGCTCTTCCACAGCTTCCTTTACGTCCTTCTCTTCAATCTTCCCTGCAAAAATCCTCTTCTCCAGGGAATCCAGCCTTGATTTGAGCGCCGCGAGCGAAGGATCGACCTTCTTCGAGGCCATCTTGATCAGCGCCACCTCGACGAGCACGCGCTCGTTCAGCGTGTCTCTGAGCTCTACGGCCAGATCGGAGAGCACCTTGATAATCCTCATTATCTCGCCGCTCTCATAGAGACCTGCATTCTGGACCAGCCTGTCGTAGGCGTCCTTCGGCACTTCGAGCATCAGATGGGCATCCTTGCAGGCCTTTGCAATCATCAGGCGCCGGTAATGCTCGAGGAGATCGAGGGTGAACTGGAAGAGATCCCTTCCCTCCTTGACGGCCTCGTCGAGCAGGTGAAGAACCTGCGACACCTTTCCCTCTCCGATGAGCTGGCTCGCGCTGAACAGCACCGATTCATCTGTGAGGCCGAGAAGTGAGACGACCCGCTCTGTCGTAATCTCGCCCTCCGAGTAGGAGGCGGCCTGCTCGAGGATGACCAGGGAGTCACGAAGGGACCCTTCAGATGCCTGGGCGATCACTCCCAGCGCGCCCTCTTCGACGGAAAAGCTCTCCTCCTCTCCGATGCTCCTGAGCCGCCTGATTATGTCGCCCTGGGAGATGCGCCTGAAGTCAAAGCGCTGGCACCTCGACAGGATCGTGGGAAGCAGCTCGTGAGGGTGGGTTGTGGCCAGTATGAATATCACGTGCGGAGGAGGCTCCTCGAGAGTCTTCAGCAGGGCGTTGAACGAGCTGTTCGAGAGCTTGTGAACCTCGTCTATTATGTAGACCTTGTACTTGCCCTCTGTGGGGGCGAAGTTGACCTTGTCTATTATATGCTCCCTGACCATCTCGACTGATGTGTGCGAAGCCGCATCTATCTCCATCACGTCGAGCGACGAGCCGTCTGTGATCTTCAGGCAGTTCACGCACTTGTTGCAAGGCTCCTCATGGGGCGCACCTTCCAGGCAGTTGAGCGCCTTGGCCAGTATGCGGGCCATGCTCGTCTTCCCTGTGCCTCTCGGGCCTGAGAACAGGTAGGCGTGGAAAAGCAGCCTCCTGTCTTTCAGCACGTTCTGAAGAGTGCGGCATATGTGCTCCTGGCCTATCACTTCAGAAAACCGCTGGGAGCGCCACTTTCTGTACAGCGCGCGGTGCTCTTTCTCCTTCACATTCTACTCCTGAAATATAATCTTACTCTGAAGCCACATCAGAGGATGTTGGCGTCCCGACCTCTCGAAAAGCCGCCGGAGCGCACTGCGCACATGGCATCCATCAGCCTCTCGAGATCGTCGGTGTCGTCGAAATGTATCTCGATAGTGCCTCTGTCCTTCTTCCTGCCGTGAATGACCACCTTCGCGCCGAGACTGCGCTCGAGAGTCTGTCGGTAATCAGACCAGCGGGAATCGTCATCACTGCGCCGGATCGCGCCGTTGTCACCTGCCATCATCTTCCTGACCATCTCTTCAGCCTGCCTGACGGAGAGGCCCTGCGTGACAATCCTGTCCCTCGCTTCCAATATCAGAGCCTCGTCACCCAGCGGGAGAAGAGCCCTCCCGTGCCCTGCCGAAAGCGCTCCGGCAGCGATGTCGTCCCTCACCTTTCCAGGCAGTCTCAGAAGACGGAGGGCATTGGTGATCGACGGACGGCTCTTCCCCAGACTCGCAGACAGTTCGTCCTGGGTGTAACTGTAGGCTCCGAGCAGGCTCTCGTAGGCCATCGCCTCTTCAATAGGGTTTATGTCGTCCCGGTGGAGGTTCTCTATCAGCGCCATCTCCATCGCCTGGCGCTCGCTCAGGTCCTCCACTATGGCAGGCACCTCTTTGAGCCCTGCATCGCAGGCCGCCCTCCAGCGCCGCTCGCCTATCACGATCTGATAGAAACCGCCCTTCCTCGTCACGATGATGGGCTGGATCACTCCATAACGCGAAATGGACGCCGCCAGCTCTGACAGCGTATCTGGATTGAAATCCTTCCTGGGCTGGCCTGGGCATGGTAATACCTCGTCTATGCCGAGCATCAGAAAGGCTCTTCCGTCTCCGCCTGCGCAGGGCGGGCCGTTCAATATTTCCATGGCAGGATCCTCCGGAGCATACCATGAACAGGATTATACACGGCACCGCTAAATCCTTCTCCAGACGGCCTGAAGGCTCTCCGGCGCGCATGTGGGGATGTGCCCGAGTCCTCCCGATCATCACGGGATGGTCCGCGTCAGATCTTTCTCACCGAGGCGACTGTGCACGATCGCCCTGCGAAGGGGAGGGTATAAGGGAATGGGTCTTCAAGGCGGAGGCTGCAGTCAGAAAGGGTCGAGCCAGCCTCTTCGATCTCTCTGTTGAGCTGGGGACCTTTCCAGGCCAGAAGCCTGCCGCCCGGCCTGAGATACGGGGATGAAAGCTGCGCCAGCTCCCCAAGGGATGTGCAGGCCCTCGACACAACGACGTCAAAGAGACATGAAAGCCCTTTCGCTTCAGCTTCATCGGCGCGGCAGCAAAGCACCTTCACGTCATCCAGATCCAGCGCCTTTGTCAGCCTTCCCAGAAACTCCGCCTTTTTCGTGCTCGAGTCCATCAGCGTGATATCAAGCGACGGAAGCGCTATCCTGAGAGGCAGGCCGGGGAAGCCGGCGCCTGTGCCCAGATCGAGCACCCTCTGCGGGGCTGGCGAGGCCAGCAGAGGAACGGCGGCAAGTGAATCGAGGACCATGTAGATGAGAATATCCCGCATGTCAGTATAAGAGGTGAGGCCTGCCACGCCTCTCCAGAAAAGAACGTGATCCGCAAGCTCGAGGAGCTTCAAGGAAGCTTCTCCGGAGAGGGCGACGCCGAGTGAATCTGCGCCCTTCTTCAGAATGACGGGTCCCTTCATCTTACCCTCCTCACTTGCCTATGCAGAACTCGCTGAATATCGCGTCGAGAACCTCGGCGCTGTAATCCTCGCCGAACAGCTCGCCGAAGCAGTACTGGGCCCTCTTAAGCTCCACGAGGCAGGCGTCGGCAGGATATCCCTGCCTTATCGCGTTTCCAGCCTCGACGAGGGCTTCTCTCGCCCTTATCAGCACCTCGAGATGCCTTGTGCTGCAGAGAGCACAGCCATCGGCCCTCTCCTGCTGACTTGAAAGGCTTCTGCCGAGAGCCTCCCTGAGGTCATCCATGCCTTTCCCTGTCAGCGCAGAGACTGAGACCGCCCCTTCGATATCAGCCGGAAGTCCGATCCCTCCGGGATCGAGATCGCACTTGTTCATGACATGAATAATCCTGAGATTGCTGTCATTCAGCGTCTGTAATATCTCTTCATCGCCTTCTGTCAGGCCTGACGCCCTGTCCATCACGAATATGGCGAAGTCAGAGGCTCGGAGGGCCTCCTCGGTCTTCCTGACGCCCTCCTTTTCAATCGGATCTCCTGTGTCCCTCAGCCCTGCCGTGTCGAGAAGGGTCACAGGGATCCCTCTTATCGTCAGCCAGCACTCTATGCTGTCCCTGGTCGTGCCTGGATACTCTGTAACTATGGCCCGATCATGGCCGATCAGCGCGTTAAGTATGGACGATTTTCCAACATTCGGCCTCCCTACAATGGCGCAGCGCAGACCCTCCCGGTATACCCTCGCCTCAGAGGTCCTCTCTATCACATTTCCGATCTCGTCGCAAAGTCTGTCCAGCGAAAAGAGAAGCTCTCCTCTGGGAGGCATAGGGATCTCCTCGTCGGGAAAATCAAGCGGCGCTTCGACATTGACGAGTATCTCGACGACTTTGCTCCTTATGGCCGCAAGCTCTTCCGAGACCTTCCCGCCGAGCTGCCTCGAAGCGAGGTGTAGAGCCTTTTCGGACCTGGACCTGATCACCTCGATGACCGCCTCGGCCTGCAGCAGATCTATCCTGCCGTTCAGGAAGGCGCGCCTCGTGAACTCGCCTGGGCCTGCTATCCTCGCTCCCAGCCTTATAGCGCACTCAAGTATCCCTGTAAGCGGCAGCGTTCCGCCGTGGCACTGGATCTCGACCACGTCCTCCCTGGTGTACGAGTGGGGCGACTTCATCACGAGAAGCAGCACCTCGTCTATAACAATGCCGCTCGCAGGATCGACTGCATAGCCGTAGTGGATCCTCGAGTGCCTGAGCCTGGTATCGCCCCTGGCCGATCTGAAGATAGCCCCGGCGATCTCGAGCGACCTCGGCCCGCTCAGGCGCACCACGCCTATCCCGCTCTCGCCGGGAGGAGTTGAGACTGCCGCGATCGTGTCTTCAAGATATTCCACTGAATCATCTCCAAAGGCATTTCCTGACAAAATTAAAGAGGCATCCCGTCTGCGGTAGCCTCTGGAGCGTCGAGCGGAGAGAGAGGGATTCGAACCCCCGAAGAAGACTCATCATCCCCTTACTCGATTTCGAGTCGAGCGCTTTCAACCAGCTCAGCCATCTCTCCCTGTGTCTTTTTTCTCTCCCTGCGGAAGAACCCCGTAAGGAGCTTGCGGCATTCCTCTTCAAGCACCCCTGACCTCACTTCGAGCCTTCTCGGGAGGCCTGGGTAGTCAGCCAGGTTCATCATCGATCCGGCGGCGCCGAACCGCTCATCAGGAGCCCCGAAGACCAGCCTCCTGATCCTCGTCTCAAGCAGCGCGCCTGTGCACATCGGGCAGGGCTCGAGCGTCACGTATATCGTGCAGCCGTCGAGGCGCCAGTCTCCCGTCTCCTTCGACGCGCCCTGCAATGCCCGCAGTTCCGCGTGTCCGAGAGGATCAGACGTGCACTCCCTGAGGTTGTGGGCCCTGCTCAGTATCGCGCCGTCCCTGACAATCACTGCCCCTACAGGAACCTCTCCGCCGCTCGAGGCCTTCCTGGCCTCGGCGAGGGCCACCTGCATTAAATCTTCGTCAGCTTTGAGCTCTTCAGGATCCACTGTCTCTCTCTTGCAAAAAATAACGCGCTCGAGAGGGCTCGAACCTCCAACCTTCGGCTCCGGAGGCCGACGCTCTATCCAATTGAGCTACGAGCGCATTCCGCGCGGCCGAGAGGATTCGAACCTCCAACCTACAGATCCGTAGTCTGTTGCTCTATCCAGTTAAGCTACGGCCGCACATTTATCTATAATCTTCCGAAAAGCTCCGTGCATTGCGCCGGAGCTGTGATCTCTCAGAGCGGAGAGACTGGGATTCGAACCCAGGGTAAGGATTTAAAGTCCCTACAAACGCTTAGCAGGCGTTCGCCTTCAGCCACTCGGCCATCTCTCCATACTGTGCAATACGTTTTTTGTATTTTAGCACATTTATTTTTCTTTTGCAATATTTTTTCAAAAAACAGGGATGTCAATCTTCTACTACCTGCTCCCTCAATCTGACAGGCATCACGACATAGGTGTAGTTGTCCCTTCCCTTCGGCTTTATCATGCTAGGCATCTCGCTCTCTGTCAGTTCGAAGGTTATCGTGTTCTCAACCAGCACGTTCAGGGCGTCGCAGAAGTAGTCTCCGTTGAAGGCGATCTCCACCTCCGCCCCTTCAAGCGAAGCCGGAACCTCCTCATAGGCGCTTCCCATGTCAGGAGTGTTAGACTTCAGGATTATCCGGTCCCTCTCCACCTTCATCCTGATGAGCTGCGGATTCTGCTTGTCTCTGGCCATCACGAGCGCCCTCTTCACGGCTATCAGTATCTGGTGCCTGTCGATGGTTACCTTCTTGTCTGTGGACTGAGGCACGACCTGATCGAAGCCGGGATATTTTCCATCCAGTATCCTGGAGAGCACGAAGAGCCCTGACATCTCAAAAAGCACATGCCCGCCTCTCACCGAGACCGACACCTTGTCGTCAGGCTCTCTGAGGAACTTGACCAGCTCGTCAAGAGTCCTGCTGGGGATGACGAACTTCAGCTCGTTCTCAGAGTTCCTCTCCACTGTCTCCTTCATCTTGGCCAGCCTTCTCCCGTCTGTGGCTATGAACTCGACTGTGCTGTCCTTCAGTATTATGAACACTCCTGTCAGGATCGCCCTCGTCTCCTCCTGCTTCGCCGCTGCGAAGTTGACGTGCCTGATCAGCTCTCTGAGGGCTTTCTGGGTTGTCGAGAAATCAGGCACCTCGCTTATTCTCGGTATCAGCGGAAACTCGTCGGCAGAGAGCGTCATCAGCGTGAAGTTGGATCGCGATGAGGTTATATGCAGGTCTTCCTTTTCGATTGTGAGCTGCAGGTCCTCGTCAGGCATCAGGCTGATGATCTCCTGGAATGTTCTGGCAGGAGTTGTGAATGCGCCTTCCTCCATGACCTGCGCCTTTATCGAGCACTCTATCCCTATCTCGAGGTCGGTTGCCGATAAGGTGATCTTTCCTGTCTCCGCTTTTATAAGGAAGTGCGAGAGGATGGGGAGAGGGCTCTTGGTGCTTATCGCCCTCGAGGTTATTGAGACTGCATGCTCTATTTCCTTCTTGCTGACTATGCTCCTCATGGATGACCTCTCTTTCGAATCTTCAATAATAACATGTTTTATATATAGTTTGTTGTATCATGTTGCATGTCCTGTGGATCTTGTGGATAATGAAAGAATCCCTTTCACTGTCCTGCTGTTTGATATCGGGCTGTGTGCATAACGTATCGACAGACTGTGAAGAGATATCCTCACTTTCAACAGCCCTGTCCGGTCATCCACAGCGGCTGCCGTGTTATCCACAGCATATACCTACTCTTTCAACAGGTTTTTAATGTTCTCCACTTCGTTTCTGGTTTTTGGCCCCTCGAGGAGCTTGTTGACCTTTTTGCAGGCGTGCAGCACTGTCGTGTGGTCCGTTCTGTTGAAGGCCCTTGCTATGTCAGGAAGAGACATGTTTGTCAGCTCCCTTGTCAGGAACATCGCTATATGGCGTGTGTATGAGAATATCTGATCCCTTTTGTCGCTGATGATATCTGCCCGCTTTATTCCGAAATACTCGGCCGACCTGGTCTGGATCATCTCCGGAGTAACTGTCCTGTCCCTGCCGACAGGGATGATGTTCTTCAATGCTTCTTTTGCAAGCTCCTCGCTTACTTCCTTCCTGTGAATCGACGCGAACGCCGAAACGGTCACGAGGGCGCCTTCCAGCTCCCTTATGTTGGACGGTATCTTCTGTGCAATGAAAGATATGACCTCGATGGGGATCTGCATCTTCATCGCCTTGGCCTTCTTGTGCAGAATGGCTTCCCTCGTCTCTATGTCAGGAGGCTGGATGTCAGCCACGAGCCCCCAGGCGAAACGGGACCGGAGTCTGTCAGAGAGAGTCGGTATCTCTATCGGCGGCCGGTCGGAGGATATCACGATCTGCTTTCCGGCGCCGTGCAATTCGCTGAATGTGAAAAAGAACTCCTCCTGTGTCCTTTCCTTGTTGATAAGGAACTGTATGTCGTCGATCAGAAGGACATCCACGTTCCTGTAATGCTCCCTGAACTGTATCATCTTCCCTTCCTGCAGCGACTTTATAAGCTCTGCCGTGAACTTCTCGGTAGATACGTAGACCACCCGCATCTTTCTGTTCTGGGAGAGGACCCTGTTGCCAATGGCCTGCAGCAGGTGGGTCTTACCGAGGCCGACGCCTCCGTAAATGAAGAGCGGATTGTATGTGACGCCTGGCGATTCGGACACGGCTCTGCAGGCTGCAGACGCGAAGCTGTTGCTGTTGCCGATGACAAAGGTGTCAAATGTATAGTTGGAGTTGATCCGGAAAGGGTCATGACCGGGCAGCGTGAACTTTCTGCCGCTTTCCTCTTCCTTTTCCTTCACTCTTGTCTCTTCGCTGCTTATCTCTTCCCGGGGCTCCTTTTCATCTGCTCTGCCGTTGTCCATCTCGACGAGATGGAGGCTGCACTTTCTTCCCTGCATATCCCTGAGGGTCATGATCGTCTCTGAGATCTTCTCCCGGAGGTCGTTTTTCTTCTTCAGGTAGCTCTTTGCGAAGGAAGATACGCCGAGGGTCAACAGATTCTTCTCGAAGGAAAGGGCCACCGTGTCTTTCAGACAGGTCTCAAAAGTAGGCTTCTCCAGTGAGCTTTCCAGTATTTTGAGACACTCCTTCCAGAGCAGTTCAAGGTCTTGTGGTTCGACATGCTCGTTCATAAATGGGTCTCCTTCTGGATATCCGATGTATCTCTATAAAACGGATCTCCCATGCCCTGGATCGAGAATCGGCGCTCTTCTCATGGGCATGGGGTTATTCATGCTTTCGGAGCTTGAAAACAAATTTCCTCTCTGTTTTTTTTTCCACATTTCCACAGAATACCAGATCCATCTGTGGATAACTTCTCATGAAAGGCATCGGAAAAGCATCCGGGCGACCTGAAAATAATTTTCAGGCTGCCCAGTTATCCCCAGCGCCACCGTGAAGGAAGGGCATGTCTGTACAAGATATTGACGTTTTCAGAATGCCATCCACAAGATATGGCAAGGCTCGGCTGACGTCTCTTCCAGGGGGGCATGACAGTCTGCCGGAGAATAGGTCCCCTTGCTGCTTGACATTCTTTTCATGTGCAGGGTATAATATCGAAGATTCACTTTTCCAGCCATATACGCAGAAGGGTCTCGAATGAGGCTCTCTGTAGTCTTTATTTAGAGGGAATGATTGCCATGAAGCGCACGTATCAGCCGAAAAAGAGTATCCGCAAGAAAGAGCACGGTTTTCTGAAGCGAATGTCCACCACGAGTGGGATCGAAGTTCTGAAGAGAAGAAGGAGAAAAGGCAGAAAGCGTCTTACTGCTTAGATCCATGGGCTTTATCACGATAAAGAGGCCCTGGGAGTTTTCGGAAGCTCTTGAAAAAGGGCGGTGTATTTCGAGCAGAATACTTGCAGTATATCTGAGGAGCACCGGTTATCAAACGGCCCGTTTCGGAATATGCTCAGGCAGGAAGCTCGGAACGCACGTTCTCCGCAACCTCGTAAAAAGGAGGCTGCGCGAGATTGTTCGTGCAGCTGCGCATAGAGTTGAGAGTGGATATGATGTTGTCATAGTGGCAAGATCTTCTTCGCGGGATGCATCCTTTTCTGCATTGAGAAAACAGCTTCTCGCTCTTCTGGAAAAGGCCGGCATTCTGCACGGCTGCGATGGAGAAGCATGTGAAACAGAGTAATTCGCGAGAGCTGTGTGTTCCAGGCAGGTACTATCGATGAAGCGAGTGGCGGTACAGGCAATAAGACTGTATCAGTACATACGGAAGTCCCTTCCCCCTGTATGTCGTTTTACTCCGAGCTGCTCCCAGTACGCCCTGGAAGCTATTGAAAAGTACGGGCTCTTGAAAGGTCTCTTTCTAGCCGTCAAGAGAATACTTCGATGCCATCCCTTCAGCAGGGGTGGATATGATCCTGTGAAGTAACGGTATACACTTCTGGAGGGTTATTGTGCAAATTATTGAGAACTATCTGATGATGATCATCGATCAGCTCTACGCCTTTACAGGCAACTATGGAGTATCGATCCTCCTGCTGGCGGCCCTCATAAAGCTCGCTCTTTACATCCCCACTCACCAGCAGTACAAGGCGATGAAGGACATGCAGGCCATTCAGCCTGAGATGAAAAAGATCCAGGATCGTTACAAGAGCGACCCTCAGAAGATGAACACGGAGATGATGCTTCTGTACAAGAAGCACAAGGTGAATCCCCTGGGAGGCTGTCTCCCTCTGGTGATTCAGATGCCCATCCTGTGGGGCATATGGAAGACGATCACGAGCTATCAGGCAGTCTTCGGCAAGGCTTACTTTCTCTGGATCGGCACGCCTCTCTCGTACAAATACCCTGCGATATTCGCGAAAAACCTCGCCGGCCACGACCTGCCGCTGCTCCTTTTCTACGGCTTCAGCATGTATCTGACGCAGAAGACATCGACGACGACTGCGTCTACAGATCCCGCCACGGCCAAGACGCAGCAGATGATGAGCACGTTCATGCCCATCTTTTTCACCTATATGATGTGGCAGTGGAAGTTCCCCTGCGCTCTGATCCTGTACTGGCTTGCATTCAACATATTGAGCATATTCCAACAGGTGGCAATCATGAAATCCACACCGGCCAAGGCAGCCGAGGATGTGAAGGAGAAATAACGCTTTATAGATATAAGGGGGAAGCACAAGATGAAGATAGTCGAGCAATATGGAAAGACAGTGGACGAAGCAACTCAGGCGGCACTGAACGAGCTTGGAGCGACTGATAAGGACAAGGTGGAGATCGAGGTCATCGACGAAGGCTCCAAGGGAGTATTCGGATGGGGTACAAAGTTCGCCAGAGTGCGGGTAAAGCTGAAGGAAGAAGCCGAAGACAAAGCCGAGGAAGTGCTGAAGGCCATTCTCAGAATGCTCGATCTCACCGGAGAGATTGAAAAGGAGGCTGAAGAGGGGCAGTACAGATTCAACATAGTGGGAGGCGATCTGGGCCTCCTGATAGGCCGGCGCGGCCAGACCCTCGAAGCGCTCCAGTTCGTGCTGAACCTCGTCGTGAACAAGAACAGCAAGGAGAAGACCAAGATAATCCTCGATGTCGAGGGATACCGCTCGAGGAGAGAGAAGAGCCTTCAGGATCTTGCAAAGAGGCTCGCCGACAAGGCCAAACAGGAGAAGAAGAACGTTGTGCTCGAGCCCATGATGCCGAATGAGCGCAGGATAATCCACCTGGCTCTTCAGGATGACGATCAGGTGAGCACGTACTCACAGGGCGAGGAGCCTCTCAGGAAGGTGGTCATAGCGCCCACTCCAAGGAAGAAGGCATGAAACGTTGCCACCGAAGCGTCCATGGTCATTGCGACCAGAAATATCGAGTCAGCAGCTGAATACTTTTGCATGAGAAGGCGCCTTGCAGGGCGCCTTTTTAACAGGTGCCGGAAAGTTGCGGAAATTGTTACATCAGGCCTCCGGCCTGGAGCCGGCATTGTCTGAACCTCATTAACGAAGGGTTCCGGGGCGGAATGCCGGTCCTACCGCCACCTTTGTGATTCTGTGGCAGGATGATTCATGCGAAAAAAAGTGCAAAAAAGAGATTTTTTGCAAAAAATGATAAAAAATAGCGCGTTCACAATAGGAAGAGACAATCCTCGGTGTATTGACTTTATCCGGTTTTTTCTGTATCATAGTTGAAAATTGCCCATGACCATCGATCGGGAGAGATGGCTGAGTTGGTTGAAAGCGCACGACTGGAAATCGTGTAGACGGGCTTTAAACCTGTCTCGAGGGTTCGAATCCCTCTCTCTCCGCTCAAAATAAATCAGGTCATGGTGTGCTAGGCGGGGAGGTAGCGGTTCCCTCTTCTTGCAATCCGCGATAGCAAGGCTGAACCCTCACCTGAGGGGATGTATTTTTCCAGGCCTGCCTGCAATAAGTGGTGTTGAAGATCGGGCTCTGCGCAATGGTAATTTATGAACCCCGTCAGGTCCGGAAGGAAGCAGCGGTAAGTAAACACTACCATGTGCCGCAGATTCACCTGGTTGGAGCTAACTGGTGCAGTAACGCTGGAAACAATAGCCACGACGGTGAGTGCACAATAAGAGATCAAAGGAAAGAGGACTTTTTACGGAAACGTCGAATCTTGTATCTTTCCTGTTTTATAGAGATATGACGCACAAATGGCGGCAATAGAAGGAGGAAATGATGGAGCAGAGCGTGAAGCGGGTCAAAAAGAGCTTTCTCAAACGAATCTGGACCATTCGGTTTGTCTCTCAAGACGCACGGCATGTTCGAATATTTAAATTCAAGCCCATGCATATAATCCTTTCGATTACGATGATTCTCACCTTTGCAGCCGGCGTTTTTCAGAGCGCTTCGCACAAGGTGAAATCGAAGGACGATCAGCTCGTCGCCCTCAAGGATGCCACGGTAAAGCAGGATATGATAATTGACAGACTGAAGGTCGAGAAGAAGCAGATCTCCACGCTTCTCGAAAAGCAGAACCAGGAAATTGCCACCAAGCTTGACACGATAGAAAAAAAGAGCAACGAGGTCCGCAAGATCGTAGGGCTCAAAACAGAGCCTGCAGGCAACAGAAAGCGCTCCCTGAAGGCCGCCCGCTCCGGCTCGGTCAACCTTCTCCGCCTGAGAGCCGATTTCAAGCTCCTGAAGCATGAAGTGAACGACACCAAGACAGAGATGGAAGAGCTCGAGAAAGAGGCCATATCCTACAAGCAGGAGCAGGACAAGGAGAGAATGCTCAGGATGCTCGAGTCGATACCGTCCATATGGCCGGCTTCAGGCCCGCTCACCTCCGGTTTTGGAATGAGAGTTCACCCGATTTACGGCTATGAGAGATACCACAGCGGAATAGACATCTCGGCCATCTACGGGTCACCGATATACAGCACCGCATTTGGAAGAGTCACCTACGCCGGATACTATTCAGGCTACGGCAACACGGTGATGGTCGACCACGGAAACGGCATACAGACACTTTACGGCCACTGCTCGAGCCTGGATGTGCAACAGGGCCAGACAGTCAGAAAAGGCCAGATAATCGCCCGCATAGGCTCGACGGGAGTATCCACGGGACCTCACGTCCACTACGAAGTACAGCTGGCAGGAACTCCTGCCGACCCTGAGCCATACCTCGAGTATACGAACAGCAAGCTCGCAATACTGAAGAAGAGGTTCGGCCTCAACTAGGGCCAGTCTCCAAGATGGAAGTAATTTGAAGGAGCGGTCTATGAAGATTCTTCCTCCCATGGAAGAGGGAGACACCATGATCGCCGCGCTGGGCTATCCTTTCTGGTATATCGTCTCTCCCATCATCCTGCTCACCAAAAAGCGCGATGAGCCTTTCATGAAGTATCACGCCCTTCAGGCGCTGATCTTTGGCGCTGCGCTTCTGGTTTTCCAGATCGTCGTCTTCTTCGTCATGCTTGCAATATTCAGCTGTGTGCCTTCCCTGAAGGGCATCATCCGCGACGGCTATGTCTGGAAGGGGTACATGGAGAAGGGCTGCTTCTTTCTGGCAGTCTTCATCGTGGTAATATTCGTCTATCTTATACTGATGTCCATCGTCTTCTACTTCGCATACAGGGCCTTCAGAGGCGATCACTTCAGGATTCCCTTCATAGGCGCCATGCTCGAGAAGAAGTATTTCAGCTATCTCGAAGATCCTTTGCCTGAAGCTCCTGCCCCTCTTACAGCCGAGCCCAGGCCAAGGCTTGCAAAGGACGGTTTTGAGACGAGGATTGACAGGGACAGGTTCAGAGGGCGGCTCGACAAGGACAACTTCTGATATCAGCTGTTCTGCCGCTCATCATCGTGCGGAGTCTGCCGCTCATCACCGGACTGAGTCTGCTGCTCTCCCTCATCCGCTGTTTCGGGCGTTCCGTGAAGGCTGCAGAAAGGGCAGAGCTCCCGTTTCTTCACAAACACTCCGCAGCCGCTGCAGGGCTTCCATCCCAGCGACTTCCTGTACTCCCTGAGCTGCCCGTCCTTTGTCATGACGCTTTCTATGACGGCTTTCAGCGAGTCTTCATCGAGGGAGCCGACAGTCTCCTCTATCTTCCTGACCGTCTCTTCCGGGAGCGGCGTTGATTTCGGAGGCAGCTCTTCCAGATCATCGGGACGCTCGCTCAGGGTTCTGGGCTTCCTGAGCGGGTACTGGACCTGGAACCGCAGATCTTTTACCTTGAGAGGGCGTATCCTCGAGTTCAGCTCCTTCAGGATCTGGCTCTTGAGGGCCTGGAGCTGGGTGGCCCAGACCGAGCTCGCGACGTGGACGTGCAGAGTCTGGCCGACCAGCCTCTGCGGCACAGTCCTCCTGTCCACCTGCTCGCCGACGCTCTCGCGCCATTTCAGTGCTATCATCTGCTCCTTGAACTCCCGGCTTTCCCGGAGCGGTTTCATCGAGCTTTCGAGTATCTCTCTGAGTGGTTTCATGGTTGTATCTTCCGGAAGGATTTCAGATATCAGATTGCGGCTCAGGCGGCCCGCCGCTTCCGGCTTCGCGCTGCCCGGGCAGGGCTCCGTCTTTCACCTGATAGATTCGACATCGGTGCAGCTTTTTCTCTTCCAGTGGGATGTCGTTTGACGTCATGATCACCTGCCCTTTCGAGCCCAGCATGTTCCAGAGCCTCTCCCTCGATTCCGGATCCAGCTCTGAGAAGCAGTCATCCAGAAGAAGCAGAGGCTCGTCCCCGCAGTGCCTTTTCACAGCCTCGTATTCGGCGAGCTTCAGCGACAGCGCGGCAAGCCGCTGCTGCCCCTGTGAGCCGTAGAGCCTTATCGGGGCTCCATCCATGGAGATCGACAGATCGTCCCGGTGAGGTCCTGTAACAGTGCTCTTTCTGGCCTCCTCGATTCCTCTTGTGCGCTCCAGATTGCGCAGGAAGAGATCCTTCAGGCTTTCCGGGTCCGGAGATTCAAAGGACGGGCGGTACTCGAGCCTGATTGTGTGAGATTCAGCCGAGAGGCCTGAAAAGACTTCGCATAGCAGCCCGCTGAGCCCGGCTGTGAAGCTCCGACGCTCTCTCATTATCAGAGATCCATACTGGGCCAGCTGCTCCTTCCAGACCTCCTCCATGGCCGGGTGGGCCTTCCTGCTCGTGCGCAGCCAGTTGTTCCTCTCCTTCAGGATCGTGCTGTAGCGCTGCAGTGAATGGAGGTACCCGCCTCCCATCCTGGACAGCAGGTGATCGAGGAAGCTCCGGCGGCTCTGTGGGGCTCCGGCGATTATCTCCAGATCTGAGCGGGAGAATATTACCACTCCCATCTTTCCCATATACTGTGAGAGCTTCCTGAACGGAATGCCGTCAATTGCTATCTGCTTCCTGATCGTACCGTCGCGCTTCTGATCAGCGAGCGAAAGGAATGCCGATATCTCCCTGATCCCGTCGTGCTGCTCGACACGGCCCTCTATCCTGGCGTGCCGGGTATGCCACTGGATCAGCTCGCTCTCTCTGAAAGTGCGGAACGAGCGCCCTGTCAGCAGGAATCCGAGCGCCTCCAGAATGGCGCTTTTTCCCTGCCCGTTCTTTCCGGCGAGCAGCGAGAGCCTCTCGTGAGGCGTCATGGAAAGCGATCTGATGTTTCTGAAGCTTGTTATCTTGAGGTCCCTGATGATCATCGGCGGTTGGGGCTCATCGTGTTAATGTCGAGTAAAAGAGGGATGGCCTGTCTGCTCTGTAGAGGTTGAACCAGGAGCCGTCTCTCAATGCCTGCGGTCTGCATATCTCCTGGCCTGGAACAGCTTTAAACTCGAGATCTCCATAGTACTCAGGATATTCGTTCCAGGGTCCTTCGCAGATGCTGTCATAGCGGCACTTTCTGCAGACCTCGAACTTCTTCTTTATATTCTTTCTCTCTATATGCCAGTCGATGGGCTTGTCTATGCCCAGCTGCTTCAGCTCCGTGAGACCTTCGTTGATGTATGTGAGATCCTGCACGTATCTCTCGAAGCCGGGCATGAAGCAGAACGGCAGGGCCTCGGTTTCTATCCTGATCGCTCTCTCCTCCAGGAATTGAAGGGCGTGGTAAAGCGATGGGACCAGCTCCGAATACCTGGGCACCACTTCCAGGAAGTACTTGCGGGCGTTTCCGCAGCCGTGAGGAAATGTTATGCTGACGTGCCTAATTCCGAGCTCGACGAACAGCTTTGCCGTTTCAGTGAGATACGGGAGGTTGTACTTCGATATGACGAACTTCCCTATCAGATTCTGATCGAGATCTAACAGGTTTCTCATCCCCTCGGCTGTCTCTTCGAAGCTCCCCTTCCGGCGCGTTATCGAGTCATGAACCTCGGCGATATGGGCGTGGAGGGCTATGCAGTATGATTCGATGCCGCAGGCGGCCACTTTCCCGGCAAACGCGCGATCGTTGAACCGTCGCCCGTTTGACTGGATGTGCACCTTGTACCCCATCTCGCGGGCTTTCCTGAGCAGATGTATCAGGTCGTGGCGGATCGTGGGCTCACCGCCTGTAAAGACTATGTTGTCCGCGCCATTCCGCCGGCTCTCTTCCATCTCTTTCACGTACTGCTCTGTCGTGAGGTTCTCGGAAGAGCCCTTCGACAGCAGCGCGTCCTTGAAATCGGCGATGACGCAGTGCACGCAGTCGTTGTTGCATTCATATCCGAGCTTGATATCGGCTTTCTTCATATCTCCTCCACAGAGAAGACTTTGACATTTTTGCGCCTCTCCCTTCCTCTGATGCTGGAGGGCTGGACAATATGCAGATTTTTTCTGCGCCGGTACAATATCCGTCTTTCCGGTCCGTTATACGTTTGAAGGCATTTTTCCCACAGTTCCGGCCCTGGCAGACAGAATTAAGTGTTCGAATCAAGTTATTCTTGATATTTTAGGGATCAAGGGATCGGGAGAGTCAGAGATCATAAGAATTCTTCCTTCCCTGGACCACTTGGCCACTTGATCGCTGCAGTAATACCTGGAAATATGTGATCCGATAAATCAAACTGGCACTCTTGATGGATTCTTTTTTTAATGATATTATGTACGGTAAATTGCTGATTCGGAGTGTGCATTGGATATGGCGAAGGAAGGGTTTTCCCTGCCGCCTGAGAGTGTGCTTCTAAGGAACCAGGCGCTGAGAACGCTGAGAAAGGAAGGCACTGTCGTTCTTCTCGATCCGGAGACAGGATGCTGGGCCTCGGCTGATGAGCGCGATCTCGAGCTCCTGTCTACCATCATGCGCCCTGTCACGTGGCGCCAGGTGACGGAGGGGAAGCGTCTCAGCGAGGTGAAAGCCCTCTCCACGAGGGTTGAAAGGCTTTACATGAGGAAGATGCTCGAGATAAACGGGCGCTCCATCGTGATATCCCAGGGCGCAGCGCCTGATCTCTCCATCGTCCTTGCCGTCTCAGGGGACCCGGCTCATCTGCCTCCCGGCTCGATTCCATCGTGGAAGAGCTTTGTGTCAAGAGCCATGGAGAGCTCCCCGTGCAGGAGATTTCTCTTATACATGAAAGGCCTGCGCTCATTTCACCGTGATGACGATATGGCCTCCCTCGTCACATATGTGAGCGGCGAGGCGAAAAGGCGCTGCAGGGAAGTCATATTCGCCATCGAGACAGAGGAGGTGGTCGCCGATACAGAGACGCTCGACTTTGTCGCCGAATGCCGCGCCGAGCTGCACTGGATGGCCGGCAGGATATCATCGGTGGAGCTGGAGCCTCGAATGGAGAGGCTGATGGCGATAGAAAGCCGCGGCATCACTGTCTTTCCCCACATCACCTGGTATGGAAGAGACTGCGGCCAGGCTCTCGAGATGCTGCTCCGCAGCGGAATCAGGACGATGGCGCTCGACCTTCCCTTCACATCAGGCGCGTCCACTCCGGCAGGCGGCGATTTGAAGCCTGATTCTCTTGTAAAGGATCTGTTCGATGTGCTGGAGATGCTGTGTAATACTGCAAAGGAGCTCAGATCGCCGTTCGTATTGCACGATCTGTCGCTGCGCATAGCTCAGATGCAGTCCCGGAGCGCTCTCGCCCATCCCTGTCTCTGCTCTCCCTGCGAAGCCGGGAAGAGCGTCATAACCTGCGATGAAAGGGGGCTGATCTCGTTCTGCGGGCGTAACACAGGGAATCGAAACGATTCGATGTGCATCGGTTCTATCGATGACATCCCCGATCTGGCGGGATATCTGCAGAGCAGCGAGTCGCTCAGGCGCCTGAGGGAGCGCTCCGTTGATTCAGTGCCGAGGTGCAGGCGGTGCATGTGGAAGCGATACTGCTGCGGCGGGTGCGTGCTGCGCGTCATCGGCTCGGGCGGAGATCTGATGAGGGAGGATCCGTGGTGCAGATTCTTCCAGCTCTTCTATGAGAGCCTTCTGTGGAAACTTGCGGCAGATCCGCTCTTTGGAGTATATCTGGGAGGAAGCAGGCTGTGAACGAGATTTTCAAGGTCAGGAAACCTGCGGGAATATCTGATGGAGCGGTGCTGAACAGAGGCGGCTCTGTCGAATCTTTTCCCAGGGGCGGCGAAGTGCTTTTCATAGAGAGAGAGACGGCGTCGTGGGTGATCCTCGAGGGGAGGGAGCTTCAGCTCTTCCAGAGGCTGAACCGTTCCGTCACGAAGGATCAGGCCGTAGAGATGGGAAAGAGCCTCGAATTCTCTGCAGAGGAAGCTGAAGAGTATCTCTCGACCCTTTATTTCCGCGGGATGATGCAGGTGAACGGCAAGGGCTGGCACAGGCCCGAGGTGCTGTGGGAGCACAGGAAGACCTACCCCAGCTTTCTCTGTCTTCACCCCACCGATCGCTGCAACTTCGCCTGCTCATACTGCCTTGCCAGGGCTGATACGACGAGGGAAAACATGCCGCTCCGGAGAGGCCTGAAGATAGTCCGGAGGCTCGTGACAGAGTTCCCGCAGAGGGATATATGCATAGATTTTCACGGCGGCGAGCCCCTCATGGCCTTCGACGACATCGCCGCGATGATCGGCGAATCTGCGGCGCTCGGCAGAGAGAAGCGGAAGAACGTCACTTACAAGATCCAGACGAACGGAGCTCTTCTGACTCCGGATATGGTGGATTTCTTCAAGTCGAACAGGACGAGTCTGGGCTTCAGCATCGACGGGCCTGAGGAGATACATGACCGGTTCAGGGTGTTTCCTGACGGTCGCGGCACTTTCCGCAAGGTCTGGGATAATTACCGCATGGCAAGGGACAGAGGCCTCACGCCTGGAGCGCTCGCAGTGGTCCATGAGCCTTCCAGCTATCTCGACGTGTTCCGCTTTTTCACAGGCGAAGGGCTGCGCATATTCAGGATCAACTTCTCGTCGTTCATCGGGAGGGCCGGGGATAACCTCGAATTCCCCGTCACGAGGGCTGAGGAGTTCGCCGACGGATATCTCGCTCTGGTCGATGAAGCTTATCAGTATGCCAGAAATAATGATGTGAGGCTCCGCATAAGCGACATTGACTTTCAGATCGGCAACCTGATGTCTAAAAACAGACCTTTCATGTGCGACAGGTCTCCATGCGGAATAGGGCGCTCAATCCTCGGATTCGGCACGGACGGGGGGATATATGCCTGCGAAGAGAGCGCCGGACTGGGTGAGTTCCGGGTCGGCCATATAGATGATGATACCCCGCTTACAGCCGTCGTCGATGAAAGCCTGGAACTGCAGGGATTATACCGCCGCACTGTGGAAAATATACCAAAATGCAGAAAGTGCACATATAAATATTTTTGCGGTGCCGGATGTACGAGTAAGACCTTTGCATGGTTCGGAACATTCATGAGAGAAAGCCCAATGTGTCGGTTCTATCAGAAGGTCTATCATGAACTGATGTGGAAGATATATAAAGAACCTGACATGGTGAAATATCTCGGGAATCTGAGTTAAATAATAAAAGAAAGGAGAAGAAAGAGAGATATGGAGAAGAAATTTGTTCAGGTGATTATTGTGCTTCTTATAGCCATTATC
>Ga0302252_1000286_pt1 | contig 51458 bp, 77 predicted proteins | sample AAG_RA_Leu_MG_FD_193511 | JGI IMG/M metagenome (GOLD analysis project Ga0302252, IMG submission 193511) | Enriched activated sludge microbial communities from anaerobic digester in WTTP, New Holstein, Wisconsin, United States - AAG_RA_Leu | ecosystem: Engineered > Bioreactor > Anaerobic >... | reverse complement strand
TATAGCCTTGGTCTAAAATTCCTTGAATTTGGCTTTTGGTTGTATCAGTTATGTCTTTTACAAACTTAGCACTATACGCCAAGGCATAGACTTTAGCAGTAGCATTCCAACCCAGCCATTTACTTTTTACTTGCATCAATGAATCAAAAGAATCTTGGGCGAATCGGGGCACGATTTCTGAAGCCAAGGAAGAATACATCAACATCCACGGTTTGTCTTTTATGGCTGTAGAAATTTCTTCTCCGGCCAATATCGCACGTTTCAATAAAGTCAATTCGCTCCTGAAAATTTTTGCGATTGACTTCTGAAAAAAAGGCACATATTCTTCTCTCGAAGAATCATATGCCTTCCAATACGCCGCCCTGTCACCAGCGGCATCGCCTAAAAAGGGAAATTGCTTTTTGTTTCTGTTTCCGCAGAAGGAGCTTTTGGATTCAACTGCCATTGATACATGTCGCCGAAATCTGGGTCATCGTCGTAACCAGTAGCTGATCTTGCCTCATTGAGTGTTATCCACCAAGATTTTTGAACTCTGGCCCAAGTGGCGTCACGAGATTCTTGAAGTGCCTCAATATCATCCCGGTCGTAATCCAAATAGAGATTGTCTCCAAAAAGTGGAACTAACCAATTATTCCACTCATCTCGAATCCAATCCAACAGGGGCAATATCGTTTCTTCATAGAATGCTGATCTGGCTTCTTGGTAGTTGGAATACGTTTTATTGGTATTGTCTCCAATCATCTCTGGAGGAACTCCGAACGCTATGGCGATTTCTCTAGCAGACAACTTTTGACCCTCTATCCAAGCCATATCTGCTGGAGATAGACTTATGCTTTCCCAGGACATTCCTGCCTCTAATAACATTGCCCTGCCAGCATTAGGTGACCCCGGATATTTGGAGTTGAACTCCCCCTGAAGCCTGTTGTACTGCTCGTCATCCAAGTTTTGCTCTGTCTTAAATACTCCTGCAGGTTGAGCGAAATTTTGCAACAGAGCCACGTTCCAGGCTTTGCTCTCGTTGTTCTGATCTACCGACCGAGCCGCCGCCTGAAGTGGCGACATACCGTACCAATCATCCAACGGATTAAACAACTTCAAATGGAGCACAGTTTTCGCATCAAATGGAACTTTACTCATTCCTACACTGTACTCATATCCGGCCACAGGCTGTATGGAGTTTCCAGGAATAACCCTCATACGATCTGGCCTCAGCACATATAACTCTCTCGGAGGACCAGTTGTTGGAGATACACTCTCAATATAGGAGTTGCCCGACAACATAAGATAGCCAATTACATTCTCCAAGAACCTGCTGAATCCCTGGTCTGGATTGGGTCTCTGTAACAGGTCAATCAAAGGGTGATTCTCGATCTCCTTCAACGATTTTCCTTTTTGATACAGCACCCAGTTGATTCCTGAAGCCGCCATAGCGATCTGCCTGACGCAAGCAAATACATATACGTTCTGACCGTAACCCTCCTTGGCTAATGACTCGTAATTTACTGGGGACCAAATAGCCCTCCGAGCCAATTGTATTATTGTGGCCCTAAACGATTGAGATTGCTTATACCACAAACCCCTTATCTTTTGAAACAACCTCCTTCAACTCCTTCACGCTCAACCATACGTCATTCAAATGGCTACAGTATTCAAAACCTTCAGGTACAGGAACTCCAGAATAGGCCGTTTGCCCCCAAAATTGATACTCTGGATAAATAATGTACCTAGACATATCATCCAAAGCATGGCGGGATTCATCCTTGTTTATCATATACTCATGAATCTTCTCGCCCGGACGAACCCCAATCACCTCGGTTTTTGTGTTAGGGGCAATCGCCATAGCTAAGTCCATAACCCTCATACTCGGGAGTTTGGGTACAAAAATTTCTCCACCCTTCATAACGCAGAGACAATCCAATACAAACTGTACTGCGCTGTCGAGAGTGATCCAAAACCGAGTCATTCCCAAATCTGTTATCTTTATTGTCCCGGTTTTAGCTTGCTCCTTGAATAGGTGGATTACACTACCCCTGCTACCAAGCACATTACCGTATCTAACAACAGAAAATCTCGGCAAATTCATGCCCGAGTAGGAATTGCCCGCAACAAAAAGGGATTCAGCCAACGCCTTTGTTTTCCCATATGTGTTAACTGGAGCACAGGCTTTATCTGTACTCAGTAACATACACTTTTTGACGCCACAAGTTATTGCCGCCTCAACAACATTTTGTGTACCCAACACATTAGTCTTCAGAAATTCTCCTGGATTATATTCACCCACCTCGATTCGCTTCAAAGCCGCCGCATGAATAACATAATCCACTCCGTAAAATGCCCTAATTAAACGATCTTTATCACGGACATCACCAATAAAGAACCTTAGCCTGTCGTCATTGTTAAACTCCACAGCCATTTCCGATTGCTTGAGCTCATCCCGAGATAAGACAATGATTTTTTTAACGCCATATCCAAAATTCAAAATGTGTTTTACAAATGCTTTTCCGAATGACCCTGTGCCGCCAGTGATTAAAACTGTAGCCCCCCTCATTATTTAACCCTCCCGAATTCAACCATGTCTATCGTCAACGGAGAGCCAGCAGATACATCTTTATTTACATGAGCCCCGAGTATGCTGTATAAAGTCTTGGGGGCTAACCCTCCAGCCGGCCTGAGAGCCTTTACGTTGTTGAATCCTAGCGCATCGCCTTTCTTCAAATCCTCAACAACATGTAGCGATCTTTTCAAATCCACACGTTCTCCGGGAGTGGGACCAAAATGGACTTTGCCCGCAATCTTTTCAACCCAACCGGCTTGAGCGATTAAATCAACCATCTCCCCGGGCTCAATCGAAAACATGGAGTCAATCCCACCATCGCTCCGCTTCAACGTAAAGTGTTTTTCAACCATAGTAGCCCCAAGTGAAATAGCCACTAGCGAAGGCAAATGGGATAAATTGTGGTCTGATATTCCCACCTCGGTTTTATACAACCTTTTCATTTCAAGCAATGTAATCAAATTCATATTCTCGACCGGAGCAGGATAAGCCGAAGTACATTTCAATAGAGTTATTGACGCCGCCCCATATTCCCTCAGCGTATCCAAAGCCAATTGAATTTCCAGCTTCGACGCCATTCCAATAGACATAACAACGTTCCGCTTTGTTTTGGCTACGGCTTTTACCAACTCCAAATCCCCAATCTCAAAGCTGGATATTTTGTACGCCCAGGGCTCAAATTGTTCCAGAAAATCGACGGCACCAACGCTGAATGGGGACGAAAAACAGCGTATGCCTAGCACCTTACAATGATTGAAAATATCTTTGTGCCATTCCCTGGGCGTTTGTCCTACTTCATAAATTTTCCTCAGCTCTGGGTCCATTGTAATTTCTTCGGGAGTGTATGTTTGGAGCTTCAGCGCAAAACAGCCAGCTCCAGCGGCCATTTCAGCGATCTTTAACGCCCTCTCCAAAGAACCGTTGTGGTTTGCGCTCATCTCAGCAATAAATTTGAGCCTCATACACGTTCGCCCCCCTCCCAAACAGTTTTACGATTAAAGGAGAAGTACAATGAGTCGTGGTATTCTCCTCCAAAGAACTTTCTGTTGGGAAGGATAGCCGTGTATCCATGAAACCTTTCAATTTGCGATTCCCAGAACTTTATTCCAGCCCGATTGCTGAAATAGCACTCGCCATAGATATTCTCCAAGTTCATGCAGTTGAATCCGATACGCAAAATTTCCAAAACAGCCATAGAGCCGATCCCTTTGCCCCGCAACTTCGGATTGACTAACAAAGAGATTTCTCCATTGCGGTTCTCCCAAGATATGTTGTTTACGCCTGCCATACCAACCAGAGAACCATCAAAATGAATAGCGAAATATCTGGAATCAGCCCCACGATCACAGACCGTTCTTTCATAGAACTCCTCCTGCATATCTTTAGTCATCAAGAATGGAGTACGCAATACACCAACAGTAGAATTTCTCCATTCCACGATCTGAGCCATGTCCTCTTTTTTCAACGCCTTGAAGGATACTTCTTTCATTATCTGACCCCCCTCTCAACCAAGCAATCAGCTTTAGTCCAATCAAGAGAGGCCAAACGCTCAAATGCTATCTCGTACATACATAGAGCATAATCAATATCTGCGTCTGTATGCATATAGCACAAATTATTTGTACCTGCAGTCAATATTCCAAGAGAGTGTACTTGCTTCAAAAACTCGCTTTTAACCACATCATCTTTGAAGTTGAAATGAGACCAAGCCGGATGGCCGCTGACCGAAGAAATTAAATGCGTGATCCCAATCTCCCGAATACTCTTGTTTAACTCCGTCTTCAACTTTTCTCCACGCTCAGCTAACTTCTCACAGACATCTCCATACTTGTACTCCAACAACGTAGTATTAGCCGCTGTTAAAGCAATCGAGTCACTGGCGTAGGTGAATGAGAAGTGTATCTTGGAGAACTCCTCCATCAATTCTCGTTTGCCGCAAACAGCTGATAGAGGATACCCATTGGCAATCCCTTTTCCAAGAGTACACATATCAGGAACAATTCCAAAATACTCCTGAGCCCCGCCATTTGCAAAACGGAATCCGGTAATAACTTCATCCAAAATAAATATCACGCCATATTTCTTACACAAATTTTGTACCGATTGCAAAAAGCCAGGAACGGGAAAAACCCTATTCATTGGCTCCATAATCACGCAAGCAACTTGGCCTTCATACTTCTCCAACAGAACAGTGAGGTGAAGAATATCATTGTACCGAAATTGTTTAGTCAACTCCGATACAACCGCCGGCACGCCCCCATTCCTCCCGGTAGTGCCGATGTACCAATCCTGCCAACCATGGTAGCCGCAACACAACACCATATCTCGCCCAGTAACATATCGAGCCAATCTTACTGCTCCAGCAGTTACATCAGACCCATTCTTGCCAAATCTCACCATCTCGGCACAAGGAACCATATCAATTATTCGTTCAGCCACGGTAATTTCCAAATTTTGAGGCAGAGAGAAAATAGCTCCTCCCCTTTTTACTTGAGCCATAACTGCTTGGTCCACTCTTTTGTGTCTATACCCGAGAGTGACCGCAGTTAGCCCCATAGTCAAGTCCAAAAATTCATTATCATCAATGTCCCACAGATGACCGCCAAATCCTCTGTCTGCATAAAATGGGCTATGCCCGACCGGGAGCATGGTTCGAGATTTTGAGAACGTACATGTCCCATTTGGAATAACTTGTAAAGCTCTTTCCAACGCCACGTCTGACTCGGAAAAATTCACAATTGCCCCTCCTTCATTTACACTCTCTTATTGTATCCAGTCAAATTCGATTGCCATACAGCTCCAAAATTTCCTCTGCCCCGAAGTCGGGATTGGACTTAAACAACTTTTTATACACCCCCCTCACAAACATCAAATCGTCCATAGTATCTACCGACCACTTCAGCCTAGACAAATCTTCTTCACCCACTACACTTATGGTCTTGAAGTATTTCAAATCTTTCATGTGGGTCGTAACATGTTCCGAACAATCTTCGCAATGAACTTTATTGTTATGAATCCAGGCTTTCTCCAATGTATCAAGTGTAAAAACTTCTACATCCAATCCATCAGGATAAGTAGGAGGAATTACATTTGACGTATAGTCTGCTCCATACTTCTTGTGGTTCAGTATAACCCGATCTATCATGCGCCAATCAGTCAACGGACAATCTGCAGTCAATCGAACTATACTATCACCATCAGAAAGCCCAATATGATAAGCGGTAGCCAAATACCTACTCAGAACATCCTTCTCTGAGCCCCGGTAGCATGCAACCCCTACACGCCAGCAGAACTCTTCCAAAGCATTATCTTTCTCCAAACAGCTGGTTGCTACCACCACATCATCCAACAACCTACTTCTTTTGATTCTTTCAAGTTGTCTATACAACATGGGTTGCCCCTCCAAGTCCATTAGAACTTTTCCAGGCAACCTAGTTGACCCTAGTCGAGCTTGAACGATAGCTACAACACCCATCTAATTGGCCCACAAACTGGGCGGCAGATAAGCGTTGAGCTTCAATGATTCTCTCCAAATTCGATTGGATTCCATCATCGGCACGCTTTTCTTTGAGCCCTCAACATTCTCCTGCAATTGTCTTAAATCATCTACCCCGAAGGCCACATAGTCGAACCTGGGTATATGATTCATAACAAATTGCAGACACGCCTGAGCCCGATTCACCCCAAAGAAGTCCATCCCACAGCGGAACAATTCACCTTTAGCGAATGGCTGTCTTGCTATCAGCACCTTCCCTGCCGCCAAGTCGAAGAAGGGAGAATCATCCAGCTCCTTACACAACAAGTTATAAGGAAATTCTATGGCGCTAACCCAATCAGCATTAGCCGCCCAAATAGCATCTCCTTTATCATACACAGATACTCCCACATGATCGCAATAACCCTGCTCTCTCAACTCTCTCATACGGTGAGCGATTCCATACGAATACATATGGCTGGGCCGATGCAACAAAAAAGCAAACACCTTACTTACACCCAATCTATCCAACGACAGTTGAATATCGACCCTTGTAGCATCCGGGTGTAACTTGGTAATCACCTTTCTGTCTCCACCCATACCGAATGTACCCAAAATCTCCTCCGCTGTACCATAGGCTTGAGCTGTATCAAAACAAGAAATTCCTGCGCTCTCAGCAAACGCAAGAATCTCCAATGAATCCTTCAATTTTGGTTTTTTGGTAACATAAGGCATACCAAGTTGAACTGTACCCAGACACAACTGAGTTATTTTTCTCAACCCCCACGCCCCCTTATAAACGCCTGACCCGCAAAGTCGGCTCATTTTCAAGCATCAAACTTGTAATCCCCCAAACAAGAGCATCCATTCTGTCTGGACTCTTACTTATTCCTGGGACCCAAGAGCAGAGTTGATCTTCCAGAAAAGGAAAAAATCCAATATGTTTAACTCTCTTTTGTTCGTACAAAGCTACCACCGGCTCAGCTCTTGTTTGTTTGCCCCGGGAAGCATGAACCTTCTTAATTGGCGCCCTCGTGAATTTGGTTCTCAAAACAGTCTCAACCAAATCTCCACCTTGATTAACTTCAACAACAATTCGATCTGCTTTGTGTTTGTTATAGAGAGCTATGACTTCACTGCTCCATTCGTCGGGAGAACCTACCATGCTTTTATCATCGATGATATACCCATTACCATCTACCCCCAGACCAACAACTATAATTCCAGTCTCAGCCGAATTTTCATTGTTAGAAACCGAAGGATCAACGGCAACTACAATTCTTTTCATGTCTGGAACTGTAGACACCCTTACAGCTTCCAGCATGTCCCGATTCCACAAAGCCCCCTCGACATCTTCAAGAATTTCCGCATACAATTCTTGGCGCCCGAGCCTAGTGCCTTCATACTTCTTTGTGACTTCATTTAGAAATGTCTTAGCCAGATTAGCTCGATTTTCAAAAGTGCTCCCAGTAGTTACTGTGGTGGTGTCGTCTTTCACCAATTCTCGTATGATTTTGATTGGTTTAGGAGTGGTTGTGACTACCACTCTTGGCTTAACCCCTAGCCGCAACCCTAACAACAGCATATCGTATGTCTCAGGATATTTCCAACTAGCCAATTCGTCGGCCCAAGCCGCATGATGCTGTGGCCCCCTCAACCGGGCTGGTTCTTCAGCAGAATATGCGATAGCCCGGACGCCATTAGGCCAAGTCAATCTCCGCTTGCTGGGCTCATAATTAGGATAGTTCCATGGAGGACAAACAGCCTTTATCCCACTGTCTCCTTCAATCATGATATCTCTGACGTCAGCCGCCGTAGCCCCGACCAGAGCAATCCTCCCAAATTTACCGCTTTCAGCCAACCATCTCACCCACTCAGCACCAGTCCGAGTTTTCCCCCAGCCACGCCCGGTACATATCAACCATGTACTCCAATCTACAGCCGAAGGAGGAATTTGATTTGGCCTGGCCCAAAAAGACCAATTATACATCAACTCTAATGCTTCAGAATCACTCATCCTCGCTATTTTCTGTTTCCCCAAGACTGGGTTCATCCGCAAATAGTCGGCCAAGGAGTTGTTTTCTAGCATCTCCGATCTCAATTGGACCACCATCTTTTCCAGTCAATTCAATCTCAGCCTTGTAGCTCTTCCCCCAACGTTCCGGGAATCTCCGCTCCATCTTCCAAGCAACCGCTTGCCACGATTTCAACCCATGATCGTTCAGCATTGCGAGAGACAAAAGTTCAGATTCAGCCATGACTCTATGAACCCGATTTACAAAGCGGGAGTGAACTGTTTTGCGGCCCATCTCTAAATCTTTGTTTCCTATACGCAACCATCGGTGAAGCGTAGCTCTGGTAACGCCACAAGCTGCGGCCGCTGTATCCAAGTAGTTCCCAACACGAACCAAGTTACAAATTTTCTTACTCACTTCTGGAGTCAACAACTCAAGAACTAGCCCATTGCTATATGTTCCAAAAATTTTGCGATCTGGAGGACTAATACCAGCACCTTTATAACCCACAGTCTCACCTCCTCTCAAGCATCAATCATCAATCATCAATCAACCACAGCCACATATATTCAACTATATCTATTATATACTAAAAACACTCAAAAGTTTTCCCGATTTTTTCCCGATTTTTTCCCGATTTTTTCCCGATTTTTTCCCTCCATAATCAATCAAATCCCAACAGCCAGCTCAATTTTTTGATTATGCCCCTCCTCCGCTTATAGTAGGAATTTTTATCCATACCCATTCCACAACATACATCCTCCCAACCTTTCTTTTCCCAATACACAGCTCTCACCAAATTTAACTCATCCTCCTCTAATCTGTTGAGAGCCTCACTCACTATTTCTATTATCTTTTCGATTCTAGCCAATTCACTTTCCAACTTAATTTTAGCCAGAACGATATTATCCACTCCACCGCCCACACCCGAGAAAGACCACTCTCTGAGTTCATAATTTGCTGTTATGCGTCCATCACTCATCTCCTCCAACATTAGTTCCAAAGATTTCTTCCTTAAGTCTGCCCCCCAATATAGGTATAATGCCCTCTCAGTAGCCCGGTACCAACCCAAATCTCCAACCTCCTCGCTCTCATACTCTCACTAAGTAAAATATTCGATATTTTTACAATAATTCCTTCTTACTTCTCGCAGTACTCAAAAAAATGTGGTACGTTTTTTTTAGCAAATTCCTTTTTATAAAAAACGACTATTAAAAAATTTCAACAAACCCTATATTTTCCTTTTTCACTTTTTTTATAGTTTTTTCTAAAAGCAATTTTTTTACACTTAAAAAAACGTATATTTTATATATATTCTTTTGTATTCTACAATATTTTTATTGTATAAGTAGCTACGATTTTTAGGCAGAAAAAACAATATTATATACTAAGTATTAACCCTTTTTTACTCACGGCGCCAAGGAATTTACGTTTTTTCGCCCAGTTTCTATCCAAGGCACTTTCTAAAATTTCCCTCAATTTTACTGAAATAGTAAAACTCTGATAACAAGCATTGATAGCACCTCGAACCCCACATAATACACTCTCTGGCAAACCAAGATAGAACCCATTTCCTTTTTTTACCTGAAGAAATTTTCCCAAAAAATACGAACGTACGTTCGGTGATTTTTTTGCCTATCAAGACCTTCTAAAAGTACCTAATTTTATCAACACTCTTTATTGTACTCAGCCTCAGTTACTTCTGAAAGAACTTTGTAAAATTTCTATTTTTTGATAATCCTTTATAAGTACCTATTTCTCTGTATTTTAGCCTAATATATTCCTAAATAGGAAGCAATTATTACAGCAAAATTTTCCCATTCTGATACTTACGTTTTTTTAATTTTAAGTGCCGCGCATGGGACTTACCACAAACTCATCCACAGAATTTCGCTGATCCAAGTTCATCCATATTTTCCCAATAATTAACCGAAAAAACACTCCAAGATTTCCTCCATAATTTACAAGATTGCTCTCCCGAACGTACGTTCGTATTTTCACACTCCATAATACAATAACTCTCCAAGACCATAATACAATAACTCTCCAAGACCATAATACAATAACTCTCCAACCCCAACTCCGTCCAACTCCACCCCCAATCGTCCATATACCCAGTCTAAAAAGATTTTACTAATCTAACATTTTACGATATAATAATAGGAAAGAGAAAGGAGAAATTTATGTACCAACACCAGAAAAGATGCGCTAAGTGTAAGCAAAACAAAGCCCTCAACGAGTTCTTCAAGAGTAAAAAGAGTCCAGACCAGAGACAATCTTGGTGTAAGGAGTGTATGAAACAATATTCTTCCTCATGGTCGGGGCCAACGCAGATTCCCACGCCGCCAGACAAATTTTGTAAAAGATGTCTTACATTCAAGCCTGCGTCGGAGTTCCATCAAAACAAGATTTCAAGAGATGGGCTCCACACGATCTGTAAAGTCTGTAGAAAGTTGAAAGCATTGGAGCGCATGATATGATCTCGCTACAACTGGAGTCAAAAGCAGGAGTCAAATACCAAGTATTATGTACCCGCATAACTCCCGAGAGAATCCTCCAACACTATGAGCCCGAGCAACAAACTTGGTGGTGTACCCACGACCACCAGTGCGCTAACTTTAATAACCGTCCATGTTGCCCCCCAAAAACTCCTCTGTTCGGCAATATGCCGAGAAAAAATTGCTTCTATATAATATGCGTCATCGCTCACTCCAAAGACTATTTTCCTGTGTACCCGAAAGTTGACGCATCCAAGTCAAGACTGTACTTTATGCGTACTGGGCTCCACTACTTGACCCGAAATGCTCTCAATAAGCTCTCTCGATCTCTCTCAATATCTTATCCAAATGGAAAATATTTCAGAGTAGGTGGGTGCGCTGGGTGCCAATACACCAAAACCAAAAAGTGTAAAAACCCGTCATACCAGCTCGAAGCCACAGGCGTAAATGTATGCTCTCTCACAGAAGATGTATTCAAAATCCCGATACAATGGCCGCCTAGCGATTACATGGTTGCTACCGGAGGATATTATACAGACCAGAAAATAACCCCACGCCAGATAAAGGAGGAAATATGGTTACAACTAAAAAACTAATGGAGCTGGCCGCTCAGTATGCTGGCATGCAATCCACTTGTAGAAAGGTGTCTGTAGGGGCGGTCATAGTTCGTTACAATCGAACCCAGCACAAAAACGACGCCAGAATCATATCCTTCGGGGCTAATGTGTCCGTGCCGTCATGCACGTACAGTTGTATGCGCCAGGACAAATACGGTGACGACAGCAAAAATCACAGACTGCCCTCCGATTGTAGAAGCGTTCATGCGGAGATAGACGCCATAATCAACGCCAAACAAGATTTGACCGGTTGTTGGCTGTATGTAACTCGATACCCTTGCGAAGCGTGTGCCCGGGCAATCGTGTTAGCTGGAATCTCGAACGTGTATTATGGGCGCCAGCAACCGATCTCTCAACAAACTCAAAACATATTAGAATCGGGCCACGTCAATGTAGTACATTTTTCCAGCTATTCGGAGGAGGACAGAAATGATTGAGTACAGCCCGGAGTATCTGAAGAAGGTATTGTCTAAAGCCCAACAACTGTATGGATTCAATAACCAGATTATGGTAGCGATAGAGGAGTTGAACGAGCTGGCCGCAGTGTTGGCTAAATACCCCAGATATCCAAACCACGAAGCCGCCCAAACTAATTTACACGATAAAGTTCTGGATGAATTAGCGGATGTATTTATAGTCATGAATCATGTAATGATGATATTCAACTTTAACTCCTACGAGTTGTTTCAGGCCATAGATAACAAAATGCTACGTCTAGAACGCTGGTTGAATACACCAGATTCTACCATGTATACTACAACAATAGACAGGGCGGTGGATGGATGCGAATCGAAGAATTTGACGAGCTAATTGGTGGAGATTCTTATGTGCGTTGCCGGGGCAAAGAGCGAATTGACCGGGATGTAATCAACGTATTCAAAGCAAAAGCCCACGTAAATAATGGAGGGCAAATAGGCTGGTGGGTTAGAAAAGGATATATTGTAGTAGACATAGATGAGGGCAAGGACAAAGCCAAGAGAGTTATAAAAGCGTTGGGAATAGATACTCTTACGGCAGAAACGCCAAAGGGATTACACCTATATTTTGAGACCGATACCCAGTACAAGCAAAAGGTTGGAATGATTCTTCCTTGTGGATTAAAATGTGACTACCGAGTGGCTAAAAAAGGGTATGTAATTTTGCCCTACGGCACCGAAGGAAGAAAATTCAACAACTCCAAACAAATAGCTCCTCTTCCACTAGAATTTACAGTCATTCAAATCAAATGCGAATCTCTTTACAACTTAAAAGAAGGAGATGGAAGAAACGCCAAATTATTTACGCACTTGATGGCTTATAAGCGATCTGGGGCCAGTGAAAATCAACTTCGGGCTATGGCGGATATCATCAACAAGATTGTGTTTGAAGAACCCATGAGCCCGGAGGAGCTTGAAAAAATACTTAACAACACGCAACGCTATGAGGTGGCCGGAGACAATCCATTTGTACTCTATAACGCCAAAGGAGTGCCAGCCCAGATAAATGCCCGAGCAATTGTGGATTACTTTAAGGACAGCCGGGAAGTGTTTGTAATGGGTAATGAAGTATACAAATACCACAAAGGAGTGTTCCGAGAGTCCAGCCTAGAAGTACAAAAAATTATCCAAGAACTGGTAGTAGCACCACACCTAATTACCCACGCAAGAATTTCTGATGTATTTAAGCTCTTGTTAAAAGAGCCAGAATTACAACAATCGTCTAGCAGCTTAGACGCAGACAAAAATTTGATAAATTTTCTCAACGGTGTTTGGGATATACGCCGTAAGGAGTTGTTGCCTCACGACAAAAAATATCTGCAGATGATACAAATTCCTCACAACTATACTCCAACCAATAAAGTTTTTGAGAACACCATGTTGTACGATTTTCTGGTTGGAGAAGTAAAATTGTTGCCCCCGGAGTTAGAATTGTTGATGTCGTACATGGCTTATACATTGATTTCCGACCGTGGGTTGAAGACTTTTTTGACTCTGGTCGGGCCATCCAATACTGGAAAATCTGTACTCATAAGATTCATGGAATCGTTGGTGGGGGCTAAAAATGTAAGCTCCTTGTCTATGCACGATCTTAACAGAAAATTTTACCCATCACAACTGTATGGAAAGCTCCTAAACTCTTGCGCCGACAACTCATCCCTACCACTAAGCTCCATAGACAATATAAAGAAAATAACTGGTGGAGATCATATCATGCATGAGAAGAAGGGCAAAGACCCATTCTTTTTTGTGTCATTCGCCAAATTGGTTTTCTCCTTTAATCAATTACCGCTACAATTGGAGGAGAAGTCAGATGCGTTCTACGAGCGCATGAGAATATTGGCTATGCCACACGCCTTGAGGCTTAACAACGATTATGTAAATAAATTGTGTTCCTCCAAGAATATAGAATCTGTATTGCCGCACATATTGAGTTTTCTTCCCTTAAAGACTATGCCGAATCCAAAATCCAGTAAAGCTCTGGTGGATATGCTAAGGCAAGATAGCGATTCCATACACGCTTATGTAAAACAAAAATGCGTAGTAGCAAATAACTTTATCGTAGTAAAGCGTGTAATGTATGAATCGTATGTAAATTATTGTCTAGCAACTGGACGACAGCCAGAGAAATACCATGACTTCAACCGATACATGAAGACAACTTATAGAGAAGCTAGACACCCAAAATCTGGCGAAGCTATATGGAAAGGTATTGGAATGGAAAGGGGCAACGTACAATGAAATACGCCGTCATAGACATAGAAACCACAGGCTTGGACCGATATAAAGACATGATAAATTATGTGGGCGTAGGGCTGGCTGAGTCAATTCAAGAGCCGCTAAAGTCATATAACATATACGAAATCCCATATGAGACGGGCCATCTACTTCGGTTGATGGGTAATATTAGGAGTCAAAAGTCTAGAACTGTCTTTCAGAATGGGAAATTCGATACACTTTTTATGGAGAGGCACTTGAAACTAAAATTACCCATACACTACGATGTTATGTTGCTCGGCACAGCATATGATTTGTCCGTGCCCCACGGACTAAAGGACATGGCTCAACGCTATCTCGGAGTGGAAAATTGGGATGTAGGCAAAAAGCTGAAGCTGGAAAAATCCGAGCAAGTTGTGGAGTACCTAAAGTTGGATCTCCAATATACTTGGGAATTATTCCAATATTTTCACAAAAGAATGAACCCGGGTCAATGGAAATCTTACCATAAGATTCTCAGACCGGCATATTTGATGTACCGCCAAGCCGAATCCGATGGAATCTATCTGGATCAAGAATCATTAAAAATTACCCAACAAAGGTACAAAAAAGAAGCCGACGCCAAATTACAAGTGTTAAACGACCAACACCCTATAAATTGGAATAGCCCCAAGCAAGTGTCCGATTTATTATTCAACCAGTTAAATTTCCCCACGATTAAATTGTCTCAAAAAACTGGTAGCCCCTCAGCTGATGCCAAAGTTCTCCGACGTTTGCGGGCTAAGGGATTCACGCTAGCAGAGCAACTAATGGACTACAAATTTTACTATGGAGCCAACAGCAAATTCTTAAACGCATGGCCGAAGTACATTCGCCACGACGGTAGAATTCACCCAACGTTCCATCTAACCAACGTAGTAACTGGCCGCACAAGTTGCTCCGACCCTAATTTACAACAAGTTCCGAGAAAACCAGAATTGCGTGGGTTATTTACAGCACCGCCCCATAGGGCATTGATTGAGGTGGACTATTCCCAAATAGAATTGAGAATAGCCGCCGAATATGCGAATGAAAGAAACATGTTAAAAATTTACCATGAGGGAGGAGATATTCATACATTGACCGCCCAGTCAATAACTGGGTTGTCCGCCGCTCAAGTCAAGGGAGAATACCGTACAAGAGCCAAAGCCGTAAATTTTGGATTTTTGTATGGTATGGCCGCTAAAGGATTTGTGAATTATGCCTTCGACAGTTACGATACAGTGGTGTCCTTGGCCGAAGCCGAACGATACAGACAATTGTTTTTCCACAAATATCCCAACCTATTGAAATGGCACAAAAATATGGAAATACTTTGTGAATCTCTGGGAGGAATCGCCAATATGTTTGGTCGGTTTCGCCCCATACCAGACATTTATAATCAAGACCAATATTTGCGGGGCAAAGCCATTCGTCAAGCCATTAATACTCCAGTTCAGAGTACCGCCAACGATCTTCTTCTGTTGGCCGCCGTTGAAATATCCAAAAAGCTCCGTTCAAAATACGATCTAAAAATTGTGGGTACAATTCATGACTCGATCTTGATTGATCTACCAAAGGAATATGTAAAACAAGCCAGCAAGGAGATAAGAGAAATCATGATTCGCCCAGAAGTATTAGAGCATTTTGATATACAACTAAAAGTGCCGCTGGATGTTGAAATTTCTGTAGGAGCTTGGGGAGTCAAATGACTCCCTAAAATTTTCAAAAAATTTACAAAATAACTCTTTACTTTTCGGAGTAAACGAGTTATACTTGTAGTAACAAGAGAAACAAGGAGGAAGAAAAAATGAGCTTCAAATGTACCAACGAAAAACTGGGGATAACATTAAGTCCAGCAGCGTTGAAGGTAGTTAGCGGATGGAATATCTACAAATGCGGATGCACCTACGAACCCGAATACAACAAAAAAGCCCCAGTTTATATCCCAGGCCGGATTTGCCCGAAGTGCCAAAAAGAAGGGAGGAAATAAAATGAATGACGACAAACGTTATGCGGCCATGAATAGGACATATGCCGTAGGAGTTATGATTACACGGATGATGGATAGCCCGGAGTGGGAATATGTGCCAGAAACAATAAAGGAGATAGCAAGAAAAACCCATCAAGAATACGTCCAAGAATATCTGAAAGCATTAGAAGGGAAATAATAATTGTGGGGGCTAGTTTAGCTCCCGCCCAAAAACAAAAAATTTCCAAAAAATTTCCAAAAATTTTCCAAAATGGGTATTTACTTTTTAGAGTAAGTAAGTTATACTTGTAGTAACAAGGGAAAAACAAAAGGAGGAAGAAAAAATGAACTACATCAAGCGGTTGGAAATCGAACTCTATACAGCGAAGGAGATTTTACAAGAAGTTCAAGAGGCAGTTGGCCCGGACGGATGGTGGGAACTCCCGGAACAAGTAAGGACAATCCTAGTTTGTAAGGTGGTGGAGATTTCCGAGAATCTGGTGCAAGAGTACCAAAAGAAAATCTCCAAGTAGCAAGGGTGGGGCTGGGTAACACCAGCCCCAAAAATAAAAACAAAAAATACATAAAAATTTCCAAAAAAGGTATTTACTTTTAGAAGTATATCGAATATAATAAGAGTAACAAGGAGGGAATGAAAAAATGACGAAAAGGATGTTTCCGAAGCAATGGAATCAAATCGTGGAGGAGGAGATTGGAATGGCTAGCAAAAAAGTAGTGGACCAAGCGATAGAGAAAGAACTTCAAGAAAGTGAAATATTCCAAATTCAAAAAGCTAATAAGGAGGAAAAGAAAATGAAAAAGAAAACTTGGGCGTGCGGGTGCGAATACAAAGGAAAAAATGCCAACCCGAAATTGGATACGATCTGTAGCAAATGTAAAATCGCTAACCATCAAGCGCAACCCCGGATTCAAGCCAAAAAACAACCCAAAGAAGTTATCTTGAAGGCATTCACCGGGATGGTGATTGGAAGATTCCCGGTGGAGCGAATCGAGAATGGAAGAATCTACGTCAATACCAAAGCCGGCCAATCGGATAATTCCACCGGAAAAATCCTGGTGTTCGATGAAGAAACCTTACAACAAATCAACGCTAAAAATCCCCGGTTCGCAAATAAGGTGGAGTTGGCGTAAGCCAACCCACCGCCTCAAATAAAACAAAGGAGGATACAAAAATGATTAAGTATTGGCTGGTAGCGGAGATGTTGGACCGGGCTGGGTTCGAGTACATCAAGGTAATGTCTCATGACGTAGAACTTTGGGCGAGGGCAAGAAAGGATGGGTCTGGATACGATTATATCCAATTGGAAGTCCCATGCCAGGATTGTCTGGATAAAAGAGGGAATGGGGAAATGACTGGAGAAGTTGCCGACATGAAATTTCTCCAAGAATAGTCGAAACAGCCCTCACGGGCTGTCCGGTGGAAATGGCCTACCGCCGCCGATGAGACAGGCCAGAAAAATTTCAAAAATTTTCCAAAAATTTTCCAAAATGGGTATTTACTTTTTAGAGTATATAGGTTATACTTGTAGTAACAAGGGAAAAACAAAAATACAAAGAAGGAGGAAACAAAAATGGCTAACAACGTAAAGGTGGAGTTCAAGGCAACGGTAAACGATTGTGGGTTACCCAAAGCGATAGCCCCGATGATCGACCTCATGAGAAGGGCAATCATCAAATCTTCGCTAGACACCCACGGAGACATCTCGGAGTCAATGCCGGAGATGCTCCGAGAGAGCGAAAAGATGACAATAGCAATCATCCTTTTCGTGTCGGAAGAAGTCAGCTCAAAGTTTTGGGTCGATTGGAAAAACTCCAACGATTTCTCGAAGCTGACTCCGCCAGAAATACTCCGGCGAACCAACGAATTAATGGCCCCGAACCAATACCTGGGGTCAGTGGAGGTCAACGGATATGGTACCACGCTAAACTTCGATTATGATGAAGTGGAGGTGGCCGAAGGGTTACACTAAAGCGAATCCGGGCGGTGCTTCGGCACCGCCCAAAATACATAAAAATTTCCAAAAATTTTCCAAAATAACTCTTTACTTTTCGGAGTAAACGAGTTATAATAAGTATAGAAAGAGAGGGAACTTTGAAAACCAAATAAGGAGGGAAAAACGTTGAGAACAAGAGTTTTTGACTTGGGGATAAAAGAATTGAAGTTCAAAGTACAGGTACAAGAGAATTTCCGAGCATTAAATTTTAACTTCAAGCCCGGATATTGGTTGGGATTAACGAATGAAGGAGCGATAGTAGCAGGTTCTGGTTGGGAGGTGGGCGGTTTACTCTTTTCATACCATATAGGCAAAGGACACAATCCTATTCCTTACGGCTGGTGCTACGATATTTAAGGTTAGAAGGAGGAAAAATGATGAGGTCAGTAGAAGTACATTTTGAAAACACGGTGAATGATTATCCCGAGAGATTGTTTGGAATCCTAGTTGAACCGGCAATGGAAATTATTGATGGGTTTAGACATAGGATTATTCGGTCAGCCCTAAACACGCATGAGAGCATATCCAATAAAAAACACAACCCCGATGATGTAAAGAATAGCGAGTGGTTTACAATAGCTGTAATCCTCCTCGCTACCCAACAAAATAGCGCAAAATTCTGGATTGATTGGAAAGAGAATGGGTGCGATTTCAAGGAGCTGATTACAGAAAAATATATGGAGCAAGCCATGGAATTGTCACCAAAAGGATCAACGTTGGGGTCAGCAGAAATTGTGAGAGGAGGAGAATAATGACTAGCAACGAACGCTGGGCGGCACGTATGTGTCGCCTAGAACAAAGACTTTTGGCCGTTATGCTGGCCGCTATACTCCTGGTTGGGCTGATAGATGTAGCCATATACTTTACTATCCAACATCAAACCCAAAAAATAATCCAACTTGAGATGGAGTTGGGAGGGCAAAAATGATACGACCGTGTTTGGAGAGACTCAGTCCAATTAGACCAGATAAATTACAAAGAGTGTACCGATTTGCTAATGGCTATGGGGCCAACGTATACAGCAACAGCGAAGGGCGGTGGGAGCTTACAGCGATAGAATTTTATGGCGAATCCATATGGAGCTGGATGATAGACTTTTGCAACCCTGTAGCCAAGGATGTAGTCAAAAATTTGACCGATGATGATCTACAAAAGTTGCTGAGTAGAATAAAGTCTTTGTAAAAGGAGCGAGGTTATGAAAGAACGCCAAGAGTTGTATTGCCACGAATGTGGCGGGTACGTCCAATTTGATCTCGATCTCTCTGTGGACGGAGAATACAAACTAGAGTGCCCCAAATGCGGCCACGAGCATTACCGGGTGGTGAAAGGAGGAGTTATTACAGACCAAAGGTGGGGGCAAGACCCAAGGCAAAATCGGCAATACACAAATATAACAGTAGGAATAACCTACACATCCACATCTACCGCTATAACTTATCAAGGAGGAACTTCATCAGACATTACAGGATCAACAATTCTATACTCCTCATGGCTAAACACCACAGTATCCAGCTAAAATTGATCTTTACTTTTTCAAAGCAAACAGATATAATAGAATTATCAAATAATTAAAGGAGGAAGAAAACATGTTCTCAAGTTTGAAGAAAGGTGAAATGGTGGCTATCATTGGGTTTACAGGTATGCGAATCGGCAAAGAATATCCGGTGAAATCTGTAACCAAGACAGAAATCGCCATAGAGAAAGCCGATGGCACCGAGCTCAAATTTGACAGGAAAACTGGGCTTCAAATCGACCCGAAAAACCCCAGATTTGCCAACAGAATCGTGTCTCTGGCTGATGCCCCCCCGGTAGTGGTTCGTGGATCCAAGCCCAAGAAAGAGGCCAAGCCCAAGAAAGAAGCCAAAAAAGCCCCTGAGCCTGTAGAAGAAGAAACCGAAGAAGAAGAAGAAGATGATTTTGACGATGATGACGACGATGATGACGATGATTTTGAAGAAATTGAGCCCATCGTTCCGGCCAAGAAAAAAGCCCCTGCCAAAAAAGGCAAATAATTCGCCTGGGCCAACGCAAGTTGGCCTTTACATAACCAATTTAATATGAGAGGAGGAGAATAATGATTACATTCTCCTATTCCCGGATAAACTCGTTCATGAGTTGCCCCTATAAACATTGGCTTCGATATGTAAAATGTATCAAGCCTAAAAAAATTGTTCGTCCACTTACTTTTGGAGGAGATTTCCACAAACTCCTTCAAGTAAGGAACGATCCAAACCAAATAAAAGCGATCTTGGAGGAGATAAAAGACAACTTTTATGCTCTTCCATCAGATCAACAGAGCGAGTTGGGTGAAAACTACTTGGATGATATTCAAACAATATTTTCTGACTACAATCAAGTCTGGGGGGCAGACGAACTCCCAGAGAAAACCGAAGAAGAATTCAACATAGAGTTGTTCCGATACAAAAAAGAACTCGTGTTGTTTAATGGGGTGATAGATGAATTATATTCTGACGGTACAATAGGAGAGCATAAAACATTCACCTATGCCCCCGACATTAGCGAATTGGTAATGAACCAACAGGTTTGTTTATACGCCAAAGCGAGACAACTAATGTCTGGGAAATTGCCTAATCAAGTTTTGTGGGATTATATTAGGAGCCGACCGGCAGACAAGCCTGTTTGGTTAGTCAAATCAAAGCGATTCTCTGCCGCTCAATCCAGTAAAATAACGCCGCAGAGTTGGCTCAGAGCTTGCGAGGAGCTAGGCATAGTTGACCCCCACATATTGAGTCAAGCCGAAAACTACCGCCAAAATATCCCAAATAATTTTTTCCGTCACCGATTGGATATAATGCCCCCCATGGTAGACGCTGTTTGGGAGAGTTTTGTGTATATGGTGAAAGATATTTTGAAAAGAGGTGATAAAAACAAGATTAAATGTGTAAATAGCCAGTGTAAATTCTGTGACTTCAGACCAATCTGTAATGCAGAATTTTCCGGGGCAGATGTGGATTACATCATAGAGAAGGATTTTGTTGAGAGGAGCTAGCATGGGAATACTTGAGTCGGCTGTGGATATAGAGAGTGTAGCCCACAAGCAATTGTGGGTGGTGTATGGGAAATCTGGTTCGGGCAAAACTCACATTTCATCCACATTCCCCAAACCGCTACTGTATGTGGGGATAGGAGATAATGGATCAAATACAATCCGAGAAGTCAAAGGGATCAAAGCCGTTATAGTCAACGATCTCAACGAGTTCAAACAGCTTCTCGGAGAATTGGCCGCCGATGAAGAGTATAAAACAGTTGTGGTAGACACTTTTTCATTGGTGGTAAATGAGTGGGTTGATTCTAATGTTATCAAAAAAGGGAGGAGGATGACGCAACAAAATTGGGGTGATCTGAAAACAGATACGGAGGAGCTCATCAAAAAACTTCATTCGCTCTCAGCCAAAAAAGTTGTTGTCCTTACTTGCCACGAAGTGACTGATGCGATAGAAGGTATGGAAGATGAAATCACCCCAGACGTTCGACCAAATGTTAGTAAGGGAGCAAGGACATATCTGGAAGCTATGGCGAATTATGGAATACACACAACTGTAGTCACTCAAGAAGTTGAAGGGAGTGATGGAACGACAAAAGAAATTAGCCGCCACGCAATTCATTTAGCCCCGAACCCATACTATTGGGTGAAAACCCAAAAACCGGCCCAAGTTAAACTGCCTAAAATGTTGTTAGACCCATCATACTCCAAAATAATGCAATTGGTGAAAGGAGAAAAAACTAATGGCAAGAAAGCTCAAAGTTGATCTCACCGGAGTAGAAGCATTTGTACTTTGTGAAGAGGGCCAACATGTTGCGGTGATTGATTCTATCGAGGAAAAAGTGGCCTCAACTGGGAACGACATGCTGGTTGTAAAATCCAAAGTTACCAAAGGAAACAGTGTGGGGGCTATTGTTTACGACAATATTGTTCTCACTGAAAAATCTCTCTGGAAATTGAAGCTGTTCTTGGAAGCTCTGGGCTTGAAGGCAGATGGAAAAGTCGCAATTGATCTCGACAAACTGGTCGGCAAGGCCGTCATTATCGACGTCATACACGAAGAATACAATGGAAACCCCAAAGCGAAGTTGTTAGCCTACAAAAAATTGACTACCCAAGCCAAGCCGGCAAAAACCGATGAGGACTGGGAAGATGACGAGGGTGACTGGGACGAACAATAGATTTTTTGGGGGCTCAGCCCCCAGTTACATATGGAGGTGTTATTGTGAATATACCAGGAGATACAGGACATCCTTGGAGATTAAAAAAGTTCATAGAGTACCAAAAATATGCTCCGGCCATAGATCCGTTGACGCTTGGAGAATACGCTGTAATAAACAATTTGGACTCTGATAATTGTATATACTTGGCTTGGCTACACTCTATGACTTATTGCGAGATAACAGCCATATATTTATTGGATAAAATACCTATCCATAAATTGAGGCAATTAAATACTACGTCTTTGGAAAAATTCTGGAGTAAGTACAAGGACAAACTTGTATTCAACTCCTCCAGAAAATACGTCAAGAATATGGATTGGTTTGTACCGCTTATGGTTCAGTTTCTTGAAGTTGCGGCTCAAGACCCAACTAATTGGCTGTATTGTTTGGCTAATAGCGATAGCCCCCGGAACAATTTTCAATCCATAGAGCATGAGTTAAATTCTTGGAAGTATATGGGTAGATTCTCTGTGGACTTATTCATGGAAGCTATAACAACCTTTAACAATAATGGGTTGATAGACTTGGAGTTGATGGGAGGAGGGTACAGCTGGAAAGACAGTAGCAATCTTACATCCGGGCTATTCAACATATTCTACCATGACGAGAAAGCAGACTTGTTCGACAAAAAGAAATTGGTGACGGCTGGAGATATGCGCCGTTTGGATGGGTATTTGAAAATTGTTGTAAGTGCGGCAGAAGCTCCGTTGGAGACCATACCAGTGATGTCTGTAGTTAACAAAATTTGTAGTTGGCGCAATCTTTTCAAGGGTGCAAGGTACGGAGGATTTCATCACGACCGCCAGTTGGAAAATCTATTGTTTTACCAAGAGAATTTTCCAGAACAGCGAGATTTATGGGACAACATATTTCAAATTCGACGGAACTTGTTTGAGCCCCACATGTTAGGAGAACTGGGAGGATGGCGTGGTATCAGGCCGGCAAGAAAAAAACTTTGGATACAGAAGGGATTGACTGGCGTTGAAAAGAATGTTGGTGAATATTAGGGGCTGTAATGGCTCGGGCAAATCCACATTCCCTAATTCTATGAGACAAATTTCCAATTGGGAGATTGTCGGAGATAAAGGCAAAGAAGTAACTGTATTCAAGGATATTTCTTGGGTAGCTCTTGGAAAATACAATAAGACTTCTGGAGGTATGGATAGATACAAGAATTTCCAAATTATGAATGATGCTCTAGCGTTCGCCGTACAAGAATTTCCAGAACACGATATACTTATGGAAGGAGTGATGTTTTCAACAGTCAAAGCTCCTACGATAGACACACTAAAACCATACCATAAAGACAGGAACATTTTGATTCTGGTATTAGCCCCACCCCTAGAAGTTTGTCTCCAAAGAATATTGGAAAGAAATGGCGGAAAACCGATAAATGAATCCATACTCCGTAATAAATGGAGAACTGTAACCAATAGCGTGGAATATTTTAGAGAGGCTGGATTCAATACAATCAGGGTTGATACATCCAAAGTCAAGAGAGAGCGAATGTTGTCAAATTTCTTGAGAGAGGTGGAAAAGCATCGTGCTATGGGTTCTTGAAGGATGCGATGGGACTGGAAAATCCACATTAGCCCGGAACTTGGCTGGTTTGTTTGAGGCTAGAATAGTACATTGCAGTTGTCCTTACGACCATGAATTTTTTTCCGAGCTAATAGACAAGTCGAAGGAGTATAATATAATTGCAGACAGATTTTGCTACGGACAATTCGTGTATCAAGAAATCGCCGACCGAAGATTGACTTGGTCCGATTTAACAAGGTTGGAAAGACGCATGATACAGCTTGGGGCTAAAGTCATATTTGTGGATGAAGACACTAAAGTTGTAAAAGATAGATTGTCTAAAAGAAAGGAGAATATGGATGTAGACAAAATCAGAAAAGGATTCAAAGAGCTATTCGAGCGAACCTTGATAGTGCCGGTGTATTGGAAATCCAAATAGGAGGACATTTGTAATGGTATATTCTGGAATCGTTGTGGAGAGAAATAACATAACAGAAATCTGGGATGAATGGTACGAAATACTGTTGTCTCAAGAAAAAGTCATGAAATCCCGGTACAAACCAGTCATAGGAGAAGTCATAAATGCGGTGACGATCTTGACTGAGCCCCGGAACAATATCCTTCAATCGGCAGTAAGAAAAATGTCTATAAAATACGCTGTTGGAGAGTTGCTATGGTATCTATCTGGTAGCAACAAACTATCGGACATATTGCCATACGCCAAATTTTGGAAAGATATGTCCGATGATGGAGTCACGTTGAACTCTGCATATGGGTACAGAATACACAACAAGTACATGTTCGACCAATGGGAATACGTTAAACAACTTCTCACCTTGGATCCAAATTCTCGGCAAGCTATCATACACATAAAAGAACCCAGCCCGATATCAACAAAAGATTTGCCGTGTACGATCTGTCTTCAATATTTGCTCCGGGAAGGAGCTTTATATGGAACAACATATATGAGAAGCAACGATATTTGGTTGGGATTTCCTTATGACGTGTTCGCATTCAGTTGTATGCAAACAAAATTAGCTATGGAACTGGGTGTGGAGCTTGGCTCGTACACGCATATTGCTGGGTCGTTACATCTGTATGAAGGAGACAATGATGTTGAAAAAAATACACTACCCCATTAAGACTGTTGACGGCTTGTATCAAGCTCATTTTTGCTATCTTCCTGAAGAATACAAATCTCAGTTGAAGAAACAAGCAGAAGCCTTTGGAAGTTTATATGGGCTTCTCGAATACTGGGCGAGAATGGATTTTGGTATAAAGTTAGACAAGAGCGAAGAAGCCTTCAAGGAGCTAAAACTTGCCGTGGCAGATAAGTATCAAGCCATATACCCTGATGTATTTATACAACTGAAAAAGATTGACGCCCAGGGTTGGATGAGAGTTTGGCTTGTGGAGAAAATAAGGAGTTCAGAAAATGAAGAATTTACCACTGATACTGGCGATTGATTTTGACGGGCTATTGGTGGAGGATCAATTCCCGGAGATAGGGCAACCGAATTTGGCTATAATAGACGTATTGCTAAATCTCCAAAGCCGGGGGGCAAAGCTAATTCTTTGGACTTGTAGGCATGGAGAGTATTTGAGTTCAGCGGTGGAGTTTTGTTTCTTGAGAGGATTGGTGTTTGACGCCATCAACGAGAATTTGCCCGAAGTTCAAAAGTTGTTTAATATCGACACTCGAAAAGTGTTCGCACACTATTATCTGGACGATAAAAATTTGGAAGGAGATGTAAAAAATTGCCACTTGAGACTTCCATCACTGCATCCATTCTCGAATATCTTAACAACAGAGTAACTGGTTGCGTAGCAGAAAAGGTGATGGGTAATTCCTTCCAGTTCGGTAGGCCAGACATAAATGGCTGTTGGAATGGTCGCTGTCTAAGAATAGAAGTCAAACAGCCGGGGCAAAATCCTACCAAGAAACAACAACTGAATTTGGCTAAATGGGAGAAAGCCGGGGCAATATGTTTAGTGGCTAGAAGTTTGAACGATGTTAAAAAGGTGATAAATAATGGAACTTAAATTCCACACAAAACCTTGGACTCATCAAATAGCCGCCATAAAATACCTTATGGATAAAAATTGTGGAGCACTATTTTTGGATATGGGTTCAGGAAAAACCAAAATAATTGTGGATTTGATAGTTAACAAAGGATTCAAGCGTGTATTGATATTAGCCCCGAAGAAAGTTTGTAGAGTTTGGGAGCCTCAAATAGCCATGCACGCACCTAACGAAAAAATACAAGTTATAAATGTATCTAATCTTCCAGGCAGTAGTAAGTCTGGTGCTGTCCTTAAAAACTTGACTGAAGAGAATTTTGATGGGGTAGAAGTTGTTATAAACAACTACGATAGCGTGTGGAGAGAACCATTCAAACAATTTGTGCTGAAAAGGAAATGGGACGCTGTAATATGTGACGAGAGTCACAGAATAAAAACCCCAGGATCAAAAATATCCAAATTCATGGCTCAATTGGGAAAAGCAGTTCCCAACAGGTTCATAGCTACTGGAACCCCTTTGGCGCAATCTCCGTTGGATATATACGGCCAGTACAAATTCCTAGACCCAAAGGTGTTTGGAACTAGCTATAACGATTTCAAGCAAAGATACGCCAATTGGGTATTGGCGGTAGGTGGATTCTTAATGCTAGACAAGAAGAATCCATACAAGAATTTGGATGAACTCACTGAAAAAATGTTAAGTCGAGCATTTACAGCTAAAGTCGATCTTGATTTACCAGAAGTACAAGAAATTATAGTGCCTTACGATATGTCTAAAATAGCCCAAAAGCACTATAAAGAGTTACAAAAAGAAGGTTGTCTAATGTTGGAATCTGGAGCAGTTGACCCCGGAAATATATTGGCCCTTATAACCAGATTACAGCAACTTACAAGCGGATATTTGCCTACAGAAGGAGGTGTTGAAGAAATAGACAAATCCAGACAGGAGGTGTTGTATGAAATATTAGAAGGAATAGATGAGCCTGTAGTCGTGTTTGCTAAATTCAAAAAAGACATCAAAAACATAATCTCGGTAGCAAAATCTCTTGGAAAACATGTGGCTGAAGTGTCTGGAAGAGTGGATGAATTTGATTCTTGGAAAGATGTGTTGGTAGTACAAATTGCGGCCGGGGCAGAAGGGATTGATTTCACAAAAGCCCGATATGCGATATATTACACGCTGTCCCACGCTTTATGGCAGTACAAACAGAGTAAGAAAAGACTACACCGCCCGGGGCAACGCCGCAATGTAAAATTTTACTACTTGATGGCGCAAATTCCTGGAACGAAAACAATTGACGAGAGAATTTACAAAGCGTTAATGGATAATGAAAATTTGATTGAATCTTTGTTGGAGGTGTAATTTGATAAGAATTATTACAGAGAAATATCAAGACGGTCAATTGGTTGAACGTATAATCGAAGAACGATCTGTGGAGCAAATATATCCGGGTTGGCCCCCACCCAAATTTCCTAACCCACTCACGCCACACATCAGCTATAAAACTGCTGACAATACAAAGGAGGAGTAAATCATGAAAAAATTGCTTGGAGCTTTTGTTGTAACTTCTTTGCTTATGGTAGCTCCTATCGTTGAGGCCGCACCGCTTTTTGTTCCTGTTGTACCGCTCACGCCTGTTATTGTTGCCGCCCATGTAGCTAACACGCCGAATTTGGACGCTAATCGTGATGGAAAAATTACCCAAGATGACTACTATTATATCCAAGGAAATGTGTCTGCGGGCAGAGACCGCTTGACCCCGGAGGTGTTCCGAGCATGCGATCTGAATGGAGACGGAGTTTTGGACCCCAGCGATTTTATGGATTACAAACAGCAATTCGGGCTGTATGATAATCCTCCGCTGGCGTCCAATCAGAAACCGAAATTGGGAAACGCATATCCCAACGGCTTTATGGAATGGATTAAAACAATCAACTTTATGGAGTTGGTGTAAATGTACCCCGCAGGTGGTATATTGTAAGCGAATTGGAGAGGTCAAACAGTGATAGAGAATCAAGGATTGTTGATAGCGTTGACGCAATATGGAGATTTGGCTTTTCAAGTATGGGAGAATTATGATCCCGCAATTCACCTTATGTATATTGCTCGTTGGGGAATATTGGCTGTACCAGGAGCTTGGTTTTTGAGCCAAGTCGAGAAACAAATTGATGGGAAGTACAAATCCATGGTAGTCAGTCAAATTATTTTGGGGGCAATAGTATTCTTTGTAGACAAATGGATTTTTGGAGTATAGGAGGAAAACACATGAAATTTTTGGTAAAGGTATTGGCTGTATTTGTAATCTTAGCTCCTTGGCACCAGCGGCTTTTGGGCTAGCGACCCACCATCAAACCTAAAATTGGAGGACTCATGGACGAGCCTAAAAGCTATGTTGTGGAGTTTAAGTGCCCTGTTTGTAACAGGAGCTGTAAAGTAAATTTTGTTGGGGCTGTTATCAAGGGAGTTTTACGCTATCGTTGTTGTTGCGGACAAGAACTAATTTCTGAGGAAGAAGATTGATATGGATTTCTTGAAGCTAGTTGCTTGGATTCTAGTACCAACTTTTATTCTAATGGCTAGTCATTGTGGAATACAAGAAACAATTACCGATTTTGTAATTGCTCTGGCGATATGGACTTGGGTTCTCGGAGGAGCTTATTTGGCACTAAAATACATTTTCAAGGAGCTATGATATGAATGTACTTCAAACAATTTTACGCATAAAAGAAATCGAAGAATTGGCTAATGGGCTTGAGAATGTTACAAGCAGTGAAAATTTTGATGAGTGGAATGAGCTAACAATTGTGGCGGCTAAAGTCTTGGCCGCATTTGGACCAGTCGTAATTGATGATGGAAAAACCCGATCTGTGGTGGCTTATAATAATGCTGGAGGAATTGTGGAAAAAGACTTGGACCAGCCTTTTCCCCTGTATCAAGAAGTTATACTGAGAGACAATAAAGTATTTGTAAAACTGCCTACAGGTTTGGAGGTACAAGTATGAAATTACCGCAAAATTTTTGGTTTTGGTTAGTGGCTGGGATAGTTTGCGGAATGTTGTTTCAAGTTGTAAGGTAGGAGGGATGAGTTTGGAAGAGCTTTTGAGAGAGGCCATAAGGGACAGAGATTTGGCTGAAGAAATGTATAAAATATGCGACCCCGAGCAAGACACGATCTTCTACCATCTATGGAAAGCCGCTGAAGCAAAAGTGTCTTGGATACTTCGAGAAGCCAAAAAGTAAAATGAAACTGGAGCGCAACGAGTTTTTCGTTGCGCTCTTATTCAATTCAGACAAAATTTTTACATACTAGAAGACATTTGAAAATAGTTTGACTAGTATTTATCTGTGTAATTTTCTCTGTCTATTTTACCCAAATATTTAATTATTGTAAAAACTAAAAAATTTCCAAAAATTTTACAAAATAACTCTTTACTTTTTAGAGTAAACGAGTTATACTTGTAGTAACAAGAGAAAAACAAAAATACAAAGGAGGAAGAAAAAATGAAAAGAAGCGAATACTTTGACCCCCACAGATTCAAAGATGAGGATGCCGAGGACACCCTCAAAGAACTCGAAGCCAAACTATTTGAAGCCCAAAAAGCACTAGCTTGCGCCCAAAAATGTGGTACCCCGCAATGGATCAAAGGGGCAAAAGAACACCTGGAAGACACCTATCAAAAATACCTAAACAAAATTAAACAAAGCTAAAATAAAAATGAGGGGGGCAAAAGCCCCCCAATTTTTATTTTAGTTTAACAAATGAGCTCACAGCATGAAAGATTCCCAAAGAGATTTTCTCCAAATAAAATTCCTCCCCAAGCAGGGCAGATTCCTTAAAACTGGATAAAAATCCACATTCTACAAGAGCCGCTGGAACCAGCGTATTTCTGAGTACATAAAACTCCTTTTGCTCCTCTGTCATGGTTTTCAAGCCACGATCTTTAGCCCCGGAGGATATCAACAAGTTCTTTTGCAAAATGTAAGCCAGAACTACGTTGGACTCCCAATTAAAAACTCCTACATTATTTGGGTACCAAATCTCTAGCCCCTCAGCAACTCCTCCAGTCGAAGAATTACAATGTATGGATATGAAAGCATTGTAGAAACCAGAGTTTGCTGTCTTCACTCTTTGCTCTAAAGATACAAACTCATCTTTGTCTCTAGTCAACCCAACAACAAACCCAGCTCTTTTTAGATATTGTTGTACTTTCAAAGCTATGTTAAGGTTGATTGTTTTTTCCAAAAGACCGTTGATTCCAACAGCTCCGCTGTCTGAGCCGCCGTGGCCCGGGTCAATACAAACTCTCATGCTACTTACCCAGGGGCTGTTTGGTAATAACTCGGAGGATCAAGTTGATGAGTACAATTATTGACCCCTGCTCTTCTGCGCTCAAGTCTAATCCAACTAGCGATTGGGAAAAAAGGCCGGCCAGCAGGATTATATTGACCCAAATAGTTTTTGATTGATACCACTTTTTAACTTCCATACCTAGCTCCTCTCTTGTGTTATTCGTATGATTTCATCCAGCTTTCTTGAGTTGATAAGAGATGTTTCCAAAACTCGGGAAACATCGGTTTCTATCTTACAAATGCTTTGGCGTTGAGCTTGTAGCCATTCTTGTTGATACATAACAGCGTCATGAGATACTTGACTGGGTTGAGATTTTTTGTGATTGGAAAGTTCTTTTATAACGCTGTATAATACCCAAAGAGCTACAATAGCTACCCCATACTCTCCAACATTTTCAGTCAACTATCAACCACCTCTCATCATTAGGATTTTTCCATTCTCCCAAAATACTTTGTATCCAAGCATTTCTCCGATAGCCCGAAGAGGAACCATGACCCGATTGGTTTCTGAATCAATCTTCAACTTTGTATGCATAGTCCATTTTCTTCCATCAATTTCCACATCTTTAGACCCAACAAAAAACACAATCTTATTTGCTTGTTGAATAGGGAGAATCAAATCCACACTAGACATGGATTCGGGCCAATACCTGTATCCCAAATCCTTATCTACCATCCTGAAATAGTCGTATGGAATCCAACATCTTCCTTTGTCTCCCCAAGAAGAACCCCAACTGTTTTGAACCCTGAAAAATCCAACATGACCGTTCTTTTCTCTCGTATCGTCATATCCTATTACCGCTATGCCGTGCCCTCCCAGATATGTTCCTCTGGGTATAGGCACATAGCCCTCTCCATCAACTCCTTCCACAAAGCTCTCTGTAACTAATATTCCCCCGAGAACTGGTTGATTACAAGAGAGTTGGAATTTAATTTCTTGTTCGGTTTGGGCTAATGCGTACCCTCCTATAACAAACTTCAATCCTTCTTCTCGCAAAGAATCATTCATTTTTGGAAGCTCAGGCCAAGACATAAGCGAGTAAGGAAAACTGCCCTCAAAACAAATTCCCCTATTTTTCAGTACAGACATTACAGCTTTTAGAGTGGTGCCTTCAGAATCTTTATACCCATCAATCTCTTTTGCTTCTGAGTACAAATGTAGTGGGCTAAACTCATAGTCAGCTCCCGGATAATTTAATGCCTCTTGAATCCCTTTGATACAAACTCCGGCAAAGGCCACACAAGTTCCAAACTTCCCTTGGTCTCTGACTTTAGGCAATAGGTGATCCATATTATGGTAAAGCGGTAATTCGCTTGGTAATGAGTATAAATTACCGACCCTCCAGTCACGATAGTCTGGAGTTGCGGCAATCAGCCCTGACTTAAATATCATAAATTCTCCTCCGCTATTCTACATCAAGTTGCCAATAAACCTGTAGCTGATTGGCTAAACTGTTGTTACCTTCAATCAAGAGATTGTATGAGAATGGTATATCCACCTCTTGCTGATCTCCAGAAGACAAATTGGTAAAAGCTATGGTGGAAGTGCTGTTAGCAGAATAGAAATTTATTGTAGGAAGATACAGAGAACTTCCATCAGTCGAGAGTTTACCCACGCTAAAAGTCGAGCCATCAATGCTTATGCGAATTGCGGGCATAGCCGCCCCTGCGGCATGAAGCTCTGCCCCGATCCTTTTCAAAGAACCCCTGCCCCAATAATCGAGCAGACTTACCCAAGAGCAAGTTCCTGCTCCCACATACCCCGAGTCAAATGCTTGAGTATATGTGTCTTTCTTTGCCTGTAGGAGCAAAGGCATAGCAATTATATCAATCATAATGTCCTCCTCCTACGATCTACTAACTACATCAAGTACATAATACACATCAATTTGGCTGGTGGCCGTTTGATAAGCTCGAATGGTTAAATTGCTACGGAAATTTAAGTTGAGTTTGCTCCAAGCTCCGTCTGTAGTCATAGCATCTGCCGGAGTAGTTGGAATTTGATATATGCCGAAATGTGGATAGTATGTGGCTGCGGCTTTATCGGAGAAATACCCCAAACAAACGGTAGAGCCATCAATAACAATCTCTATCATTTGTCCCGTTGTACCTGCTCCGCTGAGTGTGGCCCAAAGTTGTTTTAGACAACCCACTCCATCATAATCTAAAACCGTATTCCACGCCGGGGCAGACCCAGACAGGTCCACTAGCTTTGTTGTGCTTGTAGTTCTAGCCATAGAAAGTCTGGCTACAAATGGTAGTAAATTTCCCATTATCCCACCACCGTTCCGTAGGACACATAAGCTCCAGACCAAGTAACATCCACATATTGCCTAATTCCTCCATCAGCTCCATCTGACGGGGGCAAATAGAAATATATGCGAGATACCTTCCCAGCCGTGTAGGAGTTGGTTATAATCCCATTATCGCCATATATTGTGTGGTATAAAGCACCAGAAATTCCACTCACGGCATGAAAATTTATATTTCCTGTACTTGCGCTCCAAGCTCCAGAACCAGCCGACCGTTGATACACTGGTTGAGCCGCTAAACCAGAAGTTGAATTGCTACCCTTGATATGGGCGTGGTTAGTTCCATCTCCTGCTTTGGCTATTTTCAAATAGTAGTACGTTGAAGCAGTCAACCCAGAGTAGTTTATGGGTATGGATATATACGCCGCAGAAGCGTCAATAAATTCCTTTGGAATCACGAATGTAGCCAGGGCAGTTCCTTCTAACCCCGCAACAGGATCAAACCCGGAACTCATAAGAGATACAGTCAAATCTTCCCCAGCACCATCTATTCTGGCCTCAAGCTCGACCCGAGTGAAATGGCAAGATGTGGTTGTAACCCTTACAGCGTATTCATAGGAGGATAATGCCGCTGAGTCTGTAACTCCACCAGTGTAGCTGTCGAACCAAGAACCCTCAAACAAGTTTGTAAAGTTTTGTATTGTGAGTAATTGATTCATGTTTGTGGAGTTTACTGTATCTACACCATCTTTGAAAGCATACAAATATCGTCACCCCCTAAGCCGCCGCAAATGTAATAGTTATTTCAGCCGTCAATAGCTGGACGTTGGTTTTTGTTACTCCAGCACCTTCCACCAATCGGCAAAGTAAATCTCCAGAGTCAGCGTCAGCTGTACCCCATAGAAATACTCCAAACTCGTACCAAGTTCCAACGGCTTCTGAGGCTAAAAAATAAGCCCGGAACTCCACGCTGTTGCTGGAACGATACCTGGTAACAATTGGACGTCTACCAGATTCTGCTCCCAGAGTATCGTCCCCAGCCGCCGCCGCAGTATTATCTGTCCCCCAAGCGATTCTTATGTCGCAATCATTGGACTCTTCATTAGACAATAGCTTGGCTAAAGCTTCAAGACCGCTGGATGTAACGAGATTGTGTTTTTCCAACACCAGTTCTCCGTCGAGAAAAAATCTCCAATTACCTGATACTTTTAACATATTGGTAGCCCCCCAAACTATGAGGAATTTACTGCTGTAAATCCCATAATCGCATCTGCGTCACCCATTTTATAGTATTTGGGAGTTCGGATCAAATATGAGCTGGCCGAAGTTATTGAAAATGTGCCGCCAGTCATCGTCTTGAATTTTTGAACGTAAGCCGCATCCTTGTCTTTGCTGTCTTTTTTAGCAGAAAGAATTGCTTTGAATACATCCTCCAACCCTTTAATTCTGCCCCCAAATTCTACTGTGTATTTCCAAGTCTTACCTTCGACCCTTTGAGACACTCGTTGAACCACAAAATAGTTGTCTATTCCTCTTGACGATATGTTGATATAGACAACTTGTCCGGGCTCAAATCCTCTTGTATATGTCTCAAAACTGCCTTTAACTTTTGGGTTTGAATATTGTCTTAAATCCTCTTCTGCCCTCATCTCAGCATCACGGTTCGAGTTCAACGATTCATCCACGATTATGTGTTCGTAAATACCGTCACCGCCCTCAGCCGCCGCAATAGCTTGTTGGCTGGTTTCATCCTCTTTCATGGCTATTACCGGGAGGTCAAATTTGAACTTAAAAGCCATAGTGACTCCAGCCGCTGGGTATGGGCTTGGGGCTGTATCATGATCCGACATTCTGACTGTCTTCTCGGTTGTGTTATACATATAGTCATAATCATCTTCATTGTCTATATTCTCTTGACCTACAGTTTGGAGTATGCCCCCAACTTCTAAAGTCAATTCCTTGGGAGGATATGGCATAGTCCAAGCCTTGGCTAGCCCGTCAGCAACGATCTCGTGAGTGTACTCGTCAGAAAGGTAGTATGCCCCTTTCACGTACACTCTGTTTCTTAACTCTTGAGAATCCAATTGATATTTGAATTTGTTACAGTTAGAAGCGGTAATTGTTTCCGGGGCAGTAGCAGAAGCTGTATCTGGTTCAAAAAAGTGTAAGTCTTTAGCAGAATCTATATACCAAGACCAACCTACATACTCCGCTAGAGCCGTCAAGCAATCGCTCATGTGCTTATAGTCAAACACTTTTCTTTCTACTTGTGGCCCATTGGTTTGTACGTTAGTTGTTGTAAACTCATCTGCATATTTTGCTATTAAATCCAGAACGATCTCATCCACTTTAGTATTGGTGTAAATCTCTTGAACCAATTTTTTGTCGAGAGAATATGTGTAATCCCTACAACTTACGTGCCAATAGTCAGAGTCACGATCTCTTGGGTCTTGCTGTACTTGATCCACAATTCCACAGAAGTATCTGTAATTTACAGTCAATGGGTAATAGACAAATATGCCCCTGGGAGGAAAAGATGCGCTGGCCCCCACTCCCGGGCTATACAACATGCTAAGCCCATGAGCTGGAGCTGAGGAGCTATCATAATAATACAAATGCTTGCCCTCAGCGTAAGAATCTGTACCAGACCAAAAGCCTGCATAATATCCAACACCCAAAGCCGTTCCTTTGGCTATAATAGCATAGAATCCTGGTCCCAAACGTAAATCATCTGTTAAAGTTAGAGAACTGTATCCACCGGAGTATGTCGGAGTGCCCGACAACAACTCAGTCTCCAGCGTGTAATCTCCGCTAGCAACTTTCCAAAAGTACACCGTAGTGGCCGCAGAATCTGTCTTAATTCCAATTTGGGATACCCTTACATCACTTAATACCTCAAGCATCAGCCCCCGATAATTGGATGTAATTTGGCTGGTAGGAGTGCTACCAGCTATCGGATAGAGTGTAGCCACACTCCCTTGAGTTTCATCTCTCAACAAAAACTCTTGTCCTCTAGCTGGCTCATCTCCGTCTTTAACATCGAAGGAGGCAGAGTTGTTACGGTTGTCTGTGGCTTTAGTGGCCGAAAAACCCTTCAGCCTCATAATATCGTCATTGCGATTGTATCCAGCTATTCTAAAAACGTCAGACAACTTTACCACCTCACCCCAGCAGTTACCAATCTCCTATACATTACATCCACAACTTCATCTGGGTCTGGTCCATAGATATTTACAGTGATATTATTGCCACCGCCATACCTGTCGAGAGGAACCACCGCCTCAGCCCCGGATTCTCCGATTAAAGCCAGCGTTGGTCTAGTAACAATTCCTCCTCCAGCCATAGCCGGTACAGTAACAATTCCTCCTCCGGGCAACACCGAGCCCATGGAAGTCAAATCCTGTATCGCTTTGGATAAATCCTCTTTTTTGTTGGCTATACCAGCCATGATTTGCATGATAAGGGATTCGCCTATGCCTATGCCGCCTTTGGATAATTCTCCAAGTTTTTCCAGCGTATCATCTTTCAAGTCTGATATTTTACCAACAAAATCTACTGCGTACCCAAGCAGTTGTTCGTTGGTCTTTAATCTTAGAGCTTCGATTTCAGCATTTGTTTGCTCTTTCAAATCAACTAATTCCCCAACGGCTTGTACTTTTGCAAGTTCATGCTTGTCTTTCCACAGCTTTTGATAGCTTGTAAGCTCCTCGTCAGTCATGGATATCAGAGCCGCTATTTGGGGCTGTGCGTTTGGTCCCATGTCTTGAATTTCTTTCAATAGCCCCTCGGAGATTCCTTTGCGGGCTAACTCCTGAACTTGGCTTCTCCACGTAGCTAAAGCCATGACTTGCTCTTTGAGATTGGAAATAAGTTGGTCTCCAGATATTTTAGCTGTTTTGGGTATTTGTTCGAATAGCCCCACCCAGCCATATAGAGCTTGTTCCCTGGAGGACAGTTGTCTTACATATTCTTGGGTGAATTGAGCTTCACCACTAGCCAATTTGTCTAGAGCAGAAGAGATATTGTTATTGTACTCCTGCGTTAAATTAGTTACAGCTCCAATAACTTCTGAGACTACGCTCAACGCTTGATCTTTTACTTTATTGGACGTTCTAGCCAAGCCTTGAATTAAACCAGCAGACAATTGTTCTCCGATCTCTGCAAATACCTTCGATGGAGATTCAATACCAAACGCCTCATTGACCCAATCTTTAATGCCTACCGCCCAACCCCAGATTTTATCGAGTAGCCAGCCGCCCATACTAGACAGCCCATTCCAAAGACCCTCAACCAGTTTTGACCCCCACTCAATAGCCGTAGCTCCAAGCCAAATAAATGGCTCAGCGATGGTCTTTATAATCGACCAAATACCGCCCACTAGCCACTCTAATCCATCAAGAATCAAGCCGCCATACTTCAAGAATGTGGCTTTTACATCCTCCCAATGCTTGATGATGTAAATCAGCATAGCTCCGAATGGACCAGTTGTAAACAAGAGTATGGTGGCCCCCCACTCTTTTACCCACTCAATAATTCTGGTAATTGATTGGGAGAAATGTGTTTTTATATCGGTCCAAAGACCAGAGAAGAATGTTTTAATTGGCTCCCAATTTCTGTAGATTAAATACGCTGTTGCGGCCAAAGCCGCTCCAGCCGCTATCCAAGGAGCCATAGCCAAAGCCGTAGCTGTAATTGTAGGTAACATAGCTACAAATTGCGTGTACGCCGCAATCAGCCCCGGAACGAGCGAACCGATCAATGCACCGCCTAGAGCAACGATACCAGCTTGAACTTTGGGATCAATTAGAGAATCTATGGCCGCTTGTAGCCCAGCTTCTTTAATAGTGTTTGTAATTCCAGCCAAGTCTTTAGCTATGCCTTGCATGGCTAAGCCAAATGCTTGTACTTTCTCGGTAACATTGAATGCGCTCATTAAGCTCTCGCCAAAAGCGGTGACTACAGTCTTTACGTTGTCTGTTACGGTAGATACCGAGCCCAATAAGGTTTGTGACTGCTTTTCCATCATTCCGCCAAATTGACTGCCTTCATTGGTAAGTGATTTCACAGCTTCTTGTAAGTCTTTGAAACCAATTTTACCGTCTGTTACCATTTGTCTGATTTGTTCCGGAACCACGCCCAAATTCTTAGCCAGTGCTTGAACTATGGGTATGCCCCGACCCTGAAATTGATTAATGTCTTCTGCAAACAACCGCCCTTGTACTTGAGCCTTGCCGTACAGTTCCGCAATCTCTCCAATAGGTGCTCCGATACCAGATGAAATATCGCCCAATCTCCGAAGCTCTGATTGTAAATCTTCGGCAGATGTTCCAAAAGCCAGTAATTTTCTGCCTGCCGCTTGTAATTCTGGAAATTCAAATGGCGTTTCAGCCGCAAATGTTTTCAGCTCTTCCAATACCGTCTTTGCTTTTTCAGCAGAGCCTAGCATAACGGAGAACGCAACTTGTGACTGCTCCATATCTCCGGCCATTTTCAAAGATGCTAATCCAAAAGCTCCAGCCGCCGCTGTGGCCGCAACCATGCCTGTAGCAATAAGCCCCGAGACAGCCGCCGCTTCACTCTTAGCCGCTTTTACAGCACTGACTGCGCTATTTAAGCCTTTTTTCAAGTCATCGGCTTTGACACCAATTGATACCCAGAGTTCTCCAATTGTTGTAGAGGCCAAATTCTCACCTCCTTGCCTGCTCCGCTTCTATGGCTTTGATTTTGAAAAGCTCCCCCCACTCCGTCAATTCGCTCGACGAAATGGAGGAGAGCAATTCATTCACGGTACAACCCAGTTGTAGAGCCAATTCAAAGTAGAATCTGCGCTCTGGGTTTAGGATGAGGGCTTTCCCAACTTATTCTCTGGATTCAGCGCACTTAGCTTCAGTGCAACTTTAGCGATTGTTTCCATGGCCGACCCCGATTTTTCACTCAATGCCTGCTTGTCTTCAGGAGTAAATACAAACTCCCCGGTTTCAGGATCAATCACCGATTGGATAATCAAGGTTGTATACAACTCCAGAGAATTGAGGTCAGCTCCTTGTAGTTGGTCTTTTTGAATTTCATCGATCAACTTGGAACGTTGAATCCCAGTAAGTTCTCTTACAATAACTTCAACGTCCCATTCCGGCACAAACACCTTTTCTTCTTTCAAGTCCATTTTTCTTAGAATTGTATCTCTCAGCCCCATAGTTAAAACCCCCCACAGTTTTAGTCAATCAAAATTTTCAAATAGATTCTAGCCAGAATTAGGCAGTTCTGCGGCCCATACTCGATGCCGCTTTGAGGTTGATAGAAGCCGTTGCAACATTACCGACCGAACCAGCGATTGGCGGATATTTTTCAATGGCTACAGCCCCATAATATTCGGGATTATTGACGCCCAGGGCTGAAGTGGTTGGACGTACAGCAATTCTCAAATCCGCAGTGGAACCAACATAGGTAAAGAAGAAGGAATCAACTGTACCAGAGGCATAGTCGTTCAACAACTCCAACTTTACACCCCAGTCAAGAAGCCCAGCAATAGAAGTTTTTGTGTTGCTCCCCATAGAAGTATTGTCTTGAAGGTCACTCCCATAGTCGATCTCCACTGATTTCACGTAGCTCGTGATTTCAAAACTCGAAGCCGACCCGATACCCATACACACATAAGCGTTCCGAAGCACTACACCAGCCATTTTTTGTCCTCCTTGTAAATTTAATTTTCCCCAAATAAAAATTATCGCTCCAGCCACAGGTGGGGCAAGCCTGCATAGATTCGTCAATCTGGCTGGAGCGAACAGTTATACGTGGGATATTCCAACCATAACTCCGATCAAATCCGTGGCTTGTCCGGTAATGGTGTAAGCCGCCCTCCAATATGCCGCACTTGTAGATACATCCACACCGTCGCCAAATACTCCTTTAGGAGTTCCGGTGCTGATTGCGAATGTAAATTGCGTGGTAGGAGAAGCAAACCCAATAGCAGTTGCGCTTTGGATAGACACCAACACCGTAGCCGTTGAAGAAGTAAGTTTGTAAAGCTCCAACACTGCATATGTTAGTTGAGTTGCGTTGGGAGCACCCACGTTATAGATTGCGCTTGTAGTCGATCTACTGGTGCCAACAATTGTGCTGGCGTCAACAATTGTTCCTCGATAAAGTTGGCCGCCAGTAGCCTTTAGATTGGCGCTGTATGCATTCAAATCTCCAACCTTACCGCCAAACTTTATATCACCTTCTGCCCCCTTGAACCAGTAAACTGGTTGCCCGGCGGCAAAAGAAGTAGGACAAACAGCCGCCACTTGATCTGATGTACTCCCGGCTTTATTCCAAGCCACGTCTTCAGATTTCCATTCGCTGTTGGTGCTATTGGCTAGAGTTTCAGCCCAACCACTTACGGATAGTCCAACCTCATACAAACCTGGGACTACAGTTTTTGTGTCTTGCCCGAACACCGTATTGTCCTGTAAATTACAGCCATAGTCGAGATTTATTTGATTGGTATAGCCACTCAAGTCATAACCGTCAACATAAACCTTACAGTTTTTTAGGACAGTACCAGCCATTTATTCACCCCCCTCATATTCAAATCCACAGTCTTTACAAATCCAGTGAAGCCCTCCCATGGTAGACATATCCGTGCGGTGTTGATGGGGGCAAACTTTTGCCTCCTCCTCCTTCGGATTTTCCAAAAGCTCTAGAATCAAGTTGATGGTATTGGCTAAGTTACTAACCAAAGCATACAACAACTTTAATTTGAAAGAGTCCAACCTATTGCACCACCGTTCTGTACCTAGTCACTAAATGTCTGGTAACGCCATCGGGATCAATAAATGTATTCACCATTTCATTGCGAATAAATATGTTGGTAAATCCGGTGCTAGTTATATTGGCATAATCCAATAGCCCGTCAATAACTGTTAAATATCCGTAACACTCCTTGAACCCCCGATATTGACTCCACACATGAAGGTTGAAAGTTATCTCAGATCCATAAATTCCCATAGTGTCGAAGCGTTCTTCAGTAAATTCGCCTATGGTTAAATATGGGAATGCTGTTTCTTCTGGAACTTCATCATAGAGTGCTGGGAGGAGTGTACTCGCACTCAATAAGCCATACACGGCTTTTTGGACGTGTAGCAGTTTAGTCTGCATTTATTTCCTCCTCCCCAGATTTTTCATCATGTCTTTAGCATCCTTCAAGAAAGTTGCTTTTTGTTTCTCCAAAGCAGGGAAGAGATATGGCTGAGCTTTGGTGCCTCTTTTTGATATGGCTCGGGCAATTACAAATTCTTTGCCGGGCATACCGTGCCTTCTGGCCCAACTGGTTAGAGCTGACGTTGGAGGAAAATGTGGCCTTGTCCCAAACTCGACGTGGGCCGCATACTCTATTGGAGCGCCAACCTGTACTTGAGTCCAGTCATGCCCTTTTACTGGACGTTTGACTTGAATTCTAGTTTTTAGCATAGCTGTATCTACAGGCACAAGTTTTATGGCGTTTGTCCTTATCTCCTCTGCGTTCACGCTAACCACGTCATAGATTTCTTTTTTGGCTGACTTAGGTATTTGCTCCAAGACTTTAACAACTTCTTCAAAGCCGTCAAAAGTAAATGTTGTTTCCATATTAACTACCCCCTTGGGGAATCTCCTCGCAGGATAGTTCCAACTCCCAATCGCTAAATTCTGGGTTCAATACCGCCAGAATTTTAAGGTATCGAGAACCCATCTTGATTCTCATCTCTGGCGTGACTCCGGACAAATACCGAATCTTGACCCGATAATTCACAGAACTTTGTATTTGATTGGCTTTGAATGCCTCATCTCCAGAAAAGTCATCTACCTTCGCCCAAACAGTAGCAAATGTGCTCCAGGCTTCTGTGTGGCCGCCCATATCATCAGAAGTTCGAGTCAATTGTTGGATGATAATTCGTTGGTCGTATTGCCCTATCGGAGTTTTTTTCAAAGCCTCACCACCCTATACGGCTCAAAGAGCTTTCTGGTTTCAATTGGAATATTCTCATCCCCTCGATTCTGATACATATACGCCACCCAACGCTTCAACCCCATACGAATGGCCGCAGGAATTTGCCCCGGATAAGTCCAACCAGCAATATACTTTACTACCATGGACTCATGCGATCTCAACTCTGAAGGCCAAACACAGCCGTTATTCAAGTAGATTTTACCGGGAGTGCTCCGAGTACTGACCGAATAATTGCTGGTGGAGAATGTGTGGGATACATTGTCTAAATCGTAGTATGATACAGAATCTACCGATTGTAGTGGGGGCAAAGGCAATTCCAAATAGCCTTTTCCTGCCGGAATCAGCGACCAAGGCCAATCAGAAGGTAGATTAGAACCGTCATATGACCCAGGAACTCCGTCCAAGGAGTATTCCCAAGTTTGCGTCAATAAAGCTCTTCTCAACTCTTTCTCAGCCATAATTCTGGCTGTTGTTATCAACTCCGCTATTAAAGCATCATCATAGTCGTGGTCCACTTTTAGATAGTCTTTAACTTCATCCAACTCTAATGGTTCTTCCACTGGCTCAACAACTAAAGTCAACGACACTTTTTCACCCCCTACAGAGTACCACTCCGATTGATAATCATGAGACCAGTAGCTACAACTTCAGAATAGCTTAATGTGTCTACAACTCTGGCTTCGTGATAAAATTTCCCCCAAACTCCGGTGGAGTGAGAAGAAGCCAAAGCCAATTTGAATATTCCTGATGTAGCCCCACTTATGGTAATATAATCTGTAGTGGTACAAGTTATGTCTGCGGCTGTACTCGACGGATGTCTCATGGCTTTCCAGGTTATAGTGGCTCCAGTCAAATCCTTGACTTCACTACTGTCCCCGGTAATTGTAAAATACACGTCTTTTTCTTCGCCCTGCCAAATTTCAAAATCTTGATCCCTGAGAGCCATTAGAATCTGCCCTCCTTGTCGAACCGGGATATATGCTCGCCAAGCAAACCGATTCTTGTAATAAATGTACCTAACAGATTAATGATGGGATGCAGTATAGCTCCGCTAAAGAGTTTGGATAGCAACGATTCTACCGACACAAGAGCAACACCTAATACTCTGGCCGTGGATTTTAGAACCGCCCCGGAGATTTTAGCTGTTGAGATAATCAATTCTCTGGATACAGCTCTGGGTACAGTTACAACCAGTTGAATGTACCCAGGCACTACTTTGACCGCCGCTTTGTGGATGTCTTCTAGCCCCACTTTTATTTGTGAACCCATATATTTTACGGAGTCACGAATCAAAATAGCAGAGTTGTCGACATAACCCACAATATCTTTTGTAGCCAAAGCCCCTCGAATAATTGACCCAGACAATTTAATGGCGCTGGATTTTATTACCTGAGAGATTCTGGTTAAAGCCCCAGAAGCGATTGCCCCCAGAGATTTTTCAACCGATATTGTCCGGGGCAAAGTTCCTTGTATAGAAGATTCTACAGACAACACTAGCCCCCGGAGGATATTGATTGCCCCTCCCAGGCTCAAGTTTCCATACACGATCTTGTAGGAACCTTTCAACAGCGACAGACTATTGTCTATATAGCCAACAATAACTTTGGTAAAAGCAAATAAGCGATCTACCAAACCATACACGGCCACTTGTTTGTATAGAGTTCTAGCTGTACTATTTACGGTTTCAATATATGGCTGTATCACATTAGACATTGCTTTTGTGACATACACTACTTTAGCCCCGGAGGATTTTATTGCAATCGTTGCGAATTTGAAAACACCACGAGATATTGCCCCAGCCAAACTTGAAGTCGATTCTTTTGCAACAGATGCCTGTCGGAGTAAGTTATTTCCAATATCCGCTCCAGCACTCAATATTTTGCTAAGCTGATTGCCCTTTAATAGCAACCCCGACAAATCTACAACAGCAGACAGTATATTCCCAATCGTTCTGACGATAGCTCCAGCGGTTGAAGCTAATGAAGTTATGGTATTTGTTGTACTTCTAGCTATGGAGTTCAGCGGTTCGATTGTGCCCGCAATATTTCTGTAGGCACCTCTCGGGCTATACCCAGAAATTTTTGAGCTTGAAGTTATGGTGTTGGAGTTAGCCCGAAGGATTGAAAGCCCGGTTTTCATTCCTCCGAGAATTGTCTTCAAGAATTGAAGCCCATAATTCGTATACCCAGTCAATTTGACTGAACCAGAGATTATGTTTGAAACAGCCCTAACAATCGAGTTTGAAGCAGAGCTGAAACCAAACTTTACTGCTTGAACCGACCTAGTTAACAATACACTGTTATTGGATTCTCCGATTTTAGATATGGACGACAATCGAAGTATTAAACCGCTCCCAGCGATCTCTGCGAGCAGAGTTTTTCCGAAAGCAAGGAGCCGGGCAACCGAAGAAGAAATGTGGGCTATTCCCCCAGTCAATTTACTCGTGACTGAGAATCTACCACACTCTAAAGTAGAAGTGGCTATTATACCAATATTAGCCACCAGAGAACGTACAGGAGCAATTTTTGAACCCCCGGATTTTATTACCGAAGCAGAAAAGCCCCTCAACCCGGAGATTTTGCTTTCAGTCGCAGTCAAAATTTTACCGGCGGTGTCTAAAATATACAACCCAGCTTTTGCTCCCCCGGAGATTGTCTTTTCATTGAGTACAGTTCCGCCAGCGGCAGAGCCATATTGGCTTAACCAAAAGCCCTTTTGCTTGTTGTGAGCCAATACCCATCACCGCCTTTTATTGGAAATATTGTTGGACTGGGTAACAATCTAAACCAATTTTGGATGTAATTTGATCGTTGCTCGACCTATACAACCAGAAATATCCATCTTTAATCATGGCTCCACCCTCATAGATTGCTCCATCATCCCAATTTCCAGAAGCTCCAAAAGGCACTGAAACGCCTTTCTTTACAAAATTCATGCCGTCTTTAGACACTGCAAAAAATATTCGGTCATAGTACCCAGAACTCCAATATACTCCATGATACCAATTCAAAAACCAGTTGTTATAAACTAAAACCCTCCCACCCCAAACAGTAGTAGCATCCATCTCCGATGATGACCCAATAGTGACCGCCACGCCCTTCTTCACAAAATTGACGCCATCTTTAGATACTGCTAAAGAACAATAATGTAAGCTCCCATTTGGAGAAGCCGCATAATACAACCAAACATGGCCGTGGTTATACACAACTGAAGGTACGGCCATAGCCGCATCATCAGTAGCCCCAGAAGCTCCTAGCGGTAGCACAATTCCCTTTTTAACAAAGTTGACTCCGTCTTTGGATATAGCTAATGCTAGTCCATAATTATACCCTCCAGAGTCAGTTTTTGCCCGGTAATACATCCAGAAATGGTTGTCTTTATAAATGACTGATGGGTCACGAATTTCTCTTGTATCTATTTGCCCCGCCGCTCCAAAAACTACAACAGCCCCCTTTTTAACAAAGTTGACTCCATCTTTGGATATAGCTAACCCCGTGCGAAAATAAGTTCCCTCAGTGGTGCCGCTATAATACAGATATACATGATTTCCATGATACAATACGCAAGGGCAACCGCAACTAGTGCTGGTATCATCCCAAGCTCCCGAAGCTCCTACTGGAAATATAACCCCTTTTCTAGCCATAGAGCACCAACTGCGCATCAACCGCAAAACTCGGAGTTGAGCCACCGATCACAACATTCGTGCGGATATATCGGGCCATGTTGTCAACTTGGCACATATGGGAATATGCGGAAGATGTCACCTTATATTCGTTTGTCGTCGTGGGTGAAGTCGTGCGGGTTAGGTTTCCGGTGGTGTCTTTGTCGATCAAGATTGCGCAATGATACCAGCTTGCGTTATCTGGCGAAGTTTCTATTTTATAAAGCATATTCGGGCTAGTTCCCGAAACTGTTTCAGGCCGTAGGTATAGCATTCCAGACCGGAACGGATGAACCAAAATCCCACTACCTACGGTAGTTGCTGTCAAGGCAGAAGCTGTGGTATGAAGTACAATAACATCTTTTATTAACTCATTTTGCAAAATTCTCACCTCCAATAAAATGGATAGCCCGCAACCTTTTGAGCTGCGGGCCAACCCTCTTATCCGCTTGTTGCGCCTAAAATCGTACCTGTAAACGTTTTTGCTCCTGGAGCTTCGTGGTATACAGTAATCGCGAAGGAGGAACCATTTGCTGGAATCCATGGCTTATCAAGTACAAACGCGGTCATGTCTGCGCCATTAGTTTGATACTTGTATAACGCACTGCTGCTAACACACAACGAGTATACAGCAGGAACTTGACCTTGGGCTAAAAATCCAGCAAAAGCCGTAACTCCATCGCCAGTCCAAGATAAAATTGTGGTGGTTGTAGCAGAATTTACAGAAATTGGGGCGGTGGTGTATGCTATCATGTAATCACCGACCCTTCCAAAGTTTGCAAATAATCTACAACAGCTTCATACACTGCAATTTGTCGTACAGCCTCAACTACTTTTGCCTTGACTACAGCCCGAGCTTGAGAAGTCGCTGTAACAGCGGCAAAATCGACCGGAGAAAGCACAAAGGACGTTTCTTGGCCGTTGCTTAAATCAAGCACCACTACTGTATGGTGCTTTTCTCGCTTGTAAACTTTGCGAATCGTGTAGGACAGTGCCATAATAGCACCCCCTATGCTTGGTCGAATACAGTTTTGATGGTGAAAGCAATCGAATCGCCAATATTGACGTTGATGGGATCAAACATGCCCCGCATAAAGAGAACATTGGTACCACCAGAAGCCGAATCAAACAATCCAACTTCGGTAATGGCTTGGCTGGAAGCCGCCGTTATAGTACCAGTCACTTGATACGTATCAAGAGTGGTATTGGTGGTAATGTACGTGGAAGTTCCAAGCACGCTGTTCTCAGCCGTGGACCATAGACCCAAAGTTGTTTCTGCCGCCGCATTAGCGGTTGTGCCTTTTCCCCAATGAATGTAAATGGGCTCAGTTCCTTGACCGGCAATCCTTTTAGCCACAATTTGTAAGCCCAAATCAGTTACCATTACATCATCCGCAGCCATTTTTTCACTCCTCTCCAGAGTTTTTTGGCTGGGGAAGTTGACTTTAACTCCCCCAGCACTTCAACTTGTCCGTTAGCTCGATATACAACAGCCTCAATTGTTACTTTTGGACGTTTGACTTTTGAAAACATCAAACCACCTACCCTGTAGATACAGCCACTTCAAAAGCCGTAACCGAGCAACCAGAGCTGGACGCCAAAGCATATACCGCCCCTTGCCAAGAATCAACTTTCAACATAGCAGAAGAACCGGACAACGCATAACTATAAACAGAGGAAGTTGGAGTGAGATTAAAGCCCACAAGAATTGTACCCGTGCTTATGTTATACAATGTAAGATTGAGTCTGTCGAAGTTTTCGCCCAATAAAGTAGTAACCGCACTGCTGGATACAGAAGCTATTGAACTGAATCCATTTTTAGCTCCGCCAAATACAGACAATATCGGCACCCCCTTCTATTAGGTGGAAACCGGGGCACTCCTGGGATTTCCGAAAATGAAGAACCCAACAGGCACAGATTCTTTAGTGGTGGCACAGGCCACACTCATTTGGAGATACCGTTTGTCGCCAAGATAGCCTACACGCTCGACATCACCATCACTCCCGGTAGAAGTCCAAGTCCAAGAAGCCGCTGTAGTGTTGTTGATGAGATAATCGTCGGTGACTACAGCGCCATCACCCAGACCGGAGGAATCTCCATGAATAAGCGTAAATACAGTTGCGCTGGTACTACCTGCAGTGGATTGCCCCGCAGACATAATCGCCAGCACTGATTCGTAGCCTTTGCGATCCACAATGTCGCCAACACGAGCACTGGTGCTAGTGATGGTAACATTCAGCTGGCCGTAAACAGCCAAATTGTTAAACAAGTCTTTGTTAGCCAATTTATTCCCTCCTTACATTTTTACCAATTGCGAATAAAGTAGTCACAAATTTGTGACCCTCCTCGCAAGTGGTCTATAAACCGATGTTGAAGAACTTTTTTGTTTGTCAAATCTTGCATGGACGCATCAATTTTTCTGATTTCTTCTTCATGTTCCTTGATGCGCCGTTCCATCTCATCTTTTTTCAAGCGGAACTTTTGCTTGATCTGCGGTTCTTTTTCATATCCGTAATAGCAGAAGGTGCGGCATAAATCTGCCTCTTTGGGTAATACTACCTCAATGCCTTGACCCCGAGCCCAGCCAATAAAGAACTCGCAACTGGGTTTTTGCGTACCATACTCAGTATCTTGAGCCATGTCGACGCCATACACATGAATTTCCTCGAACCCCTCCATAATCGCAAGAGCGATCATGTATGATATGGAGTTTGTGAAATACGCATCCATTTCACGACAAGCCATACAACTTTTGCCTTCAACCTTACAAGCCTCACGCTTGGGGCACAGGCTAAAGTATTTGATGGCCTCTTCAAGCGGAAATGGAATGCTGTTGGGAATATCCTCGTAATGGCGACACATATAGATGGGGCACGTCATCTTGGAAAGATGTTCCACATGCTCCTTATCCCGATCTGAAAAGTCATCAACAAATACTTCTCTTGAATGGAGTTGAAACCAGCGAGTCCACCTGGGAATCTGCATGTAGAGCTCATTCAGACCCCAAATTTCAAAAGACTCATCCGAGTAAGGAGCCATGTGGCGAGATGTTTCAGCAAAACCAACAATTGCTACCTTCTTTTTCCTGGCCTCGGTCGTCACTTCAGCCATAACGTTTTCAGTCATTATTATGCCCCTCCTGCTATTACAAATTTTGTTTTTGATTTACACTAGGCAACAACATAAGAGCCGCTAGAACATGCGGTAATAACCGCCCCCCAACAAGTGGAGCCCATAGCTTGAAGTTTGGCGTAGCCGCCGCCGAAAAGTTTGATTACCACACCAGCTCCACCCAGGAAGTTAACAATATTGGGTCCAGTGCTGGTAATAGCCACACTTGCGGTTGACGTAGGAATTTTGGCGAAGAACTCGAAGAACTCGCCATTGGTAGTAGGTGCCGGCAGAGTTATGACGTCATCCACCCAAGTGCTAGTTCCATTGATCTGGTATACCCCAGGCAGAGACAGAGTTTGAGCCGAAGATGCGGCAGTAATAGCATGAGAAAGTTTGGCGCCAGCCCCGAACAAAATTTGACCCCCGGAGTCAACCGTAAGTTTGCCCCCGGAATCAATGTTTGCTACGCCACCAGATTCAACTGTAAGAGTGCCCCCGGATTCAACCGTTTGCGCTCCACCGCTGATAATATCGAGTTGGCCGCCAATCTTCCAAGTTGAGCCACCTTGTTCCAAGTAGTTATCAACATTATTGTAGGACAAAGAATCTCCCCCCTTTCAAATAAGCTACATTAGGAAGTGGCGATCTTCAACAGCCGTACAGCTTCGGGAATAACGAGCTGGCCGCCCAGCCGTTTGCGGGCAATAAACCGAACATTACCAGAAGTTGCTTGGGTATAGGGATCACGCTGAACTTCGATGTCGGTGCGATCAACAATGATGTAGCCTTTTCGGAAATCGCCAAAGGCAATCGGGAATGCATTTGCACCGATGTCGGCCATGTCGGTAGCTTCCACATAAGGCCGACCGAGAATGGACGGTGGTTGACCTACTTGATAGTTGGGTTGCCAAATGTATGCCCCGGTGCCGTCTTTCAGTTTGCGGACAACTCCGAGAGTTGTGCGGTTCAGAACCCACGAACCGTTATTAGCATACACGCCTTTGAGTGCATAGAACAGCGATACAAGAGCATCCCCAGAATTGAGCTGAGATGCATGACCGCCAGCGGTGTAGGAAATGTCCGAATTGACGGTGAAACCCTCGGGCTTGCCGATGCCGGTGCCGGAAACAAATGCGGTGCCTTCAGCCACGCCGAATTGCTCGCCAAACTCCGCTTGGAGTTCTGCCTCCATATTGAATGCGCTGTCTTCCAACTCCTGTTTGGAGATATCAACCAGAGCATACACTTCATGGGTGGGAATTTCTTTCAGGCCATACGCCAATCCGGTGGTCTCAGACCGGGTGCCTTGCTCTGCGACCCAAGCCGCCGAAAAGGTGCCGGTTCTGCTGGGAATTTTCACGGAACGTTGCGAAGTGGTACGAACCCTGGCGATGGAGCGAATCGGAGAAAACTCAACAACATTTTTCAGGATTTCGGCCACAAATTCGTCGGTAACCAGATAGCCCCCGGCACTGCCGACGGTAGCATTCAGCGATTTTTGTTCTTCGGGAACCCGGAGGAATTTCTGTTCGTCAGCCGACACGGAACCATACCGAGCCCATTTCACGAACGCTTCTTGATACATTTTGGATTCAGCCACAACGGCAGAAGCGATCTGGTGTGACGCCCGGTTCAACTTTACTTCAAAGTCATCCAGCCGGGTGTTGAGTTTAGACAGGATTTCTTGGGTTTCGGCTTTCGCCGCCCCGAACATTTTGATTTCTGCATCTTGCCTCTCCAAAATCTTCTTGAATTCGACCCAAGTGTCGTTCAAACCTTGGATTGCTTTTTTGGTTTCTTCCAACCTAATTCACCTTACCTTTCTCAATAATAAATTGTTTCAGCTCAGCGTCAAGCTGTTCGATTGTAGAAGTGACCTTTTGGTCGGCTTCTTTTCCAGCGGCTTCTAGTTCCGTGACTGGCTCAGCGGCTTCCAGAAGTGCCTGAAGAGCAGATACCGCTGAACGTATTAGTTGGATATTAGCTCCAGACAGCATACGCCCAGCTTTTTCCTCCTTACTCCAAGGAGGAGTTTTTTCCATTTTCTCGTAATACTTCGCAACAACACTTTTTACCTTATCCAACTCTGAATCATCTATATCAACCCCTCCACGAGAACCTTGTACTGCGCCAGCAACAGCAAAGATTCCTGCGGGAATTGCTTTTAGCTCCCCATCAACAACATCTGCGAATGGTAATTTGTATCCGGTGAAGTTGTCGGAGTTCTCTGGGTCCACCCAAAAGAACCCTTTAGCATATTTCTCCCAATCAACATCGTCTTTGTTTGGTCCGCCAGCCCAAGCACGAATATTCTTCTCAGCCGCCGCACCATCCCAACCCACACCAGCATCAGCCAAAGGTAAATCTCCAAAAGGCATTACCGATTTCACCCCCAATATTTGAGCTTGCGGATTCATCGCCCAAGTAACAGGCGAAAACTCCCACAACTTTAGCTCGGTGATTTTTCTGATTCTTCCATCCATCTTATGCTTGATAAGACTGTATCCAATAGACAGCTCGTTTATGACGCCATCACGCATAAGAGTAAGGACATCCATGCCCCTCCGAGTTTTCGAGATTTTGCCTTTCACCAAAAGCCCTTTGCTGTCCTCAGTCATTGAAATTGGAGTACCAATGGGCTCATACGGATCATGGTTCCAACAGATTTTGATTCTGCCCCCACGCTCTTGTAGCGTTTTGGTAAAAGCCCCGGGCTCAATTACATCGCCGCCGTCATCAACATTACCAAATACAGAAGCATAACCCTCGAACGTGCCTTCATCCAAGTCCAAAGACTTCAATTCAAAAGGCACTCTAAATTTATTCACCAAGCGTCACCTCCCCCAAACAATTCTGATGAGTAAGGTATTGTAGTCATTGAAACTCCTCCTTAAACCAATCGCCGATACTTCTTTACACTTTGTATTTTTTAACGTCATTGAATGAATTTGGGTGGCTTAGGTTTTTAAACTGGTTTAGGCTTCTCAACTGGTTTTAACGTTTCTGCCGATCTTACATAGCCAGAAGCACAGCGACATTGAATTACATTTGAGGCTTTGGCTCCAAGTGAAGTATCTCCTGGATACATCAACTTATCTCCATCAACAATAAATGGATCATCAATCCCTACAGTTTGACCGTTAGCCGCCGCATGAGCTGGGCGAGTTCTCGCCCCCGGAGTAGCAATCCACTCCTTATTCAACTTCAAACCAGTTTTCTTAGCCCCCATATGGGAGCCGTAGTTTGAAGCCCGTACAATTTCTGTTCGAGCTATGACCTCACTTCTGTAAGGGATTATGTCAGTCAAATACAATTCTTCAATCGCAGAAGCAATTTGATCTGTACCCCAGCCTTCATTATAGCCTTGGTCTAAAATTCCTTGAATTTGGCTTTTGGTTGTATCAGTTATGTCTTTTACAAACTTAGCACTATACGCCAAGGCATAGACTTTAGCAGTAGCATTCCAACCCAGCCATTTACTTTT
>Ga0302252_1000285_pt1 | contig 51493 bp, 36 predicted proteins | sample AAG_RA_Leu_MG_FD_193511 | JGI IMG/M metagenome (GOLD analysis project Ga0302252, IMG submission 193511) | Enriched activated sludge microbial communities from anaerobic digester in WTTP, New Holstein, Wisconsin, United States - AAG_RA_Leu | ecosystem: Engineered > Bioreactor > Anaerobic >... | reverse complement strand
GTCAGACTGCATGGACAGGGAGATGCTCGAGGCAATGGTGGACGCCGGGCTCGTCGCGCTCAAATACGGCGTGGAGTCGGGTGTTCAGGAGATCCTGGACAATTCGGGGAAGTCTCTGGACCTCAAAAAGGTTCGGGAGACCGTAAAGTTTACAAGAGAGCTGTGCGTCAAATATCATCTCACATTTACATTCGGGCTGCCGGGCGAGACTTTCGACACAATAAAGAAGACCATAGATCTGGCGATGGAGCTCGATCCAGATTCTCTTCAGTTCTCGATAATCACGCCCTATCCGGGAAGCGCCTACTTCGAGCAGCTAGAGAGCAAGGGATACATTCTGAGTAAAAAGTGGGATGAATACGATGGCTATAACAAAGCCGTGATAAGGACAGACAACCTGACTGCCGCAGATCTGGAGAAGGCGCTCAAGATGGCGCTGAAAAGATGGAGAGGCCGGGCGATCGCAAAAAACCTGAAAAGGGATCCCATAGGAACGTCCGCCAGGGTGCTCAGGAAGATGATATCCAGAAAGAAGTGAGAGCCGCCTGCGGCGCGATCGAAGCCCTGACGTTTCAGGATGCTTTTCCAATGGAGGTCGAATGAAAAAAATAGTCAAGAAGATATACGACGCGATTCCCCGGGATATCAAGCTGGCGGTAAAAAAAGTGCTTCCGGAGAAGTATAAGGGGTCCATCCACAAGTTCTTGACAATATATCCTATTGACATTCCCGAAGTCGAGATAAAGCCCGATCTGGATTTCCTGCTGCTCGAGCTTCCTGCCAGGCACGCCCTCATGCCCAACGGGCTCGGCTATGTCCATGAAGCGCTGGGGCGATACGGGATCAGATTCCAGACTGTCGATCTCAACGTTCTTCTCTATCATCAGTTCCAGTCCAGGAGATTCCTGGAAAAGATAGACAGGCTGGTAACTCCCGGAGGATACACGATGAGCAGCGACCCCTGGGACTACCTTACCATAGACGAATGGCAGCGCAGCGAGGTAGTGGATTACTTTATCGATAAATTGTCCGTTCCCATAGAGAAGATCATAGAAAAAGCTCCCAGGGCAATCGGATTATCTGTGCACTACAACAACAGGCTGACAGCAAAAAAGTTTATGGAGACAGTGCGCAGAAGACTTCCTGAGACCATCTTCGTGCTGGGAGGGTATGACTGCTCCAACCATGTATTTCCTGCCAGCTATTACACTGATGCTGATTACATAGTGTTAGGAGAGGCAGAGATACCTCTTCCTCCTCTTGTGACCGCACTTGCAAAGGGCGAGAAACCACATGATCTACCTGGAATTTTATCAAGGTTCGATTCGCCTGGCCGGGAAGCTCCTTCTCCAATGCCAGTTGTTGAGCTTGACCAGATAGAGTTCCCCAAGTATGACTGGATCGATCTCAGTCTTTACAGAAATTTTGTGGGTCATCATCAGATACATATCACGGCAACAAGGGGCTGCAACTGGGGACGATGCAGGTTCTGCCCCGAGACAACTGCCTTCAGAGCTCGCTCCTCAATGAACGTCGTCGATGAGATTCAATATTTCATGGACAGGGGATATGTTCAGTTTACCTTCAATGACAATAACGCCGCCGGCGATCATCAGCTTTTATATGACATCTGCTCTGAGATTATGGCACGAGATCTGCATCCGGAGCTCACAGGTCAGATTAGAATAGACAGGCGCAACACAAGGGAGTTCCTGTCCCATATTTACAAAGCCGGCTTCAAAGGCCTCAACTATGGAGTCGATGCCTGGTCGAAGAACACCCTCAAGCTTCAGAGAAAGGGCTACAACTTTGATCTCGTGATACAGAACCTTCGTGATTCCCACGAAGTCGGAATCACGAACAGAGTCAACATGGTCGTGGGAGTGCCGGGCGAGACTGAAGAGGATGTCGACGAATCTATAGAAAACATACTGAAATGCAAAGATTACATAGATCTCTTCGATTTCATCCACCCGCTGGCGCTCCCTGTGGGCTGCGAATACTACAACAACCCGGATAAGCACAGAATAAGGTTCAGGGGAGACAGGGAGAAGATCTATCAGCAGCAAGCTGACAGCATCCCGTCAGATCTCTGGTATAGCGATGAACCTCTCATTGATCGCAAGATCAGAGAAACAAGAAGAGAAAAGATTTATTCAGCACTGAAGCGGCATAAGATAGATACAAGCGATTATCTTTCACATCAGATTGATATTTGCAATGAAAAAACGATGACAGGGCAGCGATAAAGGTTAACATATAGTAAAAACTCAACGTAACAGAATTGAGTGGAGTGGAATATGAAAGTAGTCATACTCGCAGGTGGTCTTGGAACAAGAATAAGTGAAGAATCTCACATAAAGCCAAAGCCAATGATTGAAATAGGGGAAAACCCGATACTCTGGCATATAATGAAAATATATTCGTATTACGGTTTCAATGATTTTGTCATATGCCTCGGCTACAAGGGATACTATATCAAAGAATACTTTGCGCACTATTTTCTCCATGAGTGCGACGTCACTTTTGATTTCAGAGGCAATGACGAAAAAATACTGTATCATTCCCATAAAATTGAGCCATGGAGCGTAACCCTCGTCAACACAGGTCTGGACACCTCCACCGCAGGAAGAGTGAAGAAAGTTGCCCCGTATCTCGAGAACAGGACTTTCATGCTCACTTACGGTGATGGATTGAGTGATATAAATATTTCAGACTTATATTCGTTCCACAAATCACATAACAGGCTGGCCACAATTACCGCCGTACAGCCAATGGGAAGATACGGAGCGCTGGACCTCGAAGATAATAAAAGAGTCAAGGGATTTAAGGAAAAGCCAAAAGGCGACAGGTCCTGGACCAATGGGGGCTTTTTTGTAATGGAGCCCAAAATGCTCGATTATATCCCGGATTTTGTAACTTCCCTCGAATCATATCCGCTTGAAAACCTCGCGAAAGATGAGGAACTGATGGCGTATACCCACGATGGCTTCTGGCATCCAATGGATACGTTGCGAGACAAGAGCTATCTGGAAGAGTTGTGGCGGACAGGAAAAGCCCCGTGGAAAGCATGGAATGAATAAATAAACAGAATCAGAGGCCGACAGGTATGGAAAACAGGATTATCATTGAAGACATGAAATACATCTTCGGGAAACTGGAAGATAAATCTGCTCTCCAGGGCTCCACGATACTGATAACAGGATGCTCAGGATTCCTTGGATATTACTTTCTTCAGTTTCTGTCCCGCTTTGCGGAAGAGCTCGATATCACAGTTATCGGGATTGACAACTTCATATGTGGAAAGCCTCCGTGGCTTGAAGCATTTAAAAGCCATCCAAAAATGAAGATACTCCCCTTTGACATAGTTAAGGATGACCTGTCTGCACTCGATGGCGCAGGTGATGTCGATTTCATCCTCCATATGGCTTCGATTGCCTCGCCCACTTTCTACAGAAAGTACCCGATTGAAACAGTGGATGCAAATGTGTGGGGATTGAGAAAGCTGCTCGATTTTTACAGAGAAAAGGGTATCAGGGGACTGCTGTTTTTTTCCAGCAGCGAGATCTATGGCGATCCGCCTCCTGAATTCATCCCCACCTCTGAGGATTACAGGGGAAATGTAGCTTCAATGGGCCCAAGAGCCTGCTATGATGAAGCGAAGAGATTCGGCGAGACGCTGTGTTACATCTTTGCGCAGAAATACAATCTACCCATCGTCATTGTGAGGCCTTTCAACAACTATGGCCCCGGCATGAGGCTCGACGACAGGAGGGTCCCTGCCGACTTCGCCAAGGCAGTCTTCGAGAACAGAGACATCGTTATCTACTCTGACGGCACACCAAAAAGAACCTACTGCTATGTGGCAGACGCTATTACAGGCTATCTGAAGGCCCTCATGTACGGGAAGTTCGATTATTTCAACATAGGCATCGACGCACCGGAGATATCGGTGGGCGAGCTGGCGAAGATATACAGAGATAAGGGCGGAGAGCTCATGTCTTACCGAGGTTCGGTCCGCTTTGAGAAATCGGAAGAAAAGGACTACCTCACCCACAATCCTGCCAGGAGGTGCCCGACTATAGACAAGGCGAGAAGGATCCTGGCATACAATCCATCGATTCAGGTAAACGAAGGTGTGGTAAGATTTCTCGAGTTCATAAAAAGCACCAGAGGTGAGATATGATAACGATAGTCGGTCTCGGGTTCGTGGGGTTGACAACGGCACTGGGATTCTGCCACAAGGGGTTCAGGGTATTCGGGTATGATATCGATAAGGAGAAAACAGGAGCACTGAATAAGAATACCATTCCCTTTTTTGAGCCCCATCTCGGGGATATCCTGAAGGAGCACAACAACAAGGATTTTATTATCACTGACTCTCTGAACGAAGCTGTTGCAAAGAGCCGGACAATCTTCTTCTGCGTGGGAACACCCTGCAGGGACGATGGAAGCTCGGACCTGAGCATCCTGCTGAAAGCCGTGGAAGATGTCGTCAAGGCGATACCCGGCGGCGAGCGCAAGATCTTCGTGATCAAATCTACGGTTCCGCCTTCCACCACCGCTGAGACAGTCAAGCCTTTCATCGAGAAGATGGGGCTCCTGGTGGGGAAAGACGTGGGGCTCGCCAACAACCCCGAGTTCTTGAGAGAAGGCTTTGCCTGGGAAGACTTCATCAACCCTGACAGGGTGGTGATCGGCCAGGATGACGAGGAGTCGGGAGATTTCCTCGAAGAGCTCTACAAACCTTTCGAGGCACCGGTGTTCAGGGTCTCCCTGAATACCGGCGAGTTCATCAAATACCTGTCGAATACACTGCTTTCAACGATGATAAGCTATTCTAACGAGATGTCCATGATCGCCCATGAAGTCGGGAATATTGATATTATCAAAGCTTTCCGGATACTGCATCTCGACAGGCGATGGTTCGGCACTCCAGCAAAGATGACGAGCTATGTATATCCCGGCTGCGGCTTTGGCGGGTACTGCCTTCCCAAGGACACAGAGGCGCTCCATATACTCGCGTCCCGGAAAGGCGTAAACTCGCCAATACTGAAGAGCGTTCTCGAGACAAACCGGGAGATAAAAAAATACGTGGTGAAGTCTGTGTCCGACATCGTGCCGTACGGCGAGCCAATCGGGATCCTCGGCCTGTCCTTCAAAGCCCAGTCCGATGACATCAGACAGACACCGGTGGCAGATATCATCAAACTGCTGCTCGAGGCAGGATACGGCAGGATAATCGCCTATGATCCGCTGGCCTGTGAAAACTTTAAAAAAGCGTACAATTTCCCAATAGAATATGCAGACAGCCTGCAGTCAATCGCTCAAAGGGCCGGGTATCTGTTGCTGCTAACCGCATGGGATGAATTCCGGAAACAGAAGGCTCTGCTGCAGGGCAAGACAGTATTCGACTTCAGGTACTTTCTTGAATAATAGAACCGGGCATCCTGCATACCCCGCCGCAGCAGCACGGGATATTCAACCCGTCCATCAAAGGAGCTCGAAAGAAATGGAAGACAGAGAGAAAGAGTTACGAGAAAAAGTATTTCAGGCAGTAATGGACTACTACAGTGAGATTCACCGGCGTGACAAAAAGAAGTTTGTTCCCGGAGACCGCATCCCATATAGCGGACGCATCTTTGACGAGCAGGAGGTCCTGGGAGCCGTCGAAGCGTCACTCGAGTTCTGGCTCACTGCCGGAAAACACGCCCGCTCATTCGAGACATCCTTCGCCCAGTACCTGGGAGTCCGACACTGCTCCCTTACAAACTCCGGATCGTCAGCGAACCTGCTGGCTCTTGTGGCACTGACATCCCCGAAACTGGGCGAGCAAAGATTAAGGAAAGATGATGAGGTTATTACAGTAGCTGCCGGATTTCCCACAACCATCACACCAATCATTCAGTGTGGAGCCGTTCCTGTCTTCGTAGACATCTCACTGCCGGCTTACAATATCGACTGTGCGCAGCTCGAGGCGGCACTCAGCCCCAGGACGAAAGCCGTGTTTCTGGCTCACACTCTCGGAAACCCCTTCAATCTCGAGCATGTCCGGAATTTCTGCGATGCTCATGGCTACTGGCTTGTTGAAGACAATTGCGACGCGCTGGGCGCAGAGTTCCATTACAAAGGGGTATGGAAAAAAACCGGCACGATAGGACATCTGGGAACGTCGAGCTTTTACCCGGCTCATCATATCACCATGGGCGAGGGAGGAGCCGTCTATACAGACGATCTCAGTCTCAGGCGCATTGTGGAATCTTTCAGGGACTGGGGAAGAGACTGCTGGTGCCTCGGAGGCCACGACAACACGTGCGGCAACCGGTTCACTCAGAAGTTCGGCGAACTCCCCGTCGGCTATGATCATAAATATGTATATTCCCATTTCGGCTACAACCTTAAGATAACAGAGATGCAGGCCGCCATAGGATGCGCGCAGCTTGAAAAGCTACCCTCTTTCATCGAGGCGCGCAGAAAGAACTGGAACGTGCTGAGAAAAGGCCTGGACGATACGGCCGACAGCTTCATCCTTCCCGAGATTGCTCCAAACTCACGGCCCAGCTGGTTTGGCTTCATCCTCACCGTGAGAGACGATGCAGGCTTTACAAGGGATGAGATCGTCAACTATCTGGAGGGAAAGGGGATTCAGACCAGGACGCTCTTCGCAGGAAACATCATCAGGCACACGTGCTTTGACGAGATGCGAGCCACAGGAGAAGGATACCGGGTGGCGGGAGAGCTCAAGAACACAGACCTGATAACGTCCAATACTTTCTGGATCGGAGTCTATCCTGGTATGACAGATGAGATGAACGAGTTCATCATCGAGTCCATACACGGTTTTGTGCAGGGAAAAAGGTAATTTTACGTCTCAAGGCAATCTCCGACGAGGTCGATCTCTTATTGTCAGCATATGATGGAACTGCAGGTTTTCGACATAACGCAACGAAGATATGTTGGGTCTGATTCCTTGTTGGAGATGTTATCGGGTTTCAATTATCGCCCTGATTTCTGTCGAGAATCCTCCAGAGCGCAAGGGCAGAAAGGAATCTCCCTGAACTGAGGCAGACCGTCAAGACTGGGTCTGGGAAGATGAAGCAGTTATAAAACTTATTTTTGAGGTGCATGGCATGAGCAAGGTCTTTTTTGTTGCAGAGATAGGAATAAATCACAACGGAGACTTGAGACTGGCTAAAAAACTCATTGATGCAGCCTGTGTCGCAGGATGTGACGCGGTAAAATTCCAAAAAAGGACAATCAATGAAGTATACTCAAAAGAGTTTCTGGACAGCTCTCGGCAGAGTCCATGGGGTACAACCCAGCGCGAACAGAAGGAAGGAATCGAGCTCTCAGAAGAGAGCTATAAGGAGATTGACAGATACTGCAGGGAAAAGGGCATTCCCTGGTTTGCATCCTCCTGGGATATAAAATCTCAGCTGTTCCTGAGAAAGTTCAACCTTGCCTATAACAAGGTGGCCGCCGCCATGCTTACCAACATTCCGCTTCTTGAGACGATGGCAGGAGAAGGCAAATATACTTATATCTCCACCGGCATAAGCACCTTTGAAGAGATCGACGCAGCCGTCGAGGTATTCAGGAAATTCAACTGTCCTTTCGAGTTGATGCACTGCAACAGCACATATCCAATGAAAGATGAGGATGCAAACCTGTCGCTGATTGCGGTGCTGAGGGACAGGTACAAGGTCAAGATCGGTTACAGCGGTCATGAAGTTGGGACTCTCGTGAGCATAGCGGCAGTAGCCCTGGGAGCCACCTCCATTGAAAGGCACATTACTCTGGATAAAACCATGTATGGCTCAGATCAGATGGCTTCCATCGAGCCGTGGGAGTTGTGCCAGCTGGTAAGAGATATAAGAATTGTTGAAAAAGCGCTGGGCACCGGCGAAAAGGTTCTAACTGAAGCTGAATATGCAATACGTAAGAAACTAAGAGGAGTATAATCATTTGATAAAGCTGGTAGTTTTTGACATTGACGGAGTAATTACCGATGGTAAGATTCTGATCAACAGCCAGGGAGAAGAGTTCAAGCAGATTGATATTAAAGATGTTGATGCAATCTACGATTTCAAGAGGAATGGATTCATTATAGCCGCTATTACGGGAGAGGCCACGCCTATCACCGAGTACTTCAGAAAACGTTTTCCATGGGACTACTTTCTTACAGGAAACAAGAAAAAAGCAGAAGCAGTGAAGGAAATAGCCCGCGATGCCGGGGTCACACTGGAGGAGATCTGCTATATCGGCGACGCAAAATATGATATCGATGCTTTAAAGGTCGTAGAGCTCCCTGTGTGCCCCAGTGATGCCACAGATGAGGTAAAGCAGCTTTCAAAGGTCATTCTCACGAAAAGAGGCGGGAATGGCTGCATTCTGGAATTGCTCATCATGCTGAAGAAGGTGAACCAAGATTAAACTGTCAGATTACGTATTCAGATTTCTTCACGGTAAAGGCATAAAAGACGTCTTCGTCCTTCCAGGCGGGGGGTGCATGCACCTCCTGGATTCCCTGGGCAGCTCCAGGGATATTACTTATACAGTGTTTCTTCATGAGCAGGCTCTCGCCATAGCCGCCGAGTCATATGCGCAATATACAAACAGACCCTCGGCAGCCCTTGTCACCACAGGCCCTGGAGGGACCAACAGCGTTACCGGTCTAGCGGCGGCCTGGCTGGATTCCACGCCGGTGTTTTTCATCTCGGGACAGGTAAAACGAAGCGACATGGTAGGCACCACCGGCGTCAGGCAGATCGGGCCGCAGGAGATTGGAATCATCCCGATAGTACAGAGCATCACAAAGTATGCAGTAACCGTCATGGAGCCATCCGAGATCAGATATCATCTGGAAAGAGCCTGGTATGAGGCCACAAACGGCCGAAAGGGGCCTGTGTGGCTTGATATCCCTCTCGATGTACAGGCAGCCGAAATAGATGAAGAGAGCCTGACAGCATTCAAGCCTGACGAAACAGTCAAAAAGAATCTCCATGCCATCGACGGAATTCCGGAGATGCTGAACCGATCCAGGCGCCCGCTGATTCTGGCAGGAAATGGGATAAAAATGGCAGGAGCGGGCGGAGCGTTTCTGGAGCTGATTGACAGGCTCAATATTCCTGTTATCCTGACCTGGAAGGTGCTGGATCTTCTACCATACACCCACAGGCTCAATTTTGGCTGCCCGGGCTCACTGGGCCATCGATATGCCAACTTCATTCTGCAGAACTGTGATCTGCTGATGGTAATAGGAAGCAGACTGGATGTCAGTATTACAGCCTTCAATCAGCCGGGCTTCGCGCCGAATGCGACAAAAATCCTAATTGACGTAGATAAAAACGAAATGGACAAGATGAATTTCGATGCATTGAGGATTGTATCCGACGCCGGAGAGTTCATTGAATCGCTGTCGAATTGCATTACAGAGCCACCCGCCGTAAATGAGGAATGGCTTGCATACTGCAACAGCATGAAGAGCAAATATCCTGTGGTGCTCCCTGAATACAGAGAGCAGACTGATTTTGTGAACGCCTATGTGTTCATTGAAGAATTATGTGCAATAATTGACGAAGATGAGATAATCGTGCCCGAAAGCTCCGGGAGCGCTGGTGAAGTGACTTTTCAGGCCTGGAAAGTGAAAGAAGGTCAAAAGATAAGAAATGCAGCCGCTCTGGGAAGCATGGGATTCGGTCTCCCCTATTCCATAGGCGCATGCATTGCCAATGGCCAAAAACGCGTTATCCTTATAAATGGCGACGGCGCATTTCAATTAAACATCCAGGAGCTTGAAACAATCCAGCGACTTAAACTGCCTGTCAAGATCTTTATATGGTCAAATGGAGGATATGCCAGCATTATGGCTACGCAGCGAAACTTCTTCAATGGCAGATATGTGGCCAGTGAGAGGGGCAGCGGACTGACTCTGCCTGACATAAAAAAAATAGGTGAAGCCTACGGACTGAAGTCTTTTAAGATTAACACACCCATGGAGGTCGTGTCTGGCATCAAAGCCGTGCTGGAGAGCGATGGAGCTGTAATCTGTGAAGTGCGTATGAATCCACTGCAGCCCACTGTACCAAGAGTTCAATCGCTGAGGATGCCTGATGGCACAATGAAAAGCAAACCCCTTCACGATATGTTTCCATTTTTGAGTGAGAATGAAATCCGTGAGAACATGCTGAACACAGAGCATTGTGTTCAATAGAAATGCCCTCAGAGACTCAGGAGCCAGGCAGAGGAAGGCCATGAAAATACTCATAACCGGCGGATCAGGCTTCATTGGAAGAAATCTGAAGGAACAGCTGCAGAACACCTGCACGGTTCTTGCGCCTTCAAGCAGCGAGTTGAATCTGCTTCATGAATCAGACGTGAAGGAATATCTGGCTAGATACCACTTTGATGTCATCATACATTCAGCAACGTGGGATGCCACCAGATTCTCAAGTAAAGATCCTGCCAAAGTGCTGCCCCACAATCTGAGAATGTTTTATAACCTGGTGCGATGCAGCGATTCTTTCGGAAAACTGATACATTTCGGCTCAGGAGCCGAATATGACCGAAGCCATTGCATTCCTCGAATGAATGAAGAGTATTTTGATACCCACGTGCCAGCAGATGACTATGGATTCTCAAAGTATATTATATCAAAGCACACTCTGAACGCAGACAGAATACTGGAACTCTGTCTTTTCGGAGTCTTCGGAAAATACGAGGACTGGAGAATCAGGTTCATCTCAAATGCCTGCTGCAGGGCAGTATGGGATATGCCAATCACAATAAAGCAGAATATTGTCTTTGATTATCTGTTTGTTGACGATCTCGTGAAGATAACCGACTGGTTTATCTATCACGACACAGGAGAAAAAAGATATAATATATGCAGGGGCGATACTTATGAGCTGCTGACACTGGCCAGAAAAATACTGGACATTTCAGGTAAAAACCTAGAGATTGCAGTTCGGAACGAAGGTCTGGGAAAGGAATACAGTGGCGATAACTCGAGATTTCTCAGAGAAACAGGCGGTTTTTCCTTTTGTGATATCGATGAATCAATTGAAGATCTGTACCATTGGTATGAAACGAAAAAAGAACAGATTGACAGAGAACTTCTGCTCAATGAACCGTGAATAATATACTTACTGTATAGATACAACGAGTGACAATCGTTGAAACGGAGCCGGGAGTTTATCCGTCAATTCCTTATGAATCAGGAGTGGACAGAGAGGGAATCATCATGGAAAACGATCAGAACACCAAGAAGCAGATGGAAAACGCAAAGCGGGATAAGCTCAAAAAAGAAAGACCACTTGTCTATGATAAGATAATAAAACTACCGGAGAAATTAGCAAGGGGAGAGTGCATCTCAAGGATCGATATTGCTTATGATTATATCTGTAACCTTCATTGCCAGCATTGTATGGCAAGCAAATTTGAAAAAAAAGACCGAGTGTTGACTATTGAAGACCTTCGGAATATCTCAGAGCAGGCAGATGAGATGGGTCTTTGCCAGTTCAATATATCTGGAGGAGAGCCATTGATATTTAAGGATGTTGATGAAGCCATCCTGGCCTTAAACCCGGAAAAGTTCCACATAGGAATGAGCACAAACGGACATTTTCTTACTTCGGAGCGGGCAAAGCATCTGAAAGCCCTTGGACTTGCCAAGGTAATGATAAGTCTCGACAGCATAGATGAGAAAATCCACGATGAAAACCGGCGACAGAAGGGCGCCTATAAAAAAGCCGTGGATGCACTCTTTGCAGCCAAAGAGGCAGGGCTTGACACTATAGTGCAGACTGTAGTGAGCCATCAGACTGCCAGAACTGAGAACACAGAAAAACTTGCACATTTTGCCCAGGAAAACGGCTTCAACGTAGACTGGATAATCGCCAAGGCTCTGGGAGAATGGGAAGGCCGCCATGATGTTCTCATAGACAGGGAAGATGCAAAACACCTTCTAGAGATACACAAGAAATATCCCGCAGCAAGAAGGGATGTGTTTCCTGCCTTCGGTATGAAAAGAGGCTGCGGTTCTGTAAACCTATGCTTTCATATATCCAAATACGGTGACGTGTTCCCATGCGTCTTCATGCACATGACCATCGGCAATATATTTGATGAACCCCTCAAAGTCATTATGGAGAGGGGGATGAGCATAAAATATTTCAGAATGTATTCGAGTCTCTGCCTGGCAGGTGAAAGCCGCTACTTTATCAACAAATATATGACGAGATTCTATGGGAAGCCTCTTCCGGTGGATTACAGGGAGATCTTCGAGGAGAAGGATTTTATCAAGTGATTTAACTGGATGACAACCCACATATATTCGATATGTTTACTGAAATGACATTTCATAGATAACTGGTAAAAAGCAGCGGATTATGTCGGAAGCATCCTATCACACCATAGGTAAAGAAGAATTGAGCACAGATTTGACATCAAAAATCAGAGAGGGTTTTCCAGATGCCCAGCGAGATGTCGTAAAGTAAAATACTTATGAAAAAAGATAAATTTATTATTATACATGATGACAGGTGCGCTCTCAGAGATATTGTACCTCTCAAGAAGCCTATCTCAATTATCCTGGAGCCAACAAACACCTGTAATTTTAAGTGTACTTTCTGTTACCATGGAGGGAAAGCTACAAGAGACAGACTCAAACCATTTGCAAGAATGGATATGGATTTATACAGGAAGATCGTGGATGAGCTTGAGTCCTGGGAAGGACCGAAGTTGAAGCTTTTCAGATTGCAGGGATGTGGTGAGCCATTCATGCACCCGATGTTTATTGAAATGATAAAAATTGCAAAGAAAGCTGACTTTTCAGAAAGAGTAGATTTCTTCACCAATGGCTCTATTATGAGCGATGAAATATGCAATTCTTTGATTGAAAGCTGTGTCGATATCATAAGGCTTTCTATCTATTCCATGAATGAAGAAAAACTCAGGAGGGTAACCCAGACGGATTGCAAACCTATAACTGTTTACAATAATATAAAAAAGTTGAGAGAATTGAGAGATAAGCACAACACACACAAACCTTTTCTGCTTGTAAAAATGTTCGATTCGACCGAGGAAGAGAACGAGTTATTCTTTAAAACCTATGAAGGAATTGCAGACAAACTCGAACTGGAAACCGTAAATAATATGACGAACCAGAGTGGTGAAGATTTTATAAAAGCTTATTACAATGATGAAAAAGTTGCCGAACGAATGCGCAGGGAGTTCAAGTGTAAACTAAACAACCATGCGGTTTGTTCAAAGCCTTTTTATATGTTCTTTATTAACAGTTGCGGAGGTGTGTCTCCATGCTGTGACGACTGGCAGAAAATAGCTCTACTCGGAGACACCAACAGGAATACCTTAAGGGAAATCTGGAGCAGCAGAGCGCTTTTCAACTTCAGGAAGCTGCATCTTGAAAGAAAGAGAAGCGAAATAGATATGTGCAGTAAGTGTAGCTGGTACAAGCTTTTTCCCCAAGAAGATAACATTGATGGAATGATTCCGGAACAATTCGTACCCGAGGGAGGGTATCTGCTATGATACCATACAGCCAGTTGCCGCGGAGCAACCGAAAGAACCTCAGGGATATCATCCCGCTGAAAAAACCTTTCACCATCCTCTTTGAACCGACAAGCATTTGCAACTTCAGATGCATTCAATGCTTTCACAGCCTCGAAAACATATACAATCATATGGAAAAGGGTTTTATGAAACTCAGTGCTCTAAGGAAGATCGTCGATGATCTGAAAGCATGGAAGGGCCCGAAGATAAAGGTGATACGTATAATAGGTTTTGGCGAACCCCTTCTGAACAGAGAATACCTTCAACTCCTTAACTGCATTAAAGAGGCAGATATTGCAGATCGGGTAGAAACGACATCGAATGCATCCCTTTTGACTCCCGCCATCAGCAGAAAAATGATCGAATACGGACTTGACTATCTGAGGGTTTCAATCTATTCTGCATTACAGGAAAAACACGAAGCAATTACAAAAAACAGTATACGAATAGATAAAATTCATGATAATCTTATGCAAATGAAGCGCCTAAAAGAAGAAGCAAACTCCCAGAAGCCTTTTGTCTATATCAAAATGCTGGATTCATTTGATGACGTTGAAAACAGGTCGTTCTTCGAATACTATTCTGATGTTGCAGATGAGATAGCAATAGAAAAGCCTCATAACTGGCTAGACATGAACAGTAAGAGCTTCCTGAAAGATCTCTATGGAGCCAAAACCGAAGAGATAATAAAGACTGTCGACTTCGACACAACAATGAAAAAGGTGTGTCCTCAACCTTTCAAAATGCTCAGCATCAGATTCAATGGCGATGTGATAGTGTGTGATCCAGACTGGTATAACAATACAAAGATCGGAAATGCTCTTACAGATAACATAGCTGACATATGGAACGGTGATAAGATGTTTCAATTTCGAATGATGCAGCTTGAAAATAGAAGACACGAAAACGCAAGCTGTAGAAACTGCACTACCTTTCTGACCGATAACTATAGTATGGACAACATTGACGGATTTCCTCCAGAAAAACTTAGACGGTGATATATGCTGCCTTTCAGCCAGCTTCGACAGAATGCAAGAAAGAATCTGAGAGATCTCATCCCTCTTGCAAAACCTTTCTCATTGACTGTTGATCCTTCAAGTGTCTGCAATTTCAGCTGCATACAGTGCTATCACGGAGCAAAGAATATAAGGGACAGGATAGAGCTCCGCACACTGAAGATGACTGAGTTCAAAAAAATCATAGATGAATTAAAAGTCTGGAAAGGGCCAAAACTCAAGGTTCTAAAGCTATACAACTGCGGAGAGCCTCTTCTGAACAGGGACTTCATCTCCATGCTAAGATATGCCAGAGAGGCAGACATTGCGGACAGAATTGATCTCACCTCCAATTGCGCGTTACTCACGCCAGTAATAAGCGAGAAGATGGTGGAGTATGGGCTGGACTATTTAAGGGCCTCAATATATTCTCCTCTTCAGCAGAATTTCGAGAGGATCACCCAGAACAAGATGGATGTTGAAGAGATTTTTAAGAATCTTGCCTGCCTTAAAGAGATTAAAATGAAATACGCCAGTGCAAAACCTTTTGTAGCAGTAAAGATGTTTCAATCATTGAGCAAAGAGGAAAATGATCTTTTCCTGAGCACCTATTCCTCAGTAGCTGATGAGATATTTACTGAAACTCTCCACAATTTCACCGGCGACCTGGGCATGGATCTTATCGATTCCTATTATGGCAGCAACGGAATTGTCAATGTCCAGGAACTCAGGAACATCAAGAGAGTGTGCCCCTGGCCCTTTATGACTCTCACTGTTCAGAGTAACGGCGATGTAAATGTTTGCTGCATTGACTGGTCTGGGTACACTAATGTGGGAAATGTGTTCACGCAATCCCTTAGAGACATCTGGGAAGGCCCGAGGCTTTACGAGTTTCGAAAGATGCAGATTGAAGGCAGGAAGATTGAGAACACCGCCTGCAGCAAATGCAACGTGTACCTTTCCGATGATTTTACCATTGACAATATTGACGGGATAACAGTTGAATTGCTGCCCAAACCAAGGCTGAAACCTTGATATTTCAATTCATTGGATATTCTCCTGTTCATCGGTCTTCTGCCAGTTCCTTTTACAATTTAGGAAGACAATAACATTAGGCACCATAAACAAACAGCCGCACGCGAGAAAACCTGCGGCAATTCCAGTCTGACCAAATGCACTACCCAGTACTAGATTTGATATAGTTGTCACAACAGCACCTACAAGTGAGAGGATCATGTAAGGCTCTTTTTTATGAGCCCTCAGATAGTATGCCATACTACCAACAATAACATTAAGTATCATCGCCAAAATAAAGAGCGCCATAGGAAGAGGGGGTAGCAGCCGAAGTGCAAAAGGATGATGAATAAGATTGAGATATTCCACTCCCCCCCACAGGAGAACAGAGCCAGATATCATAGCAAGCAATGAAAATCTTGCTGACCTGAGAAAAAGGGTATCAAGCATTACAAAATCCTTTTTTGCAATAAGCATTCCAAACTGTGGGATTCTAGTTGTAACCCAAGTCAAAGATATCTCCGACAGAGCTGAGATAAGAGTCCACGACATCCCCATTTGACCTGCGCTCACCGCACCTTGATAATGGAAAAGAATAGGCACAAACAACTGAAAGATAAAATAACCACTCAAAAAACTGACACCAAGTCTCCATTGAAAAGGCCAGATTTCTTTTCTCCAGAGAATCACCGCTCCCCCTCGAGATTTCAGCAGGGAAGAAAAAAACCTTCTATACTTCATAAAAAGGAATATAAGACAACATATTGTACCCACGGATATTGACAAAGACATTGTCCACAGTTGTGCACCAAAAAAAATTGCGGTCCATATGGTGATACTCGTCAATATTGCCTGGATCATCCTCAGAAAATTCATCTGCACAACCTGATTACACCCGATGAGAAAAGATATTGCTGGAAAAAGAGAAAAATTGGCACCAGAGACGAAACAGAGTATTATCCAAGGGATGCTCCAATTGATAGACGAGTCGTGAGATTTGGAAAAAAGGATGAACCCGGTAATCAGGAGACAACAGGAATAAAGAACAGCGGACGAACTGAACCATACTGATGCAAATCTGCCAAGGCTTGATAACCGTGATAATGCATCAGGCTCTCCTTTAATTCTGCCATTTTCATCGAGAGATAGATTGGCCCATTCATGACTGGCAAATTGTGTAATAAGTATACCAAAGCCCATTTCAAAGAATGTGGAAAGGCCCAGCAGACTGGCGAAGGTATAATAGTAGCCCTGAAGTTCAGAGCTGAAATATCTTATAATGAGCAAGATTGTCAAAGGCCCGGCGAATAGACTCCATGCCCTGGTCAAAATCGAATAAAATATGGCTCGATCAATATCCAGGAGTCGAAAAACACTTTTGAGACGAAAAATGAGTGCCTGAAGAAACATTTTCATGAGGATTTCAGATCTCAGGTTTTCAGCTTAGAATGCTCTCGTAGAGCTCGAGATATTTCTCTCCCATGGCTTCAATTGTGTATTCTCCCGAGAAATGATATCGACCTGCAGCCTCTTCAAGTAATGATGGATTGTCTGTAAGTCGCCTGATCAATTTGACTAAAGAATCAATATCTGCCCTCTTATAAAAGAATCCACTGACTCCATCAGTGAAAACCTCATCATTAGCGCCCTTATCTGGATAGATACCTGGAATCTTTAATGTATAGGATTCCTGATTCCAACCATTTTCCGGCCAGAGTGCAGTACATATCTTGGCTGAAAAATCCCTGTATATCTCCTCTTCATGGCCAAGGACTATTTCCTTTCGCTCAACGATTTTTCCATCATCAAGTAATGACCCAAAACCGCTCTGACGGATATAAGGTGGAAAACCAGGTTTTGTGAAAAGATGTAACTGGGCTTGCTTTGGGCTCACTCCTGCCTTCTTCCATGCATCCAAGATAAAATAAAAACCCCATTCTCTTCTTATTGTGTTTAACCAGATAAATTTCAAAGGCGGCTTGAACCTGTCCGGACTTGGAGAATAGCCTTCACTTGGCTTCTGGATTGCTGCAGGTATTACCTTGAATTGCGAGCTTTGAATTCCGAGCAGATCCTTCAGTTTATCAGCGTGAAATGAACTGAATGTGATGATCGCAGAACTGGTCCCGACATAGTCCATTATCGTGCTGAACCGCTTTTTCCATTTCTCCGGACAGGCATAGAGACCAAGAAATCCTGTCAGACCAAGAGAATACAATACATCCTTAATAAAAGCTCTGAATTCATTATATGGAGTCCTCAATGGATGGCGAAGTGTAGCCATACATCGGGAGCACTTTTTAAAACTCCTGTCAGGCCCGGAACACATTCGATCGCCTTTTTCAAACAGCCATACCTCGCCGCAGAACAGACGATAATCTACAGGCGAGAAGATATAAGGAATATTAGCCTTTCTTGCGGCTGCAAATATTGAGATTCCTAGCTCTTCTTCCCATTGCGACATATCTACAAGATCAATACCTTTTTCCGTAAGAGATTCTGCAATTCTGTCAATGAACTCATCAATCTCTCTATTGTCTCCAGGTGCCGTAAACCTGTTTATCGCAGTATCATTCTTTTTCGCAAAGAGTGTTGGAAGACCATGTAGCGAACCCCAATGAACTCCTGGCTTATGTAGATCGTTTAGTTCGCCGGAATCTCCTGCGATAAGATGGAGATCTACCTTATCCTTCAATGCCTCGATCCTTCTCATGTTGCATGTATGAAGGCCGCTTATTTGTGGTTTCGATTCCACTAGTCCAAAAAGAATTCTCACCAGGAGATTCTCCTACATCTATATCTGATTTGATTGTTTCCCAGTGCTAGACTTATCAAATCCTCAGCTGACTGCTGTTGCCACACTCTCGACAGCCAGGTTGACCTTGATACTGCCGAAATTTGATTCTATGGGAATGAGGATGGCGCCGGTCAGTTTGTCACTTGTAAGAATCACCTTGCCGGTGAACATTACAGGTGGGGACATCATGAGCTTCAGCCCCTTATCATTGAGATCCGAGACCGCTCTTCCTCCAATTATATTGCCAAGCTCGCTGATAGTCGAACGGGCGAGATCGTTCAGAGTGTCAAAGGGCTCGTAGTTCATCGCTTCACATATCTTGAGCGCCGTCTCGTCTACCATGGAATAGATGATTCTTCCCTTCATATCACCCATTATGCCGATGATAACTACCACTCCATCGAAGGGCTCAGGAACGGCATTCTCAACCGGCTCTCCCGCAGTGAGCTGGATATCCATACACTCTCCCAGGCTCTGAAGTGTCGAATTAACAAATGTCTCCACGTAGGGCTTCTCCATGACGATGCTCCTCTCATGATAAGTTTTCTGGCATATAGTCAATATTATACAGGAATAATCGATAATTCGCAATGCACAGGCCATGGTTCTCCCACTGCCACGGCCATAGCGCTTTTATATGCCGAAGACAGGAACAAAAGGCACCGTGAATGAATATCTCAATTTGAGACAGACTTCCTGAAGGAGATCACGGATACCATGAAAACACAATCATCAGCGATAAAAAAGTGTTCAGCCGGAAAACTGACGATTTCTGCTGCTGTCTATGCATTAGTAATACTCGTTCTCTTGACCGGGGCGGCTTCGGCCCAGAGCATAGGACAGATGACGCCGGATATCCGCCAGTTGAGCCCCGGCCTTTACTGCGCAGGCATTCCCTCAGACGAGTTCGTCTACAAGGCAGCGCCGGAGTCGACAGGGAAACAGCGAATGGAGAACTGGTGCTGGGCCGCATGCATACAGATGATCCTGAACTTCCACGGAGTGAAGGTTACGCAGGAGCAGATCGTCACGCGGATGTTCGGTTCAACCATTGACAGGCCTGCAGATGCCAGCGTGATTCTCAGGGCGCTGTCCGGATGGGCGGTGACCGCCAAGGGCAAGCCGGTTACGATAAGCGCCACGCAGTTTGTCTTCAACGGGAGCGAGATCGTCTCCGATCTGGCATACCACCAGCCTCTAGTAGTTGGTCTCACGACGCCGAACGGGATAGGGCACGCCTGCGTTCTCACCGCCGTCTCATATAACGTCAACCAGTATAACAACGAGCCGATCTTCCAGGGAGTCGTGATAAGAGATCCATGGCCCGGCAGGAGCAGCCGGAACGAGATGGGCTGGAATGAGTTCAGGAGCCGACTGATGTTCATAGCAAGAGTCCGCGTGACAGACGCCTCATACGAAGACGACTATTCGGAATAGAGCCGGATCAGGAATGCCTATCGGCGGAAAATTCACACTTTGTTTACATTTTCAAGATACCATCAATATTGCCACCTCGTCGCGGAACGCATATAATAGAAAGGGCAGGAATATACCGCCCTGTTGTTGCTCTGTTTTCGCCAATGGCAAAGCAAAAAGCATCTCCTGCCGTGATGCGCAGAGCCCAAAATAGTCCTATGAGGTGACACCATGCAGCTCGAACCAACCGGACTCTCAGCGAAGCCTCTCGTGCAGTTCTCCCGTATTCCATCTCCGGCGGCCTCTCAGAATGAGGCATCGCAGATTCCGGAGGATACGATAGAGCTGAACAGGAATCAGGAGAGCTCATCTGCATGCAGGAAAGTGTTCGGCACGGTTGGAGCTGCTGTCGGCGCAGTTCTGGGCAGGGCTGCCACGACAGTAGGCACCGGGGTAGGAGCGGCTCTGCTGCTTGGAGCGCTTGGTCCCGTCGCCGCTGGAATAGGCGCCATCGCAGGGCTTGCGCTGGGATACAAGCTGGAATCCAAGACGAAAATCGGGCGCATCGCAGGCGGACTGATTGGCGGCGCAGCAGGGATGGCGGCAGGCGCCGTGACGTCGAAGCTCACCGACTTCACTCCCGGCGAGGCGCTGACAAAGGAAACGAAGGGCTTCTCATTCAAAGAGCTGTTCCAGAAGCTCAAAAATCCCGATTATACGAGCCATACGAAGCTCACGAAAGAGGAAGCAGAGAAATACATGGCTGAGCTTAAGCCCGGAGACATCATAATCACCAATCATGACGGCAACTTTGACTTCGAGATCACGCAGAAGATGCTGGGGAAAACAGGCAACTGGACTCATATCGGCGTCATCTCGGAAAAGAACACGGTGCTCGAAGTGCTCATCGAGGCAGACGGAACTGCCGAGACAGACCCTGTCACGCGTTTTACAGACAATCATCATGTAATGATCCTGAGGCCGGACTATTCCAGCCCGGACGAGGCAAAGAAAGTCATTGACGAAGCGCGGAGCTATTTCGGTAAAATCAAATACGATCACTCATTCAACATGAAGACCGACGACAGGCAGTACTGCCAGGAATACATATACAAGGTGATGAGGAAGGCCGCGCCGGATGTGGAAGTGAAATCCTCATCGCTGCTGGGCCTGGAATATGTAACAGCTGACAACTTCGTCAGCTCATCAGATATGAAAAAAGTCGATTCGACAGGCAGCAATTTCTGGATCAACTATCTTTCCAAGTTCGACTGATGCATGGAGTTCCTGCATCAGGTATCATGCCACTGCTTGACAGCCAGCCATGGCTTTTTTATTTTGATAAAGGGGGGTTTTTAATGAAACGTCATCTATCTCTGCTCATGTCTCTGTTATTTCTGGTGCTCATCGTCATTGCGCCTGTTTTCGGGCAGTCGAACACAAAAAAGCTGTGGGACAACGTCGCCGAGGCGACAAAGAAAGGTCTCCCGCAGACCGCCATCGACAACCTGAAGCTCATCTACAAGACAGCGCTCAGTGAAGGCAGAAAGGGAGAGGCGCTGAGAGCCATCACGACACAGATTGTCATGGAATCGACGATCAAGGGGAACAAGCCCGAGTACAAGGTGAACCGCCTTAAGGAAGAGATTGCCAGGGCGGACGACCGCATGAAGCCCATAATGAAAACGCTTCTCGCCCAGTGGTACTGGTACTACTTCTCCCGCAACAAGTACCGCTTCATCAACAGGACAGCCACAGAGGGCCTCAATGAAGAAGACTTCACGACGTGGGATCTGAAGAAGATATTCAAGGAGATCTCATCGATCCATCAGGATCTGCTTAAAAACGGGGAACCGCTGAAGTCGCTCGAACTGAGTCAGTTTAAAGATGTTCTGTCACTCGGGAACGTGCCGGGCCTCCGCCCTACCCTCTATGACTTTGTGGCTTACAAGGCCATCGAGTTTTACAGCTCAGGCGAGCAGGCAGGCGCCCGCCCCGAGGATGCCTTCGTGATAGACGCCTCATCAGGCGCACTCGGCGATGCAGATGCATTCATAAGCTTCACTCCAGCCACTACTGACACTGAGTCTCCACAGTATCTGGCGCTGAAAATCTACAGAGATCTGCTGCTCTTCCATAAAAAAGACGGCAACAAAGACGCCTTCATCGACACGGACATCTCCAGACTGCACTATGTATACTCACACTGTGCAGGAGACAGGAAAGATGAGATCTACATGCGCAGGATGAGGGAGATAGCCGAGCGGAATCCTTCCTCTGAGCTATCCAGTCTCGCTCTCTACTATCTTGCTTCAGCGGTCTCAACCAAGGGGGACTTTGTCGAGGCATACAACACAGCCACGAAAGGGAAGAATGCACATCCGAAATCATACGGAGCAGCGCTCTGTACCCGCCTGATCGCCACGATCACTGAAAAAAAGCTGGAATTGAAAGGCGAGCGCACAATAGCGCCTGACAGGAAATCGCCTATCCTGGTGACTTACAGGAATATAGACCGGGTCTCTTTCAGGGTAATAAAGGACAGCTGGAAGGACTGCCTCACGAAGAAGGGAGCGAGTTACAACCTCTTCGACCTGGATAATCAGGAAGCGGCAAGGCTGCTGACGCTCAAGCCTGAGGCCGAATGGACGGCACAGCTGAAGCTGACAGGAGATTACAAGACAAAACAGTGTTCAGTATCCCTCCCTGCGCTCAGGCCGGGCTTCTACAGGGTCTTTGCGAGCTATAAGAACGATTTCTCAAAGGGACAGAACTGCATGTCCTACTGCAACGTTTGGGTCAGCAGCATCGGCGTGGTGACGAGAGTTCGGGACGACATCATAGAGGGATTCGTGGTAAACAGCGAATCAGGCGCCCCTGCACCACAGGTGGCAGTGACTGTATACGGGCTCCGAGACTACAACGCGAAGAGCTTCCAAGCCATTCAGACTGTCAAGACAGATGCGGACGGCCTCTTCACCTTCACAGGGATCTCAAGGCAGTCCCATTACAGAATCAGGCTGGCCGCTTCTGACGGGAAGGGCTCAGACGCCGTGGACGGCAGCGATCTCTATCCATCGCCGCGCAACCAGGTTGCTCCATACAGGAGCACCGTATTCTTCACCGACAGAGCAATCTACCGGCCAGGACAGACTGTCAATTTCAAAGGTATTGTCATGGATATCGACCAGGCGAAGGTGAACTACAAGGTGGTGCCTGGACAGAATGTGACAGTGCATTTCAGGGATGTGAACAGCCAGGAGATCTCAAGCGTGACAGTCACTTCAAACGACTTCGGCTCGTTCTCGGGCAAGTTCACCACACCGACAGACAGACTGATGGGCCAGATGTATCTGGTGGCTGACTCACCGCAGGGAACTGTCTCGTTCAGGGTGGAAGAATACAAGCGTCCGAAGTTCATGGTTGATCTCTCACCGCCGAAGGAGGGCTACCGCCTCAACGACGAGGTGAGCGTCACTGGAGAGGCCCAGTCATATGCCGGCGCTCCAATTGACGACGCCAGAGTATCATACAGAGTCGTACGGGAGGTGCACATCCCTTACTGGTGGAGCTATTTCTTCTATCGCGGCGGCATGAGCACAAGCTCCCAGGAGATCGCCCACGGTACAGTAAAGACAGATACCTCGGGGAAATTTGCAATTAAGTTCCCTGCCTCGCCGGATCTCTCTGTTTCAAAGGAGGCCGAGCCGGTATTTTCGTTCCGCGTTTACGCCGATGTCACCGATTCAGCCGGCGAGACTCACAGCGACTCCACATACCTGAGAATCGGCTATGCATCAATGGAAGCCTCTATGTCGGCAAGCGAGTGGCAGACTGACGAAAAGCCTGTCAAGATTACAGTATCGACGACCAGCCTGAACTATATCTCACTGCCCGCTTCGGGACTCATCGAGATTTACAATCTCAAAGAGCCGTCAAAGCCGCAGAGATCAGAAGTGACAGACGGGGCAATGCCTGCAGGCGGCGAAAGCAATGAAGACAGCCCGCAGCCCGAATCCTCAGCGGATATGAACAGATGGCCTCTCGGCTCAGTTGTGGATAAAAAGCAGTTCAGCAATGACGGGAAATCGCCTGGCACAGTCGAGTTCAATCTGAAGGCCGGAGCTTACAGGGCAAAGCTGACCACTCAGGACCGCTTCGGCGCGAAGGTCACTGCCCTTCTGCCGATAGTCGTATCCAGCCCCGGAGCGCAGAAGTTCCCTATCAGGGTTCCGTCTTACTATACTGTCAAGTCGAATATAGTAGAGGCAGGCGAGACTTTCAGGGCGCTGTGGGGCACAGGTTACGAAAGCGGCCAGGCCTTCGTCGAGATCCTGCAGAACGGAAGGCTGCTTAAGAAGTTCTGGACAGGCCAGGGCAGAACTCAGAGCCTCATAGATTTTCCAGTCTCGGAAAGCCTGAGGGGAGGCTTTACTGTAATCGCCACCTCGGTCAGGGAGAACCGCATATACACATACCGCAGAGATGTGACAGTTCCGTGGTCGAACAAGAGGCTCGACGTATCGCTCGAGACATTCAGATCCAAGCTCGCTCCTGGCGCGCAGGAATCGTGGACTCTAAGAGTCAAAGGTCCCGGCGCGGAGAAAAAGGCGGCAGAGCTGGCCGCCACACTCTACGACGAGTCGCTCGACGCCTTTGTTCCTCATCACTGGGGCACTCTGGATCGCTTCTTCGCGCAGAACTACACGAGGGTCGATGAGCGATATACTGCAGCATTCCAGGGATTTACGAACTGGTTTGCAGACTGGCACTCATATGTCTCGGTCCAGGAGAGGGTCTATCCCGAGTTCATAAGCGAGCTGGTGGCCAATCTCTATGGATACGAGTTCCTGAAGATGAGGAAGGCATCGACCGGCAAAGACGATGCGAACTTTGCCGCAGGCGAGCCAATGTGCGAATCAGCGGCGCCGTGCAAGCCCGCTGCCGCTCCGCTTGAGGGAGGCAAGGGGAATCTCGACAGAGTGGCTGATGAGGACAAGAAGGAGGCGCACACCACCGCGCAGGGCGGGGAATCAACTGTGAAGCAGGACCTGTCTTCCGTGAAGGCCAGGAAGAACCTCAACGAGACGGCTTTCTTCTTCCCTCATCTGCTGACTGATAAGGACGGGAGTGTCAAGATAACCTTCACGATGCCTGAGGCTCTCACGAAATGGCATCTGATAGCGCTGGCTCACGGAAAGGAGCTTGAATCAGGCCTCGTGGAAGGCCACGCAGTCACGCAGAAGGACCTGATGGTTCAGCCCAATGCTCCAAGATTCCTGAGAGAAGGCGATCAGATCGAGTTCTCAGTCAAAGTCACTAACATGGCCGAGAAAGAAATCAAGGGAGCTGTAAGGCTCAATCTATTCTCTCCTGACAAGGACACACCGCTCGATGACAAGCTCGGGAACAAGGCCACCGACCAGGAGCTCACGATCCCTGCAAAGCAGTCCAGGAGCTTCTCTTGGCGCCTTTCAGTGCCTGACGGCCTGAAAATGCTGGGATACAGGGCAGTCGCCTCGGCAGGCACGGAGAAAGACGGCGAAGAGGGAGTCATACCTGTGATAGCCCGTCGAATCCTCGTGAAGGAAGCCATTCCTCTGTGGGTCAGAGGACCAGGCGAGAGGAAGTTCACTTTCAAGAAACTGGCTGAATCAGCCGGCTCTACTACTCTCGTCAACGAGGGATATACGGTCCAGATGGCGTCAAACCCCGCCTGGTACGCCGTGCAGGCCCTTCCTTTCCTGATGGAGTTCCCGCACGAGTGTTCAGAACAGGTCTTCAACAGGCTCTATGCAAACGGCCTTGCAAGGCACATCGCCGGCTCAGATCCGAAGATCAGAGCCATCTTCGACCAGTGGAAGAACGAGCAGCCTGACGCGCTGCTGTCCAATCTGGAGAAGAACGAATCCCTCAAGAACGTGATGCTTCTCGAGACTCCATGGGTATTGGAAGCCAAGAGTGAGAGCGCTGCGAAAAGGCAGGTCGGAATTCTCTTCGACGACACCAGGATGAAGCGGGAGCTTGACTCGGCATATTCAAAGCTCAGAAACATGCAGCTCTCTGATGGCTCATGGCCATGGTTCCCAGGAGGCCGAGGCAACAGCTTCATCACCCTTTACATTGTGACAGGCTTCGGAAGGCTCGGGCATCTGAAGGCGGAAGTGCAGGGGAGGGACTGCGCTCTGCGAGGCGTGAACCATCTGGACAGATGGATCAACGAGATATACCAGGAGATCAAGAAGCACGGACATCTGAAGGAGAACAACCTGTCTACGACAATAGCGCTGTACCTGTACGGCAGAAGCTTCTTCCTGAAGGACAGGGCTATTCCGGCCCAGTCTAAGGAGGCGGTGGACTACTTCCTGGCGCAGGCGGCTCAGCACTGGCTGAAACTGGGCAACAGGATGAGCCAGGGTCACCTCGCGCTGGCCCTCAACAGGTTCGGCAACACTGCAAAGGCAAAGGAGATAATGGCCTCGATAAAAGAGAGAAGCCAGACAGATGAAGAGCTGGGCATGTTCTGGAGCGAGACAGAGCTTTCATGGTGGTGGTACAGGGCTCCGATAGAGACGCAGGCGCTGATGATCGAAGCATTCGACGAGATCATGAACGACGCGAAGTCCGTCGAGGAGTGCAAGGTTTGGCTGCTGAAGCAGAAGCAGACCCAGGACTGGAAGACTACAAAGGCAACTTCAGATGCCATATACGGCCTCCTCTGCAGAGGCGAGAATCTGCTGGCGGCGACTGCGCCTGTCGAGATGACTATCGGAGGAACAAAGGTGGAGCCTGAGAAGATAGAGGCCGGAACGGGCTTTTACGAGAAGCGGTACAGCGGCAGTGAGGTTAAGCCGAGCTTCGGCGAGATAGTTGTGAAGAAGAGCGAGAAAGGCATAGCATGGGGCGGAGCACACTGGCAGTATATGGAGGATATCTCGAAGGTGACGCCGCACACGCAGAACCCTCTGACTCTCAAAAAGACTGTGTTCCTGCAGAAAAACGAAAAGAGCGGCCCTGTCATCCAGCCTGTCAGCGGGCCTCTGACACCAGGCGACCTCCTGAAGATAAGGATAGAGCTGCGCGTCGACAGGGATATGGAGTACGTACATATGAAGGATTCAAGAGGAAGCGGCCTCGAGCCGACAAATGTGCTGTCACAGTATAAATACCAGGACGGCCTCTTCTACTATGAATCGACAAGAGATACGGCAACTCATTTTTACATCGACTACCTGCCGAAGGGAACGTACGTCTTCGAATACCCTCTCCAGGTAGTGAACAGGGGCAGATATCAGAACGGACTGGCTGAGATCGAATGCATGTACGCGCCTGAGTTCAACAGCCACTCAGACAGCGTGATCCTGGAGGTAAAGTAGCTGCAGGCCCCTGTGCCTGCAGATATTACGGCAGGCCCCCGTGCCTGCCCCATAGATAAAGGAGGAGGATAACATGAAAACAATGGAACACGAAAAAGTAGACCAGTATATCAGAGACAATGAAAAGTCCATGCTCGACTTTCTGAAGACCATCATATCAAAGGCGAGCCCTTCCGCGCAGGAAGGCGATGTGGCGCATGCAGTGTCAGACGAGATGAAGAGGCTCGGCTTCGGCAACGTGCACTTTGACAGCGTAGGAAACGTAGTAGGCGAGCTTGGAAAAGGCGAAGCCTTCATTCTCCTGTCATCGCACATGGATGCGGCAGGCGTGGCAGATCCATCTGCCTGGAAGCACGACCCGTATGGAGGAGAAGTGCACGAAGGTAGCGTCTGGGGGCGCGCAGCCGGAGACAACAAAGGCGCGCTGGCTGCGATGATATACGGGGCAAAGCTGTGGAGCGAGCTCAACGCTGATTCAGGATATAGAGTCCTCGTCGGCGCGACAGTGCTCGAGGAAGATGCTGATGGCTACGGCATGGAAGCGATGATTGAAGAGCTGTCGCCGAGGCCGAAGGCCGTGATGATTGGAAAACCGACTAAGGGAGGTATCTTTAGAGGGCACCGCGGCAGGATGGAAGTGAAGATAGAAGTGCCGGGTAAAGGCTGCCACGCAAGCACTCCTGAAAAGGGAGACAACGCTCTCTACAAGGCGGCCCGTGTGCTTGCAGCGCTCGAGGATCATGCAGGAAAGCTCCCGACAGATTCATTCCTCGGCACGGCTTCTCTGGCGGCAACGACTCTGGAGGTCGTGCCGGGCAAGTTCAACATGGTCCCTGACAAGGTGATAATCTGCGTCGACAGGAGACTCACGGCCGGAGAGACGCTCGATTCGGCTCTCGATGGGATCAGAGCGGCGATGCCATACAAGGATGTCACGGTCAGCTGCTTCCTCTATCACAACAAGGCTTGGACAGGGAAATCCATCGAGCTTTCAAAGTATTTCCCGTCCTGGGTTCTCGCCGCAGATCACCCGCTCATCGCAGCGGCTCTGGAAGCCGGAAAGGCGGCCTTTGGAAGAGAGCTGCAAGTCGATCGCTGGACGGTTTCTACAGACGGCGTTGGAAGCATGGGCCGGCATGGAATCCCGACAGTCGGATACGGCCCCGGTGAGCGCCGTGTCGTGGACGACCATCAGAAGTTAAGCGACTTGAGCGATGCGGTCAAATATTACTGTGCTTTCTGCAGCAGCGCGGCATCATTGCTTAAATAACAGGCTATATTGAAAGGTATAATCAACGCCGCCGGCACCAGGCCAAAGTGCTGGTGGCGTTTGTATATCTGATGCCTGGTCGGGACCCGGCGCGGAAATGTATATCAGCGTATCTGGGTATCAGGATTTCATTGAGATCAGGAGCTTCAGTTGCTACTTCCGGCAGATTCGGCCTGCACGTCACCTTGACATCCTTCATAGACCTCGGTCATCTCCTCTTCCTTGACCTTGTAGAAGAGTATCCTGAAGATCACTATGTGCACCAGCCCCTTGAGCACTGAAGACATATGATTGAATTTGGAGCTTCCCCTCACCCTGTCTTCGAAGATGATTGGTATCTCCCTGATGACGAATCCACGCCGAAAGGCTTTATACAGGAACTCCTGCAGAACGGAAAAGCCGTCTGACACTGTGCATTCCAGGTGGATGCTCTTCAGGACCTCACTCCTCCAGCATCGGTATCCCGAGGTGGGATCGGCAACGCGCATACCCAGAACAAGGTTCATGTAATGGCGGGCGCACCCAGTGATGAAATTTCTCATGAGCCCGGATCGCACCAGCTTCCCGCCCTTCATGAACCTGGAGCCTATTACAAGATCTGCCGTTTTTATCTCCTCCAGAAACCTTGGTATCATGGAAGGGCTGTGCGAGAAGTCGGCATCCATCTGAAGCACGCACTCGGCTCCCCTGCTGACGCAGTATTTGAGACCTTCTATCTCGGCGTGCGCCCTTCCCCTGTTTGTTTTTCTGATGACGAGCTCCATGTCGTCATGTTTCTGCATCAGCTCCTTGACGATCTCGGCAGTTCCGTCTGGCGAGTTGTCGTCGACCACGACTATTGTAAGATCCTCTATCTCCAGCTTTCTTATCTCATCTATCAGAAGGGCTATGTTATCCCTTTCGTTGTAGGTGAGTATCAGGATGAATACTCTCATATCCCTTTCTCCTTCAAAGTTCATCGGCTGCAGTTTCTTTGCCGAGCGCAGGCAATGTTATAAAAGTATATTATTTTACCCGATATCATAACTTCCTGGTCGTTAAGTATTTCAGTGAGTAAAATCGATTTGTTAATAAAAGAGTCTGTCCCCATTTTCAGTCAAAAAAGAAAAGGTAGGCGGCCACTGCCTTTTTCAAAGCCGGCGTATATCCGTCTATCTGAAGATAAATGCCGCCGTTCTTTCTCACATATCCGTTATTGTCTATCTCATACAGGATTGAGCCGTTGCTGCGCAGATAGCATCCGTCGATCTGTCCTATTATGGAGCCGTTGCTCCTGATATAATCATTGTCTATCTGCCCTATTATGCTGCCGTTTCTCCTGATGTAGGAGCCATCATACTCACCTATGATGGAGCCGTTGGACCTGAAATACCGTCCGTCTATCGAAGCAATTATCGAACCATTCCTCCGGATATAGTGCTCCGCGCAGGCCGGCGGAGATGCGATCATCGAAATGAACAGGGAAAAAACAAGGAAAGCCGCTCCGGCTGAAATTGCCTTCAGTTTCGCGCTTGTCATGTTATACCGCCTCCTCTTTCACATAATCGAGCAATCAGTCAAACTCATTATACCATGAAAAAATAATGCAGTTCCTCCCGAGCGTAAAGCATCTTGCAGTCCTGAAGAATCTGATTGAATATGCCGCCTGGAGCATGACCGCGGCCTTGTTGCATCATGCCGTTTCTGCTATACTTGCCATATGAAGGATTTCACCGGAGGAGCCTGATATGGACGACAGATTGAGAGCGATAATATGGCACCAGCTCGGGGCGGCAATAGATTCACTGGACGACGCGATCAGGGCATGCCCTGAGAATCTGTGGGGTGACAGCTCACAGAAACCCGAGTTCTGGTATGTAGCCTATCACACTCTCTTCTTTCTGGATTATTATTCATCTCAGAAGGAGGGAGGGTTCTCGCCTCCGGCCCCATTTACACTTGATGAGCTGGACCACAGAGGGATAATACCTGAGCGCCCGTTCACAAGGGAAGAGCTTCAGGCCTATCTTGTGCATGGACGCCGCAAATGCCTTGAAAGGATCTGGAGCCTGACAGGAGAGGAAGCATACAGGCCATGCGAATTCAGGCGGAAGACCTTCTCCGTTCTGGAGCTCCAGCTGTACAGCATGCGCCACGTCCAGCACCATGCAGCCCAATTGAATATGCTGCTGAGGCAGAGAACAGATTCAGCCCCGCGCTGGGTGGCGACTGCAAGAGATCCCTTGAATTAAAGCATTTTGGTGTATTGTTACACTTCTTGTTCTGCATTCGTTCCTGAATAATATTCATGGCTGATTCATGGACATTGAGCTTAATAACACATCTGAAACCATATGATTCCAGATCGGCTTTTGCCGGCTCGAAACATCGGCTCGGCAGTATCATTATGACCCAAAAGAGAGGGATCAGGAGATTGGCGAGTTTTCAAAAGAACGGGCATCAGGTAAGATGCACGATGATATCCAGGCCTGAAGATCTGGAAACCGCCTATACAATTCGTCATACGGTCTTCGTGGAGGAGCAGGGCGTTCCCGCCGACCTGGAAAGAGACAGCTATGACGAGGAGGCCATCCATTTTCTCGTCCTCCTCGATGATGAGCCTGTCGGAACGGCCAGGCTGATATTAAACGATGACTGCTCCGGGAAGGCCGGGAGGGTGGCAGTGCTGAAGAAAGCTCGACATTCAGGGTTCGGACGAATCCTCATGGACGAGCTCGAGCAGCACGCCTGCAGGCTGAAGCTCTCCAGGATCATTCTGGCAGCCCAGTGCGAAGCAGTGCCTTTCTATCTGAAACGGGGCTATGTGCCCTTCGGAGAGATCTTCAGCGACGCAGGAATAGCCCATCAGTCGATGAGCCTCCTGCTCGCTTCTGAAACCTCAGGCGTTGACTGAGCCTGCGGGCCCGACTGGCAAAAATCCGAGCCAGAAAGAACCTGCAGGCCCGATCGCGATCAATCCGAGCCTGCAGGTATTAATATCACCATCATGCCAGAGGCCGGGCAGCCTTTACGAAGTTTCTGCCGCAGAGCCCGGACTATCCATGTGCCGGTCTGCAGGTCAGAGGCGCCCAGTCTCTTATTGGGTTCAGCCGTTTGACAGCAGCGTGTCTGGATGTCCGCTGCATATGAAATTTTCTTCCCCGCTTTCATTCCCACTACAGCTGTGTGACAGCCGGCAGGCTTGAATCACTGCTGCATATGGCACCATCTTCCCCGCTTTCATTCCCACTGCAGCCATGTGACAGCAGCGCGTCTGAATGTCAGGGCTCAGAAGCTGAGGTATTGCTGCGCTATTACCACCATCAGGAACATGGACGCCAGTATAGCCGATGAACAGTCCACGTAGAACTCTGTATGCTCGTATATCATCTCCACAATATCTCCTTTCCTTCAAACTAACGGATCACATGCACGAAAAATTGTTCTGTATGTGAAACCTTTTAGAGGCATTTATGTATCCTGAATGAACCTGATCCTTATCTCCACTTTACTATATGCCACTGACATCATGTATGTCAGTCTCCGGAGGCAGCGAAAAAATCTGCATCTCAACCCTCCGGCTATCTGCAAGTCATGAAGACGGCAAGATATTGAGGCCTGGGGAGCGAATAGTATCAGCAACTGCATTAAAGGAGTAAATCATGTCAGTTCTCATAGATACATTCCAGCTTTGCATGCCTGAGTGGTTCGGCGGATACGCCGCAGGGCTGCCTGAATTCATAAAGCCCGTTGATGAAAGGATGAAGATAATCATCGAGATGTCGAGGTTGAACGTCGAGCACGACACCGGCGGGCCCTTCGCGGCAGGAGTCTTTGAATCCGATTCCGGAAGGATCATTTCCCTTGGTGTCAACAGGGTCATGCGCTACAGATGCTCCTGCGCCCACGCTGAGATAATGGCGCTGTCGCTCGCGCAGAAAAAGCTCGACGCCTTTGACCTGGGAGGTCCTGGATGCGCTGTGCACGACCTCTTCGTGAACTGGCTTCCCTGCACTATGTGCTTCGGAGCCGTGCTCTGGTCAGGAGTGAAGCGTCTCGTCATAGCAGGGCACGGCAGGGAGCTCGAAGACATAACGGGATTCGACGAAGGCCCCCGCCCGGCAAACTGGGAAAGCGAGCTGACTGGCCGGGGAATCGCCGTCATCACCGATGTCATGAGAAACGAGGCGATTCAGGTCTTCAGTGAGTTCAGAGCGCGGAACAGGTTCGTATACAACGCCAGGCAGGACGGCAGCATGAAATCCTGAGAAGGGGTCAGAGAAGCTATTTCAACGAGGCTGACAGCCCGGGAACGACGAGAAAAGACACTGATGCTTCCGGTTTTCCGTCTGCAGAGACCTGCAATTCCCATATCCCCGATGCCTTGCACTTGCCGGCAGGCAGGGTGTCCCACGAGGCATTCCAGTCCTTCGCTGTGCTTATCTTCCTCTCGCGGACATTGCTGCCATCAGGCCCCTTCCAGAGAATGGCAAGACGGTGGGATTCGCGCTTTTTGAGAGTGAGCACCGCCTCTATCCTGCTGCCTGCCGGATAGACATCGCATTCATCCAGGATGAGCGAGCGGTCTCTACCTTTTCCCACATATATGTTATCAACATATTCTCCTTTTGATGGAGCGGCGCTTCTCTGCGCCTGGAGCCTTGACTTCCACTCTTCCAGCACAGGTATGGCCGACTGCTGCCCTTCAGCCCGGCCTGAGCCTTTTCTGTAATAATCCGCTTCAAGATGCCAGCGGAAGACCTCCCGCTTCTTCTCCATCAGAAACTTCCAGCACCGGTCGTCCATCATCTCGACGTGCGATGGTGTTATCACAGGCGGAAAGACTATGCCGTCCCTGGCGAACACCTCGTCGATCATCCTGTCTCTGCTTATCATCTCCTTCACCTCGTCCAGCTCTGAGAGAGATTTCCCATATGCCCGTAAATATCGATACAGCTCTGATTCATAGACAGGCTTCCCTGAGAGCTCACATACGACCTTCCCTTCCGGCATATTCTCCTGCTCCGCCGCGTCGATTCGCCAGAGCGGGAGCATGATCCCGGGCATCGCAATGTTGAGGTCCAGAAAGGAGCTGAAGTCCTCGCCGGTATATTCCCTGAGCTCGCCGGCCAGCTCAATCTTACCTCTGTGACATCCATGCCTGCCATACAGGAACGCCATGAAGCCGTTAAGGCTCTTTGTGCTGTTGCTGGCCATCCTGATCCTGAAATCGAGCAGCAGCGCGGCCAGGGGCGCCTTGGTATAGTGCACGAACTCCACGACATCGGCGCTGCCTATCAGATACTGCCTGGCCATCGGCACATCATATACAGACTGGTTCTGTGATATTTTCAGAAGGTATGTGGCATACAGCCTCTCCCACGTCGCATCGCTGTCGCATATGCCTGTCCCGCCTGTGCTGCTCATCTCCGAAAAGGCAGCCCATGCCTCGAGGAGCCATGCGTCTTCGATGTTCCTGAACTCCATGCCGTAAGGCTCATATTCATTGAAGACGTGCGCGATCCTGTGGGCGAACAGCTCCCAGTTCCTTCCTGTATCCTCAGGCATTTCATAGCACTGGCCGTTGGACCAGACACCTCCGAATATCCTTTCTCCGTCGCCGGCCCGAGGGATGAAGCATATCACGTACGGAGCCCTGGGAGGGCTCTTGAAGAGCTTCTGGAAGAAGCTGAAGAGCCTGAAAGCCTTGTCGGTTATCTGCCTGCGATATTCAGATTTCCAGCCGTGGAAGGCATAGACGCGCATCAGCGTGCCTCCGATCCGTTGCTCAGAGCTGCTGAACTTCCCGAAGGCGATATATGATTTCTGAAGAGCGGTCAGGGCCATGCCCTCTCCGTAAATGGAAAGGTCATACAGATCGCCTTTCTTCTCGAAAGGCGTGACTATCTGCCAGCCTGAAGGAGCGCTTATCTTCAGAGACACATTCTTTATCGAGTCGGACTTCTCTGGCTCCAGAAACACTCTCCCGTCTATCGCTGCAAAATCAGGGCAGATATATCCCTGATGGCCGTGACGGCCAATGCCTCCGGGTCTCGCCAAGTATCTGAGATGAACAGTGCCGTCAGGGTTAACAGGCACTTCTATCTTTTTGCCTGCCTGGGGATGGTTTTTCACGACGGCGCCGCTCCTGTCCAGAACAGAAAGGTCAAACAGCATTATCTCCACAGGGTTTGCTTTTGAGAAGAAGGTCAGTTTTCTGTCTTTAATGCCGTGCATGACAATCTCGACACGGACGGCCCCCTCGGCAGGCCTGTCGAGAGCAATGCTGTATTCCAGCTCATGAGCGGTAACCTGCTTTTCATCCACAGGATGGCATCCCGTTATCAGAGCAAATGACAGAAACAGCAGCAGCACTCTCAGAAACTGCATGAAAGCCTCCACAACATGATACACGAAATCATTCAATGCAGGCGAGACAGTAGACAATCGACAGACCTGCCGGCCTCTCCGGAAGAGCAGCCTGCGATAAGTCTCAGTCGTTAGGCTCAGGCTGCACTATTGCCGGGCCTTTGATCAGGATGCCTGTGCTTCCCTGCTGAATATCCGCAGCATTCGCCTCGTCTGTGTCGATATGCATGTCGAGGCGATAGTCGGCGCTGACCCTGACAAGAACATCGTCGAAGACGATCCCCCTCGAGCCGCCGACACGCACCATGACCCAGTCCTTGTCCTTTACGCCGAAACGCTCCGCATCTTCAGGGCTCATGTGAATATGGCGCTGAGCCTCTATCACTCCCATTGGAAGCTCGAGCTCTCCGGCAGGCCCGGTCAGCTTTATTCCCGGTGAGCCCTCGAGGTCGCCTGAGGCCCGGACAGGCGCTTTGATGCCAAGAGTGAATCTGTCTGTCTTTGAAATCTCCACCTGCGACTCTTTCCGCTCAGGTCCCAGGATCCTCACGTTCTGGATATGATTCTTCGGGCCGGTTATCGTTAGAGTCTCCTCGCATGCAAACTGTCCGGGCTGGCTCAGCGGAGCTTTTGCGGTGAGTCTGTGGCCTGCTCCGAACAGCAGATCGACGTGCTCTCTCGTCAGATGGATATGCCTGGCGCTCGTGCTGATTGGTACCTTTTCTTGATCGTTCACGTAACAATCCTCCTCATACGGCTGTTTTACTCACTTGGAGCAGTGCGGTCGAAGATCTCCCGATCGATCTCAATCCCGTGAATCTGTATTTAACCTCTGTGACATCGAATCTGCCCGGCAGATGAAGTAAGGCATACTCCGGCTCATTCTCGGTCCTGCCGGGAACAGCGCAGGCTACTTCACCATCCACGGCGGAACCTTGTTGTGGACCAGATAGCTCTGCCCCTCGACGCTGTGGCAGTCGAGGCATCTCATCTTCGGGGTTATCGTGCTGTGAGCCTTCTCGGCCTCCCTCGTGGACGGCTTCATCGAGCCCACGTCGTGGCACTTTATGCAAACGCTCTGCGGCATCTCGCGGACCACCTTCTTCCTCAGCTCGGTCCTTCTGCTACGCCATTTATCAGGGTTCCTGAGCGGATTGTCCGCATAGTGCACAATAACCTCGTGAAGCCCCTTCCACTTCGCCTCGACTATTCCGGCAAAGCCGGGGCCGATATGGCAGTCGGAGCACTCAGTATGATAGCCGTTCCTGTTATTCCAGTGCGTCGAGCTCTTCAGTTCCCGGACGTGATCATCCATTTCATGACAACTCGCGCAGAATGACAGGTTTGAAGTCGCGTGGATGAATCCCTGCAGCAGAAGTAGAAGAAAAGCGCCTGCCAGCAGGGCAATACCCAGATAAGCGGTCTGTCTCGTGAAGAGCTTTTTCGAAATTCTCCTTATCATGAGAACTCCACCGCCTCCTGCCGCGTCGGGCCTGACGATGATGCGGCAGCCCTTTTTCTTCCCGAAAAGGCCTCTGAGATCTCCTGCATTGCTGATCTGGCGGTATAAAAACAGTTTTCGATTGCCGGAGCGCCATGCATCTCGGCTCCGGCAAAGTGTATGCCCTTCGGCTCTCCGGCCTTCCGGATAGCGGAGAGAAGGCCGCCTGAGCAGAGGCCCGGACGGGCCTGCAGCATCGCATGACCCCATCTCGCAAGCCTGATGTCTTTTACCTGAGAGTCACTGAGGCCCTGCGGCTCGAGGCGCCTGACCAGATCCTTTCTCACTCTCTTCCTGAAGTCACGGCAGTAGTTGTCTCTCAGTATCTCGCGCCTCTGCCCGTCGAAGGGATGGGGAGAATAGAGGGTAAGCACCGTCCTGGCGGGAGTGCCGCCTTCCTTCATGAGCTTTCCGGGAGCCCACGAGGCGTTTACTATATCGATGAAGGGCTTTTCCCTGTAGAACGCCTCTCCTTTTCTTCCCAGCTCCGGATAGTCGTCGAGGCAGAAGACATTCCAGTATTTCAGCGCCAGAGGGGCGTCGATGAATACATTGGTGACTATGTAGGCGCTGTATGAGAGGCTGTCAATCGACGATTTCAGCTTCGGCTCGAGTTCGTTCGACAGGATGCGGCGTGACACGAAGAGAGGGCACGCCATCACCACATGAGGAGCAGTGTACACGGTGTAAGAAGTTTCGCGGGTATCCCGGCTGTCAGCAACGGTTACTTGATTAAGCTTTTTCGAAGGGTTGTGGGTGATGTCCACGACAGGCTTTGCCGTGACGATGCATCCGCTGTCGAGCTCTGAAATCCTCTCCTTCAGGCGCGTAGATATTCTCCCGTTCCCTCCGGGAAGCACTCCCACGCCTCCCTTTGCAAACTCGGACGCCAGCCAGTTCATTCCCTGCCAGGCAGAGACATCGTACATCGAGCATCCGAATGATGAATAACAGAAGCATTCCACGTATTCTCTGAAAAGCGGAGGCAGGAACGGGATCATCGAGTCCCTGACGCCTTTGTTCACTGCTCCTCCGCTTTCGAGCAGGCTGCCGAGAGAGATGCTGTCAAGCGCCCTGAACTCATTCTGCGAGTATGCTCCGCCCGGTGTCCACGGGACTTCTGGATATAGGTCCTCCCTGTTCATCGCTTCGAAGAAGGAAGCGGCCTTCCTGAACGCTGCTGTCTCCTTTTCGCGCCCCGGTACTCCCCTGCCGCTCTCAAACAGATCGGCAGCTAGCTCCCTGCCTATCAGCACCGCCTCGCCGTCTTCATCTCCGGGGGCTGAAGCCTCATCGAGGACTCCAATCCTTTTATACAGGGCCATGAGCGGGCTTTCCTTCTCATCGAGAAAAAAATAGGCAGCAGAATTAGAATATGGAATGCCTTCCCACTCATATTCCTTCGAAGTGCCTCCCACATCGTCGTCCATCTCGAACAATCTGACAACGGCGCCTCTCTTCTTCACGACAGGGCTTTCAAGCAGCAGCAGAGCCGTCATAAGCCCCGCAATACCGCCTCCTGCGATTATGATATCTGTTCTCTCGCTGCTCCCGGACGCCGGATATGACCGTACCTTCCCTTCTCTTCTCTTCCCCAGCAGTTCGATGTGCATCTGATCGAAATGAGTATCGCCTGAAAAATCTTCCATCTCCTTCCTGTGGGTCAGATAGAGGGCAGGCTTTGCGGCGCCGAGCGCTACTGGCGCATTGCAGAGGAAAAGCAGCGACAGGGCTGCGGCGTGCTTCAGAAATGCTCTTCGTGAACAGGGCTCCATAGTATCCACCTGCAGGAAAGATTGTCCGGATTCATTGCAAGGTTCTTCGGCTCTGTTCTGCTACTTTTCTATGACAAAGCCGAAAAGCCTTCTGAAAGGTGGAATCCTGAAATAAGCCGTCGACATGTTAACAAAAAATTAACTGCATGCATAGTGAAAATATCGCTCTCTACATGATAGAATTGTACTGCAGAATATTGCCCATGGAGCCGCCATGTCGATGCCGATCAATCCGGGCATGGGATTCAATCCTGTCTCGAATTCGCTTTCTGTCGACGCTCTCCCGAAAAAAAGGAAGATTGACGCCTCTTCATCTCCAAAGCGGTGCGACGGGGTCGACCTGTCTGCTTCCGATCAGGGCCATCCGGCAGGGCACAGGCTTTTCCAGGGGATAAAGCAGGAGCTGGCCTCAAAGACTGAGAAGCCACGCCGCCAGTTTGACAAACTGAGAGAGACCCTCGTCGAAGATCTCAACCGCGCCATATCGACACTCAAGAAGCTGCCGCCAGCCGTGACATTCTTCGGCAGCGCCAGGATGAAGACAAGCGATCCCTTTTATGCGAAAGCCCATAAGGTGGGCTCGATGATGGCCCGCTTCGGCGTTCCTGTAAGCACCGGAGGCGGCCCAGGCGTAATGGAGTTTGTGCCGAACGGATATCTGGCAACAGGGGCGACGAAACACATCGGCGAGCACCGTATGCTCTTCCATCCGGTAAAGGAAGGGTTTTCTAAGGAAGCGCAGATGCACGACAGGCGATCGCAGGGATTCAGCATCAAGCTCCCATATGAAGAGGAGAAGAATCCTTCCATTGAGACATCAGCCGAGTTCAACGACTTCACGTTCAGGAAGTTCTCTCTGATGGAGAACAAGAGAGGCTACGGATTCTGCCCCGGCGGGTTTGGAACGCTCGATGAGCTGTTCGAGGCGTGGGACCTGTCGAACAGGACTGCTGACAAGAATCCGATGGGCTTTCTCGACACGGGATTCTGGCTGCCACAGTTCAGGGCGATTGAGAAGGTGGCCTCGCACGAGCGGGAGCTGATCCAGGGCTCTGAGATGGCCCTCGTGAAGAGAAAATCTACAGATGAGCCCAGCGAGTTCATCAACCTGATAGGCAGCGACAAAAACCCCAGAGGATTCAAGGAAGACCCGGACAGGCTGCACCAGAGCCTGAAGGATGACATAAACAGGACTCTCGATGCATTTGAGGGATTTCCGGAAGCCGTAACGTTCATAGGCTCCCAGAGACTCGCGCAGGACGATGTAACCTGTGAAACGGCCAAGAGCATCGCAGGCGAGCTTTCGAAAGCCGGCGTACCGATCCGGATCGGAAGCGGCGGCTCTGTAGCAGAAAGCGTGCTGGCCGGCGCCAGGAAAGAGAGCAAAGACATCAGTGTCGACTGCTTCATAATGAACGACGAGCAGTTTCCCGAAGACACGACAGGGCTCAACATGGCCCCGCCGGTCCAGAACTCGATCATCCACAAGTCAATGATAGGCAGGAACATATCGGCTCTCGTAGTCCTGCCGGGCGATATTCACACCCTGTCCGAGCTGTTCGGCGTCCTCTGCCTGATGCAGACAGGCAGTATAGAGAAAAAGCCGGTTGTCCTCGTGGGCAGGGATTTCTGGAGGCCCATATTCTCCGCAATAAAGCAGACCATGCTGAACGACAGGCGCAAGCTCATATCGAAGGAAGATCTCGAGCTGTTCACGATCACAGACGACCCCCGTGAGATCAGAGATCTGCTGCTGAACAGAGAGGACAGGAAGGCCTGAAGGCTCCTGACCTGCGGCAATAATGCAGCGCATACCATCGTAATCCACTCAGACAGGCCTGTTATACATCATTGCACCAGACTGCTTCGGATCCCATATTTTCAGGCAGCTCTTCAGTGATCAAGTGGTCAAGTGGCCGAGGGATCCAGGGATGGAAAAAATCTTCTGATCTCTGACTACCAATACCGAGTGGTCAATGGAAGAAATTCTCTTTCAATCCCTCGATCCCTTGATCCCTGGATCTATCGATCCCTGAATGCCTGGAAAAACTTGATCCGTATCCAGACTGCCGATCAATGGACAAGAACGGCATTATATGATAGAATACCACTAACACAAGCTTGAAAAGAGGCCGATAATGGAGATACCACAGCTTCATCAGGCTAATGGACAGATTACCAGGCAAAGGCAGACAGAAGGCACGGGCTCCGATGAAGCATCCCAGGCCCGTAAAGACACATTTTCGCGGTCTCTGAAGCCTGAGCCGCCCCTGATACCTTCTCCGCTAAAGACCCCGGCAGCAGAGGGCCTGTCCGCGACAGACAAGGCATCTTCCGCCCTTCTGTCGGATCCAGGTGAGGCCGCGGCATGGCTGCACGGATTCAATGAAAATCTGGGGCTGACTTCAGACCTCCTCAAAGAGAAATACGCGCTGATGAAAGGCGATTCGCTGAGCTTCCTGCGTGCCGCACCGGCCCTTTTCATAAGAGATATGAAAGGCGCATACAGTGAGCCTGCACATCTGCTGCCACGCAAGGCCCCTGAGATGACGATAGACGGAGATCTGCACATAGGAAACCTCGGAACGTACAAGAACAGAGAGGGAAAAACAGTCTGGGGCCTCAACGATCAGGACCAGGCAGGCCCGGGCTCTCCTGAGTGGGATCTGATAAGGCTTTCAACGAGCCTGGTGCTGCTCGGAAGGAAGAACGGCCTTTTAAAAGATGAGCAGAGCAAGCTTGTCAAGACACTGGCGAAGGAGTACTGCAGCACGATAGATGACATCGCCGGAGGAGAGGCGGCTCCATCAGCATCTCTCGGTCATTCAGAGAGCCACGGCCCGGTAAAGAAACTCATCAACAGGTCTTCTGAGAATACGCAGAAGGAGATGCTGAAAAAGTACGCAGTCTCTGACGACTCAGGAGTCTGGAATTTCAAAGACACAGATGAGCTTAAAGCAGTATCGCAGAAAGACAGGGACAAGGTGTGCAGGGCTCTCGGCGACTATGAAAAAACGATAGACTGCTCATCCGACGCGGTGGCCCATCCTCTCGAGATAATCGACGTGCACGAAAAGCTCGGGAGCGGAGGCAGCAGCTACGGGCTCAAGCGCTACTGGGCGCTCGTCCGTGGAGAGGAAGACAGGCCTGCAATACTGGAGCTGAAACAGCTCCTCGCCCCTGCAGTAATAGACACTACCGGCGATCTCACAAAGGCGGACGGCAAGGCAATGGTGAATTCGCAGAAAAAGCTCGGCGGCTATGAGAATCCGCTGACAGGCCATACAGAGATAGACGGCTTCTCCTATCTCGTGAGAGAGCGGGAAGCCTCGAAGGGCACACTCCCGCTCGAAGAGCTGACTGACATCGACGATCTGGTTTCCGTGACCTCTCAGGCCTCCATCGCCACGGCCAGAGCTCACGGCCACACGCAAAGCCAGGCAAAAGCCCTTTCAAAATGGATCGGAGACGATGCAGGGCTTCTCAGAGAGAATCTCATTTCTATTGCGACGCGCTACGCAGATCAGACAGAGGCCGATTACAGGGCATTCAAGTCATCTCACTGATTTCCTATATAATCAACGCCATACAGGGAGGTAGAATCGATGATCCGCACCAGAGTATCTGTTTCCCTTTCGCTCTCAGTGGCATTCCTGCTTGCAATCCTGCTCGCCGGCTGCGGCGGAGGAAGCTCAGGCGGCGATTCAGGAGGAGGCGCGTATTACTCCGGAGGCGGAGGAGGCAGCAACTCGACAGGCGACAGCGGAGGTACCACGACAGTCCAATGGACGAGGGACTCAGGGGTCAGATTCTCAGAGGGAACGGCGCCTTCTACGATCTTTTTCAACAGTCTTTATTACACGTATTACTCCTACCCAGGCGGCATATATCTCGCCACGTCAAGCGACGGCCTCACATACACGAAATACGGACTCGTACTGACAAAGTCAGGCGCGCTCGAGGCAGACGGCGTGGCAAATCCGGCGATTGTGCAGCTGAGCGATGGCAGGCTCAGACTATATTATAACGGCATCACAGGAACATCGCAGAGAGTCCTGTCCGCCACTTCGTCTGATGGAAAGACGTTCGAGCGAGACTCGGGAATCAGGCTCGACCCCACGACAGACGCGGACGACGGCGGGCAGGCCAGCGTACCCTGCGTTACACGCTTCCCTGACGGCTCATACAGGATGTACTACACTTACGGGTTCTACACCGTCAACAGTCTCCGCAGCGCCATCTCGACAGATGAGGGGATGACGTGGACGAGGCAGAACCTGACAGGATTCAGCAATAACAGCATGGATCCCTGTGTGATAGTCCTCTCCCTGTCGCCTCAGACGTTCCGTCTCTTCTTCGCCTTCAGCGCAACGACTGGAACAAACCCGACGATAAAGAGCGCTGTCTCGAATGACGGGATCAACTGGACAGTCGAGGAAGGCTCGCGCATCATAGCAACCTATCCCGATGAAGGAGTCGCCGTCGGCGATCCGGATGTCATCCTCCTCCCTTCAGGCAAATACAGGATGTACTATTACGGGAGACTGACGACCGGATACATGAACGTCCTCAGCGCAGTATCCCCTTAGACAAGGCAGTAAAGGCAGGCAGGTGAAAAATGACACTCATGAGAGCTCTTGTTTCCATTTCTCTCTTTGTTCTGATGCTGTTCCTCCTCTCCCCGGCAGGAGCGGAAGCCCCTCCCCCGAAGCCGCTGGCGCCTCTCGAAAAGAGCCTGAGGAGCATCGTGGAGAGCGTGGGAGAAGACATGGATGTGGGAATCGCCGTGACTCAGATAGAGAAAGGGCTGTCTCTGAACATTCATGGCACAAAACCTTACCCGCTCGCCAGCGTTTTCAAGGTGCCCATACTGGTCACGGTGATGAAAAAGATTGATGACAGGGCGTTCACATTGTCCACCCCGATAAAGATCAGGGAGCAGGACAGGTGCATCGGGAGCGGCACGCTCAAGGACTCTGCGGCAGGAACGAAGACATCGGTCCAGAGATGCATAGAGCTGATGATAACGATAAGCGACAACACAGCCACCGATCTTCTCTGGAATCTGGTCGGCGATCAGAGCGTGAACGAGCTGCTGGCAGGACTGAATCTCAGGAAGAGCAACGTATATAATGCGAACAGGCCGGGCTACCTGATATCGCTGGCACAGGGTAAGGAGTTCAAGGGCAGATCCGCATTTCAGATTGCGGCGATCTGGAAGAAGAAGAGCATGGACGAGCGCAGAGAATCCATCAGGGCGGTTCTTGATGAAAATAAAGCGCTTACGCTCAGCAGGTTCGAGGCTATTGAGAACCAGTCTGCGTCACAGCAGACAGGAGCCTCCTACTCAGGCGACGCTGCGGCGGCGGAGGCCTTGGACAACTTCAGCTCCCCCTGCGATATGACGGAACTCCTTACAAAGCTGTACAAGGGAGAGCTGCTGAGCGCGGCATCCACCAGGCACTGCCTCGCCGTGATGGGACGGACGAAATACAACAGCAGGATACCGCGCGACCTCCCGGCTTCGGCCAGGATATTCCACAAGACCGGAACGATCTGCGGCATAGTGAACGACGTGGGCGTCATCGAGATATCGAAAGGGAATCACGTCGCCATATCGGTGCTCGTGAGGAACATCAGAGAGGGGAAGTCGCAGAAAGCATCACAGACAATCGCAAAGCTCGCCCGCGCGGCCTATGACTACTTTGAAGCCAATCCATAGATCAGGCGGAAGGAGCATTACAATGATGAAGTCACCAGCCTCCCTGAGGACGACAGCGCTAGCTCTGCTCTTCATTTTCTGCATATCTGCCGCGCCGGCCATGCCAGCCGGGAAGGCAGACTCTCTGCAGGATCTGATCAGGAGCGGCTCCAGCCTCATAGACAGGGGAGACTGGGAAGGCGCCTGCAGGATCCTGCTGAAGGCATACGAGATCTTAGAAAGAGAAGGCAGAAAGCCGGAGATGGCTCTGTGCCAGAGCGAGCTGGGGAGAGCCTGCAGGATCCCGGGGGAGTTCATCAAGGCTGCAGAGCATTACACGAAGGCTCTCGACATCTACCGGTCCATTGACGACAGAAAAGGAATCATAAGCACTCTCACAAGCCTTGCGGAAAACTCCCTTAAGGCCCACGATTACAGGCAGGCAAGGGAATACTGCCTGCAGGTCCTGCCGCACTATAAATCAGGCGGAAATGAATATGAGGCTGCGCTGCTCTACGACCTGCTCGGGCAGACTTATTTCTACACGAGAGAGCACATGAAGGCCTGCCAGTATTATACAGACGCTCTCAGGATAATGGAAGCCCGTGGTGAAGAAAAAAGCGCAGCGCTGCTGCTAGAAAGGATCGGATACGCCTGGAACGCTGAAGGGAAAAGCGCAGAAACCCGCAGCTATTTTGAAAAAGCGCTGGCTATATTTGAAAAGCTGAAAGACAAGGCTTCCATGGCCAGATCGATGCAGAACCTCGGCATCATGTACTTCCTCTCATCTGAATATGAGAAAGCCGGCGGTTATCTCGAAAAGTCACTGGCGCTTCAAAGGGAAAGCGGTGACAGAAACGCCCTGGCAGACACCCTCTCCCGCATGGCCACGATACGCACGATCCAGTCCGATTTCAACAGCGCTCTCCACTGCTACGAGGAAGCGCTGGCCATATACCGGGAGAGTCGAAACAAGGCCGGGTCAGCAGAAATACTCGAAAAGATCGGAGACCTTTATTCCAACCAGGGCAACAAAGGCAAGGAAAAGGTGTATCTCGACAAGGCGATTGCAATTTACAGGGAAACAGGCGATAAATCCTCGCTTGCCTCTCTTCTGAGAAGACAGGGTGAGAGCTGCTTCATGAAAAACGATCTCATCTCAGCGGCAGATCTGATCAGGAATGCAGCTCAGCTTTACAGCGAAACAGGGCAGACCGACAAGGCCGCGAAAGCGCTGGCCTATCTGGTGCAGATTCTCATAAAGAAGAAGGACTATGAAAATGCCCAGGCATGCAGCAATCAGCTCGCCGGCATGATGGACTCGATAAAGGACAGGAAGACGACTGCTGAGGTATATGCGCAGCTGGGATTCACATACCAGATGGAAAGCGGGCTCAGCAATGAGCCGGGACCGCTGCTCGAGAAAGCGCTTTCATGCCATAAAAAAGCCCTTGCAATAGCAGAAGAAACAGACACAAAGGCGATAGTAGCACTTTACAGTTTTACAGCCGGCGACCTGTGCATAAGCCTCTCGAGGCTGGATGAGGCGGAGCGTTATCTCGGGAAAAGCGGGGAAATTGCCAGGAAATCCATGCAGAGAGAGCTTTTGTGGATGGTCGACTACAAGCTCGGAATCTGCGACGAGATGAGAGGAAATCTGAAAGCCGCTGCGGAGCATTACAGGGCCTCCATAGCCGTCATAGAGGAGATTAAGAAGTTCAGCATCGGCAATGAAGAAGAAAAGACAGAGGCTCTTGCCAGGAAATCCAAGGTATATGAAGCCCTCGTGCGCGTGCTGATGAAGCTCGATAAGAAGGGGGAAAAGCCCGGCAGGAGCGGGAGCTTTATCGAGGACAGTGGAAAAAAAGCGTATACAGGCTCCACTTATGCCAGGCAGGCATTTTACTTCTCCGAGAAGAGCAAGGCCCAGACCCTAACTGAAATGCTGATGGAACGGCAGGCTGATCTTATGAGCCGGGTTGACCCGGACCTTCTCGAAAAGCAGAAGCAGGTGATCACGAATCTGATTTCAATGCAGAGAGACCGTGAAAGCTCATTCTCCGGAAAGAAAAGGGAAGAGCTCCATCTGGCCATCTCCCTCGAAGAAGAAAAGCTCTGGTCGATCAGGGAGAAGATCAAGGCGTCCCGCCCGTCATACGGAACATTCATATATCCCGACACGGTGGATGCCGAAGAGGCGGGAAGGCTGCTCCCCGGCGACACTGCTCTGCTTGAATATACCATAGTCGACGACACCATATACTGCTTCGTTATAACGAGGCAGGGCTTCACCTCGATGGAGCTCCCGGTCAAATCAGCCAGAGTGAAGCTCTTTGTGAGTGAGCTGATGGAATCGGTCAGCGAGGCAAAGATTGAAAACTACAACAGCAGAGTCGCCAGGCAGCTGTATGAAGCCCTGCTGGCTCCCGTGATGCCGTCTGTTCGAACTTGCAGCCATCTGCTCATAATACGCGATGACTTTCTCAACTATCTCCCCTTCGAGATCGTCATGAAAGATGATCACTTCCTGATAGAGAGCCACGCAATCTCTTACGTCCCATCGCTGAACTTTCTCAGGATCTTCAGCAAAAAGCAGGAAAGCCGCAGGGAATATCTCGGGATAGGAAGCCCGGCTCTGGATGTCACGCCATATCTCTGCAATAACGCCACCGGATATAATTTCATGAGAGATTACTCGGCTGAGAATGGCATCAGATGGAGCCCGCTCCCGGGCACGAAGAAGGAAATCGAGGACACGGCGCAGCTCTTCAGCGGAAAGAAGCTGATTCTTCTCGGAAAAGACGCCACGAAGGACAGAGTCAAAAAGGAGATGGGAAATTACAGCATCATCCACTTCGCAACACACGGGCTGCTCGACGATCGCAAGCCGATACTGTATTCAGCGCTGATACTCTCTGGGGCGAACTCCGACTCGTCTTATGACGGCAACGACGGGTATCTCCGCGCTGCAGAGCTTCTCGCCCTTAAAATAGACGCCGATCTGGTCGTGCTCTCCGCATGCAGGACAGGGCTGGGACTTTCAATGAAGAGCGAAGGCCTTCTCGGCCTCACAACGTCCTTTTTCTATGCAGGAGCCCGCTCGATAATAGCCAGCCTGTGGTCTGTCGAGGATGAATCGACTTCGGAGCTGTTTATCGATTTTTATAAAAACCTCAAAAACATGAGTTGCTGCGAGGCTCTGAGAGCGGCAAAGCTATCCATGATAGAAAAAAAGCGCTCACCGTTCTACTGGGCGCCCTTCATATATATCGGCCTCTGATCTCTTTCAGGCTCGCCAGGACAGGATATCCCTACATGGTTATATCAAGACTCTTTCCGAGATAGCGGCTTCTTCTCAGCGCTTCCATGACTTTGTCGGGAAGCTTTATGAACCGGCCGCAGGTCAGGCATGGCGTGCTTTCCTCCCTGATTAGCGTTTCTATGTCTTCATCTCCGAGGAATGCGCCGCAGTGAGGGCAGGCAAGCTTCTGCTCAGGGTTTATCGCTCCCAGCTCAGGCATGAGATCACCTTTCTTACAGGTATTTGAGGACTATACAGGTCATATCGTCCTGGAGTGTTCCGGGGTTATGGGAGTATACGGCATTGAAGACACCTTCCAGAATATCGCCTGCCTTCAGATCTGCATGCTCCCTGATTATTCTCTCAAGACCGGGGACACCGAATTCATTCTGCCCGGAATCGTGCGCTTCAACGATGCCGTCCGTATACAGCACCACTATATCCCCGTGGGAGAACTCGACGGTTTTTTCTTCGAACCGGGCGTTGTTGTATATTCCGAGAGTGACTCCCCTGCATTTCAGGTAGACGCTTTCAGGCCTTTCCCGGCTCAGCACAACAGGCTTGACGTGCCCTCCGTCCGCAAAGGTCATCTTCCTGCCCGGTATGTCTATCACTCCATAGAAGAGGGTCACGAAACGGTTTTCGCCGAGGTTCTCACACAGGAAGGTGTTCAGCTTCTCGAGCACTTTTGCAGGAGATTGCTCTTCCTTCGCTATATAGCGTATTATCGCCCTGATCGTGACCATCATCAGCGCTGCAGGGATGCCTTTCCCAACCACATCTCCTATGAAAATCACCATGTGAGAGGAATCGAGCTGAATGAAATCATAAAAGTCCCCCCCGACAAGACGGGCAGGCTGCAGCCTTGCCGATATCTCAAAGCCGTTGACATCGGGACACTGAGAGGGAATCAGCTTCTGCTGGATGTCAACGGCCATCTCGAGGTCTCGGCCTAGATGCTCTATGCCTTCAGCGGTAAAATCGCCGCCCATGACGCCTATCAGAGGGTTCAGATACTTGACCTTGTGAGCCTGCTCGAGCAGTTTCTGCACATGGATTATCAGCTCTCTCACATCGAAAGGCTTGACTATGTATTCATTTGCGCCTGTATGCAGCCCCACTATTCTGTCCTCGAGCGTTCCCCTTCCGGTCAGCATTATGACCGGGATATTGCGGGTTACCGAGTTTTCACGGATCGCCTTCAGAACATCCGGTCCCTCGAGCTCTGGAAGAGTCCAGTCGAGGAGAACGAGATCGGGCAGGATCTCACAGGCCTTTTCCAGTCCTTCCCTGCCGTTCTCTGCTTCGTATATCTCATAGCCACCGACGTGTTTCAGCGCCTTGGAGAGAACTCTCCGCACAATACTCTCGTCCTCGACTATAAGGATCCTGTCCAGCCTATCCATATCCTGATTTATCTTTTCTCCCTGCATACGTCCGTATCTCAGTTTTTCTACACAAATCAACCATTCCCTTTATTGACACATCTGTGCAAATGCGCTATCAGCTTCAGTGAAACACCGTGCTTCTTATGAGCATGAAAGAGCTGCCTCCATATCTATTGAAATTTTCTTAAATTAATATACAATAGAATTGTGAGAGGTTTTTGGCAGAGAATCGCCAAATAGAACTATATAATTATACTGAGATTTTTCCGATTATATATAGAAAGCCCCGCAGGCCATCGATGGATGGATTTCAATGGAGTGAATTCCTTCAGTACTTACTTTTCCGTATATTTGATGTAAAATATAGGTAGAGACGAAATATAACTGCAGAAACTTTTAAAGCCTCTATGGAGCAACTGCTGTAAAAGGAACGGGTTATGGAAAACCAAGAGTTCTGGCTGGAGGTCATCAAAGGGAGAAGTCGAGGGCAGACCTTTCGCCTTCTTTCAGAGGTCATAACCGTTGGAAGAAGACTCACGGCAAAAGAGCGGAAGATGAACTGGCTGCTCCTCGATGAGCCGTCGCTCTCCCGCATTCACGCTGTACTTCAATGGAACAGCGAGATCCAGAGCTTCGAGCTGTTCCACAAATCGAGCGCCAGGCCCACTACGGTCAATAACAAAAAAGTGGACCAGGTCGCGCTCTCCAGCCAGGACAGGATACAGATGGGGGATATTGTATTCAGGTTCTGGGAAGGCCCGATAGAAAAGAAATTCGACTACTATCAGAACGAGGAAGACCAGGAAGAAGAGCCCCAAACGGCTCCTGCAAGGCCGAGCTTCACACCGCTCGATCTGCAGCATCAGCAGAAGATGAAAGCGCAGGAAGAAGCGCAGGACTTTCAGGGCCACGGCATGGAATTGGATGAAGCCGCTGTCAGGGAAGATCGCAGACTGGTAAAGGCCGGTGAGCGCGAAGTCCAGAAGGTGCAGGAGTTCAAGCCGCTTGTCTTCACCCAGTTCAGCGAAACTGAGAAAGAAGAGGCGCCTGCAAAGGACAAGGTATTCTACTCGCAGAAAGACCAGAAAAAAGAAGCTTCCGAGTTTACACCTCTCAGATTTTCAGGCGAGAAATCTGCCGCTTCACCTCCTGAGCGCGAGTCTCCCCTCAAAAAGACCTCCAAGGTTGAGCAGTATATGAACGGCAGGGGAGAAAAGGCATCTCCAGCCACAATCAAGCCTGTCAATCTCATCAAGGATACGCCATCTCAGGCTGCCCAGAAAGGCGGCAAGGTCTTCGGAGCCTCTGATGAGAGCGCAGCGTCCTTCACTCCCCTGTCATTTTCAAAGGAAGAGAAGAGGGAGGTTTATGAAGATCCGCGGGAGACCAGGATGATGCTCAACAGGCAGTCAGGAGGAGGTGGCGGTGAAGCTCCAGCCCCGTTCAAACCAGTGAGCCTCATTCAGCAGCGGTCGGTGATCGATTCGCAGTCATATAAGGGCAAAGGCAGGATCTTCGGCTCTCAGAACAGGGAAGATGAGGATGGCGAAGAAAGCGAATTCCAGGGGCAGGAGTTCAGGAACGGCTCATCATACCTCTCGTCATCGAGACCCTCGGAGGAAGCTTTACGCTACAGAGATGAAGAGAATAGTAAAGATGACCGCCAAGGCTCTGTCAAGGCGTTCAATCTGCTGAAGCCTCAATCTCCAAAAATGGCGTCACAGTCTTACAGAGAAGCGGCGGCCGGCTCGCCGGTTGAGAGCAGGGAAGAGCCATTCCCCTCTCAGGTGCACGACGAAGCGCTGGAAGGTGAAGGCCAGTTTTATGAAGGGCTCGGAGAGATTCCGTCCCCCCCGATAGAAGAGGCCAAAAAGGACTCTGAGCAGCCGGCGCCTGGTTATCGTCCCACCAGAATCCGTTCTAAGAGGGATATGAGGTATTCCGGATGGAACAAGGATCTGTCAAGCAGGGAGAGGAACGCCGCCAGGGCGGGAGCCGAAAGCGAAGCGAAGCCGGCTGGACCGGAAAGCATGGCAGCAGCGGAAAGCCCTGTGACATCGGCTCCGGCATTGGGCGAAAGCCTCAGGATGCCGACTCCGGCGCAAACCGACAGCGAGTTGAATGCTGCCGGCCATATACCCCCGGCTGAGCCGGTGACAGGGCTCCGGACTGAAGCTGCTGCAGAGACCCAGTTTCAATGCCGGCATGAGGCATCTGAAAGCGAGCTTGTGGCGGAATATGAATCGACCTCCCTCACCCCCTCTCTGGATCTTATGGATTATGACGAAGGGCCGGCTCCGGCAGCACAGTCAGTGATCTCCGGTGAAGAGGGAGAGGAGATATTTGAGATGCTGACCGAGGCTTCACTGCAGCCGGCTCTCCAGATCGATGAAGCGCCCAGATCCAGACTGCTCTCTCCGAGAAACCCGCAGCAGGCTGCAGACAGGGAGACCGGGCATCAGATACCGACTGGCGAGATGCTGCAGCCCCATCTCGTTCCTGCTGAACTCCCGCCTGCCCGGCAGCTTTTCAAATCAAGGTCGCAGCAATCTCAGGAGACAGCCGAAAAGACGTCACTGACGGCGCCGGGAGAGCCCGGGCAGAAGCCTCTCGAGTCACCAACCCTGTTCTCGCAGGACAGGGAGCAACAGCCATTGGAATCGCCCACTCTGTTTTCCTCTGAAAGAGTGCAGCCGCTGGAATCGCCGACTGCGTTCTCTCCGGAAGAGTTTCAGGCTCCGATGGAGTCACCGACATCTTTCTCTGCAGGGGAGTTCAATGCCCCGATGGAATCGCCGACCGTTTTCTCTGCAGATACGATAGAGAATATCTGGACAACGCTTGTGCCTGAGAGAGCGCTGCAGCAGGCTCAGCCATCCCAGCCATGGGCGCCTGTCATGCAGGAGAGCACACAGCAGCCACAGCAGTTCCAGCCCTGGACTCCGCCTGCTCCAGAGAGCACACAGCAGCCGCAGCAGTTCCAGCCCTGGACTCCGCCTGCTCCAGAGAGCACACAGCAGCCGCAGCAGTTCCAGCCCT
>Ga0302252_1000283_pt1 | contig 51646 bp, 32 predicted proteins | sample AAG_RA_Leu_MG_FD_193511 | JGI IMG/M metagenome (GOLD analysis project Ga0302252, IMG submission 193511) | Enriched activated sludge microbial communities from anaerobic digester in WTTP, New Holstein, Wisconsin, United States - AAG_RA_Leu | ecosystem: Engineered > Bioreactor > Anaerobic >... | reverse complement strand
CTGCAGCGAAAACTGGTTTCCGATATCTTCAGCGAGTAATCTTTTTTAAATATGGCCCAGTACTCAGTCTTGACAGCCTCCACAACCTTCCATCCATCAGCAGCCTTAATAGGTTCTACCGTTGCCGCTGCACATATATTGCCGTAACCAGAGCCCACGGCCGCCTGATTCTCTGTCGGAGAGCTGCTTTTCTCGATCTGAGAGCCTTTCTCTTGCAGCAGTTCCACTATTTCACATTCCAATGCACCGACGTCCACGCCTGAATTGCCGATGGTCTCAAAGGCGAGGTCGGATCGCATCGCTAGAATTCCAAGAAGCAGATGAGCCATCTCCACCCTTCCTCCCGTTCCGTATCGAGCCAGATTGAACGCCTCTTCTATTGCTGCCAGAGTAAATCTGGTAAATACAGGCTCACTGCAGCCATATTCATAGTCCTTCTCAGTCTTTTTCCTTATCTCCCTTCGTATCTTCGAGATCATCACTCCTGACTTCTTCAGGATCCTGGCAACCCTGCCTGTCGCTGTCCTGAGTATGCCGAGGAGCAGGTGCTCTGTTCCCACCTGGCTCATCTTCATCTTACCGGCTTCAGCGCAGGCAGAGGCGATCGCTTTCACTGCCGGTTCATCCATGGACAATTTGACAGACTCTCCGGCTGAATCACCGCTGTTATGTTCCGAAGCTTCGTCAGCACCGATATGCGGCCCATTCTGTGATTCTCTACCCTGATGGCCAGGAGCACCTGAATCAATCACATATATTGCTGTGCCGGAATTGTCAGGTTCACTTTCCGATACCGATAAGTCGATATGCCAGGATTCTCCTGCTTCGGCAGATAGCTCAGCTTCTTCGCTTCCTTCAGCAGAATGCTCGGCCTCCATCCTTCCTTCGATAGATTGCTCAGCCTCTGCCCTTCCTTCGGGAGATTGCTCGGCCTCTTCGCTTCTCTCGCCAGATTGCCCAGTCTCTGCGCTGCCTCCGTCGGATTGACACCGGCCGCACCAAATCTTGAAAGAGGAAGAAGTCTTTTCATAGTCATAGGCTATTCCCGACACAGGGCAGGCAGGGACAGATGAAATCCAGGATGGAGCAAGCTCGTTCAGACTCTCCGGGAACGATCCAAGCCTCTGATGCCAGTGGGAAAGAGCTCTTCTTATGAAGCGGAGGTTCTTCGCGCAGTCTGCAGATGCTATCCCCTCAGGAGACATCCTGCCGAGGCGCTCCCTGACATCGAGGAAGTGCCAGTCCCGCTCGAATATCCTTCTGTACAGCTCTTCAGCACTGCCGAGCTCGCCTGTCTCCTCGAGAAGCAGTGCCAGGTTGAAGCGGAGCACATCTCCGATAATCCTTTTAGTATTGTGAGCTAGCAGTTCGTTCTTCAAAACTCGGATTGACTCACTGACACCTTTTCCGGCTTTGTCCTCTGCCTCAATCATCGCAAGAATATTCGCCGCTTCAGGCGAATACGGCGATTCTGCAGGAATATGGAACAGAGCGTGGCGGCATCTGTCATAATAACCTGATAGAGCGGTGACCAGCGCAAAACGGCAAAGAACGGCGGGATTGGAATAGCTGTCAAGATGCCTTCTGAGAGCGACACCGACAGTCTCTGCTATTTCCAAAGGGATTCTCTCCGTCTCGGCGGCAGCGTCGCGCTTTCTCCTGGTGCCGTAAACATTCCACTGCAGGAGCTTTTCAGCTTCCTCGCGCTTCATGTCAGCGAGCTGGGAAACCCATCGCCGCCCGGAAGGCAGAACAGCATCGAATATTTCTGGAGGGCCTGTCGAGACGACACTTATCTTATCTCCATCTGCCAGTCCGAGATTCCTTCGGAGCATGAACTCGGCGGCTTCCAGCTCATCGGATATGCAAGAGCCCTGCACGGAAATCTCGATGGAGCGGCGAAGGGTCATGCCTTCTTCATAGATTTCAGCTCTTACCGTGAAAGGCCTTCTCGGGAAATAGGCCTTCACAATCTCAAATGCAATGGTTTCATAAGTGCGGCCCAATGATTGTCTGGCTTCGGCCACGATCAATCTGCTCTCTTTATTGATGGCGAGGTGTGATTCTTCAGTTGCAGGTATGTAAGACTCTTCTGACGGCTTCTCATTTGATGGAGGACATACAGTGCCTGGAGCTTCGGCAGATGTCTCTCTGCCGGCATTCTGCATAAGATTGGAGAGCCTGAAAAGGCTGGGCTGCCCAAACTCCTCGAGACACTTCTCACAGATATACCTGGCCTCGTATCTGAGTAATCGAACGCCTTCCCCATCAGGCTTACCGCAAAAAAAGCACTTTCCAGATCCTTCCGTCACTGCAACCACCCCTCATATGGCAGATTCATCCGGCATAGATATGCTTGCTGGCAACTACGCTATCCAGGCCTATGTATCCTCCCTGCTCTTATTATTTCGAAAGGAGGACTTTAACGATATAAAACAGCACTATATTGATGAAATACTTCTTTCCTGCTGAAGTACCGCTGCCTGATTCAGAAAGATGCGGCAATGCAGCCAGTTTTGCATAAACAATATTTACCTGATTCAGAAACAATCGGCTAAACCTGATCTTGGCAGATTGATTGCCACAGTGCCGAGAAAGCAGCCAGTCATTTCTCATCTCAGGAAAAGTAGTCAACTGTCCCTGCTTTCAGGAAAAGTGGTTAACTGTCCCCACTTTTTGCCCCGGTGCCGGCCTTCTTTCTCTCTTCTACATATCGGATAAGCCCGCGCAGAAGGAGCGCAAAGAGCGGGGGCAGCGCTATTATCGGGATGAGAGTGATCATCAGGAAACCAGCCTTAAGCAGGCCCGCCTCCACGATGATCTTGACGATGGCCTTCTCTACGTGAAGGCGGGAAAGAACTGCGGCTATCTCATCGACAGTGACTTTTCCGTTCCCGTCTGTCTTCCTGTCCTGGTCCGACAGAGCCACGACAGTCTTGTATATCAGATCAGTCCTGTCATCTGCGGCGGCGTAGATGAGCCACGTTATGGAATACTCGGTCATCTTGACCGCGATGGCCCTGACGACCCTGTTGTCAGCGGTTGGAACATATATCAGAGTCTTGTCTGCAGACAGCTCTGCCAGATTGCGGGGTGTGATCGCCTTCAGCGACTCAATGGGGATTGATTCCTCTCCCTTCAGCAGGCGGTTCGCGAAGGCAACTCTCTCGTCACTGCTCATAGCCTTCCCCTGCGAACTTCTCTGCATTACGATTACCGCAGTTGCCATTCCCTTCAGCGCCAGCTTCGATGCCTGCTCGCCGAGATGCTCGTTCACTATGATGAACGATATTGCAGACGCGGCTCCGATGACGAAGCCGGAAATCACTGTGAGGGTGAGAATGGAAAGCGCCGTCAGGGGAACCATCAGCCACGCCACAACCCTGTCAACGCACTGATGTACCGCGAGCCAGCCTTTTCTGAAGACGAATTTGTACCAGAGCAGAAAGAAGATGACAGAAAGGATGAAGCCGAAGAAGCCTCCGAGGAAAAAGCGCCAGAAGACGCCTGGGCCTGTTCTCCCGGCGACCTCCCACAGAGCCCTGAATATGTCGAGGAAGTTCAGATTCACGGCAGACATTTAACCGTTTCCGGCGCGATTTGTAAGAAATCGATTGATGTGAAGGCTCATGGAGCAGCTTCGATATCTCCTTCAGAGATGAATCTCTTCTTCAGCTTGACGCCGTCCACGACGAGGAATTCGCTCTCCTCTTCCACCGTGTTTGCTGAAGGCGATCTCTCGGCTTCCCTCTTCTGCTCTTCCTTATAAATCTTATCTATCTTCGCAGCCTTGGTCTGTTCGAGCCTTTCCTTCGCAACGTCCAGACGGCCGTGAACATCTGTGCTCTGCTTCTGCAATTCCTGCATCAGCTTCTTGTCCACCTGTTTCGGCAGCACGAACTTTTTCATGATCTTGGCAAAGGCAGTTGGAAAGCAGTGCTTGTTGAACATTCCCACCAGAATGCCGAGAGCAAGGAGCCCCTGGATCTGCGGGTTCACGCAGCCGGTCACATTGGCCGCCACCAGGCCTGCCGTTGCCAGACCCATCGTAGCCGTTATGGCGACAGGGCCCCATGTGTGGATGTCGTGAGTGGCCACTTCCTTATATATGTTATCGTAGAGGGCCCCTGCCTTGTTCTTTCTCGCCTCCGGCGGCATGCTGATCATGGAGTCGACATTATTGCATTTTGCCTGGTATGTGTCAACAGCATCCTGCAGCTTCTTGACTTCAGGATCCTTGTCCACGTCTTCCAGAGCTTTTGCATACCCGCCGACAGCAGACATTGAAGGCTTGATCTCCATATTGACGACCCCCATTCAGATTCAGTCGTTATACTCACCAGCATAATTAACGCCATCTGTCCTGGGCACCAGGAGCAGGTAAACCTGATTTTATCAAAAGGCATTAAGAGATGCCAGGCTCATTCGGTGATGAAAAAATCAGGATCAACGGCGCCCGAAAGCTTATTCGAGCCGCCTTCATTTTCCGCTCCGACTTTGAAATCATAGTCCGGTATGTTCTCAGTCGGGACCTTCACAGCGGGAAGGGCGAAGCCGACAGGCTGCTTGAGAGGCTCTGTGCCGATGCCCTCTCTCAGCTCCCCTTCCATGATCTTCATGAAGCGATCGTATACACCCTTGGATTTCAACAGCTCTGCAGTTTCAGAGGCAAGGCCGCCTGTCATCGCGAGGATATTTGGGAGAGTCCCGTCTATAGTCTTCATCGGCGATATCTTCGCCCCGTCATTAGTGGCGGATTCCCCTCCTCCGAGCGGCCCCTGCATCTTCTGGGTCTGCAGCATGTTCAGAAGCCATGCAAGCCCGTAGTTGCCGCTCTGCGGCTCCTTGTCTGCGAACTGCAGCAGCGTCGGGAAGGCCCCGTAGATGGCAAAGACATCGTTGTGCGTTACAGGCTGGCTTCCTATCCCTTCAATGCCGCAGTCAGAAAGGTAGCCGTCAGCGCCCGGCTTGTTCGTCGAAGCCGCGAGGCCGGGATATCCTCTCTCGGCTGCATTCTGAGTCCGTATGATCTCTCTGATCTCATAGAGCTTGTTGAATTCGGGATTGTCCCTGAACGGCAGGAACAGATGGGCCCACGATTCGTGCGAAGAGCCCCAGAAGGCCTGCCACGTTGTTCCCCACTTGCTCTCGACGCGCTTCATCGTCGTGCTGCCCCAGATTTTGTCCACCGCGTCTTCAGGCAGGCCCTTTCCGAACAGAGAAACGTAAAGCAGCATCATCGAGCCTTCATGGACTCCGTGATCTCCAGCCAGGTAATCGCACTTTCCAGGAGCGGGCTCGTATGCCGAGTCGGCTGAATGGGGATTCATTACCTTTATGTCGCCTCTTACTTTTCCTGCAACGGGATCGTAGAACATCTTGACGACATTCTGCTGCAGCATCTCGTTATACTGACCGTAGCGGTTGGCAGTCTCGCTGTACCCTGCCTTCCTGAGGGCCTGTTCGGCCACCAGAAGCGACCACACCATCTCGCCGTTGTCGAGGCCCGGTATCTGCGCCTCCCAGTCTGGCATCGGCTTTACGGGATCTGAGACTCTGAACCACGGCATGAAGCCTCCGTAGCCGGGATTCTCATTATAGAACTTTTCGTAGCTGTCCATCTTCTTCTTCAGGATATCAGCCGCTTTCTCAGGAGCCTTCGAAGGATCGTCCTTAGACATGACCAGAGCTGCTCTCGGATCGCCTGACAGGGCCTTGATGCAGATCCCCATGTCGAGACACTCCTTGGAAGGAGCGCTCCAATCCCTTATCTGCAGAGGCTTTCCCGTCTTGATATCCAGGTTTATGCCGTCATATGTGAGGCCTGTCTTTTCGTTCCTGGCTGCGGCGTAGTAGTTCGCCTCCGTCGTCAGGTAGTCGCGCAGAAAAGCCTCGGCCTTTTCTGGATTGTTCATTATCTCGTCCACGCTGTATTTCAGCGCGAAGCGGCATGGAGGGAGATCTTCACCGGCTTTGGGCTGAGCGCCGGCAATTTCCGAAGCGGAAGTTGCCTGTATCTCTGCTGAGACGGGGGCAGCATTGTCAGCCACCGGCAGCGCGGCATCTCCCGAAGGCTTCAGGAAAGAGGGATCAGCCTTCTTCAGGTCCCGGCTCCGGCCCGATGCGCCCACCAGAACCGAATCATCGCTGAACGCCGCGCCCTCACCGGCTCCGCCGCCCTTCGAGGCCTGCGATGGCCCGGATGAATCATTCCGAAGCGGAGATATATCCTGGAGTCTGTATCCTGAAGAGTTTATTGAATCCATGGCGCTGGCCCCTTTCCGGACAATAGCAGAATCATGTGCATGATCACCCACCATATTTTAGCATGCAGAAGCCGTATTGTTACAGTTTGTCCAAAAGTTAACAATTCGTTTCTGAGACCAGGCCTGCCCTCAGCCGCAGAACACAGGGAAAAGCAACTGCATGCGATATACATCGTCGACTGAATGCGTCCGGATGTCAACGATTCAGATATCCGCCTGTCTTTACAAAGTTATTATAATGAGGTAGGATATATTCAGCATTTTTGACCATGCCTGTTCCATATCTTCAATGATGATAATTACTGTAACGCATACAACTGAATATTCGAGGGTGCGGCGATGAGGCATCCCCGCGTCGACGCGCCTGACGGCAAAAAGGATGATAACGGTCGGCTCCTGAAAGTCCTGAAAGACGGGACTGTCCTCAGAGACACCTATTCCGTAAGCTATTACAGCGCAGGCGGCATGAGCATCATCTACAAGGCGATGAAGGGTGAGGAGCTGCTGTGCATCAAAGAGGTCGACTGCAGCGACCCCAAGAATCTCTTCGCGCTCTCGCAGGAGAAGGCCACGCTCGACAGACTCGACCACCCCGGAATCATCAAGGCATACGACTGCTTCGAGGAAGACGGCCATTACTATCTGGTCATGGATTTCATCGCAGGCCGGAGCCTCGACACATTCATCTCCAGGAAAAAGACGGAATTTGTAGATACGAAGGTTCTCGACGACTGGGCATCTCAGCTTTTCGACATATTCGAGTATCTGCACAGGCAGAGCCCGCCCATAATCTACAGGGATCTGAAGCCACAGAACATTCTGTGTGACGCGAAGAACAGGCTTCACCTGATAGACTTCGGGATAGCGAGGGTCTACAAGGACAGCAAATCGAATGACACCAGCCCCATGGGAACGGCATTGACCGCGTCGCCTGAGCAGTACGGCGGCAAGCAGACAGACGCCCGCTCTGACATTTTCACCATCGGAGCGACTCTGCACATACTGGCCACTAACGGGAAAGGCTCGGGAGCAGGCCTCTTCGAGTTTCTGCCTGCGAGGAGCGTGAACCCCGGGCTCTCTGACACATTCGAGAAAACTATGCAGAAAGCCCTCGAGATACTTCCTGAAGACCGCTTTAAATCAATCAGGGAGATGCGCGATGCATACTTTAAAAAGTCTTACTCTGCCGCCTTCCTGGAGATCAATCCGAGGGCCGGGATGGACCCTGAAGCCCTGGAATCGGCAACGGCTCCTGAAGCAAAGAAGCCTGAGCCCGTGAAGGGGGCCGGCGTCCCGCTCGCCTTATTCCTGCCTGGAATAATACTTCTCACCGTCATTGGATTCTTCGCCATCAGAGCGTCGATAATGAACAAACCAGCCGATACAGGCAGGCCATCTGCCGTGACGGCATCATCAAAACAGCCGCAGGTTTCGGAAACATCGCTCCAGACACAGTTTGATCCCGGCACCGGGATTGCTGTGACGCCGTCAGATGGAACCGGGACAAAGCGAACTGACGAGGCGACCGGGAAAGAGCCTGTGAAGAGCGGAGCCACTGACGCGGCGATCACTCCTACAGGCGCGCCATCAAGCGATCATGGGACGGCCAGGGGAGGCAGCCAGGCGCAGCCGCCGGGAGGAGGATTTCCCTCTTCGCCGCCGCTCTCCGCGGCACCGGTATCTCCCACTGCGGCTCCCGCCGTGACGGGAAAGGGCGGGCAGGTGCCCCAGATCCTGACGCCTTCGGCGACGGGCTCTGTGATATCTTCTGAGCAGGGGACGACGGTGACCTTTCAGAGCTGCCAGGTGACATTCCCTGAAGGATACTCACAGAAGACGGATAAAAGCAACCCTTCCTTGCTGGAATACGACAGGAAGGATAACCAGAACATCAGATGGCTGACCGTCCAGGTGGGCACATTCCCGCCGCAGGCCTTCGCATCGACGCCGCCTGACTACATATACTACCTGCGGGACAACTTCAAGGCAAAGGACATCCAGTATGTCGGGACCGAGATCTTCAACGGCACGACAGGCTACGTATTCACATACAAAAAGGAAGTCGTGATGGGATGGCTCAAAAAGACAGGGACTAACAGGCACGTCGTATTCGTCGGCAAGGACAGCAGGACTTATATGCTCACTGCAGGCTCGTTCAGCGATTCGCTCCGGGACAGCTCAGCCGATTTCGATTCCTTCTTCAAGTCATTCAAGCTGGCCCAGTAAAAACTGAGCCGCCCCTCCCGCGCAGAGCTCGCCTTGCAGGCAATTCCTCAATTCCCCATCACGGCTTGAAGATAATGCCGCAGGCACCCGAAATACTCGGAATTGTTGTGATTACCTGTCCTGTGCCGACATTAATTACCGATATGGTTCCGCTCCCATTGTTTGCCACGTAAACATGAGCGCCATCAGGGGTCACGGCCACATCTATAGGGTTGTTTCCGACTCCGATTTTAGTTGCCGAAGCAGTATCAGCGGCTGTGTCGATTACTGATACATTCGCGCTGCCATAGTTTGTCACATACACTTTTGAACCATCAGGGGTCATGGCCAGCATTACTGGATTGGTGCCGATATTAATAGAAATAGTTGTCTTAATTGAAATTGGATTGGTTGTATTATCTATTACCGAGACAGAATTGCTCGTCTGATTTGCTACGTAGACCTTTGTTCCATCCGGCGTTATCACTATGCCAGTCGGAGATGAGCCGACAGCAAGTGTTTTTATAATTGATCCGTCAGCTGTATTCACTTTCGAAACCGAACTGCCACCGCCATTTGTCACAAACAGCATCTGGCCGTCGGGGCTCACCGCAAGGCCATTGGGTGAATTGAAGCCAGTATATGTAGTTTCAACAGTATTAGTTGCAGTGGTTATTACTGATACTGAGTTGTCGGATTGATTTGATACATAGGCCCTCACTCCATCAGGCGCCGTGGCGGCCTGGACGGGTGATGCGCCGACAGGAATGGTGGCTGCTATTATATCTGTGAGGGTATTTATCACTGATGTGGTTGTGCTCCCGCTATTCGCCACGTATATCTTTGAACCATCAGGAGTCACTGCCAGATCGTAGGGAAAGTTGAAACCAGCGATAGCGCTGCCTGCTGTTTTATTTCCATCGGTATCTATTTTCACTACTTTGCCGTCATTCAACTCAGTCACATACCCGTAATAATAAACTGTGAAGGCTTTGCTGGCCGTTCCGACTTCGGTGGTGACAGTGACATTTCCAGTTTTCGCTCCAGCCGGAACTGTGCAGACAATCTTGGTATTGCTCCAGGAAGTGATTGAAGCTCCAACGCCGTTGAAAAACTCGACTGTGCTTGTATCCTGGTTGACACCAAAGCCTGTTCCATTGATTGTCAACGCGTCGCCTGAGTGGCCCGTATCGGTGGAGAAGGTTGTAATGGCAGGGTTATCAACAACGAAATCATCCGCCGAGACGGCTGAACTGCCTGCTGCTGTGGTGACAGTGATTTTTCCCGTTGCGGCACCCTGCGGCACTGTCGCCGTTACCGATGTTGCGCTGGTCCAGGTGACATTCACATCGTGAACGGAAACGCCGTTGAACTTTACGGTTCCTTTGGAAGTGCCGAAATTTGTGCCGCTGATGGTGACCGAGGTCTGATATGCGACGCCTGTGCAGGGAGTGAATCCTGTAATTGTCGGTGTGGAAGGCGTGCCGCCACCGCCGCCGCCACCGCCTGTCTGGGTAGGCGATGGAGAAGGACTTGGGCTAGGAGTGGGCGATGGAGAAGGACTCGGAGACGGCGTGGGTGATGATGTTGGTGTTGGAGTGGGCGAAGTGGCATAGATGTTATAACTCTGCACAACGCCTCCCCCGCTTGGCGAACTCACACTGAGGGTCGGGAAGGTATATCCCGGAAGAGTGAAGGTAATGGTGTACTGCACACCGGGCGTGAGGCCGTAGAATATGATCCTGCCGTTTGAGGAGGTCGCTGTGGCGTTCCAGTTGATGGTAGGGGGCGTACTGTCGGTGAAGTAGCCTATCCTTACTCCTGTTGATGGGGTTATAGTGGCCGAAACTCCCGATACAGCGGGCCTGTCTCCTTTCGAGGGGAGCGACGCGTCGACAGTGACATAATCCTTTGATGCGTCATACGGCGCATCGGAGCCGGCAACCTGGCTCCACTGTGAGATCTGTATCACGGTGCGGTCCACTCCTGTGGTGTCCTGCGTCACGGCGAGAGCTTCCACCTCGAGGGTGACGTAGCCGGTCCTGGTGAATCTCAATGTATATGTCCCTGAAGGCACTCCGGCAAGACTGTACTGGCCGTTCTGATCTGTTATGGCGGCGCCTGCCGTCACAGTTTCTTTGGGGATTCCCATCAAGTCCCTGATGAAGCCCCCGCCCTTTGTCTGAAGGAGAGTACATTCGGCGCCCTGCACCGGGCTGTCTGTGATTGCATCTTTGAGCGTGCCTGAGACAGAGTAGCCCTGCGAAGCGGTGCCTCCGCCGTCCCCTCCATAGAAGGATGAATCTGTCGATCCTCCGCCGCATCCAGATGCCATGACAGTGATAAGGAAGATTGCCAGGGGAAAAAGCGCATTTCGAAAAGATCTTTTCAATGTGTTCATCCTTTCCTTTCCTTTCCTTTCCTTTCCTCTCCTTTTCTGCTCTTCCATCATGTGCTCACCAGTATAATTAACGACACCTGTCCTGGGAACCAGGAACAGCTAAAGCTGGGGTAGTTACAATTTCCCCATTATTCACCCAGGGGGTATCACTGGCTGCACCATCTTATACGAAGAATCTAAAATGGGAGCCAGTTTATGATGGCAGAAACTTGAGCGTTAATATGAAACAGATACCATGAATATCGGACATTTCTCTTGTTTTTCAATACTCATTCTGTGCTCCCGGGGAAATATACTCACCAGCATAATTAATAGGGAGATCAGGTGCAAAGAAAGGCGGTATTGACGGGAAGAGGAGTCAGGGGCAGGACGGCGGCCCGCCCGGCCCCTGACCTTGTTATACTCAAGAGCATAATTGCCGCAATGATTAAAGACTGTTGCTATCATAATTTTCACCATCTTTTGACGGCGAAAATTATGAGCGGCAATATATCACGGCTTGAAAACAATGCCATTAGGCGCCGCAATGCCCGGAATTGTCGTGACTACTAATCCAGTGCCAACATTAATTACCGATATGGTTCCGCCCTCATAGTTCGCCACGTACACATAAGCGCCATCAGGGGTCACGGCCACACCCTGGGGTTTGGCGCCGACACCGATTTTCGTTGCCGATGCAGTATCAGTGGCTGTGTCGATTATAGATACATTAGCGCTGCCATAATTAGTCACATACACTTTTGAACCATCAGGGGTCACGGCCAGCAATGTTGGGGTGGTGCCTATATTGTTAGAAATTAGATCAGTTTTATTGGCTATAATATCTATTACCGAGACAGAATTACCGACCTGATTTGCGACATAAGCTTTTTTCCCATCCGGCGTTATTACTATACCAGCCGGCTCTGCGCCGACGGCGAGTGTTTCCTTTTGTGTCGGATCTCCTGTATCCACTTTCCAGATCTGATTTTCATTTTTATTTGTCACAAACAGCTTCTGGTTGTCAGGAGTAACTGCCAGGCAAGTGGGGTAATTAAAGCCAAATATTGTGTCGGTAACCAGATTGGTGGCAGTGGTTATTACTGATACTGAGTTGCCGTCTGCATTTGATACATAAGCCTTTGCTCCATCAGGCGCCATGGCGACCTGGATGGGTGATGTGCCGACAGTAATGGTGTCTGCTATTATATCCGTGAGGGTATTTATCACCGATGTGGTTGTTTCCCCATTATTCGTCACGTATACCCTCGAGCCGTCTGGAGTCACTGCCAGACCTGCGGGACCTTTGAAACCAGCGATAGTTACCACTGTTGCATTTGTACCGGTATCTATTTTTACTACTGTGCCGCTCTCCTTAGTCACATACCCGTAATAATAGACTGTGAAGGCTTTGCTGGCCGCTCCGCCTGCGGTGGTGACAGTGACATCTCCTGTTTTCGCTCCAGTCGGAACTGTGCAGACAATCTCGGTATTGCTCCAGGAAGTGATTGAAGAGGTGATTGTAGTGTTCGGGTATTTTGAAAACTCGACAGTGCTTGTGGTCTTGTTTACACCGAAGCCGGTTCCGGTGATTGTCAATGCATCGCCTGAATGGCCGGAAGCGGAGGAGAAGGTGGTAATGTCAGGCCCGCCGACATAGAAATCATCTGCCGAAACGACAGAACTGCCTCCTGCCGTGGTGATCGTGATCTTTCCTGTTGCGGCATTCTGCGGCACTATCGCCGTTACCGATGTGGTACCGGTCCAGGTGACATCCGTATCCTGAACGGAAACGCCGTTAAACTTTACGGTTCCTTTGGAAGTGCCGAAATTGGTGCCGCTGATGGTGACCGAGGTCGTACCCGCTATTCCTGTGCAGGGAGTGAATCCTGTTATTGCCAGTGTTGAAGGCGTGCCGCCGCCGCCACCGCCTGTCTGGGTGGGCGATGGAGAAGGACTTGGGCTCGGAGTGGGCGATGGAGAAGGACTCGGACTCGGTGACAGGGTGGGAGTGGGCGAAGTGGCATAGATGTTATAACTCTGCACAACGCCTCCCCCGCTTGGCGAACTCACATTGAGCGTCGGGAAGGTATATCCCGGCAGACTGAAGGTAATAGTGTACTGTACTCCGGGCGTGAGGCCGTAGAATATGATCCTGCCGTTTGAGGAGGTCGCTGTGGCGTTCCAGTTGATGGTAGGAGGCGTACTGTCGGTGAAGTAGCCTATCCTTACTCCTGTTGATGGGGTTATTGTAGCTGAAACTCCCGATACAGCAGGCCTGTTTCCCTTGGAGGGGATCGACGCATCGACAGTGACATAATCCTTTGAGGCGTCATACGGCGCATCGGAGCCGGCAACCTGGCTCCACTGTGAGATCTGAATCACGGTGCGGTCCACTCCTGTGGTGTCCTGCGTCACGGCGAGAGCCTCCACCTCGAGGGTGACGTAGCCGGTCCTGGTGAATCTCAATGTATATGTCCCTGAAGGCACCCCGGCAAGACTGTACTGGCCGTTCTGATCTGTTATGGCGGCGCCTGTCGTCACAGTTTCCTTGGGGATTCCCATTAAGTCCCTGATGAAGCCCCCGCCCTTTGTCTGAAGGAGAGTACATTCGGCGCCCTGCACCGGGCTGTCCGTGATTGCATCTTTGAGCGTGCCAGAGACAGAGTAACCCTGCGCGGCGGTGCCTCCGCCGTCCCCTCCATAGAAGGATGAATCTGTCGATCCTCCGCCGCATCCGGATGCCATGATTGTGATTAAGAAGATTGCCAGGGGAAAAAGCGCGTTTCGAAAAGATCTTTTCAATGTGTTCATCCTTTCCTTTCCTCTCCTTCTATCTTTAAACTGGACCCAAACAGATATCATGATTATCGCATATTTCTCTCTTGTTTTTCAATACTCACTCTGTGTTGCGGAAAAAATGAAGCCAGGTTCACTCCCATACACATGCAATGTGTAAAACAGGGGAGATGGAGATAATGGGGAGGAATATTGAATATCTCTTATCTGTTTGAAAGCAGCGTCTCACTGTGATTATTCTCCATCTCTCCTCGATGCAATGCTGCATGCAGAATATGCCGGCAAATGTTGAACTACAGGAAATCATCTGAGGCAGCAGATCTGGATGGAAATCACATTTTCAGTGCCCCTGTTAATGTGAACCCGGCGGCGGTTGCCTGTCAGGCAGGCCGAAGTCACGCTGAATCTTTCTGGCTGTCGCATAACATTCATATGCCTTTCCTTCCTGACCGCCCTTCAGATAGGCTTCTCCCAGCAGCGTGAACAGAGTTGAAAGCTGCAGATTCCTGGTCTGGAGATCCATATTCATCAGATCCAGCTCGTTTCTGACCTCGTCAAGAAGCCCTGCCTTGTAATACACCCTCGTCAATGACTGTACGATGAACGTTGAGATATCAGGATTCTCGAGGCCTTTCATCTGCATGTATCGCCGATAGAAGGTGATGGCCTTCTCATATTCGCCTTTCTTCTCGTGGATGAGCCCCGACCTGGACAGCGCGTAGAGAGTTCTGTCGCTGTCGGAGAGGGCGGTGATGATAACTCCGGCTTTTTTTTCCCTTGCACCGGGGAAAAAAATCGAGTGGGGCCCATAGTAAAACTCAGGGAAAAGACAGACCAGAAGGGTAAGATCCTTCAATCCGTCGAGCCGGACAAGCCTTGCCCTGAGCCGAAGCTGGAAAACAGTTCCCTGCGGACAGCCTTTCTCATGCAAGTCGAGATATTGCTGATACTTTACCAGCGCCTTTTCCGGATCTCCGCGCTTCTCATTGAGCCAGCCACAGTAAAATGGCGCTATAGCGCTTTTCTCGGAACCTGTTGATAGGCTCTCCAGTTCCCGGATTGTCGAATCGATAATCTCCCGCGGGGCTTTCCCCTTCTCAATGGCTCCTCTCGATGCCTCGGCGAGGCATATGACCAGGTCATTGTCTTTGCAGGGCAGAGCTTCAAGCTCCTTAACCGTCTCATTGATTGACTTTTCCCAGGGAAGGGCATTATCTTTATCACAATCGTCGAGCGGCCCGTTTATGAGCTTTGTTCCATCACTCAGCGGCTTCCCTTTCAGCTCATTTCGTTTCTCCTCCGAGGGTTTCGCGGAATCGGCTGCAGGTCCGGCTCCATCGCCTCTTATACTGTTGATCTGGACTACCAAAGATCTATCGTTCAGCAGGTTTCTTGCCCTGAGATACTGATAAAAGCACTTCCAAGCATCGTCTCCTGATGATAGTTCGGCCTGCGTCATCGGCGGCGGGCACTTCTCACAGATAGCCAGTCCCGTTACCGGCTCATTGAATAAAAATTTCGGTCCTGGCAGAATCGCCATTTGCCGATGTTTGTAGTCCTCGAGGGCTCTCCAGATTGTATCAATGCTTCCTCTCGAAGATGCCAAAAGGCGGGCGAGCAGCCTCCAGGCATCCAGGCCGCCATCACCGACGAGAGCGCCTTTGTTGAGCAATCTGCCAACCGTTTTATATTTAATTGGAGCGCTGCCTTCGGCTATATCCAGACGGCCGAACTTCCTCTCCTCCTTGTTGTTAACCCACCCTGAAAGCTCGCCATCCAGTGAAAACTCCAGATCGTTGGCTTCCTCCGGCACTCTGATTCCTGTATGCAGCCCTTCATCAGATACTATCTCGCCGTTTTTGTTCGGCCTGAATCTCCCCCGGCGCGTCAGTACGGTTTTTCCATTGCCGTCCTTGAGCCTGAACGAAGCATCTCCGAGGATCGCCAGATCGAGAGGGTTTGTCGTTACAGTGATTCCAGCGTTCAGATACTCGAACAGATAGATCAGGGCTGAAGCCCTGTCGCCTTTCGAGGCAAGGATTTCGGCAATGGGAAGATAAGCCTCGTATCCTGTCGAGGGGTCGAGAGCTATGGACTCTATCAGGTATTTCATCGCCTTGTCATCGGCTCTGCGCTCATTTTCATACAGGCCGAGAAAGAACAGGGCTCTCCCGAGCAGCATGGAGTGGCCTTCAATATCGGGCGAGGACCGGACAGAGGAGACTGCCGAGCGGAAATCCTTCACGGCATCGTCGTGCCTGCCTGTCTTCCATTTGATGAAGCCCATGTTGTAGAGAATGAAAGGCGAGCGAGTCTGCGCCTTTGACAGCGAATCGAGAGCCTTCGCCGCATCTCCCTTCTCGAAATAGAGGGTGCCGAGGCGCAATAAAGCCTCGTCGCGGCTCATCGAGCTCTTATCTGGAGACGCTACGGCCTGTTCGTATAAGGCTGTCTCATCATCCAGGGACAGAGAGCCTGCGCTGCCGCAGAATTCGGTGTCTGCCATCATCTTCATACAGCCCTCTGCGAGAGCCGCCCAGTCTTCAGAAGCAGACGGAAGATAATAGTTCATCCTTATGTAGCCCATAGTAATCGAAGCAGATCCGGGAGCAGCCTGAACCGGACTTCCGCTGCCCTGTGTCTCAGCAAAAAAGCCTCCTCTGATCGGCCTGAGCGCCCACGGCGAAGGAAATGTGACGAGCTTCAGCCTGCCCAGGCTTAGTGTTTTCGAATTCCTGCCCGGCGAAACGGCTGTAACCGTCCCGTCTTCCCATATTGTCAGATCAGAAGCCTTCTCAGGCACTCGTATCCCTGTCCGGTATCCTTCCTGAGTTAACAACTCTCCGTTTTTCCCAGGCGCAAGCGAAACATCTCTCCTGTAGAGCGTTCTGCCGTTTCCTGCGTCAAGGGCGATCATATGTGACGAGCGCACGACCGCATCGAGGCCGCTGCCTGCCAGTGAAAGGCTCTCGCCGAGCATGAAGTCGATGAGGCCGAGCGTCCTGCTCTCAGGCGACTGGCTCGCGCACAGCCGATCAAGCGGAAGAAAGGACCTGGAAAGCTCAAAGGCAGCCTGCTTTCGATCTCCCTTCCTGTAATAGATTGAGCCAAGCAGGCAGTGAGCGCGGAGCGATACGGGGAATAGTTCTGCAATCGTAGATGTGCCGCTGTGGCATCTGCATGCGAGGGAGCTGGCTCTCATCGGAAATATGCGCAGGGATGAGATGAGGTGGCTCGCGGCGTTGTCTTCCCGCCCTGTGAGAGTGAGCAGCACGGCAAGATTATAATGCCCGAAGGCGTTTCCCGGAGCGTGGCTCAGTCCTTTATCGAGATAGAAGACTGCCTTCTCGACGAGCCCGCTCGTACTGTAAACCGACGCCAGCTTGAAATAAGGAGCTGCGTATTCAGGCGCGAGTCTTATCGACTTTTCCCACTCCAGCGAAGCCTCTCTGAGGGAATCGCGCTGAAAGTACGAGTCTCCGAGAGACTCGTGCAGTCTGGCATCCCTGTTGAGCCTTTCCTGCAGAGGCTCCGCCGAGGCGGAACCGGGAATGATCGCCATCAGGCAGAGAAAAATGAGCAATACGGCTGTTGAGCTGGCTTTCATAGAGTCATCCTCCCAGGGTTGAATCGCACTGTAATGAGCCGGCAAGCTGCCGCATCTGTTCCGATGACAGCAGAATCTCATCCCTTAATCAGCCTGTCGATGGCCTCAAGGGCGGTCTTCGAGCCCAGCTGCAATCCGATATTGCCTTGCGACACTCCCCAGTCTCTGGGGTTAATCCTGATCAGCACTGCAGATTCGAGCTCATGAGCGAGCCCCTCGCCGAAATGCCTCACTGTCGGGATAGCCGCTCCTGCGCCGCATTCGACCACTGCAATCCTCTTCGACATGTTTCCGTCCAGCCATTTCTGCAGCAGCAGGTTCTGCCTGTGCTCCCTGCTCGAATCCCACTCAAAATCTCCGAACATCAGTATGTTCGGGCGGGCGAGCGCCCCGCAGACCGGACAGGAAGGCATCGCGCCTTTCACCTTCATGGCTGTCTCGTCAATTTCCAGCATCGTTTTGTCGGCCACGAATACTCCTGCGCCGCATTTCTCAGTGCACTGATTCCATTCTATGGAGCCGTGGCATTCATCTATTATCTCGTTCCTGAAGCCCGCCTTCTCGAACTGGCAGTCCACATTGGACGTGAAGACAAAGTATCCGGCAGGCATCGACTCGCCCCACCGGAGCAGGATCTCGAAACCCCGGTGCGGCACTGTGGAGCGGTACAGATTCCGCCTGTGGCCGTAGAAGCCCCACGCAAAGTGAGGGTCGCGGTGAAACCAGGCCGGGTTGGCCATCTGCATGAACGACACTCCGAGATGGCGGTAAGGCGGATAGGCGTTCCAGAATCCCTCGTCGCCCCTGAAGTCAGGGAGGCCTGAATCCACGCCCATGCCGGCCCCTGCCGTAATTACGAGAGCCTCTGCTTCTGAAACTGCTTCGGCTGCTTTTTTTAGAAGGTATTCAATCTCTTCTGCCATCAGATCTACCTCATCTTTCTGCAAATCATCACATATCGAAAACACTCCCCAAAAGGCGCAAAGATTCCAATCACTCTATTCAGGAAGAAAGAGAAAACTATATAATCAGTGTATCCCCATATCACCATTCTCTCCATCTCCCCTGTTTTACACTCTGCATGAAAGCGGGATTGCTGCAGCAGGTATCTGCAATTGACAGGCTGAAGCTCTCCTGTCATTCAACAGCTCTATATTAACGCTCAAAATTACCGTCATCATGAAATGGCGGTAATTTTGATTACCACAGCTATTGCTGTTCCTGGTTCCCAGGACAGGTGTCGTTAATTATGCTGGTGAGTATATTTTAGCAGAAACGGAGAAACTGCACAATTCATCGAAAAGGAATTGAGCATAACGTTAATGAACATTTCAATCATATATCCGCGCCTGCAGTGAAGCGCCCTGCCGGCCCCGCCCTCTCAGGAGGCCGCCGCGCCGCTTCACCGCTGAAAAAGCGCGCCAGCAAATCCAGGGAGACGATTATGTCCATGTTTGATTTCCTGAAGCCGGATGTTAACAGGCTCTCGCAGAAAAAGGATGTAAAAGGCCTTTTGAAAGCTCTGGGCTATAAGAAAGAGCCATCTATCAGGGCGCAGGCAGCCTCCGCCCTTGGCTCGTTGAAAGATACTGCTGCGCTCGAACCACTGCTGGAAGCGCTGAAAGACAGCTCGATGGATGTCAGAGCCGCCGCGGCTGAAGCACTAGGAAATCTGGGCGACGAGCGCATTGCCGTCCCTCTGCTGCTTGTGATCAAGAATCACGACTATATATATCCCGACCAGAAGAAGGTGAGGGAATCGGCGTTTAACGCTCTGGGCGGAATAAACGCGATCAGCTCAGGAACGACTGCTGAGATATTCAAGATAATAAAAGGCCTCGACTACACCTCTACGAAAGCGGCAGCGATGCTGCTGGGGAAAGCCTCGGATGAAGACTCCGTCAATATGCTGATCGGCATCTTCAATGACAACGACAACGACAATGGAATACTCGCCGCAGAGGTTCTGGCAGACAGGGGAGCCGTGAAGGCCGTTGGATTAATGGCATACGGCCTCGTAAACAGGAAGATCCCTCCGGAGATGAAGAAAGCCATAATACGCTCCATCGGGAGGCTGAAGGGAAAGGACGCGCTGCCGCAGCTCATCACGACTGCAAAATACGGGCACGAGTACATGAAGGATGTCATCGACGCCTTTGTCGCGATCGGAGACGCAGGAGCCGTCGAGACGCTGCTGGGGATGCTCGATAGCAGCTATGAGGACGTCAAGAACAAGGCGGACCAGGCCCTGGAGCGGCTCATACCGCTGGCGGAGGCAGGCATGCAGGCCAGATATGCCATCCGCAGGAAGAAGTGGGATGACGTGGCGGCGATGGGCGGAGCCGCTCTCGATCCCCTCAGGAAAGCTCTGATATCGCCTGCAGCAGGGGACATGAAGGATATCATAAAAACTCTGGGAAAGCTCGGCGACGGTAAGGCTGCAGAAACACTGATGCTTTTTACAGCCGGCGTAGATCAGGAAATCAGAAGCGAAGCATTGAGCTCTCTCGATCAGATAATCCATCTCTCCCCTCCGTCCCTGCAGGCACATCACGCAGTGCTGAAACGGAACTGGGACAGGGCCGCCTCATACGGAAGCGACGCAATCGAGCCGCTGATAAAGGCTCTCAGGGATGATGACACGTATGGAGAGGCCTTCGGGACTCTGGAGCGGATCGGAGCGCTGTCCGATCGGGCGGTCTTCAGGCGCTGCCTCGCAGCCGGTAAAAAGTGGGATGAACTGGCGGCCGAAGGGCCGGCTGCACTGGAAGCTCTCTATGAAGCGGCGAAGGAAGGATATCAGTATGATCGGGTGATCGACACGCTCAGTCGGATTGCAGGCTCCGATATCAGGATTCTTGCGCAGGGCCTCGAAAAGGAAGCAAAGGTGAAGGTGGCGGCAGCGAGGGCTCTGGCCAGGATCGGCAGCGATGCGGCGGTAATGAAGCTTAACGAGATGGCGGGACGGGAGCACTACCTCCCTGTCAAGCGGGATCTGGTTGAGGCCCTCGGGGAGCTCTCAAGCCCTCTATCGATCGATGTGCTTCAGAATACCATGCAGAGCTGCGGAAGCTTCGGGCCCGGAAATGCCGAGGCGTACGAAATCCGCATTGCCGCGGCAAAAATCCTCTCAAGGATAGACGATCCCAGAGCCGTAGAGATACTGATCTATGAGCTGACCAGCGGTGTTCAGCCGAAGGAAGTCAGGAAAGGCATCATAAGGATCATGGGATCGATGAGCAACGCCGATGTGATGGAGCCTCTGCAGAGATTAAGCAGTGACATCGATTATGAAAGAGACTCGGACATCTCCAGCGCCGCCAGGTCTGCTCTTTATGATCTTCAGCAGCGGGACGACGATGAAATGAGGGCTCAGACAGCCGTTATGAAAAAAGACTGGTCAAAGGCTCTTTCGATGGGTAAAGCGGCGCTGAAGCCTCTCAAAAAGGCTCTCAGGCACCACGACGGGCAGGTGAGATTCGAAGCGGCCCAGACCCTCGAGAAGATAGCTGTGCCTGACGATCCGGAAGAGTATGCCTGGTATGTGATGGCCAAAAGGGACCTGAGCGCCCTGATGGCCCAGGGAGGCCGCGCCGCTCTGCCGCTGTTCCACGCCTTCAACTGCCCGAAGAACGGGATCCCGATCGGCGAATGTGCAAGAGCAATAGGCAGGCTTGGAGATCTGAGGGCAATCCCTCATCTGAAGGACACAGCCACCTATTCAGACGACGAGCTTGCTTCCGGCTCGGCCTTCGAAGCTCTGAAAATGCTGGGAGCGCCTTCTGTGCAGACTCTCGTGGAGCTTCTGAAAGGCAGCAGGAAGAGGACGCGGCAGGGAGCGGCCAGGGCGCTCAGCAGTCTCTACCATGGAAAAGAGCTCGGCGATAAGGAGAAACTGCTGATCCTGTCGTTGAAGGGAGAGATGGAGAGAAAGCACAGCGACGGATCATGGAGCAGCGACTGCGGAGGCCATAACGACACGGGAACAGGCGTTATGCTGTAATGGCTGAAACTGTCATGCTCATCCCGTCGCTCGCCTGCCCTGCCCGGTGCCTTTACTGCTTCAGCCCTCACGGCAGCGGGCTCATGTCCCTGGAAACCCTGAAAGCCGCGGCGGAATGGATCGGTAAGTCATATTTCGACTGCGACAGGCTGGACATAGTGTTTCACGGTGGCGAGCCTCTCTGCGCCGGCGCCTCATTCTTCACAGAAGCGCTGAGCATCCTGAGCGGCACGCTGTCAAAGGTGCAGCACAGATTCACGGTTCAGACCAACCTTTGGCTCCTCGATGACGAGCTGTGCTCCATCTTCAGGGAATACGGCGTCTCAATAGGCACAAGCATTGACGGTCCCAGAGAGATAAACGACAGGCAGAGAGGTGCGGGATACTTCGACAGGTGCATGAGCGGAATCAGGCTGGCAAGAAAAAACGGCCTCAACCCCGGAGCCATATGTACATTTACTGAGGGCTCGGCAGAACATGTTGAGGAGATATATCGATTTTTTCTCAGGGAAGAGCTCGATCTCACAGTCCACGGCGCAGTGCCGGCCCTTCCGGACTTCTGCTTCACAGATAGAAGAGCAGATGACGGCTCTGTCAATGCCTCAAACCTCTATTCTCAGCCTCTTGACGCCGCCTTTTCCGACCAGGTTCAGCCTGAAAGCGCATCATCACAACCCTGCCCTGAAAACAGCATCACGCTCTCTCCCGGGTCTTACGGCGACGTGCTTATCAGGCTGCTCGGGCTGTACAGAGAAAACATCGATGGCATACGCATCACAACGCTCGATCACATGATGAAAAGCCTCAGGACAGGGACAGGCGGCATATGCACCTTCTGCGACTGCCTTGGTCATTACATCGCTGTCGGGCCTGACGGCTCAATCTATCCCTGCCAGAGATTCGCAGGCAATCCGGCCTATTCAGCCGGTAACGTGAAGGAAAGCCCTGATTTTCAGGCTCTCTGCCGCTCTCCTGCCTGGGAAATGATCCGTATCAGAGAGGAGAGAATTGGCGAGGAATGCGGGAGCTGCCCTTATCTTGCCATATGCAGGGGAGGATGTCCATATAACGCTCTCGCCGCAGGGAGAGGGAAAGCCGCGCCGCTTAAGGATCCATACTGCGAGACTTACAGACAGGTCTTCAAAACCCTGGGAGACAGCGCGCTGGAAGAGATATTCTCCGAAGAGAACATCAACACCATAGTGGAAGAACAGGGCGAGTCGATATACAGAAAAGGCAGGCTCATCTCGATCGCGAACGGCTCTCCCCACCCGGCCGCAGGCAGGAGGAGGGCCATGTCCATCATCTATGCCGCTGCGCTCGGAGCGGATAAGGAGAAGGCCGCCGAAAAGCTCTGGAAGGCAGGTGCCGCTTCGTCGGCCGAGCATGCTGAGATGAAGCTTGAGAGCCTGTTACACAGGCTCAGAGACATGAGGCCTCTCAACAACATATACATCCACGTCACTTTCGACTGCAACCTCCGCTGCTCTCACTGCTATGCCGATGCCGGGAGAGAAGGCGGCATGCACATGAGCGTGGACGATATGATAACGATTTGCAGGGAGGCTTCGAAGCTGGGCTTCAGGCAGGCTGTGCTCACAGGAGGCGAGCCTCTGACGCATCCGCAGAGAGAAAAGATGCTCGAAGCATTGAGAGAGCTGAGAGAATCCGTGAGGCCGATGACCATATCGCTGAGAACAAATCTCTCTCTGCCGATGGATGACAGGCTCAAAGCAATGCTCGCTGAAAGCGCCGATCAGATAGCTGTGAGCCTGGACGGCGACAGGGGTTTTCACGATCAACGGAGGGGGGCCGGCTCATTCGATCGCACAGCCGGAAACCTGAAGACACTGGCAGCCATGGGATACGGCGGAAGCTTATCCATCACAGCGGTGATGTCTGTCAAAGACGCAGCAGGCGCACCAGGATCGGCACTGAGAGCTTTCGCGGAAGAGCTGCGGATCAGCCGCCTCCACTTCAAGCCTCTGCTGCCTCTCGGGAGGGCCGGGGAGATCGAAATGGAGATCGTGCCTGAAGCTCACTGGGCGTTCTTCAGGCTGGAAGACGCAGTCTCGCACGGCTTCACTCCTGCGCTTTCCTGCGGCTTCGGCCACAACCTGTATGTCGAGCCTGACGGCTCGGCGTTCCCCTGCTATGCCTGCAAAGGTAAAGAGCATCTCCTAGGGAGAGTCGGCAGCGAAGGCTCCCTCACCGCTCTTATCCAGGACGGCAGCTTCAGAGAGCTCATGTCATATACTGTGGATTCAGACCGGAGATGCGGGAAATGCAGTCTCAGATATCTCTGCGGCGGGGCCTGCAGGGCGTGGGGTCTTGTCCCTGCCCGAATTCCGGAAACTGAGGGGAAGGCACGAGAAGAATCAGTCCATTTGCAGAAAAGATGCGGAAACCTGTATAAAAGAGCTGCCTCTCTGCTGGAAGACGCTCTCAGATACGCCGGCATCGCTGAGGAGAGATGGCTCGATGCAGGGCTTCCTGTCAGTTGATTGCCCTGGAGAGAGTGCGCGGCGGTGGATGCTCCAGGTGAGAAAGCGGGTTCAGCCGGTGCATTGTGGAAGATGGCTCAGACACGGCCTTTGATGAGAAAGTCGTAATGCAGCTCTATCAGCAGCTCTTCCGCCTTCGCCGTGTCGGGCTCTTCAGGAAGCACAGACTGCTCCACGAGACCCGGAAGCGACGATTCCTGCTCAGTCGACCATTCCACCAGCTCGCCATAGGTCATCGAGCCCTTCCTGATTCCCCGGAGCCATTCGGCGTCAGGCCTCATCACTTTCACCGCTCCAGTTTCCAGGATCTCCTGCCCCATCGTCAGGAGCCTGCAGAGGTGCATCGCGTGCTTGGTGTCGTAACCATAGCTCGCCTCGAGCGCCGCCCTGGCGGGGTTCCTGTTCTTCCTCCAGATCCTGTAATTTGTCCAGTGCTTCATCGAAGACTGGTAGGCGCGCTCGGCGTCGAGGTTCGGGAAGGAATACCTTCCCTCTGTCTGGACTGCACCGTATTCGTCTGGCGAAGGCGCCTTCTCCGGAGGGCTCTCTATCCACCTGTGATGCCTCTCTATTCGCTTGAGCTGAGCTATCGCGTATGAACTGAACCGCTCGCCTACCCGGCGCGAAAGGAAGATGTCCCTGTTTTCCACAAGCTTCCTGCCCGGCTCATTGATGAAGAGAACGTTCTTCCCTTCCGTGTACAGAGTCTCTATGATGTTGGGATTCCCCTGCAGGGCCAGCCGCACGAACTTCGACAGGGCGAAAACGACATGATCGTTTCCTTCGCTCTCATGCTGCTCGAAGGTTTGAAGGCCCAGCAGATACTCTCTGGGCGGAATGCATATTCCCCTCGTGTCTTCGTCGCTGTCCGCGTCGTCGAGGCCGTACGCCCTGCTTCCGGAGAGCACGCGGAGAATGAGGTTCGTCTCCCAGAAATCCTGGCTTTCTTCATACATCGGGTTTTCTCACCTGTCTTCAATGTGCACTGATCTATCCGGCCTGCTCCGCGCCCAAAGCCAGCCTGGCCCTTATCACGAAGTCATCGAGCGCTGCAAAGGTGGTAACCTGGTCTGGCAGCTTCGATTCGTCAAAAGCGATCTCGAGCCTTTTCTCCAGCTTCTCGAGCGCCTTCATATGCGAGCTGAGCTCATCGGCGTCGAGAGGACTCTTTTCTGTCGAGCTTTTCTTCCTGCTGATGAGATCCGGCAGAGCATCGATTGAGAAGCGCTCGTTCAGCTTCTGCAGATTTGCCTCTACGATGCCTGTCTGCAGAACGTGAATTCCAGTCATCAGAACCCTGTAGGCATAAAGAAGATCCTTCAAAGAAGGCATTTCCTTTTCGAGCTGCTTTCGCTGCGTGTCGTAGAAGCCTCTGTAATGGTGGTACAGATGCCTTATTATCGCTCCCTTTCCTATCTCTTTCAGCTCTTCATGCCACGGCCCGCCGAGGACCACCAGCGGTGAGTAGAGCTGCTCGAGCACGTAGCCGTTTCTCCTCGTCATCAGCGTGGCGAACTTGTGGATATCGTGGGCGACGAAGTCGATTTCAAATCCGTTGTTCACCTTCGTAAGCGTTATGGTCTTTGTCAGCTCGGGAGGCACCAGGCCGATGATGTCCCTGAGCTTCGACACGAAGGCCCCTCTGAGATTGATGTCGCTGTCAGGAGAGTCGAATCCATAGAGATGCGCGCCGCTTATAGTCGCAAAAAGCGGAGTCGGAGCCTCTTCGAGAACTTTTTTCAGTGGAGCTGTGTCTATCGAAATCGTGTCCATGTTCATTTCCTCCTAAGCTCAGACCTTCATCATCTCTTTAAATGTCTGTTCTCTCAGTGCATCTGCTTTCCAGACACAGTTCCGGCATGATTACGGAACCACCGGGAGACACTCCGAAGAATCAGAAAAGCACCCGCGCCATTACCAATGCTGAAGAACTCTTTCTAGAAGGCAATTCTCACATCCTCTCTCTCAGGCGGAGATCGCCCACCATCTCCTAAAATTAACATATTGGAAAACTTTTTTCAGGCATTTTCATGATAACATTGTAACAGCATAAATAAATGTTGCAGGCGGGAGACGATGCGCGAAATATCCAAGTCATACACTCCATTGGTGAGCTTCAGCAGGTCGAACGGAGTTCAGCAGAACAGCTCAAAAGATGGCGATGCTCTGAAACAGGGCCTGGTCAGAGATGTACTCGAGGCGCATGAAGACTGTTCGCCTGGCCACGACGTAATGGAATCAATGCACGTCGCGTCTGAAACTGCTGTCTCCCTTGGCATTACAGGCAATCTGGATCCAATTGGAGTCGGGGCTGGTGCCGCAGGCCTGATATCCGGAGTGTATTTCGGCGTCACCGGCGCCGAAAAGCTAAAAAAAGCCATACAAGAGAAGAATGTCACAGCCGGAATCGAGGCCGGAGGACATCTCATGCAGGCAGGAGAAGCGATGGTGGACACTGCGCAGTTTGCTGTGCAGTCATCTGCAGTGGCAAACATGGTCGGCCCGACAGCGGTGGGAATCATACAGTCTCCTGTCTTCAAGGGTCTCGGCACCGGCCTTGGAGTGGCCCACGGTCTCATCGAGTCCGGCGTCGGCGCCAAAGAGCTCTATGATGGAGTCAAGGAAAAAAACAGAAGCCATATAATCACGGGACTGCTCGACATAGTATCAGGAGCCGCAGTCGCCGGAATAGCTCTCGGAGGAGGGCCTGCAGCCGGCGCAGCGCTCGTCATAGCTTACGGATTACAGATGCTCCGCGTGCATATTTTGAATCACTGATTCTTCCCCCCATTTCTTTGGACGGAGCTTCATCCTGAATATCCGCCGTCGGGAAAAGGAGCTGTTTATCATGAAGCATCTCGGGTTACTCCTTATGGTCTTTGTTTTTCTTTTCATCGCGGCAGGCTGCGGGAGCATTGAAACAGGCAGGCTCAAGGCCGAAAACGATGAACTGAGGAAGAAGGTCGATTCACTGGAGAAGGAAGTCGCCACTCTGAAGGAGGCTGCAAAGATATCGAAGCCTCAGGTCGCAGCGGCGCATTCAGTCTCTGCAACGCCATCGATCGACTCCTCAACAGGTGAGATGGTAATCTCTTACAATGCTGAGCAGAACAGCGCGATCAGCAGATTTCTCGATGGCAGTGCAGGTCTCTCGCTGATAAGAGACGACGAGAAGCTGAGAAGAATCAGGAAAGGTCTTGAAAAAAAGCTTCCTGTCAAGAACATCCCGCTCACAGCCTGCTGGGGTGATTTTACCGGCGACGGGATGACAGATATTGCAGTGATAGTGAAAAGCTCGAAGACGGGAAAGTTCAGCGTCGCAGTCTTCAATGAAAACAAATCAGGTGGATATGAAGGACCTTTCATAATCTCGAAGGACATGGAGCAGTGCGATTATGTGCTGACTATACCACCGGACAAAAATTTCGACAGGCCTGTCATACACATCCAGCAGATCGACAGCAGCGGAGCCTGGAGCGACTATTACTGGAACAGCGCGAAAAAATGCTACGAAGCCCGGATCAGGACCGACAGCGATTGAACAGTCGCGCCTCTGACATTGCTTGAATGTGAAAGATTCCAGAATTAAAAATCGCCCTCTGCAGGCGATTTTTTTATTGAAATGTCTCTCGGCCTGCTCTATTTAGGCGCCACAGTGACCTGGGAAGGATCTGCAGGATAGACGAAGCCCGGAGGGATGGGCCATTTCAGCTCGGAAGATCCCCCGTCGTGGATTCCCTTTATCAGGTGCATCTGGTAGTTCGTTATCGCCTTGTGCGGCGGGTCGTTCTTTATCAGCACGAGGTTCGAGGGGTCGTTCGTGCCTCCGTCGTCGAGCGGTATTTTGTGATGGACCTGGTATCCAGGAGGAACCTTGCCGTCCTGCATCATCTGGATGTCCCTTTCTGTCAGGCCCGCTCTTTTGAGCGCCTCCAGGTTGTCGGGATTGCCTGCCGTGCTCTTCAGGAACTGCTTCCTGTATTTGCTGTTGAACTGCTTTCTCAGTTCCTGCTGCTCCTCGTCCGGCCGCTCGATATAGTTTAGGTCAATTATATCGATGCCCCGGAGCGTTACATTGTCTTTTCCGAGCGGCAGTGTAATCTGCTGATTGCCGCCTGAAGACCTGGCGCCATCCACTGACGCAGTCTTGTCTGCGGCAGAGCCTTCTGATGTCTTGTGTGAAGACGTCGAGTGCGGCTGTGATGAGCCTTTCTTCTTGGCCTTCTCGAGATCGGGGAGATTTCCCGGATTCCTGAGCCTGTCTATGAAATCGAGAGTCCTGTTCAGGAAGGAGTGAAATACTCCTGTGTCCTGGGATGAGAGCTGCGCGACCATAGGCGCCTGTTCTTCGACGACTGCCTCTCTCGCAGCCTGCCGAGCCTGCCTGGCCTGCATCTGCTCCGCAGCGTGCTGCGTATATTGAGCACCCTGCCCTATCTGTCCAAGCGAATCACTCATCGCGAGGCCTCCCCTCATTTGCCGACAGTTCAAACTGAATTCATTTTTTAATCACATCTTTATTATAAAGGAGAGAGATGATATCGTCAAGAGAATTTGAAAGAAAAATACATCTTCTGATGTCGACACCTGCAGGGCGCAGAACCGCCATTGCTTCACAGCAGCCTGAGCATGGGAAAATGTGACGCACGCTGATACCATGCAGAGGGTATTCCGTCAGTCCTGTCAAAGTCTGACAGGGCGGGACGGCACCGTATCTCTACTCAACTGCGGAGGACATCAGGTGTCACGATTGTGTTCAGGCTGCGGAAGGGAAGACAGGGCAGGAGGGGACTTCTGCCCGTCATGTGGCGCCAGGCTTCAGAAACAGCAGCCCCTCCCCGGCATCCTGGACAGCCGGTATGAAATCCTCTCGCTGATAAAGTCGGGAGGGATGGGCTCTGTCTTCAGGGCTCACGACAGAAGGCTCGACTGCGATGTCGCGATCAAGCAGATGATCTCTTCGTTCAGGGATCAGGCAGAAGCTGATTACGCGGAGAAGCGGTTCAGGGAGGAAGCCAGGCTCCTGTCGAGGCTCCACCACAGCGGCCTTCCAAAGGTCATCGACTACTTCTCCGAGATCGACAGAGCCACGGGAAATTCTGCAAACTACCTCGTAATGACTTACATCGAAGGGCACGACCTGGAGACAGGGCTCTCGGCTCAAGGCAGAAAGCCCATCGCCGTGGCAAGAGCGCTCTCGTGGCTCAGGCAGATGCTGGCAATCCTCATATATCTGCACTCGCAGAATCCTCCTGTCATATACCGCGATATGAAGCCTTCCAACATCATGATAGACGGCGAGAAGCTCTATCTGGTGGACTTCGGCATCGCACGCCTCTTCATTCCATCCAGGACCGCCACCATGATAGGAACGCCCGGATATGCTGCGCCGGAGCAGTACAAGGGCTTTTCCGAGCCGCGCAGCGATATCTACTCACTTGGCGTGGTGATGCATTACCTGCTGACAGGCCGGAATCCCGAAGACAGCGACCGGCCGCCGTTCCACTTCGAACCGCCGAGAAGGCTGAACGCCCAGGTGCCCAGATATCTCGATGAGCTGATAGCTTCTATGCTCGAGTTCCAGGCAGAGATGAGGCCGCAATCTGCGGAGAGGATTATGCAGATTCTCAACGATGAAAGGGTCAAAGGAGGGCATCTGAGCGTCAAAAGCCTGCTGAGGCCGGCTCCATCATTGCCCGCCGTCCCCCATGCAGGCCTGAGCGACATCTTCAGGGCCATCGAAAGCGGAAATCCACAGGCTGTAGAAGGCTTTCTGAAGGCCGGCGCAGATCCTGAGACGGCGAGAGCCGATGGAGTGACTCCTCTTCACTGCGCAGCTGAAAAAGGCAGCGCCGAGATCGCAGAGATCCTCATTGCAGCAGGGGCAGTGGTCAACACGGCCACCAGGGCGGGGTGCACGGCGCTTCACATCACTGCAGTGACAAATGACATGCAGATCGCGAGGCTCCTGATATCATCCGGCGCAGACGCTGACACGGCAAACGCGGAAGGCAGGACTCCGCTGCACAGAGCCTCTTTCTGGGGGCATGCCGGCCTTGTCGCCCTGTTCCTGAATGAGGGAGCGGAAGTGGACAGGCAGGATATGGAAGGCCAGACACCGCTTCACCTTGCCGTGCAGGAAGGCAGAATCGATGCGGCGGAGAGCCTGCTGAAGGCCGGAGCCTCGCCTGATAAGAAAGACAGGAGCGGGATGACGCCGCTTCATCTGGCGGCGCAGAGAGGCCATGCGGAGACATCAGAGCTTCTTATGAGTTATGGAGCCCTTTATGACTGCTGCGACTGTAATCAGAATACGCCTCTGCACCTGGCTGCTGAAAGGGGCCACAAGGCGGTGGCATCAATGCTGCTTGATGCCGGAGCGGAGATCAACGCCGTCAATGTAAAAGGCGAGACCCCTCTGCACCTTGCAGCGAAGGGAAATATCCAGATGGCGGCCTATCTGCTGAAAAGAGGTGCAGACTGCCAGGCAAGGGATCTGGCACACACGACCCCTCTGCAGGCAGCGTTCAAGGCCGGCGAGCACGAGATAGTAAATCTGCTCCGCAGAAGCGGCTCGTATCTGGATGTCTTCGAAGCCATAGAAAAGCGGGATGAAGAGGCGGTCAGGATCTTCGCCGAGAACAGGGAGCATCTGAAACCTGACGGGATGGGCTTCTCACCGCTCCACAGGGCTTCTGAGAGGGGACAGGCCGAGATGGCCGATCTGATGCTCAGGTACAACGCCCCTGTTAACTGTGTAAACAGACAGAACGAGACCCCGCTTCACCTCGCGGCAAGGCACGGCCACACAGGTGTGGTTTCTACTCTCCTTCGATATCACGCCGATCCGGATTTCAGGACTGTCAGCCTCACAACTCCGCTGCACGAAGCCGCTCAGCAGGGCCATGCAGAGATTGCAGCCCTCATGTTGAAGTCCGGCGCGAAGTGCAATTGCCGGGACGATCAGGGCTCGACCCCTCTTCATCTTGCTGCAGAAAAGGGCCACTGCGATGTAATTACGCTGCTGTTGAGCGAAGGCGCCGAGATGAACGCCTGGAACCGCAGGGGCCATACTCCTCTCTGCAATGCCGTGCTCTGCAGGCGACACGACGCCAGAAGGCTGCTCCGCGGGGCGGGCGCGTACTATGATGTCTTCGAGGCTGTTAGGCGGGAGGATCACGAAGCTCTGAGCGGATACCTCAGCGCAGGCGCGCCGGTCGGCATCAGGAACAGGCTCGGCCAGACGCCGCTGCACAGGATGGCGGCGAGGGATCTGCCCGGAGAGGCGGAGCGCTTCATTGCCGCAGGCGCTGACGTGAACGCCGCAGACAGGGCCGGCATGACACCCCTCCACTATGCATCCAGAAAGGGACATATCGCAGCGGCGGAAATGCTGATCTCCAAAGGTGCATCGCTCTGCGCACTCGACAGGCACCTGCGAACGCCGCTCGCGCTGTCGCTTCTCCACAGGAAACCGGAAATGGCCGAGACGCTGCGCGCAGCCGGAGCCTGCAGGGATGTCTTCGACGCGCTCGACAGGAAAAACATGGATGCCGTGAAAAAGCTTCTGCAGTCAGGCATCGACCTGGAAGAGAAGAACGCCGCAGGCTCGGCACTGATTCACATCGCGTCTGCGGAAGGGCACGCCTGGCTCGTCAGATATCTGATTGCAAGAGGAATCAACCTCAACAGCAGGGATGGAAGAGGCTTCACGGCAGTAAGGATAGCCCGCATGGCCGGCCAAAGGGAGATCATCGAGATACTCAAAGCTCACCGGGCAAGGGGCGGCGGCCCGCTGGGACTGTGGTAGGAGCCGGCGGAATGCATCGGCGCCTGCCGGATCAAAGCCTGGGCACACAGGATCTCTCATTGCTTCCTGAGCATCCTGACGTTGTCGTTATATAGCTGGAGAGCCTTCTTCATCTCCCCGTACGCCTCGGCGGCGCCGCCGAAACCTTCCACCACGACCTTTTTATCGTCCAGAGCTTTGTACTCCTGAAAGAAGAGCTTAATCTCCTTCAGGAGATGCTCTGGAAGCTGCGAGATGTCTGTGTATCTCGCATACTGCATATCCTTTACAGGGACTGCGATAATCTTGGTATCGCTCTCGCCTTCGTCTTTCATATGCATCAGGCCTATGGCCTTGACCCTCACCGAGGCAAGAGGATAGATGGGATACTGCGCCAGCACGAGCACATCGAGAGGATCTCCGTCTTCCTGATAAGAGCGCGGGATGAATCCGTAGTTGGTCGGATAGTGCACCGACGACGACAGGACCCTGTCAAGGGTCAGGAGGCCTGTCTTCTTGTCCATCTCGTATTTGTTCTTGGAATCCTTTGGAATCTCTATCACCACGTTGATCACTCCCGGGCTCTCGAGGCAGGGCTCTATGTCGTGCCACGGGTGGCCTGAACCGGCTTCGGCGGCGCAGACAGCGGCGATCAGTATCGATAACAGCGCTGTCATTATCAATGCGTATCTCGGCATCTTCAATCTCCCTTCATTCTTCAAAGCTCTGCTGTCATCTATTCAGGCGCCTCAATCTCCACGATGAGAGGGTTGTCGAGGTAGGATCCTGCGAACCGCTTGAGGTCATCGCAGCCCAGATTCAGCAGGCAGTCGAAATACTCTTCTATGCTCATCCCCGAAATCCTCGCGTTTGCAATCGCAAAAGCCCTGTCCTGCAGCCTTTCGAGCCAGTCCTCGTAAAACCTCAGCAGCATCATGTTTTTTATCAGCAGAACGCGGCCCTCGTCAATATCGCCGCTCCGCAGCGCATCTATCTCGTTCTGCAGTATTCCCAGCACTTCATCGGCCATACCGGGCGGGTAGTCGGCGGCATAGAGGGAAAAATGCTCGGCAAGCCACTTCCTGGGGCTCTCGCACGATATCCCGAAGTTATAGCAGAGCTGCCGCTCCTCCCTGAAAGCCCTGAAAAGCCGGCTTCCGTTCCCGGCATCGAGGTATGAGAACAGGAACCCTGCCACGGGAAAGTCCCTCGACATCACGCCGGGAGCCCTGAAGACCATCTCGACGCTCCTGCTTATTCTGGGCAGATGATAGTGTCCCATGATTCTGCCGCCTTCTATCCGGGGAATGTCGACTTCGTATTGCCTGGAAGGCCTGAGCGGCTCGCCGCCGGGCAGCAGTGCCAGGCTTCCGCCGATGGCGGCCTGAATTTCCTCTGCAGGGAGTCCACCTACGACTATCATGTCAAGATTGGGACCGCGCAGCACATCGTCCGCCCATCCGGACACATCGCCTGCCGTGTATTCAGATATCTTTTCCGAGAGGCCTCCAACAGGCTCGCTGTAGACGTGAGATCCGTAGATGAGCCTCCTGTTTCCCCTGTTGAACCGGGCGAGCGGAGTCTCCTCCGCTCCGGCCAGCTCTCTCGCCACTATCTGCTTTTCTTCCTCCACATCGACAGCAGAATAATCCCTGAACTGAAGGATCTCGGCAAGCAGCGACAGCACATCCCGGAGCGATTCGGAAGGGAACCTTATTCGAAAGTCGATCAGCTCATAAGATGTGGAGAGAAAGGGGGCTCTCCCGGTCATCGTCTCGAAGAGCCGGGCCAGCTCGGAGGACGGGCGCTTTCCAGTCCCTTTCAGCAGCAGGTGCTCGAGCAGGTGGGTGAGCCCTGGCAGATCGTCCGGATCATAAGCCCTCCCTGCATTGAAAAGCAGGATGATGCTGAGATCTGCGCCTGGAACCTCTCTGCATCCAAGCCAGGCTCCGTTCGTGAATCTGTATTGCTGAAAAGAAAAGTGGGAGCGCAATAGCTCCCTGTGCAGGCTGTCCATCAGAGTTCCCTCCTTCTTCCGTTCTTCCGGAACAGGCCTCCCTGTTCAGAGCTCAGTCATCAGATATTTCTGGAAGCTCCCACCCTGGTTTCAGGCAGACTCAGCCATCGTCTCTCAGAGCCTTCGCCCACTTCTCGGCCAGATCCTCCATCACCTTGAAGCGCCGGACCGCGGCATTGCCTATCATTTCAAAGATATCCGTCTGCATGTCATAGAGCATTTTCAATATTTTCGCGGCTGACTTCTGCCTTTCAACGAACATACTGACCAGGGCCTCCTGAGCCTCACTGTCGTCCTCCTGTTGAGATGCCGTGCAGGCAGATGGCTGTTCCTCAGAGGCGCCTGCGCTCCTCACCGCCCCTGCCGCGCCTTCCCTTCTCTGCAGGAGACCGGTCTGAATCGCCGCCTGTATTCCTTTCCTGCAGACATTGGAGGATTCGAGGTGTGAGTCCGCCATAAAGGCATCAGCACCGGTGAAGGACGGGGCAGAGTCTGTCCCCGCCCCGGAGGGTCTTCGACCTGCAGGGTTCCAAAACGGAGCAGAGCCTGCAGAAAGCCACGGAAATGAGATACCAGCGGGAAGAGTCCACGATAATGCTGACATGAAATCATCTCCTTTCTTTTACTGTCTTGATCGTACCAGTTCGATATGACAGGGAGATGGACAGCGTGTTAAAAAAGGTGCATCTTTTGTAAACAATTTGTTTTTTCAGGTGGAAGCAGCGGATTCCCGGACTGACAAGATGTCTGCCCTGACAAAATCTGCATGCAGAATGGGATTGTTTCTGTCCGAAAAGCGGCGGAAGGATTTGATCTCCTCTTTCGGATAATACTCAGATCATACCTGTCCTTAGGAGGAAAAATGACTAATGCAAGAGGGCTTTCAGTAATAGTTCTGATCTGCATGATCCTATCCACGATGACGATCTGCAGCGCTGAAAATACGAGCGGCTGTGACGGCGCGATAAAAACGGCGCGCAGTGAGATCTGGCGCTCGATAAACAGCGGCGGGTGCGGGAGCGCCACGGCAGCCATAATGGTAGACGGCGCCATAGTCTATGCCGAGGGATTCGGCATGGCAGACAGAGAGAAGGCCATCCCTGTCGACACCGAGACCATCTTCAACATGGGCTCGATCAGCAAGGTATATGACGCAGCGGCGATAATGCTTCTCGTGGATGACGGGAAGATTTCTCTCGACAAGCCGGTCACCGAGTATCTGCCTGAATTCAGGATGGCAGATAAGAGATACAGGGACATAACGGTGAGGATGACGCTGAACCACACGTCAGGGCTCCCAGGCACGGAGGGAGCGAATACATTCGCATTTGCATACAACGACAATGCCATGAAGGAAACGCTGGAGACCCTGGCGCATTCGCATCTGAAGCACGACCCGGGAAAGCTGTATGCATACTGCAACGATGGATTCAGTCTGGCAGAGATGATAGTCGAGCGGGTGAGCGGCATGAAATTCAGAGATTTTCTGCAGCAGAGAGTTTTCCAGCCTCTCGATCTCAAAAACACGGGCGTGAGCGTAGGCGAGTTGAAGGGCAGGAAAAGAGCGGCGTACTACGAGCCCAAAACCGGGAAAAAGGAGCCCTTCGAGGCGATTTCAATACTCGGGGCAGGCGGGCTTTCGTGCACCGCCGTTGACCTCTGCCGTTTCCTCGATACCTTTTCTGCAAACAACAGGCTTTTCAGCAAGACATCACTGGAAGAGATTAAGAAACCCCAGCCTTCATCGTTCCACGGCAGGCTGAGAGCTCCGGATATGGCCTTAGGGCTCGGCTGGGACATGACAGAGCTTCCCCGTTACAAAACTGCCGGCCTGCAGGTGCTGGGAAAGAGCGGAGGAACAGGCAACTACTCGTCGATGTGCTATACTGTTCCGGACAAAAGAATCTCAGTCGCCGTAATCGGAAGCGGCCCCCACAGCGGAGCCATGGAAATTGCCCTCAAGATCCTCGATGCAGTGCTCGTGGACAGGGGGCTGATAAAGAAGGAGACAAAGCCTCTTTCGATACCTGTAAAGCCTGAGAAGATCCCTCATGAGCTTGCCTCATATGCAGGGTATTATGCTGACGGGAATCACTACTGCAGAATGGCCTTCGATATGGAAAAGAATACAGTTACCCTCTTTACAGCAGAAGGCGGAGCTGAGAAGCCCGGAATGTCGCTCGTCTACAACGGCAGATACTTTTACGACGCAGGAGGGAACCGGCACTACTTCATGTCTGTAAACGGAAACGACTATTATGTGGGCTGCTCAGACAACTTCAGAAATGACATGATTTCCATGCAGAAAGTGAAGCCGTTCGTAAAGCCGGGGACGCTGAAGATGAACCTCGACGGCAGGAAGTGGGTCCGGCGCAACGCTTCTCCTCTGGAAGGAACAGGAGGGAGAGACACCTACTTCGTCAGATCGTCTCTAATCAGGGAACTGCCTGGATATGTTGAATTCGGTGGCCTCAAGAAGATAGAAAGCCCTGATTTCGCAGGGATGCCCTTCGACGCGATACGGGATCAGACGGAGCTCAGGCTGATTGACAGGGCCGGAGAGACGTGGGCGCAGCTATCCGATATCATTTACAGTCCGGCCGAAAGCGTGAAAGCGCTGAAAGCAGGCGAGAACAGTGTGAAGATAGGAAAAGACGGCTATGATGAGTGGCTGAAAACCGAATCGGACATGATCGTGAGTGTCAAAATACCCGGCAATGGCAGAGTAGTGGTAATATCGCCTGAGGCGGAAGTGAAATACGACAGCGCAGTCGACACAGGCGAGGTCTACGCGCCGAAAGGGAGCTACATCGAAACAGCAGGCTCGCCTGACGATATCATCACAGTCACAGGAAAGCCTGTCAGCCGATAGAAATCTGCCAGGCGCCTGATCACTGATCTGCAGGATTATGGCGCTTTCCAGGCAGGATTCACATTGAGCAGTTTTCCGGAGGGGAACCATTGGAGATTGACGACAAGATAGCGGCTCTCTACAGCATGATTGAGTTCCAGGAATCGCTCAGGACTCTCGTCGATGACAAGACCATCGAAGAGACTCTGAAGGCTCTCCGTATCGAGGCATCCGGGCTTGAAGAGCTCAGGGAGGCTTCGTCAGCTTCACCTTTAATCGGGAAGTCGCTGCCTGCGCTGGAAAGAAAGCACGTCACCGTGATGTTTGCGGATATCTCAGGCTTCACCGCCCTTTCGGAGAAGGAAGATCCCGAGACAATACGCCGCACTATCAGAATCGTATTTGAGAGACTTCTGAAAATAATACAGAGATACGAAGGTACTGTCGAAAAGTTCATCGGCGACGCCATAATGGTCGTATTTGGCGCACCGGTATCGCACGAGAACGACCCTGAGCGGGCCTGCATGTCTGCGCTGGAGATGATGGACGCGATTCCTGAGATAAACGCCGAGCTGGGACTCGAGCTCGGCATGCATATCGGACTGAACTCAGGGCTGGTCATCGCAGGCAGCCTGGCGGTCAGAGGGCAGCAGCAGTATGTTGTGACGGGAGACACAGTAAACCTGGCGGCGCGGCTCGAAGACAAGTCTGAAAGAGGGCAGATCCTCGCAGGGCCTTCCACTTACAGGCTTACCTGCCAGTCTTTTCACTACGAGCCCATGGGAGGCATCAGAGTGAAAGGCAAGGCCGAGCCGGTAGAGGTTTTTCTGCTCTCAGCGGAGGCAGGACGGGAAATGGCTGCCCCCGCCATCAGCACTGTCTGCCCGATGATCGGAAGGGAGGAGCAGTACAGGCTCCTCTGCAGGCGCCTCTCGGCGCTGAGAAAGAGGAAGGGCTCAGCCGTTCTGATTACTGGAGAGACCGGTATAGGGAAGAGCCGCCTCGTGGCAGAGCTCTGGCAGAGCAGCGAGGGCGCCGGGGCCGTCAAACTGGTCGGGAACACTCACCCGCTGTGCCATACGATGAGCTACTGGCCTTTCATCGAGATTTTCAGAAAGATATTCGACATCACAGGCAGGGACAGAAGCGAGCAGGTCTTCGACAAACTCCGCATCGGACTGATGAAGCTCTTCCCAGACAGCCACTGCGATATGGCACTTTACCTCGCAATAATGATGGGCGCCTCCGCTCCGGAGGCTCAGAGGGACAGGATTGCATATACCGATTCTGAATCACTCAAAGGCCAGATATTCAGGGCCGTTCATGAATACTTCGCATACCGGGCTGAGAAAGAGCCCCTGATGATGGTGTTCGAAGACATCCATCGCGCAGACAGCTCGTCAGTCGATCTGCTGCTCCACATCTCGTCTCTGGTGAGAGAGAAGCCCCTGATGATTGTGATAGTATCGAGGCCGCAGCAGGGGCTTACCGACAGAATCATCAGCTCTCTCGAGAATCTGGAGCCGGACAGCTCGGTCAATGTTGCCCTGGAGCCGCTCTCAGAAAAGGAAAGCCTCGCTCTCGCAGAGATGCTGCTGCCTGAAGGAGCCACAGCTCACGATCTCTGTGAATACATCTCCAGAAAGGGAGCCGGCAATCCGCTCTTCATAGAGGAGATCGCAAGGCATATCGCGGCCGGGAGCGCCGGCCAGAGACAGGCAGCCCTGTACGGAAAGGAAAGCCCGCCGGTCAATGTATCGCATACCATCCCGGACACACTGCACGGCCTGGTGATGGCAAGAGTGGATCTCCTTCCTGAAGAGGAGAAGAGCATCCTGAAAACAGCTTCGGTAATAGGAGCATCATTTAACTGCACGGCGCTGAAGGCTCTCGCTCCCGGCAGGGACATTGAAAGAGCCATCGCTTCGCTGGAAAGGTCTCAGTTCGTTTCGGCAAAAGACGGAGACGGGCAGGGCGAATACTCGTTCAAAACGGCTCTGGTAAGGGAGATCGTATACGAGAGCGTCTCGAGGGAGATCCGCGAGAGGCTACACGGCTTACTGGCGCAGCACCTGGAGAGCGATCGGTCTTCGCCTCCCGGAATGCTGGCCTTCCATTACGCAGAAGGGAGGCAGTGGGAGAAAGCCCAGCAGTATCTTTTCCGAATCGGAGACCAGGCAGAACGAATGGCTGCAGACAGGGAGGCGCTTGAAAGCTACGAAATGGCCATAGAGGCATACAGGCGGGCTTTTGGAGACAGGTGGGATCCTCTGATGAGAGCGAGGCTGAACAGGAGGATAGGAGAGGCCCACTTCAGGCTTGGCAGCCATCACAAAGCCAGGGCCCATCTGTTCGAGGCGCTCGAGACTCTCGGTCATAATGCCTGCGGGACCGGTAAAAGCTTCGCCTGGAGATTCACATGGGATATTATCGAGCACGTCGGACTGTGTATTGCGCCAGGCCTGTTCAGAGCCAGGCCTGAGCCTGGAGGCTCAGAAGCTCTCAGGGAATACTTCCTCGCAACTCAGGCTCTCGAGCTCATTGAATATGAGGTAAACCCGAGGAACTGCGCCATGCTGGCTCTGGAGCATCTCAACAGCGCCATCAGAACAGGCCGGAATGAGGAAATCGCCATCTCTGCGGCAAATATCGGCATGACTTTTGATGTCTTCGCGATGTTCGGGATGGCCGAGCGATACCATCGCAAGGCATCAGCTGCTGCTGAGGATAGCACAAACCCTCTCGCCCGATGCGTCACAAGTTTCTCCAAAGGCCTCCATCAGAGCATGCTCTGCAGCAATGAAGAGGCGATCGCCCTTTTCAGGAATTCTGCAGAAGAGGCCGGGCGCGCCGGTGATTTCCACTCCTGGGCCATTGCCGAATTCGAGCATGTATGCCACGTCACATTGTCAGGGAAGAGCGATGAAAGCCAGTCGCTGCTGAAAGAACTGGCAGAGGTGGCCTCCCAGACAGGTGATCGCCAGGTGAAAGGCTGGATGCTGACTGCCGGAGGCCTCAGAAGCATGTTTTATGGAAGCGCATCTGACACTGAGAAGCTTATGAGAGAGGCTATCGCTGTGCTGAAGGGCATTCCGGACTACTATTATGCAGGCGGAGCACTTTCAAAACTGGCTGAATGGCTCATCGTGCAGCGGAGGGAGCAGGAGGCGCTCCCGCTGCTGGAAGAAGGCGGGAGATTCGCAAAGCGCATGGAATCTAAAGGACACCTGATAGGATGGCTCAGAAATGCGGAAGCGCTGCTCTCTCTGGTTAAGCTGGGCGATGCCCTGAAGGAGAAGAGAGGCAAAGACGGGGAATCATCTGCCCGCAGGGCCTGCAGGAAAGCCCTCTATGACAGCAGGATTTCCTCGCTGTCGGCTGCGCCTGCCCTCCGCCTCCAGGGGATATTTGAGTGGCTCAGGGGGAACAGGGCCGGCAGCCTGGAATGGTGGGAGAAGAGCGCGAGGATGGCGGAAAAAACCAGCACGATGATTGACTGCGCTATAACGTGGCATGTGTGGGGGATCCTGGCAGATGAGCGCAGTTCGCTCGACACTGCCTCAGTTCTTTTCGGAGAGTGCGGCATGTCTGCCGCTCCTGGTGAATCAGGCTCAACATTCACAGGAGCGCTCAGCGCCTTCCTGCGAAGCCTTTCTTCAGGGACTGCCCGTTGACTTCTCCGTCCCTCATGGTATAATTGAATCCAGGCGGGGACTGCTGTGTCAATCCAGCAGCTCAGCGGAGAGCACCAGGCAAGAACTTGGCGTAGGTTCGTAACCTACCATTAATTGACACACACACTACCCCCCAGAAGTGGGGACAGTTAACTACTTTTGCTGAAATAAATAGTAAGCTGTCCCCACTTTTTATTGACAGCTTTCAGAGATTAATGGCATATTTTACTCAGGACATTGAGTAAAATTGCTCAATATAATGAGTAAATTGTCAATACATGAATTATGCTTGAATCTCATCGAACAGGCTATAAACAAGGTTCTCGCTGTGCAGCAGGAGAATCCATGGCATCTCATGGCTGCCTTGTCAATCCTGCGATTAACCGCCGAGGGTGAAATAGAATGTCGAGCCCTTCCCTGGCTCGCTTTCGGCCCAGATCCTCCCCCCGTGCCTTGCAACAACACGGGAGACGATCGTAAGGCCGATGCCTGAGCCGGAAAATTCATACTCTGAGTGGAACCTGTGAAACGGCTTGAAGAGAGTCCCGGAGTACTTCATATCGAAACCTGCTCCATTGTCGCGGATGAAAAAAACCGTTTCCGTGTCTTTCAACAGCGAGCCGCACTCTATGGTCGGATTTTCTGTCCGGGCGGTATATTTCCACGCATTGCCAATCAGGTTGTCCCACATGATCTCCAGGAGCTTTCTGTCTCCCTGGGCTGTCATCCCCTCCTGAATGACCGTCACTATCTTCCTTCCAGGCTCTTCGCCTTGCAGTCTATCGAGTGTCACCCGCACCAGAGAGGTCAGATCGACAGGCTCATTATTCATCTCCCTGCGGGAAAGTCTGGATAGCTTCAGAATGTCATCTATCAGCTGGTTCATCTTTTCTATGGCCATGCAGATTCGTCTGAAGTAATCCCTTCCCTGTTCATCCAGCCTGTCGGCATACTCTTCCAGAATCACCTGGCTGAATCCCTCTATGCTGCGCAGAGGCGCCCGAAGATCGTGGGAGACCGAATAGCTGAAGGACTCGATCTCATCAGCATATCTCTTGAGCTCCCTGTTGAGCTGTCCCAGCTCGATGTTCCTGTCCTTGACCTCGGTCTCGAGGGTGATCCGCCCTGAGACATTACGACAGACTTCCACACCTGCAATGATGTTATTATCATCATCCATCATCGGGTAACAGGAATTCTCCCAGTATGCCGTGCTGCCGTCAACAGAGAAGGCGGTTCTGAGAACCATGTGACTCATGCCTGTTTCGAAAACCTTTCGTAATCCGCAGCCTTCGCAGATCTCATCTCGCTTCTCATAGACAGAATAGCACTTCTCGCCCGTGCGCTCGCCGAAAATCTCCTTCATGGACTTATTCTGATAGATGATATTGAATTCTCTATCCTGGATGGTCACTCCATCAGGCAGGTTTTCGTAGAGCTGCTCATATGGCATGGATATCATCATACACCTCTTGATAAGGCATTTACCATACCTGATGTCGCTTCTCGCATGCACCAAGTTCGCACAGGACCTGCCCATTCAGCGCAGTTTCACTGAACCCGGTCGGTAACGACGTCTTGCATGCAGAAGCCGGAATGCCGATGCCGGAAGGTTTCTCTACAATATCTTCGTCACAGGACGAGGGTCCCCTGTCAGAAAGAGCCGACAACGCCAAAGAGGCCGGAGCTTTACGTAGAGCCGCCTTTCCTCCCGGCTTCCCACTCCTCCCGCAGCAACCCGTATTCAACTCTGTCCCTGAGGAGACCGTCGTGCCATACGCGTTTTCGATAATCGGCTTCCTTAATCATACCGGTTTTCTGCATGACTCTCAGAGACGCCTTGTTGTCTTTTATGCAGCCGGCCTCGACTTTTACCACATCGAGGCTCTCGAATGCAAACCGCATTACCTCCCGTGCCGCCTCAGTCGCTATCCCGGAGCCCCAGAATTCAGGGACGATAAAGAATCCCAGATCGACTGTCTTGCCCTCCGGGGTGTCCAGCCTTACAGTGAAGCCGATTTCTCCGACGTAGCGCCCGCTTTCAACTGATTCGATGCAGAAGAAATATCTCGATCTCCCTGCCCGGCCAATCTCACAGATCGCGGCATCCAGCTTTTCCTGCGAGCGCGCAAGAGAATCCGTCTTCAAATCAGGAAGATAGTACATCCCCGCAGAGTCAGACAGCAATCTGTGCATCGACGCAAGATCTTCCGGCCTGTGATCCCTGATTACAAGTCTCTTTGTTTCAAGCCTTATCGATGTCTTCATTCTTCGGCGGCTCTCCATCCTGAAAGAACTGGCTGTCTGGAAACTGTCATATGTCACTTCAAGGAAGATCTCAGAATTTGCGGGAAATGAGTCGAACGGTCCTCTGCCTGTTGCGGACTGCAGATATGATTCGCTTTATGCCAACTTATTCCTATGGCAACGCGCATTGAAAATTTCAGTTTTAATAAGCCGGGTGCCGCAATAACAGGGAGCGCTGAAAGGCTTCCAGGAAATGGAGCTCCCGGCTCAGAAGATTCTGACTCATTCAGCGCCTAGCTTCGACAGGAGATTGATAATGGCTGGGACAATGATAGACAGGAACAGAAAATGGTGGATACTGGCGGCAATGACGCTTGCCCTCACCCTGATCTCTGTCGACCAGGGCGTCGCTCCGGTGACACTCTCAAGAATACAGAGAGAGCTGGGGATATCAGGGCTCACTCTCTTCTGGGTCATCAACGCCTATCTGCTCGCGTTCACTGTGATGGCCGCTGCCGGCGGGCGCCTCGGAGACATTCTGGGCAGAACGAAGGCGCTCCTCTTCGGTGTAACGATATTTACCATCTCAACCATATGCAGTGGAGCTGCGCTGAATGCGGCAATGCTAATCGCGGCGAGGGCATTCCAGGGAATCGGCGCGGCATTTTTCGTTACAGCATCATCTGCCATAGTGTTCTCGACATTTGAGCTCGAAGAGCGCGGCAAGGCCATAGCTAACATCAACAGCGGCGCCATGGCGCTGATGATTCTCGGCACTCTGGCCGGAGGGATCATAACTGATCTGTGGAGCTGGAGATGGGCCTATTTCCTTAACGTCCCAATAGCCGTTCTCATTCCCATGATATTACATCGGCACCGCCCTCGAGACGAAATAGTCAGAGGGCAGAAGATAGATCATGCCGGGCTGGTACTGCTCGTGATTTCGATGACCGCGCTCGTGACGGCTCTTCAGCAGGGAGGCGTGTGGGGCTGGAGCTCTCCACTGACAATCGGGCTGCTCGGCGGCGGAGCGCTGGCGTTCATCTTCTTTGTCCTGTTTGAAAGGTCCGTTGCGGAGCCGCTGATCAACTTCCGCCTTCTCAGCAACAGAAACTATAATGCAGATGTTGTAATACTGGGGCTTCTCCAGTTCGTGTACATAGGACAGGGCATGTTCGGGGCGCTCTACCTGCAGCAGGTTCTCTCCTTCAACCCGGCTGCCGCTGGCGGATGGTCTCTCGTGACACTGGTGCTGATGGCCGTGACAGTGCAGCTTGGCGGCCGCCTCTTTGACAGGACAGGCGTCAGGCTACCTGCCATCGCGGGCCTGGCCTGCCTGGCTTTCGGCTATCTGTGGCAGGCCCTGATGCTCCCCGCCGAAAACATCTATCTTCTGCTGCCTGGGCTCATCGCGCTTGGGACAGGGATGGGCCTGCTCGTGCCGGCAGCCTATACGGACGCGATGAACAGAGTCTCCGCCGCCAGCCGCGGCCAGGCGGCGGGAGTGATTGAAAACGCCAAGCAGATCAGCGCCACCTTAGGCATAGCACTCTGCGGGGAGATAGTCAGAACGATGCAGATGGCCAGGCTGAACGAGTTGCTGAAAACCTCTGTGCTGTCTCCAGACAAGGTTCATCTTCTATACGGGCTTCTCTCCGAGCCTCCTGAAGTTCAGCGAGAGAGGGCCGATCTCATCTTCCGGAACTGGCAGCAGGTGATTGTGTATTTCAAGATGGTGGTGACCCATTGCTATTCAAGCACATACTATCTGGCGGGAATCCTGATGATCATCTGCATAATCATCGCGGCCTTTGCCTACAGGCGGGGCCGGCAATCAGATGAAGAGGGCGCGGCGCAGGCGGCGGCAGGCAATCTGCAGAACGGCTGAGACCTAAATTGCAGACTCTCAGAACCTGGAGCCGGTGATCTTCTTTCCGAAGCAGCTTACGGACAGGCAGTCCTTCCTCGGGCAGATCTCGACGCAGCGCATGCACATTATGCACTCAGGCTGGTTGTAGATTACGTTCTCATCGGCCTCGTACATGGCCGTGAGCCCCATCGGGCAGGCATCGGCGCAGGAGCCGCACTTGTTGCATTTCAGAGCCTCCTTGCGCAATTCCAGCCCGCCTCCCTTGTTGAACCACGAGTTGATGAGGCCGACAGGGCAGAGATGGCACCACACCCTTCTGCCCCACCAGAATGCCGCTACGAAGAGCGCGAGAGTTATCCACGCCAGCAGCGTGAACACAGCCGTCACTGTCGAGCTGAAATCCTTCCAGGATGGCTTGATGAGGCCGAATATCGGGCAGATGAGCCGGGCGGGGCAGATCTGGCAGTAAGGCAGGAAGAAGTTGCACTGGAACGACGCGTATTTCGGTATGCCTATGAATGCTGAGATTGCCGATGCCAGGCCCAGTATTCCATAGGAAGACAGCACGAGCGTTCTCCTGAACGTTGCAGGGAAGCGCTTCACAGGGATATCGAGCTTCCTGCGCAGCCACGACAGGAAATCGCCGACAGTGCCTATGGGGCATACCCATCCGCACCAGAAGCGGCCGACTATGAAGCACAGGAATATGAAAAGAGAGAAGTGCGGCAGCAGGAACTTCAGATCAGTTCTCCAGGTAAGGTTTTCCGAGATGAAGTGGACTATGCAGGCTTTGAACATGCCGCCCTTCGGGTTGAAGCGGCAGATAAGGCCGGGAGGGTAGTTCTCCATAACAGGCGTTGCCCCGGAAGGCCACAGGATGCTTCCCTGCTGGAACTGCGTCGTAGAGATGGCGCCCTGAGGTGCCTTCAGCGTCGGGAAGAAGCTGCCCTGCGTCCCGGAAGGATCCGGATTCTGCAGCGCATCGACGCCTTCCTTGAATATGTATCCGCCGTATACGAGGAGCAGCAGGGAGATGACCTGAACGACTCTCCTTATAATCGATATCCTGTTTCTTCTCCAGAAATCGCCGGCTTTATTCATGAGAGAGCCTTCCCTGCCCTGCGGGATCTTATTATCACGACAGCTATTATTATAACGACAGGCACTATATGCCAGTAGTAAAAAAGAGGAGGGCTCCTGTCCACGGTGACGTTCAGCGCTCCGACATCCATGTTGACCTTTTCTTCAGTCCTCGGAGCGCCGCCGACAGAAAAGGCTATCGTTGGAAGCACGGCGGTCTTCTCCATACGCTTTGCGCCTTTTACATCATCGCCGTAGCACATCGTATACGAAGCGCGATCTGCGGTGCTGGCTACAAAAATCACATCGGCGTTGAGGATCGAACCGTCATCCCAGGTTTCGAGCACGGTGAGCTTCAATGCGACCTCATCGCGCCCGTTTTTCTGCACGAGTATGTTTTCGGCTTTCTTGACGAGGCCCGGCGGGAAAGTCACGGTGCCCGACACATAGAACTCGCCGGAAAGAGATGGATAGCTGAAATCAACGGCAGTGCGCTCAACAGCCCGGGCGCCTGTCTGGGCAGCCAGGACCAGCAACACTGCCAGTGCGAATATGATGACTCTTATTCTAAGGGTTGATGATGACCTGACCAAAGCCGGTTTCATTGTTATATCCTGAGTTGTCTGCTGCCCAGTAGCTTTTTTCCTTTTTGCCGCTAGCCTTGTTACGCTCCACCCTCATATACCATTTTCCAGGTGACGACGGACTCTGGATCCCGAGGGCGCTGAAGGGAATCGAAATCTCTGCAAACCACGTCTTTTTCATCTTCGAGACGCTGCACTTCGCTCCGGAGCAGTTCCAGGCAAGACCGTCCTGTTTGTTCTCTCTCCTGTCGAAGAAGGCTTTGCCTTCCGAATTTACCGCTATATGGAACGACGACTGTTTCGGGTTCTGGAACGCCAGGTGAATATCCACTCGGTCATCGGCAGTGAGTTTCGACGCATCCTCATCAGCAAGACGGATGCCCAGAAACAGGCTCTCCCTGTTGTATGAAAGAAGTGTCACAGTCTGAAACTGCGCCTTTCCGCCTGCTGTAGAGGCGAAGTTGGACAGCACTGCGGATCCGGACCAGAGGCCGTCATCGAGCACGCCGTCGACTTTAAGCGAGCCATTGACTCGGCGCAGGATCAGGAGATGGGATGCCGCCGCTCCCTGTGGAGACGACGCAGAGGTGGATGCCGTGCCTGAGCCATCGCCCTGAGTATTGAGGCTGAAGCTCTTGAACTCTCTGCCTCCGCCTGTCAATCTGAAAAAGACAGGGTAGTTTCCTGTGGACACGCCGCCCTTTGTGGTCATCGTCACCTGGAAATAGGCGCGCTGATCCTTTGGAATCGCCATCTTGTCGGGAGTGATGGCGAAGTCGAAAGAAGGGCTCGATGCCTGCAGGCTGATCTCGGCGATGCCCCTGTCCATGTTGTTCTGCAGAAATACTTTGAATGTAGCCTTATCCTTGATAACGAGGTTGTATGTCTCAGGCTTGACGATGAGCTTATCGGCCTGCCTGAATACATTGTCGCAGAGATGGCAGAAGATCGGCGCGCAGCAAAGCGCCATTATGACAAGCATTGAAACGAACAGCAATGCGCACCTTTTCATATTACCCCCTCTTGCTCACGGCTTTCACAATTATACCACAATACCGGGGAGAGCCACAATACGGCATCCGAGCCACTTTCTCACAGAAGCTCGAGGAACGCTTCAATCCTGGTTCTCTGCTGGGCCCTGTCATCCACGCAGGGGTCGACCTGTATACACAGCGCAGGGATTGAGCGCTCCTTCATCACGTTACGAATGAGGTTGCTCAGCATCTGAAAGCCCTGGCAGAGCCTCAGGGACTGGTAGATGACGCCGTCCAGACGGCCTTCCTCGACCATCTCGCAGATTCGGTCGAGCAGTTTTTCCACACCAAGGAAACAGGGGCACATGGAGGCGGCTATATGCTTCAGCGCCAGTGACCTCATAATGCCTCTCTCGGTGTCCTCGTCGATCTGCACGGGATCGTAAAGCCTTCCATACGCCGAGCAGAGAGTATCCGCCACGATATCGCAGTCCGTGCCGGCAAGCACGTCCAGGATATTGTCAGATGGAAGAATTATCGGCGATCCGGCCAGCAGGACCTTCTTCTTTTTGATCTTTTCATCCGTTGAGCCTGCCTGCTCTTTCGCCTCTTTAAGCACCTTCTCAGCCTCAGATGCCCACAGCCCTGCAGGCATGGAGAAGGAGGCGGATGTCATCGAAAAATAATCGTATGCCGATATGATTCCAGGTTTCTCTCTCCTGAATAAAAAAATCTCCCTGAAAGTATCTGTGCGCCTGTTCGCCTCTCTGCAGGCCGCGACAAGCTCCTTTCTTGCAGCCTTCTGCCTGTACCGCTTTCTCAGTAAGTCAAACAACTCCAGATACCGCTCCTCCCAGATATCCGCGTTGCTCATATAGTCGCTGCTCCTCGGGATGTCCAGGAAGTACACCTCGACGCAGGAAGACAGGAGCTCTGCCAGCTTCATCTTCCCGTCACAGGCGGCCGGGACTATCAGAAGATCGAGATTGCCTTCCGGAAACGAGCTCACCGCGCAGGCAGAAGCCCTGAGAAGCGCACATACATCAGCCGTGAGAAGCTTTTCTCCCTCTAATGCGGCTGAGCGCTCTATGCTGCAAAGCCTGACAGGATTGGCGCCGCAGGCTGTTATGATTTCATCAGGCACTATATTGCAGAAATAACCTACCTGGGGAAGCTGTCCCTGTTCTCCGCGCCGGCCTTCGAGCCAATCGTGGAAAACCTTCATGCTTTTCATAGTTGAGGCGCTGCGGTAGCGCTCACAGCTGGCCTTTTCCGGGGCTGCCGCCTGTTCGGCCGAAGGAGTGACTGATTCGCGCAGAATGCTGGAATATCGCTGGCTGAGCTTCGTCTTTTTATCAGGACACATGGTGAATACCCTGCTTCGAATGGAATAAGAATCTAACAGGTATTCTATCACAGTGGCTGAGATCCCTATCCGGCCTGATAAGATGACGAAATTGCCGGATGAGCGCTACTTCAGGTAAAGGATTTTACATCAGTATTCAATCTTTACAGGCAAATATATAGTGTAACAAAAGGGGATGTGGAGATGAGAGGCGATAAGGGGATGATCCTTTGTTTATCTCCATATCCATCATATCCCCATATCTCCTGACTTACACACTTTGTTTCTCATGAATAATTACAGGAGGACTTGACAATTTAGTTTAGCTGCTATACTATTGTCATATGGAAGATGACTTCAGCTCCTTCGAAACATTCCTGAAACTGCTGGACCGGGTGATGACAAAAATGTCGTCGCTTCATACACTTCCGGCTGACTTCGACACCGGAGTGCCTCTCTACAGGGCTGAGATCCATACGGTTCAGGCTATTGGAGAGCTCAGGGAAACAACCGTTACAGAGCTGGCAGAGCATATGAGCGTCACAAAGGGAGCTGTCTCCCAGATCGTCAAGAAACTGGCGGCGAAAGGTCTCGTTCTCAGGAAAGGGCGGCGCGGCGATGCCAGGGAGAGCATCCTGACCCTTTCAGTGGCAGGGTTGAGAGGATACAACTGCCACAGGGAGTTTCATCAGCAGATGTTCAGGCTCGTGAAAGAGCATTTCGGAGACAGATATGATGAGAAGATCCGCCTCTTCACCTCGGTGATGGAGGACATGGAAAATATTCTGGCCCATGAACAGGAGCTGAAATGCAGTTAATTTTTTTTTGCGATATGGTTTAGCAACTAAACTTTGTTAAGGAGGTATATATGGAAACTCTGACCGGAAAAGCTCATAAGATAGATGTCTGCCCGTGGCAGTGCGTATTCCTGATCGACAACTTCGCAAGAAGGCTCCTTCATGACCCCGTCAGGCTGTTCAAGCCCTATGTGAAGCCCGGTATGACCGCTCTGGATATCGGATGCGGCGGAGGGTTTACCACGCTGGGTATCGCGGCATTGACAGGGAAGGAAGGAAGAGTCATATCCACCGATCTGCAGCAGCAGATGCTAGACATGGTCAGGAAAAAAGCAGAAAAAAGGAAGGTCGGGACTCCCATAACATATCACAGGTGCAGCCCTTCAGGAATCGGACTGAACGAAAAGGTCGACTTTGCTCTCGCTTTCTGGATGGCCCACGAAGTGCCTGATCTCGCTTCATTCCTGCAGGAAGTGTACAATCTTCTGAACCCGGGCGGAGTCTTCTTAATAGCCGAGCCGGCAATCCACGTATCGGCTCAGGCCTTCGCTGAAACGATAGAGCAGGCTGAGAAAACCGGCTTCACCGTGAAGGAAAGGCCGCGGGTGGCGATAAGCCATGCCGTGGTTCTGGCGAGATGACCTCATTACGATTGAGCAGTCACATTCTGAGACAATACTGCAGGGGTTGCTGAACTCTCTTATACAGGCTGACCTTTGCCGTCACCACTGTCGAGCGCTGTCATTACGAGATCCGAAGCTACCTGGTAGGCGGCAAACGGCTTACCTGTCTTGTCCAGGTTGGCCTCAATCTTCGACTTCTCAGCGGGATCGGTCAGCAGACTCTTTATCATCTGCGCTGCGCCTTCCGGGCCTTTTACAGAAAGCGCGGCTCCCGTCCCGACTATTGTGGGGATCAGCATCTCTTCGAGGCCCGGCATCGGATCGAGGATGATCATGGGCAGCTTTCTCGCGAAAATCTCAGATGTGGTGAGGCCGCCTGGTTTGGAAACTATGGCGTCGCAGGCGTCCATCCACTCGTTTACATTATCAGCATATCCGAGAACTGTGAGCGGCATCTTAATCTGCTTCGAGAGCTCTTCCAGCTCAGCCTTCTTCGCCGCGTTCTTCCCTGTGATGCAGACCATCTGGACAGGCGTATCGATCCCGTTGAGCGCCTGCGCCATCTCCTTGAAGCGCCCGAGGCCGAGGGAGCCGCCCATCATCAGCACCATCGGTGTTTTTGGATCTATCCCGAGCTTTTCCTTCAGCTCTGACTTGGTGAGCTGCTGAGGCTTTGCAAAATCGGGCTTTATGGGAATTCCGGAAACTTCTATCCGGTTTTTATCGATGCCGAAACCGGAAAGCTCGTTCTTTGTCGCGTCCGAGGCCACGTAGTAATGGGAGATGTTCTTCTGCGCCCACATGCGATGGACGCGGTAATCGGTCACCACTGAGTGGACAGGCGCGTCTATGAGCCCCTTTCCCTTCCAGTAGCTGAGCATCGAGTTCATCGGCGAGTGGCACGACAGGATGACATCAGGCTTGTCAGTCTGGATCTTGTGCAGAAAATCCTTGCTCATCCACGATTTGAAGCGCATGCCGAGATTTCCGAGCCCGTATATGAGCGGGTTTCCCTTGAACGACTGCCTGAAGAACCACCCTCTCACAGGCGCCATCTTGTTCATTACAAAGTCTGTCGCGGCCACCTGGGCGTTCTTGGAGGCCTCTCCGCCTGTATAGTCAAGAGCGTTGACCACTTCAGCCTCTACGTTGGGCATCGTGTCGAGAACTTTCTTGACCGATTCGGCTGCCGATCTGTGGCCGCCTGTATGGGAGCCGTGGACGAGCATCACCTTGACGTGCTTCCACGGCGGAATCTGCCTGATCGTTTCAAGGAACTCCTGCGGCAGCGGAGCCGTGTCTTCCGCCGAGTCGTCGAGAGGTCTGGACTGCTGCTGCGAAGGCGCGGTTGCTTCGTTCGGCGCTGCAGAGGACTGCAATGTGCCACCTTCCGCAAGACCGATCTTCTGAGGAGCAATCAAACCAGCCGGGGACTGAAAAAGAGCTTCGCCCATTCCCAGAGTCACCACATCGCCTGTCTGCGCCTGCGTTTCCGCCTTCTTCTCTGAGGAAGGATGTGCCTGGATTGAAGGACTGAGTCCGTAGCTTCTTATCGCCTGATTTATCTCGTTCATATGAGTCTCCGCCTGAATCGATCGATTACAACAGTCATTATATCAGAAATATGAAGGCAAGATCCATATCTGAGAGATGAAAGGCAATTTCGAGCGGCAAGAGGTTCCAGAAAGTGTGAAAAATGAGAACAATGCGAAAAAGGCGGCAGACCCCTATGAATCTGCCGCCTTCCAGATATTTCTACTGAGGGTCGCCGGGCTTTCTCGGCCCTCCAGCCAGATGAGGCTGAGGATCGCCAGGATTCTTAGGGCCGCCCTGCTGGTGAGGCTGTGGATCGCCAGGATTCTGGGGACCGCCCTGCTGGTGAGGCTGAGGGTCGCCAGGCTTCTGGGGACCTCCCTGCTGGTGAGGCTGAGGGTCGCCAGGCTTCTGGGGACCTCCCTGCAGATGAGGCTGAGGGTCGCCAGGCTTCTGGGGACCTCCCTGCAGATGAGGCTGAGGGTCGCCAGGCTTCTG
>Ga0302252_1000282_pt1 | contig 51805 bp, 40 predicted proteins | sample AAG_RA_Leu_MG_FD_193511 | JGI IMG/M metagenome (GOLD analysis project Ga0302252, IMG submission 193511) | Enriched activated sludge microbial communities from anaerobic digester in WTTP, New Holstein, Wisconsin, United States - AAG_RA_Leu | ecosystem: Engineered > Bioreactor > Anaerobic >... | reverse complement strand
GCTGAAGCTCCACGGTCTTCGTCAGCACGGTGAATTTCTCAGGATCCTCTACTTCGGAAGGGGCGTATTTGACCCTGACAGTGACTGTCTTGGGCTTGTCGTCGTGGTTTTCGAGGAGGTAGTTGAACTTCAGGTCTGCCTTTTTGTGATCGCCTGACAGTGTGGTATCGACGTACTGGTTCTTTATAGTCTCCATGCCTGTTGAGTCGAGTATGACGTCGTTCCAGATGCCGCCTGAATTTCCAAGCGTTGATGGAGCCCAGTTGCCGCCTGGTCGGCAGTCGTGCTGGCCGAATATGCCTTTTATCTGGTTCTTGAAGATCGGCGCACCTGAGTCCTTTGGAGCCGATACCTTCACGAGCAGCGTGTTATCCTCACCGGCCTTCACCTTGCCGTCGAGGCTGAACGAGAACGGGTTGAAATAACCTTCATGGGCTCCGAGCTTTTTGCCGTTCAGATACACTTCAGATTTGTAATCCACACCTTTGAAGTTGAGCTCGAGGTGCCTTCCCGGCGCTGTATCCTCGGGCTTTACGGTGAACTTCTTCATATACCATACATTCCCACCGTATGAGAAGAGCTCCGGATCGGCCACGGCCCACTGCGATGGCATCTGGATGTCCTTCCATCCCTTTGCGTCCACTCCAGGGTCTTTCTCAGAGCAGATCATCTTCCAGCCGTCTTTCAGCACCGTGCTGCCAGGCTTCAGATGCTCTGATGACGACGTCATCGAGGGCTTGTATTCATCTCCCGGAAGGTCGTAGGCTCTGGGGGCTGTTGCCTCTTTCGATGGCTTGTCGTTTCGAAAAGCCTGCGGATCCAGATAGTTTCCTCTTGCCTCTCTAATCTCCATAGGATATCCTCCCTGCCAGTTCCCTTCGTCGTGGCATGTGCATATGAGCGATATACTCCATATTCTATTATATAGACTGCTCGGATAAAACGATATGAACAAATTGTAAACATTCGGATACTGGCACCTATCTCCTGAATGCCCTTATGATCCCGAAGGGCATGAACTCAGAAACGGTCTCTATACCCATGAATCCTATCCCGCTGAGAATCACCTCATATTCCGCGGCTGAGAGGCTTTCACCGCCTGCAGTCTCTATGAACATGTTCAGCGACATCAACGCAGACAGAAGAGGGCCTCTGTGCCATTCGTCGAGCATGCACTCGACTATTACGATCATGCCTCCCGGCTTGAGGGCATTGAAAGCTCTTGTCAGAAGCTGCGCCCTCTTCTCTTTCGACCAGTCCTGCAGCACGTTGGAGAATGAGATCGATGAGATGCCTTCAGGATAAGGCGTAATGAAGAAATCACCCTCGATGAGCTGTATTCTCGATGCCAGCCCGGCCTTTTCTATATTATCTGCAGCCACTTTCAATACAGGCTCCAGATCCATCATGGCGAAGCTCACTTCGGGGAAGCGCTTAGCAAGCGCCATTGAAAGGGCGCCTGTTCCTCCGCCCAGGTCCAGGTGGGTGCTTCCTGGCTGAAGCGATATCACTTCCCCGATCATCGAGGTCATGACTGTAGTGAATCCGTGGAGCCCCATAATGGCGTTCCTGATTATCGAATCAGTTTCTCCGGTGGAGAGAGCAGGGCCGGGAGGGATTCCTGAGAGAGGAGCGTTCTTCATCAGAGCCTCTTCCAGCGAGGCCCAGGCCAGATACAGGCGGTCATCGAGCATCAATATGAAGCCGCCGATGTATTTCCCGCTGGTCGAGACGAGAAGGTCTCTCATCTCAGGCCTGAGATGATAACGCTCTTCTCTGCTGTCCAGCAGGCCGAGGGCCACGAGCAGATCTGCGAGAATGTGCGCCGGCCTCTCTTCACACTGCAGTGCCTGAGCCAGGTCGGACAGCGCCGCGCCGTCATCGCCAATCGCGTCAAACAGCTTCTTCTTCAGCGCGACTGAAAGAGCCCTCTGGGAGCAGTTTCCCATCCCGGCCTCGAGAATTCTTTCAAGGGCGCGTATCCTGTTTAGCATATGTCTTTTCCTTTCAGAACGGCATCATCGGATATTTTGCTTTGCATGATGCGCCAAATGCTGTAATTGCTAAAGAAAGAGACCCCCGTCTCCGGGAGTCTCTTTTTGCATTTCGGATATCTGTTTCGGCTATTGCCCGCCGAAGAGGCCCTTCATCATGCTGCCCATCTGGCTGACGACGCCGCCTCCTGCCAGTCCCTGCGCGCCGGCCTTCTTGTTCAGAGCTCCCGCTCCTGCCTGCTGGCCTTTGCCTCCGCCTGTCGAGTCGTCGTCTGACAAACCGCCTGTATCGAAGTCGCCGCCGATGCCGCCGATGCCGCCGGAGCTTCCGAGACTGCCGGAGACGCTGTAATCGGTCTTGTTCAGGTTGACTGTGATTTCGTCGTCAGTCTCCTGGATGCTGGCGCTGCCGCCTGAACCTTCACCATCGCCTTCAAGTCCGGCAGCTTCCTCCTCGGCGCCCTGCCCGCTCATCTCTGCGGCCATCGCATTCTTGAGGCCGGCCATTGCGTCTTCACCGAGACCGCCTTTGCCCTTCTGGTTCTGCATTCCTTCCAATCCCTTGCCCTGCTGCGGCATTCCTGCCAGCAGTCCTGAAGCCTGGCCCTGCTGCGGCGCTGCTGACTGCTGAGAAGTCGCCGCCTGCTGAGGAGCAGCCGTCTGTGTCGGGGCCGCTGGCTGTGTCGGAGCTGCCTGTGTCGGCGCTGCCGCCGGCTGATGCACCGCTGCCGGCGCTGCTTCAGTCGTCTTTGCCGCCTGAGGTGCAGCTGTCTGCTGGGTGGCGGCCGGTGTTATGGGAGCAGTCTGTGCCTGCTGCGGCGCTGCCCCTATCTGCTGAACGCCAGGCACCTGGCCGTTTGGATATGCCGCTCCGAAATCGCCCTGATTTGCTCTCTGGGCCATCTGCTGCAGATTCTGCTGCTGGTTCTGATTCTGGCCCTGCTGGCCCTGCTGACCCTGCTGGCCCTGCTGAGCCATGAGCTTTTTCTGCTCTTCGAGCTTCTTGGGATCCATGATCCCCATCTGCTCCATCATCTTCTTCATGTCTTCCTCGTTTTTGCCCTTACCCTGGCCCATCGGCAGATTGAGCTGTGGCATCTGCAGGCCCTTCTTGCCGGCGTCATCTTTGCCACTGCCAGCACCCTTGCCTTCGTTCATGGCCTGCTGGATCTTCTCCTTGGCCTGGTTCAGCTTGTCGACGTTGTCGTTTATCTTGTTCAGCGTATCACCGGCCTTCTTGGCCGCGCTGTTGTTGGCTGCCTGCTCCTTGCCTGCCGTCTTGGCCTCCTGGCCCTTCTGCTTGGCGGCGCTCTGCTCCTGAGCCTGCTGAGCCTTATCCTGCTTCATCTGGCTGTCAGCCTGAGTTTCAGTCTGTTTGCCCTGCTGCTGCTCTGTCTGGCCTTCCTTGACTTTGGTTTCGCCAGTCTTGACTTCCTGGTCACCCTTCTGCTCCTGCTGCTTGCCCTGCTGCTCCTGGGTCTTTCCAGACTGCTCCTGCGTCTTTCCTGATGTCTCCACGCCCTTTCCTGCTGATTCGACACCCTTACCTGCCGCGAAGAGCGCCGTGCCCGCTGCCATCATGGCCGCACCGGCCGCTGCCGTGTAAGGATTGCTCATCAGAGACTGGCCTGTCGACTTCTGCGTCTCGCCTGTCTGCTGAGTGCACTGGCCTGTCTGCTGAAGCCCCTGGCCTGTCTGCTGGAGCGTCTGTCCGACCTGCTGCAGCATCTGCCCTGCCTGCTGAACGGCCTTGCCGGCCATCTTCTCGGCTTCGCCTGCCTGCTTCTGGGCCTGGCCTGTCTGCTCAGTCGTCTTTCCCTGCTGCTGCTGGGTGATGCCTTCCTGCTTCTGAGCCTGATCCTGCGGAATATCCTCCTGCCCTATCCTGTCGGCCTCTCCCTGATGCTCGCCCTGCTCATTCAGAGCCTGGCCCTTCCGCTCACCGGCTTCCTGCGCCTGCTGGATGTTATCCTGCCTGGCTGCCTGCGTCGCGTCCTGGTCGCCTTTCTGGGCCTTTATCTGATCATCCATGGCCCGCTGGCCGTCAGCACCCTTCTTGCCTGATACCTGGTCGGCGCCCTGGGAAGTGCCGGGAGTCTTGGGCTCGGCTCCGCCTGTCGCGCCCTGCGCGGCGTTGCCGGCTCCCGTGCCGCCTGTGCCCTTTCCAAGAAGGCCGTTCTTGCCGAGAAGACCGTTCTTGCCGAGGAGGCCATCCTTTCCAAGGACGTTGTTCAGCAGGCCGTTCACCATCTGATTGGCCATGTTGCCTTTCTGCTGTCCCTGAAGATTGTCTATGTTTTTCTGAGTGGCCTTGGGATCTATCCCGGCCTGCTGCATTATCTTGTTCGCTTCTTCCGTCATCTGATCAGTGGGGTTGAAGCCGTCCTTCGTGTTCATGTTCGGCAGACCCATCTGGGACGTGTTGAAATTACCCATTTCGCCGGTCATGCCTGTAGTCTGAGGCATGCCAATCATTGAAGTGTTCATGTTATTAGCGCCAATCGGGTTTATCTTATCCATTCCTATACACTCCCCTTTTCATCATGATTTCGCGGACTCTTCAGTTCCCCCGCGCCGTCGAATATTTTATCTAATTGTATTTCACACATGTTCGACTCTTAGTAAAGACTTATTTGTTACAAAAATGTAAAAAGATCAAAAAAAAGTGAATTTCGTAAACAAATTGTTACCCTGTGTAAGTTTTTTATTAACAAATGGCAGGCTCACTTGATGAAGCATTAAACGTCACTGACGCTCATGATTTCAGACAGGCGGCCTCTCTCAGGACTTCCATGGTCCTTAAAGCCGTCGCGGCCCACGAGAATTGCGCGGCTCTCCTGAGCCCTCTTTTTCTGTATTCTTCACGAAGCTCACTGCTCTCCATCAGTCTTTCCAGCGCGTTACAGACATCCCGGCTGTCTGCTGGGTTTACGAGCAGCGCCGCGTCGCCTGCCACTTCAGGCAGCGAGCTGACTGTCGTCGTAATGACAGGAGTACCGCAGGCCATCGCCTCGAGCGGAGGCATTCCAAAGCCCTCATATGTCGAGAGATATATGAATATATCAGCGGCATTGTAGAGCTCGAGCAACTCTCCGTCGCTTATGAACTCTTCATAAATGACCGCCTTTCTCTTGAGCGCCACGTTGGCCTGCGAGGCGAGCTCATGCAGATCCTCATAAGGGTATGTGACATTCCTGCCTATTGTTATCAGGCTCCAGTCAGGGAACTCTCCGGCCAGCATCAGGAAAGCCTCTATTACAGGGCGGATATGCCTCTTGGGCGTCACGGCGCCGACATAGAATATGAACGGCTCCGATACGCCGAACCGTTTCCGGACGAATCCCTGCAGCCTGTCTCTCTCTTTGAAGACAGGCGATGCCGCCAGCGGGATGACTGTGATCCTGCCCTCTGCTTCCGGGAATCGGGAGATTATCTCATTCTTCGAAAAATCGGAATCAGTTACTATTCTCGCAGCCCTCCCTATGCTGAAGGCGTGCTTTTCCCTCAGATAGTTGAGCTGAATATCGGAGAAGGATTCAGGAAACGCTTCATGGATCATGTCGTGGACTGTGATCACGGCAGGGCAGTTGACAGACAGGGGAAGATCATACAGCGCCGAGAAAAAGACATCGACAGGGCTGTGAGTCAGTTCATATTGAAAAACGTCCATCTGGCCGTACTCGACCATGGAAAGTCTTCTGATGTCGAACGGGCCGTCGGCCAGAAACGAGTCACAGGGCCTCTCATTGAGAAAGTAGAGAACGAATTCGTCTGACAGGCCGGCATACGCCCATTCCCTCAGAAGGCTCTCCAGATACCTTCCGACACCAGTCCTCTTTCCCTCGAGGAATATGGCATTCAGTCCAGTCTTCATAGCATCCCTATTCCATCAATCCCGGCCAAATCCTTTGCCGGCGGCGGCATTCCGGCATGAAGGCATTTCTGCTGGAATGGTCAAAACATAATATGGATTATCACAGCAGGGGAGGATTTTCATGAAATATATAAAATCAGTGATCATCTCATTAGTATTAGCTCTTTCAATCATGGCACCGATCTTTGCAGACAGCCGATCCTCCGGAAGCGACAGGTCCTGGAAGGACAGATGGTATGTAAACGCCATCTGGTACCAGATCTTTCCCGATCGCTTCTACAACGGAAACCACAAGAACGATTCGGTATACAGCGCCAATTACGACAGGAAGGGAAACCTCGTCAGGCTCCGCCTCTCCGACTGGGACAGGGATATGCCCACGAACAGCGGCAAATATGGAGGCGATCTGAAGGGAATAGACGAGAAGCTCCCGTGGCTCTCTTCGCTCGGCGTCACTGCGATCTGGCTTAATCCCATATTTTCCGCCACATCAAACCATCGCTACAACACGTCTGACTACCGCACGATAGATCAGAACCTCGGAACTGACGAGACTCTATGCAGGCTCGTTCAGGACGCCCACCGGGACGGCATGAAGATTATACTCGACGGAGTATTCAACCATACGGGATATGAGTTCTGGGCCTTCCAGGATATCGTGAAAAACGGCAGGAAGTCGCCCTATTACAAATGGTACTATATCAAAAGCAGCCCTGTGGTACCCCTCTGGCAGCAGAGCAGAAAGCGCCCTGCAAACTACGAGTGCTGGTGGGGAGTCCCCTCCCTGCCCAAGCTCAACTATGACACGCCTGAGGTGAGCAGGCACATCTTCGAGATAACCGAGAAGTGGATGAAATGCGGCATAGACGGCTGGAGACTCGATGTGCCTGAAGAGATCAAAAACGACAGGTTCTGGAGAGAATGGTGCGCCCTCGTAAAGAAGATGAAAAGCGACGCATATATCGTCGGAGAGATCTGGGGAGAGAGCTCGGCCTGGGTAAATCCGGGCGACAGGTTCGACGCCGTCATGAACTATCACGGGTTCAGAGACCCGGTGCTCAGGTACTTTTCCGGTAGAACGCTTAAGGTCTCCGAGTTCGACAGGATGCTTGCAGAGAGAAGGGCGCTCCACCCGCATCCGGTTAACTGCGCGATGCAGAACCTGCTGTCGAGCCACGACACGGCCAGGATACTCTCTGCAATCCAGAACGGGGATAAGGAAGACAGCGACAAGGAGAAGAAAGGCTATTACTGCGGCCCTGTCAGCGAAGAAACGCTGAAGCGCTTCAAGACGGTGGTGCTTTTTCAGATGACATATGTTGGAGCCCCGATGATTTACTACGGTGATGAGATAGGCATGATCGGAGGGAAAGATCCTGACTGCCGCCGCCCGATGAGCTGGAACCCTGAAAAACAGGACAGGAGCATCCTCGAATGGTATAAAAAGCTCATCGCCGTGAGGAAAGGCCACTCAGCCCTCAGGACAGGCGATTTCACCACTGTGCTTGCAGATGACGCCAGGGACCTCTACATCTTCCGCCGCAGCGATGACAGGGAGTCACTGCTCGTGGCGATAAACAACTCCCCTGAGACAAAGACTGCCGCTGTCGCCAGAAGCAGCGCCGCCGCCCCGTTCATCAGGGATCTGATCACGGGAAGCGAGTTTTTCAGCAGTGACGGTAAGGACTTTGAAGTCAACCTGCCTCCGTTCAGCGGGAGGATACTGGAAGAGCATGAAAAGCCGGATGGTCCGGCAGGAAAATAAAAAAGAGGGACCGGTGGAAACCAGTCCCCTGCTCAGCTGCTGGATAGCCTGGAAACGAGTTTTCGTCTAAGGGAAGATGCCTCTCTCCTTATATACTTTCTCAATGCGCGATAAAGCCAGGATATATGCGCCTGTGCGCCAGTCAGTCCTGTGGGCCTGCACAAGCTCCTTCACCTGCTGATAGGCATTGACTATCTTCTTATGCAGCTTGCGATCCACCTCTTCAAGCTCCCAGGCCTCGCTTCGCTTGTTCTGAAGCCATTCGAAGTAGCTCACAATAACGCCGCCGGCATTGCAGAGAATATCAGGGATCAAATCGATCTGCCTCTTCTGCAGTATTGCATCACCGTCCGGATCGGTCGGGCCGTTGGCGCCCTCGGCAACAAGCCTCACCTGGAGGAGAGGCGCCGTATCAGCTGTAATCTGATTTTCGAGCGCCGCCGGTATGAAAATCGCGGCTTTTGTTGACAGGAAGGCCTGGTGATCTATCTTCCTCGTGCCAGGGAATCCATGGACTCCTCCGATCTCCTTCACGTATTGCGTGAGTTTGTCCGGATCTATCCCGTCTTCACTGTAAATGGCGCCTGTGGCATCTTCCACTGCAATGAGAATGGATTCATTAAGCTTCATAAGCCTTGCAGCCCACGAGCCCACATTGCCAAAGCCCTGCACGATATAGCGCAGGCCATTGAGAGAAACGCCGTTGTCTCTGGCCCATTCCTTGATAAGATATTCCACGCCCTGTCCTGTAGCCTTGTCTCTACCTGCCGATCCGCCGGATTCCAGTGGCTTTCCCGTCACAACATGTGTACAGCGCTGCCTGTCATGAGGTGGTATTGTGGAGGTGTAAGTATCCAGAATCCATGCCATGATTTGGGCATTTGTATTGACATCCGGAGCAGGAATGTCGTATTCAGGACCGATCGTATTGCCAAGCGCGAATGTAAAGCGCCTGGTAATATGTTCCAACTCGGTCATTGAATACCGGGAGGGATCGCATTGAATTCCGCCTTTGGCCCCCCCAAATGGAATAGCGGCAATAGCTGTTTTCCAGGTCATCCATGTAGCCAGCGCTCTTACTTCATCAATATCAACTGAGGGATGGAAGCGGAGGCCTCCCTTGAAAGGGCCGAGCACGTTGTTGTGCTGAACCCTGTATCCGGTAAAGACCTCTATTCTGTTGTCGTCCATCCGGACAGGGAAGTTCACTATCACCTCATTCGATGTCTTTGAAAGAATCTTTCTGATGTCCTTGTCCAGGTTCATCAGATCGGCGGCCCTGTTGAACTGCCACGTCACGTTCTGATAAACGCTCTTTTTCTCCTGGCAGGCCCCCCTGGTCTTGCCGTTGCCCTTGACTTCCTTTGATGCTGCACTCTCTTCTTTTAAGGATTTCATCTTTCACCTTCCTGTGTTGGATCGTAACTCAGAGATACTCCTCGCAGTGCCATACGCCGCCGTCCGACTTGCCGAATGCGCAGCCTTCGCGGCGATCGCAGTTCCTGCAGAGGCCTTTGAGGCTGTCGTCTGTCCCTGCCGATGATTTCCTGTTTCTGGCCTGATGGCTCAGGTATGACTCGATAACCCCTACCGGGCTTCTGGAGAGACCTTCGAACTCATCGCAGTCGTGGAGCTGAGGCTGTGAAGGAAACGTGCACTGCGACTCTCTCGTGCAGAGCGTGCACATGCCCTTTCTGGTCTTTTCTCTCGGAGCTGATTCCTTTTTCTCGATGCTTTCAGTTTTCATTTCCCTACTCCTTAATGTGAGACTTTGTATCACGTAAAGATATATAGCAATCAATCTGCCAGATCCGGACAGGATAGGCTGGGCACCACTCTAAGCCTGTCGGGACGTGATTTGATGAATTAAATGCAGCTGCGCGATTATGATTTCTGAGTTGAATTGAGTGGGGGAAAATACCCGGTATGGGGGAAAATGCCCACCCAGGCTGGAGGGGGCTCCTGAGCCGGCTCACTGTAACGGAGTATCGGGCTCAGAGCTGAAGCCCTGTACCCCACTTCCATATTCTATATTCTGTATTCTGTATCTACCGTATTCCGCACCCAGTACCCTGTCAAAGATCGCTGCCGCCTTTTTCCTCGAGCGCTCTCATCCGCTCCCTCAGCGTTTTTCTGTCTATGCCGAGGATTTCAGCAGCCCTGCTCTTGTTGCCCTTCACATACTCGAGGACTCTCCTGATATGGCTTTCTTCCACTTCCCTGAGCGTCCTCTCGACCCCTTCGTGGAATGTCACTGTATACCTCATCGGCGCCGGAAGATCGGGCACATCTATCACTTCCTCGTCTGAGAGCACTATGAGTTGCTGGATCACGTTCTCGAGCTCTCTGACATTTCCCGGCCACGAATATCCATTCAGAGCGTCGAGGACCTTCTCCGAAAAGCGCGGAGCCTCCCTGCCTGCTTCTCTCGAGAACTTCAGCGCGAAGTGGGATATCAGCGACATGATATCGTTCCCTCTCTCGCGCAGAGGGGGGAGTGTCATTGTTATCACCTTTATCCTGAACAGCAGATCCTGCCTGAAAAGCTCCTTGTCGACAAGGCTCTGGAGATCCCTGTTGGTGGCTGCGACAATCCTGACATCCACGCGCCTGGGCCTGGCCGACCCGACCATACAGATCTCCTTGTCCTGAAGCACCCTCAGGAGTTTGGCCTGCATTGAAAGCGACGTATTCCCTATCTCATCCAGAAAAATGGTGCCGCCATCGGCGGTAAGGAAGAATCCGGCCCTCGACTCAGTGGCGCCGGTGAAGGCTCCCTTCATATGGCCGAAGAGCTCGCTCTCGAGAAGCCCTTCAGGCACTGCGCCGCAGTTCACCGTGACGAAAGGGCAGGAGGCCCTTTCGCTCGAGTAGTGTATAGCTCTTGCCACCAGCTCCTTTCCAGTGCCGCTCTCTCCTGTTATGAGGACATTGGCAGACGATTTTGCCGCCTTAAATATGACTTTGTACACCTTCTCCATTGCCGGCGAGTCCCCGATGAGCCCCGGAAAAACAGGAGGCCCGCCCTGAGAAGAACATTGCCCGGCTCTGCGGAGTTCCAGCTTATCGAGGGACCTCCTGACTGCGGCAAAAAGCTCTTCATTGGTGAATGGCTTTGCAAGATACTCCTCTGCGCCTGTTTTGACAGCCTTCACGGCTCCCTCAATGGAAGGATAGCCTGTGATTACCATGACCTCCATATCTCTGTAATTCTCGCGGACATGGCGGACCAGATCCAGACCGCTGACTCTGGGCATTTTGAGGTCGGTTATCACGAGATCGACAGACAGTGAGCCAAGCAGATCGACAGCCTGCTGGACAGAAGAGGCCTTGTGGACCGTGAATCCCTGCAGGCTGAGATTTCTTTCCAGTATTTCCAGCGTATCCTCAGAATCATCAACTATGAGAATCGATATCTTCATACCGTCTTTCATATATGCCTCATTCCTCCTGCTGATGCGCAGCTCTGGGAAGACTCACCGTGAAGGTCGAACCTTCATTCGGCCGGCTCTCAACCGTGATGGAGCCTCCGTGGGAGGTTATTATGCCGTGAACCACTGCCAGGCCCAGCCCTGTGCCTTCATTCACATCCTTGGTCGTAAAGAACGGCATGAATATGCGAGTTTGAATATCTTCGCTCATGCCTGTCCCTGTATCCTGAACTCTCATCTCGATAACGTCGTCGCGCATTGAAGTGCTTATATACAACCTTCCGCCCTTTTCCATGGCCTGAATCGCATTGACCATAAGATTTATAAGCACCTGATGGAGCTGCCCCCTGTCTGCGACAATCGAAGGCAGATTTCTGTCGCACTGCATTACTATCTCGATCCCCATCTTGGCGCAGCGCGCGCTGCAGAACTGTATCGCCTCGTCGACTATGTCGTTCAGCGACACCTCGCTTTTCTGCGGAGGCGCCTGCCTGGCGAATACAAGCAGCTTCTTGACTATGTCCCTCGCATGCAGTGACGAGCTTATAATCTTTTCGATATCCCTCTTCACCGGAGGCGGCACGGCCTCTTCCTGCCTTGCGAGCTGGGCGAAGCCCAGTATCGCGGCCAGCGGCTCGTTTATCTCGTGAGCGACTCCGGCAGCAAGCTGTCCTATAGTCGCCAGCCTGTCGGCATGGCGAAGCTGCTCCTCGACCTTGACCCGGTCCCTCTCAACAGCTATGTGCTCGAGCAGGATTTCGAGCTCCCTGGCGATTGTGTTTATCAGATGCCTTTCTTCCTGCAGGAACGGCCCCTCATCCAGCTCAGGCCTGACTTCCGTATAGAATACCTCGAGCATCCCCCTGATCTCCCCTGAAATGAAGAGAGGCGCCTGCTGTTTCGAGACGCGCCTCTCTTCCGGCGATGCTCCATAGCATCGCCCGTCGAGAAAGATTGACGTCCTCGTTATCTCAGGATAAAGCCAGGCCGGCGGGATCTCCCTGAGAACCTTCGCGAAAAGCTCGCCGATCGGCAGGCCAGTTTCCGTGAATATCCTGGATATGCCGTAGAGACAGGTCAGTTCCTTTACTCGCTCGCGCAGATGGACCTGAGCCCTTCTGTAGGTCAGGGCGACGCCGACTACATAGGCCATATCTCTGTAAATCCTGAACAGATATTCTGAGAGCCATCTTCTGGTCTTGCTCTTCAGCACAATGTGCCCTGCAGATTCCCGGCCTGCCGGAATGGGAACTATCACGACAGTGCCGTTGAAAAGCTCTCCGTTCCTGGTTATCCAGCACCCCCTCTTTTGGAGAAAGAGCGTGGAAGGGGGCTCCGACCTCCGCCTGGAAAGGTCCAGGCTCATCTCTCTCAGCGAGAATACTCTGCCGGCCTGATCACGCTTATTGTCATCGTCGCCTCCTTTTATCACCTCGAGAGTAAAAGATGGCGTCATATCGGTGTTGTAGGCTGCTCTCAGCGTTTTTCCCCTGTCCTCCACCCATATCTCGACTTCATCGCAGTTGGAAAAGACAGATATCTTCGTTACAGCGCTCTTGAAAAAGTCGATTCTGGACATTCCCCTGTGGGCGCCGGAAAAAAGCCTGTGCATGAATTCGTGAAAGTCTTTCTCGAGCAAAGCCCTTGGCGGCACGGCAATTTTGTATATCGGTTTCTTTCTGAAGGCTTTTTTGAACAAGACATCTCCTCCTGAAAATCCTGTCTTCTCAACCGGCTCGTCTTATCTACTTTTCTGCCTGACAGTGACAGTCCAGTATGAAACATCCTTTTTGCTGCAGGCCTTCTTGAAATCGAGACAGGCCGAGGTCGAGCTTCCCTTGTCCACATGGCTGTCTGAGTTCCAGGAAAGAATCGGCTCCCGTCAATTCACTGCAGATCGCGGGCCTGAAGACTATGTGAAGAGCTTTCCTATGTCGTGGACCGTGACATAGAGCATCAGGCCGAGCATGACGACCCAGCCGGCCAGCGCGAGCGGGTAATGCAGCGACTTGAGCGGGCGGTGGATCTTTTCGAGCAGGTAAAGCAGGACTTTTCCTCCATCCAGCACCGGAAATGGAAGCAGATTCAGCAGCGCAAGGTTCAGGCTGATCAGCGATGTGAAGAGTAGCGACTTTGCCGCGCTCCCGCTGATAAAGCTTCCACCCTGGGCGACAATTCCCACAATTCCAGTCAGCTCTCTGGGCTGACTGAAGAGAAGCGGCAGCGAGACCAGCATCTTATGCAGAGTTCCGGATACCTGTATTGCAGGCCTGATGAGCAATGAGCTGAATGAAACGCCTGATGTCATCACATCCATAATGGCAAAGCACAGAAACGGGAGCACAAGACTCGCAATCGGCCCGCCGAGCGACATCACAATCCTGGCGTTGCAGGAGAAGGCAAAGTACTGCTCTTCATCATCGACATCAGGCAGCACATAGCCTCCCAGCGGCAGAAGGCATATTCTGTATTCAGTCTCGTCCTTCTTCGCTCTCCACAGGACAGGCCCAAAGCCGATTGAAAAGATCCGGATCGGGATCTTCACCGCTCTTGCCGCAACGAAGTGCCCGGCTTCGTGAATCAGTATTATGAAACCTATCAGCAGAATGGCGATGAGATAGCTCATGGTGTTATATTTCCTCTGTGTATTTAATGTTCGAGGCTCCCGGAGACAGTTTCATCTGCGGGTATCGCCTCTGCCCGATCCTGGCTTCAATCTGCCGGACCGCCTCATTGAATTTGACACACAGAAAGAAAAACCTTTCAGTACTTCACGGACCTGATAACCTGTCTTCTGAAAAGATGGCAGCCTCATCAGGATGCGGGATGGAATCCGCTCATTGAACCTGTGGTGCCGTTCTCCAATCAGGCGACCATGGTCATCTCATTCAGGAACTCTAGCACTGCTGATGACTTGTTTCTTATCGCAATCTGGAGCGGCATCTCTCCTGACCTCGTGAAAGCAGACTGATCGGCTCCCTGCGAAAGAAGGTAGGAGAATATCTCAGGACAGTCATACCAGGCTGCATGGTGCAGAGGTGTCCATCCATGGGAATCTCTCAGATCGACTGACCCGCCGAAGACAAGGCAGGCCTGAACTGCCGGAAGGCTGTTGACGCGTATTGCATCGAAGATGTTGCGACAAACTGCTTCTTTTCGACTCGAATCTTTCATTGTTACACTCCCTTTCAGAATTCAGTTACTGTTTTCGATTCTCTCTCGGGAACCGTTTACAAATCTCTTTCGGGAATCGATGAATATCTATCGACGCGCGGCCGGCGCGCTCTTCATAGTCAATCAGCGACGACGCACGCCCTTTTCAAACCGGAGTGAGCTCTCACATTCTACGACTCCTCTCACTCTTCTTCCATCATACGAAACTCCAGTGACAACTGTATGTCAGTATAAAAAACATTTCTCTGATTATTTTCTTTTCCAGAATCTGCTGCATGCTGACAGCAAGATTCTGGCTGTATGAGACATGAGAGTCGGGGGATTACTCCCAAAAAGGTGTAAAGATTCAAATCACTCTTAATCCAATGCCACTGAATTAAAGAATTTGGTGTAATAAAGGAGAGGTGGGGATTGAGGTGAGATGGTTCCTGAACATAATCTTGACTGATCCATGGACATGAGAACAGACTCAATTTTTATGAAGAAAATGGAGCCGGTATCCTGGGTTTAATGCTGACTGGCATACCTTTTTTCAGCTCCGGTTAGCGGCCTTTGGAAAGGTGCAGGTGAAAGTGGAGCCTTTACCAGCTTCACTTTCCACAACTATCGATCCCCCGTGCCGGTCGATAAACTCCCTGCAGAGCAGAAGTCCCAGTCCGGTTCCCTTTTCGCCTTCCGTTCCCGGCGCTGTGACAGTCTCGCTTATTTTGAAGAGCCTCGCCTGGAGCTCGCTGTCCATACCGATTCCAGTGTCAATTACAGAAATCTCGATATTCTCATCCCTGCCCAGAGCCCTGATGGTAACTGTCCCTGATGGGCGGGTAAACTTTATGGCATTGGAAACAAGGTTCCTGAGGATGGTCGAGAGCATATTTCTATCTGCCACGATTATGTCTACATTGGAAGAGTGCTCGAGACTCACCTGTTTTTCCTCTGCCTGCCTCTGCAGGAGGTGGATTATCTGCTGCAGCAGGGCATTGAAGTCAATTCTCTCAGGCGTGTATTCCACTCTGTTCATCTGCGCAAGCGACCATTCAAGAAGATTCTGCAGCAGCGCATAGGCATTCTTTGCCGCTCCGTATATCAATCCGGCATACTCAGCTATCTGCTCTTTATCATACATGCCTTTATCTCTGGCCAGCATTTCCGACAGGGTGAGAATCCCCCCGAAAGGCGATCGCAGATCATGTGCAATGATGCTGAATAGGCGATCCTTTGTGGCGTTCAGCTCATTGAGCTCAATGGCGTACTCCCTTATTTTCCTCTCATCTTCCTTCTGACGGCTTATAGACCAGACTGATTCTGCCAGCAGGTTAAGCTGCACAATGTCTATCTCATCGTAAGGCTCGCTCTTGTTCCCCACCCCTATGACGGCGACGATCCGGTCATCAGAAAAGACCGGCACGGTCAGGAATCTATTCAGATGAACATGTCCTTCGGGATAGCCTTTCTTCAGGGAATTCTCTGCCTGGAAGTCATTGACGAGTATCGACTTCCTCTGGCGGACAGCTTCTCCCCAGATGCCGGTCTTTTCTAGCTGATAGACTGTCTGCAGCTCCACTATTGCGCATTCCTTCATCGCTTCCTTCGACCACGTGTTGAGCACGAACTTTTTATCCGCCTCACTGTATCTGTAAATATAGCCGATGGCGCTGCTGGTAAGCTGGAGCGCGTATTCGAGCGCCTGCTCGAGGATGACCTGCAGGTTCGTTTCCCTTGTCTGGGCCAGCTCCAACAGCAATTGCAGACGCCTGTTGTGCATCAGGATGGATTCCTGCTGCTTCCTTCTCTCCGTGATGTCCCGTGCAATCCCGCAGACATATTCTTTGTCGTTGAACTGAAGGTGGCTGGCATGAACCTCGATTGGCATGACGTTGCCGTTTTTATGACGGATACAGCTCTCGTAGATCAGCGATCCTGCCTCTCTGAGCTGTTCCCACCGTACCTTCCAGTAGTTCGAATCGGGGGAATGGACTATATCCTTCATATTGCTGGAGAGCATCTCATCGCATGAATAACCCAGCTCCAGGCAGGCAGCCTGGTTCACATAGATGATGTTTCCGGCAGAATCTGCCCAGAATGCGGTTTCACGCATATGGTCCAGCACAAACTGGGTGAATCGCAGTTTCTCCTCTTCACGCTTGCGTGCAGTGATGTTTGTTAGCAGACCCATAACTGCAGGATTTCCTCTCCATTGTATTCTGGAAGCCGATATAAGCACCCATATCTCACTTTCGTCCTCGTCCAGGATTCTCACGTCATAGCCATCCGGAAGCTGGCCCCCCTCCAGGCGTTTTCTGTAATTGAGGCCCACCTTCTCCCGGTCCCTGGGATCCAGCAGCTCGGCGAAAGGCATCCCAATCAACCGGTCTGCAGGTTTCCCTGTCAACTTTGACATCCTTGAATTGCTGAAGACGATTTTCTCATCCTGGACAATCAGGATCGCTTCGCTTGCCTTCTCCACGAGAGTCCTGTATTTCTCCTCGCTCTCGGCCAGGGATTTTTCATACTGCTCGTTGAGGATGAGCAGGAAGCCTATGCTGCTCACGAGCAACTGTGGGAAGATGGGGAGGAATGCCAGTGTCTGCACCAGGTGAGGATTGTTCAGCGCAAATCCATGTGGCGCAATCAGGTCATATATTGAGCGGGCCAGCAGAGCAATGGTCACTAGTAAATACACTCCCCCGATTACCAGACACAGGAAAGAGCGCTTCCTGTTGCGGAACATTGCCATCGAGATCACGCAGAATATTAATGAAGCTATGAATGAAGCGATGACGACATAAGTCACGGGATTGTGGGCAAAGAGCCAGAAAACAAGAGTTCCAGGAAGGCCTATGGCCAGAAACGCTCTCTCCCAGCGACTGTCACGGCTGTATACTCCAGCAAGGCCCATCCCCTCGCAGATAAAACCGGCAAAGAGCAACGTGTTGCCGACATGAGCGGAAAGGATATCAGGAATGTTACCCCTGGCGGCGAGAAGCAGCCAGGCAACCGCCTGGAGCGCCTTCCCCGCCATGAAGACATTGTATATCCATGCTGAAGGAGTTTTAACCCTATATGCAGCCAGAAGCAGCGCTGCGGAGAGGTTGCCGAGAAAAAGCACCGTTACAATGGTGTGAATATCAAGCAGCATGGAATACCTTCCAGGGGGAGGGGATGTCCCCTCATTCCTATCTCAATTGGATTGGCTGAAAGCGAAGCAAATCCTCTGTCAGACGGGCATGTTTGCCTCGGAATCACCTGAGGAAAGACATGTCTGGAAGTCGCAGCAATGTCGATTGAAGAAGAACCGCGACCGGTAATGACAAGTCACAGCTCGGCGGACGGGCAGATGTCGTTGAGGAAGCATTCCCGGCACATTGGCTTCCTGGCTTTGCAGATCGCCCTGCCGTGGTTTATCAGCCAGTGGGAGAAGTGGATCCAGTGTTCTTTCGGCACTTGTGCCATCAGGTCGCGCTCCACCTTTTCAGCGTCCTCTTCATGTGTGAGGCCGAGCCTTGCCGACAATCTCAGCACATGTGTGTCCACTACAACTCCGGCGGCTATTCCGAAGGCGTTGCTGAGCACGCAGTTGGCAGTTTTCCTGGCTACGCCCGGGAGCTCGAGGAGGGTCTCCATCATGTTAGGGAAGCTGTTTTTGTATCTTTCGACTATCATGCGTGTCGCGCCGCGTATGTTCTTGGCCTTGTTCCTGTAGAAGCCTGTGCTTCGTATGTCATTTTCAAGCTCTTCCTGCGGAACGGCGTAATAGTCTTCGGCCTTCCTGTATTTCTTGAATAACTTTGCTGTAACAATATTGACGCGCTCGTCGGTGCACTGAGCGGAGAGGATCGTCGCCACGAGTATCTCAAGAGGGTTCGTGAAATCGAGGGCTGTTCGGGCATCGGGATAATGCTCTGAAAGCCTGGATATCAGCTCGTGAATGTTCGCTCCGGGCTTCTTGACTGCTTCTTTCACAGCCTTTGCATCGGCTTCTCTGCCGCCCTTTGCGCCGGTTTCTCTCACAGCCTTTGCATCGGCCTTTCTGCCTCTCTTTACACCGACTGCTTTCGCAGCCTTTGCATCAGCCTTCTTGCCGCCTTCTGCTCCAGCCTCTCTGCCGCTTTTCGTTTCGGTTGTCCCGCTGCCTCTTGTCATAGTCCTGCTCTCTTTATCCAATCAATAGTAACAGCCGCAGCCTATCAACTCCAAATCAGGCCCGGCGCCTGGCTGGCATCACAACCCTGTCTGCTTCATCTGATCGAGCAGGATGTAAATGCCGGCCATCTCGTGGATGGCCCTGAAGAATGTCTCCACGCCTTTTGCAAGAAGCTCGTCGTTCTTTTCCTCGAAGTACAGCTCCAGCTTTCCCCACGCTTCTCTCGAAAGCGACTGGGCCTTTTTTATCGACGACGACACTTCTCTGTATCTGTCGTAATATTCAGGATCAACTTCCTTGACCGGCTCGATCTCCTCGTTGAAGAAAGCGGCAAAAGCCTCTATGGGATGTTGTGATTCCTCGACGGCTTTCCTGAAAGCCTCTTCATCGATGATACCCTCTCTGAACTCAGTGAGCGCGTTGTTGAGAGCGTCGTAGCAAGGCGAGCTGAACACCTTTCCGCTCTTTTTTTCTCCACGGGATGCCGTGAAGTGAGTCACCGCCTTCTTTCCGGCCTTTTCGGCTTCTCCGCCTGAAGTGCTCTTTATCTGAATAACCTCTTCCATCGATTTGAGCGCCTGCCTTATGGCAGTCTCGTCGCCGGTGACCAGATGCATTCTGATGCTCTTTATGCCCTCTTCGAGAGTATCGACCATCTTGTTCATCTCATCGATGAACTCTGAGAAAGAAACCTGCTCTTCCCCGACCTCTGTCATCTCTATGGCTTTTTTCATCACGGAGAGGTTTTCTATGAATGGAGCGAGCCCTTTCTCGACATCGCCGAGAGTCCCTTCCTTCTTCAGATATGCTTTCAGGGCTTCCCTGAGCCGCTGAAGGGGAGGAGAAAAGTACCGTCCGTCCTCGCCTGCCTTGAAGATGCCGTAGCGCTCCAGCTTCTTCTCCGTCTGCGCTATCAGGGCCCACTCCTCAGGGCTGCATTTGAAGCTGGAATCGAAGATGTTGGCAACGAGGTTTTTTGCGTTGAAATTGACAGGTTCACCCGGTCCCACTACACACTCCATAAATGCACATTATAGTTGATCGATCACTGAAGGAGACATCAGAATCTCTGAGAAAAAATTCTAGCTGTTACCGGTTTTCACCTCCAGAGGTGCCGGATGAGCCGCCTGTTTTTTCGTCTTCCTTCCGGAGCCTTGAAGCCATGAACCTCAGGTGGCGCAGTATTCCAAGCAGGAACTCCGACTCCCACTTCGTCACACCTGCTCTGGCAAATATCTCCTTGAGATGGCCTGCGGCGTGGTCTATTCCCTTCCGAGCAGGAAACTCAATCTCCCTGAGAGTCCTTTCCGTCATCTGGTAAAGTATGGACAGATCGCGCTGCACTTCATCGTTTTCGCTCGCCCCTGCCTCATCTTCGACTCTGCCTGATTTGCCCTGCAGGGCCATGTAGAGCTCATAGCAGATTACCATGACAGCCTGCGAGAGGTTCAGCGAGCCAAAGCCCTCAGCAGTCGGGATGGCGACCAGGTACTGGCACATGGCAAGATGCGCCCTTGAAAGGCCGTAGTCTTCCGGCCCGAAAAGCACTGCCACTTTTGAATGGCCGCAGAGTCCGGCTATCATGCCGGCACTTTCCCGGGCCGATATGAAGCCGTACCTCCTCTTCCCCACCCTTCTCGTCGTGCCTGCCACGAGTCCATACCCGCTCAGCGCTTCGCTGAGGGAATCGAAGACTCTGGCGTTCTCGAGTATCTCGGCCGAGCCTGTGGCCAGCATGAAGGCGTATCTGTCGATCTGGCATCTGGGCTGGACTATCACGAGATCGCCGAAGCCCATGCAGTTCATCGCTCTGGCGACAGAGCCGATATTCGACGGCCGCTTGGGGTTTACGAGCACTATCGAGATTCTGTCTCTGGGAGAGATGTCACCGGCCAACGTTCAAGACCTTCCTTTGACAAAAAGTCTGCTGATATCAGAGAGGATTAAATCATTTGAGAGAGAATCCTTCTACGATATCATCATACGGTATCTGATTATCAACCGGGAAAATACCCTTCAAGGCCATACACATGCTTCTTCCGGAAGGATTTCGCTTCAAGCTCATCTTCCTCTTCATTCTCCAGGGTATCGCTGTCTTCTCTCTCAGCTTCACGCAGCATTATGTCGCTGTCGGCATAACGCTGGTGCTTCTCGCTATCATCTTTACGCTCTGGATGAGCAGGGATCTGACGATCATCCTCGCAAAGAAGCCCGAAAAGGATCCACTGCTGGAAGACGATCTGGAGCCTTCCATCACAGAGATAAAGCAGCACAAAAGGAAGGCGGCAAAGACGTCTGACTGCCCGAACTGCAAGGAGGCGGAGGAAGAGAGAAAATACATCTCAGGCATCTACGACGTACTCTCAGAGCAGTTCAAGACCCAGAAGAAGCAGATAGAGGTTCAGAAGATCCAGCTCGAAGAGGAGAAGAACAAGATAGAGGTCATCCTCAACTCCGTTCCTGATGGCGTCGTGACGATCAACGGCGAGGGATCGATCCTGACCTGGAATCCAGGCGCGGAAAAGATCACAGGATGGCGGAGCGGCGAGATCTCCAACGTTCCCTATCACAGAATTGTCAAACTCTTCGACAAGATGGGGAACAGCCTTGTCAAAGAGGGCTCGCCCATCGACGAGTGCTTCCGCTCGAAACAGGTCGTGGATTCGAGCGGCATATTCCTGCGCACGAGGTCGCAGCGCGATATCCCCATCGACATGATCGTGACCCCAGTATTCGACGAGAAGAAGTCCGTGGTGGTTGCGGTGGCGGCTTTCAGAGATATCTCGAAGAAATGGGAGATCGAGAAGCTCAAGGAGGATTTTCTCGCCATGGTCACCCACGACCTGAAAAGCCCTCTTGCGGCGATAGTCGGGTATACCAATCTGCTGCTGCACCCGAAGGCCAGATTCACCCCCGAGGAGGCGAACAGCTTTCTCAAATCAATCCTCGGATCGGTGAAGATACTTCAGTTCCTTATCGACAACATCCTCGAGAGCGCAAGGCTCGAGTCAGGACGAATCGTCTACCAGTTCGAAGACTTTGAGCTTCAGGCGCTGATGATTGAAATAGAGACCATGTTCATACCGCTCGTGGACTCCAAGAAGATAAAGCTCGAGCGCAGTGGCGAGATCGTATGGGTTCACGGAGACAGGGAAAAGCTCAGGGAAGTGATAAACAACCTGATCAGCAACGCTATCAAATTTACTCCGGAGGGCGGAAGGATCACGCTCTCGCACGCTAAACTGAGCGATGTGGCAGAGATCAGGGTGCAGGATACTGGAAAGGGCATCCCATCGGAAGAGCTTCCGAAGCTCTTTAAAAAGTTCGTGCAGGTAAAGGGCGAGAAAAAAGGCACAGGACTGGGACTCTATATAGTCAAGAGAATCATAGAGGATCACGGCGAAAAGATAGAGGCGAAGAGCGTTTTTGGCAAAGGCACCGAATTTGCCTTCACGCTCAAGCTTGGCACGCCGAAGGAGATCAAGGTGTCGGCCCCTGTCAAGGACTGGACCGGCAGGAAGCGTAAGGTGCTGATTGTGGAGGATAACCAGGAGGTTTCGAACCTGATCAGATATTATCTGAAGCAGGCCGGATATGACACCAAGCAGGTCTTCCAGGGCGGAGACGTACCTGCCATAGTTGAGCGCGAGAAGCCCGATCTCATCACGCTCGATTACGATCTCCCTGATATCAACGGCGAAGACGTGATAAAGAGCATGAAGAAGAACAACAGAGGGACCAATATCCCAATCATCATAGTGACCGCCAATGCCAAGAGAACGTGGGACATTGAGTATGAGAGCCTTCTTTCGAAGCCTCTCGATGAGACCCGTTTCCTCGCAGAGGTGGACAGGGTCCTGAACCAGCGGCACACCACAATCGATTCAGTAGAAGTGCTTAAATAGAGGCCTCCTCTCTCTCTGCACAAGGAATTCCGTCTCCCGGTTTTCCGGCATCAGGCATTTGAATTGTTAACAACATATGTAAAAAACGGCAATAATTATGACATTTCTGTAACAACTCACTGTTTTAAGATCGCGAATTTTAAGAAAGTTAACCAAATTTTTACCTTTCGTCAATATTATGGCAACAACTTGCAAACAGAATAATATTATGATATTAATAGAAAAACTGTAATCCGGAGGGGAGCCCGTGGAAACAAGAGGACAGACCTTTCAGTTCAATCTTCCTCTGACATCTGCAAAAGGCATGCAGAACAAGGGAGAGTTGCAGGCGCCCCGCCATCCGGGATTCGAGCCTGCAGAGAGCGCCCAGGCAGAGAAAAGGGACGCTGGATACAACATATACCTCATCTCGCTTCGCAATCTGATAAACGACAGGATGCAGTCGTATCTGAAGACCGAGCCCGGCGAGAGCGGCAGGCAGGATGCGCAGCAGCCGACCCAGGGGAAGCAGGGCGCAGAGGGCCAGGCACAGCAGGCGGAAAAAGGAGTGAAGTCTTCGGCAGGCCAGCCAAGAGCCTTCACATCCGGAGCGGCGACGCAGGAAGGCCACGGCTCATATCTCGCTTCGGCAAACCAGTTCCTGCTCCCCAGATTCAGCTCTTCTTCAGTGAACACGCCGAAGGGCGGTGAGATGCAGCAGAGGAGCGCGCAGAAGAACATGAGCAGGGAAGCGCTTCAGAACTTTTCCACGAAGCCGACGGTGAATCAGCAGATCCTGAACGAGAAGAAGACCGATCAGGCCGGCTCGAAGTTTCCTCAGCAGCGTGAGAACTGGGATACCTTCCCGAGTTTCTTCTCTTCGAAGCCGGGAGCAGGCAGGAAGAGCGGTGAAGAGGTGACCGGTAAAGGGCAGACAGAGCGGAGTGACAGAGGAAGTCAGGCAGATGAAGGCAGGCAGAGCCAGGCCCGCTTCAACGATATCTCAAAGAACTCGCCCAACAGGGAAAGAGGCGCCGGCCAGGAAAATCCGACGACCAGAGGCGGGCATCCCGCGCTCAGAGGGCAGGAGAATCCTGCGACGAGAGGCGAACAGCCCACGCTCAGAGGGCAGGAGAATCCTGCGACGAGAGGCGGACAGCCCACGCTCAGAGGGCAGGAGAATCCTGCGACCAGAGGCGAACAGCCCACTCTCAGAGGGCAGGAGAATCACGAGACCAGAGGCGGACAGCCCACGCTCAGAGGGCAGGAGAATCCTGCGACGAGAGGCGGGCAGCCCACTCTCAGAGGGCAGGAGAATCCTGCGACCAGAGGCGGGCAGCCCACTCTCAGAGGGCAGGAGAATCCTGCGACCAGAGGCGGACAGCCCACTCTCAGAGGGCAGGAAAATCACGAGACCAGAGGCGAACAGCCAACTCTCAGAGGGCAGGAAAATCCTGCGACGAGAGGCGGACAGCCCACGCTCAGAGGGCAGGAGAATCACGAGACCAGAGGCGGGCAGCCAACTCTCAGAGGGCAGGAAACTCCAGCGACGAGAGGCGGGCAGCCGACTCTCAGAGGACAGGAGACTCCAACTACGCATGGCGAACAGCCGACTCTCAGAGGACAGGAAACTCCAACTACGCATGGCGAACAGCCGACTCTCAGAGGACAGGAAACTCCAACTACGAGAGGTGAACAGCCCACGCTCAGAGGGCAGGAGACTCCAACTCAGAGAGGCGCACAGCCTCCGGTCAGAGGACAGGAGACTCCAACTCAGAGAGGCGCACAGCCTCCGGTCAGAGGACAGGAGACTCCAACAACAAGAGGCGAACAGCCGACTCTCAGAGGGCAGGAAAATCCAGCGACGAGAGGCGGGCAGCCGACTCTCAGAGGGCAGGAAACTCCAGCGACGAGAGGCGGGCAGCCGACTCTCAGAGGACAGGAGACTCCGACAACGAGAGGCGGGCAGCCCACTCTCAGAGGACAGGAGACTCCAACTACGCATGGCGAACAGCCGACTCTCAGAGGGCAGGAAACTTCAGCGACGAGAGGCGGGCAGCCTACGCTCAGAGGGCAGGAAAATCCGACGACGAGAGGCGAACAGCCAACTCTAAGAGGACAGGAAAATCACGAGACCAGAGGCGGGCAGCCAGCCACTACAGAGCAGGGGCGAAATGAAACGCCTGCGCAGAAGAGCGGGGGAGTGTTCCTGCCTTGGAGAAAAGCAGCTCCGTCGCGCAATGAGCAAGCCCAGACACAGGCCGGAGCAGATTCCAGGATCACCGGGCAGTCGCAGCAGCAGGTGAGGCCTGAACAGCATAGACCTGAGCAGCCCCAGGTCAGGGCAGGCATGCAGAAGCCGGAGCTGAAAGAGCCCTCCGCGGAAAATACCCGCAGCGAAGCTGCTCTGGATAAAAAGACGGCGGCGGTGAAAAGAGACGGCACTTCCCGTCCGGAGAGCCCGTCACAGGAGCCATCAGCGAAGCAGAGGCCTCCGGCTGAACAGAAATGGCCCGGCACCACCCTGAGATTCAGCGAAAAGAGCTCCAAGACAGGGAAAACGGCCGCGCCTTCACCTGAAGGCGGGCAGTTGAAGGGCGACAGGACAAGTCTGCAGATGAGCGATGACAAGCAGAAGTTCACCACTCTGACAGGAAAGACATATTCATTCAACGATACAGGCAGTGCGGAGCAGAGCAGGGCTCAGCGCGGCGCAGGAGCCGAATCGAAACTGCAGGGCGGAGCTGCGAAGAAATCGACGGGAGAGCCCCCGGCAGATCAGGGCAGACTGGGCCGGAGCGCAGCGCAGCCGAGCAAAGAAGACATGATGAACGCATATATAAGATCTTTCAGGAATGCAGCATCTGACAGCCAGAAGTCAACGCCTGCCTCATTCGCACAGCAGCAGGGGCAGGCCCTGACAAGAGGCGGGCAGGAAGGCCGGGAGCCGGAGAAATCTGCCGCATCTCTCAGAGAGAGGATGACCACGGCTTTCTCAGAGAGAAAAGCTCAGCCTGAGATGATGGCGGCGAAGAGGATGGAAGAAGCCCCTCAGCAGAAAGGACATCAAGGCCTGAAGGAGGATGGCGCAGAGCTCTCTTTGAAGAGAGAGAGCCCGCAGGCAGCCGGAGACAATGCAGGAAGACCGGTTGAAGCAGAGAGCGGCGCTTTCAGAGGCCCGGTGAAGGAGCAGCAGGGGTCCGACAGGGAGCCGAACGGCGAAAAACTGGATGGCCAGGTAAAGAAAACATCCTTCGACGCATACAAATCGGTCTTCAAGAGCATGGACAGGACAGGACAGGCCGAACCAGAAGATGGAGCCGCGAGAGAGGGAGCCCAGGCCGAGACAGGAAAGACGGAACAGCCGAAGAACAGGGATGTCCAGTCTCCGCTGCTGATGCAGGGAGCCGCCGCTACTGAGGAAAAGAAGCTGCCGCCTGCCCCGGTTTTGAAGGATAAAAGCGCTGACGAAGCAGTATCAGCCGAAAAGCGGCATGAATATAAATCAGAAAGGGATATCCCTGCAGAAAGGAAGCCCGCAGTGGAATCCCATGCCCTGCACAGCTCAGAGCAGCTCAAGAGCGTTGTGAAGAAAGAGACGGAGAAGACATCTTCTGAGACAGCAGCCAGGTCAGATGAAGAGCCTGCCTCTCCAAAAGAAAAAACTGCCGAGCCGAAGGCTCCGCTCCGTGAAAAATCCTTCATCGCGCCGTCAAAAGACAGAAAGTCTCCTGCCGACGAAGCCCAGTCCGCCCTGCGCGGCGACGGGAGCTCAGGACAGTCGACATCTCAGCTTGGAGAGCGGGTCCAGATGATGAGCAGCTGGACATCCGGAATGGCGGCTCGCGATGAGCTCCGCACATTCTCATCGCAGAGCGGCTCAGCCAGAGACAGGGACAAGCTCTCATCGGCTGCCGACAGGCAGGCTGTCGACGCTGTGGAGCGCCGGGAGAGGAATTTCAACCAGTCGCAGTCAGATCAGGACTCTTCGCAGGACGGCTCATCGAGAGAGAGGGCCAGAGCAGGAAACACGGCAAAGCCTCAAGGGAGGCCGGCCGAAAGTGCCGTGCAGCAGCGCGCCGCCCAGGCGCCTGAGCAGCAGCCTCACGACTTTTTCAGGAAAGAAACGGCAAAGCAGCAGCTCGATGAAAGAGTGAAAGTCTTCTCGGCCAGCAAGGATCAGCCCATAAAACACACCATGCAGGCAGCTCAGCACGCCACGACATCGATCGAGAGCGTCCTGAAAAAATCGCACAGGGAGACCTGGACAGGCGATGAAATGGCCGCCAAGCTGATCGCGCTTCTGATGAAGTCATCGAGTGAATATACCTACGATCACAGCACGAGAGTGATAGATCTGTCGGTCATGCTCGCCAGAGAGATCGGCATCAGCGATGAGAAGTCTCTGAAAGACATAGAGGACGGAGCCATGTTCCACGACATAGGCGAGGTCGAGCTCGATCTCGAAAAGGCGCCGCAGGGTGTCAAGAACCGCCTCTCAAATTACATAGGCATAGCCGATCTGAAAAACTGCAGCTTCCTGCACGACATAGGAAAGATAAAGATCCCGGATGAGATACTGTACAAGCCTTCACGACTCACAGACGAGGAGTATGAGGTGCTGAAGCAGCACCCGATAATCGGAGAGCAGATACTGAAGCCGATCCCGTCGATGCAGCACGTTGTTCCCGTAGTCCGCCACCACCACGAGCGGTGGGACGGCAAGGGATATCCCGACGGGCTGGAAGGGAACGAGATACCTCAGTCTGCGAGGATAATCTCCATAACCGACGCTTTTGACGCCATGATCTCTGACAGGCCCTACCGAAAAGGAATGCCGGTCCAGGAAGCCATCAAGGAGATCAAAAAGGGAGCCGGGACTCAGTTTGATCCGAATCTGGTCGAAGCCTTCCTGAAAGTGGTAGAAAAGCAGTACTTATGAGTCTCAGGCTGTTCTCGGCAGACAGGCGGGACACTCTTTCGCGCAAGATAGCACAGGGTGGCCTCCTCGCCAGCATCACGGTAATCCTCACATCCCTCGGGAATCTCCTGTCCCTGATAGAGATACTGCAGTATCTCGCCCTTACGCCGATTATCATCGCCGGCATCCTGAGAGGGACATCGTTCAGCATAAAGGTGGCACTGGCCTCCACTCTCCTCATCGGCATGATATGGGGCTTTTTCCCCGGCGCTCTCTTCTTCTTCATATCGACGGTGCCGCTCGGCGTGCTGCTCGGATATCTCTTCCCCAGGACGCGGGACATGAAAAACATCATAGTGGTGACAGTGATAATACTGTCTCTCTCCATCACGGCAATTCTCTTCCTGTCCATCAGGTTCTTCGCCCCCAACTTCAACATGGAAGTGGCTTCGATGGCCAGGACGTGCAAAGTTACCCCTGAGCGGTTCATGCACGTTTTCATGATGATTCTGCCATCAATAGTCTTCCTGACCTCCCTCACCTACGCTTTCTATATATGGCTCTTCAACGCTTTCATCCTTGGCAGGCTCAGGATACTCAGATCAGAGACCAGCTATTTTTATGAGATATTCAGGTTTTTCAGGCTTCCCGTCTCGCTTGTCGCCGTATTTGTCCTGTCGCTGGGCATGCTGGGAGCTGGAAGACACATCAGGAATGACATGGTGCTGTCAATCGGCATGAACCTGTTCGGCATAACATCTCTGCTCTTCTTCTTCACAGGCATGTTCAACATACGCAGATTCGTCCACATAAAGCAGAGCAGGCTGATAAACCTTGTCATCTTCCTGTTCTGCATCACCATTGGCCTTCCAATCACAATACTGACGGGCATTTTCATCACTGTGAAGGATGCTGCGGAGCGAAAAGGCACCCGGCCTCCAGCCAGATCGTGACAGGATATATCACGAATAGAGGTTTTTGCCGCTCCCTCAAGAAGAAGTAAAGGGAAGTCAACTGTAAAGGTGTGCAATGATTAGAACAAGAGAATTCAGGGATACGCTGAGGGAACTGGCCGGAGACATTGCGGCGAGGACCTCTTACGGCTCAGCCCTCGCAATGTCCAAAAAAAGCCTCACAATAAGCATAGACAGCAAGAACAGATCTATCGACGAGAAGACATTCGGATCAGGAGTGGTCTTCAGAGCTTTTGACGGCTCTCTCTTCGAAGAGTATGCGACCAACGACATCTCCATTGACTCGCTGAAGGAGAGCGTGGGCTCTTTTCTGTCGACCCTGTCACTTCCAGGCTCTGCCGGAGCGGAAGTGCAGCTCGGAAGGGATCTCCCGGCCATCGGAACCGCCGATTTCGATACTCCCGTAATGCTCGATCCAAGGGACATCCCTCTCGATCAGAAGGTTGAGACCTTTGAAGAGCTCAAGGAAGTTCTCATGTCCCTGGACAAGTCTGTCAAGGATGTCAGGGTGAGCTACAGCGAGTCCAGCGAGACGAGCACTTTCGTGGACGGCAGCAACGATCTCTCTCAGGAGATCATTCGCACCGAGATAGCGCTCGTCGCCTATGCAAACGCCAGAGGGAAGACAGTCTATGACTACCTGATCCACGGAGGCACGACAGGTTATGAGATAACCTCCTTCTCACCGGAGGAGCTGGAAAGGCTGAAGACGAATCTGAAGTCGCTGCTGTCTGCGACCTTTATAGAGCCCGGAACATATCCGGTTATAACATCGCCTTCCACGACAGGCATAATCGCCCACGAGAGCTTCGGCCACGGCGTCGAGACAGATCTCTTCCTCAAGCGCAATGCGAAAGCGAAGTTCTATATGAACAAGGAGATAGCGTCGCCGCTTGTGATCATGAAGGACGACCCTTCGCTGCCAGGAGGCTATGGAACATATTTCTTCGATGACGAGGGCATTCTCTCGCGGCCCACGACTATTATAGACGACGGGATCCTCCGGTGCGGCCTTTCCGATCTGTATTCGGCCAGGGCGCTCGGAGTGCCGGCCACAGGGAACGGCCGCCGCGAGAGCTATGCGCGAAAAACATATGCGAGGATGTCCAACACCTTCATAGAGCCTCAGAAGGCCACGCTCGAGGAGTTGATGAGCATGGCAGGCAGCGGCATATATCTGGAAAGCCCCTCAGGAGGCATCGAAGACCCGCAGGGATGGGGCATTCAGATAACGGTGAAGCTCGGCAGGGAGTTCAAAAAGGGGAAGTTCACAGGCAGGGTCTTCTCGCCTGTCGCCATCACCGGATACGTCCCCGATCTGCTGAAGAGCATCTCAGGCATAGGAAATGACTTCTCAATGTCGCCTGGTCACTGCGGCAAGGGCTACAAGGAGATGATAAAGGTGGGTATAGGCGGACCCCATATTCTGGCAAAGTGCAGGCTTGGATAGACATGTGGAACCATATTGATCGCATAGCAAAAGAGCTGGAAAGCTCCAGCGATATCTCCCAGTGGTCGATCACAGGAACTCACAACAGGGAGGACCAGTTTTTTTCGACTGGCACCAGAGCCGAGGAATTCCGGACAGTTGACTCCCGGATCATCACTGTAGAGATATTTCACATCAACGGCAGGCTGCAGGGCATCTCGTCGTTCTCCCTCCAGCCACACCAGTGGGCTGAGTCCCGCCCTCACATAGAGAGGGCGTGCGAGTATGTAAAAAAGCTTCATTCGAACAGGCTCTACATACTTCCGTCCCAGCAGAGGTACAGGAAGCTCTCTCTATGCAGCGCAGAGCTGAAAGATAACAGCCGCGCAGTTATAGACTCGCTCTGGAGCAGGGCTTCGAAAGCCTCATCGAAATTCAGAAACGGAAAGCTGTCGACACTGGAGCTTTTCACCAGATACAGAGAGCGTTATTTCAAAAACAGCAGGGGATGCGCCGGGTTCTACGACGAAGGACTGGTCTTCATGGACTGCGTCGTGACGGCTACTTCAGGAGCAGTCGAGACGGAGAGCCACGGCGAGTATTCGTACAGGAGCCCTGAGCAGATGAAGGTGGAAGCATATCTCGAGAGACACCTTCAGCAGGCGAAGGATAAGATACACGCGGCGCTGCCTCCTTCCGGACCTTGCGCTGTGCTGATAGGGAGAGAATCTGTCCAGGCGCTGTTCGAGCCTTTCATCTACCATTCATCGGCCAAGGCGTTTGACATGGGGATCTCTGTATTCAAACAGGGAGAGCAGGTATGCACCGGCGACAGATCCGGAGGCACTCCGCTCACAATCGTCTCCGATCCGCTTCTCGAGAAGGCCACGCAGTCTTTTCCGTTTGACAAGGACGGCGTGAGCGCAAAAAGGGCGACGGTGATAAAGAACGGGGTTTTTTCACAGATGTGGGCCACTGCCGAGTATGCCGACTACCTGAAGATAGCACCTACCGGCGAGTTTGGTAACTGCGTCGTGGACTGCGGGAGACATCCGATCAGAAATCTGGCCCGGGGTCCGGAAAAGGTCCTCCGGATCGAAGAGTTCTCCCACTTCCGGCCTGATCCGGCATCAGGGGACTTTGTAGACGAGATCCGACTCGGCTATCTCATCAACAGGGGAAAGATAAAGCCTGTCAAGGGCGGAAGCATTTCAGGGAACGTCTTCAGATTTCTGGGAGACGCCAGGTTCAGCAGCGAAATGTATTCATCGGGAAAATACATGGGACCTGCCGCCGTGCTGTTCCCGCAGATCACAGTCTCAGGTGCGTGACAGCGGCCTTCACTTCTTCTTCTTGTCGAGCAGATCCCTGTAAACAGTCAATTCGAAGTTGACTGAGCCGTATTCCTCAGGCACGAGAGACGGAAGCCTTATTATGGTGGAGTCTGCTCTGAAGAGTTCCTTTTCTGCGTTCAGGGCGGCGCTGTAGAGTCTGTGAAGCGCCAGAGGATACCTTCTGAGGTCAATCTTTTCCCTCCGCATGAAGTAAGCTATTCCATACTCGACGATGATTCTGGCCCTGTCGTTGAGAGGAGGAAGCGGGATCTTCGAAATCGCGGCAGGCTCCTTCTTCTTTAAACCGATCATGGGAAGCAGCACGAAGATTATCAGATAGATCAGCCCCACAACCAGAATAACAGCACCGATGATATATCCGAACGAGGCCATATGCCGAGCCTTCTTCCTTACAGTCTGAAAGAACTGTAGTTCAGAATTTCCGCGGAAACCGGCTACTTTCCTGTCTGAGGAATGCCGCCGCCCTGAACGATATCAGAACGAATGCATGCGGCAAAAAAATAGAGCGTCAGAGACGCTCACTGCTTATAGAAAGGAGAACCATTGCACCCTTTTTCAGACAGCAGGCTCGAAATCATCGACCTTGTACTTTTCGATGAACTTGTCCAGGTATTTCCTGTCCTCTTCATTGATCGCGGTAAACTCGATTCCGCCTTCGTAGCATGTCTTCCCATACATGTTCTTCTTTTCGCACCATACCACCCGCCCTTTCAGCGAGATATGCGGAAAGTTCGAGTGCAGAAGTATCTTCATATCCACGACTTCGCCGACATAGAGCTTCACTGCCGAGATATACTTGATCCCGAGAATGTTGATATTCTCGGTCATAATCCTGAAAGGCTCCTCATGCTCGTAGCTCTGGCAGTTGATTGTCAGAAGCATTCGGATGCGTGCCATTTTTCTGCGATCGTCTGGTATTTCAATCAGCTGATTGCTTGTTTTTACGAATTTCTTTAGGAGTTGCCACATATTATCCTCCCGACTGCTTTTTAATGTTCTATTTATATTGTAGCGTTTTCGGCCTCGATCTGCCTCCTTCAAAAGAACTAATTCCCCGGGAACTCATGACCTATTGTTGAGTCATCCTTGTGAAATGCACCGGGAAGCCATCCTGATTCGAAAGTACTAAAAAACCAATTCTGTCAAGAGGGGAAAAAGTACCGGTAGAGGACATCAATCCCGAAATTCTTCCAGTCCCTCAGATCGGGCATCTTCTCCTCTACGCCGAGATGATACTGTCTGGTGCGCGTGAGGGCTTCGGCTACATCTATGTCGTAGAAGAGGTTGTCGCCGTGGGCCGAGAAGATTGAATGGGCTCGATAGTCCTTGTCGGTAAGAAATTTCTCGACTCTCTCGATTGACTCCACCGCCTTGCTGCATGCGGCCAGATCCTGGCATGGATCGCCTTCATAGAGCCACCAGTCGCCTGTGAAGAGGACTCCCTTGAAGAGGCAGTGGACATCGCCGAGAGAATGCTTGGGAGCGTATATCAGGTAGAGCGGCTCGCCTGCCAGCGAGAGCTCGAGCGTATCGCTCTGGTATATGTAGTTGAAGTTGTTCAGGAACCATTCATTTCCGCACTGCTCCTTGACGTTGTCCCACGGGCTCTCCCTCAGTATCAGATAGCCTTTTGTCCAGTAGTATTCGGACATCTTCAGGAAAAGCGGAGCAGAGTAATGGGCGACAAATATCGCATCGGGGAAAGTTTTCCTGTACTCGGCTATCGATGCGGTGTGATCCCAGTGAGGGTGGGAGAATATAAGATATCTGCACTTCCACCCCTTTTCGTCCAGCATCTTTTTGACTATCAGCGCCGGGTTGATGTCACCGGCAGTCGGAGGAGGCATCTCCATGACAGCGCACTCGCCTCCGGACTCGAGGATCCATGCTCCCACGAGCCACTCGCTGAAGCGCCCTGCAAGGTATATTCCATCCGCCTTTTTTTCCAGATCTTTCGACATCTGCTCTCCCTCACGGCTGCGGCACATGTGTTTCGCCTTATAATCACAATGCGCCTAACTTCTTCCCTACCTCAGTATAGTTCTATCACGGCTCGCCGTTACCTTCCTGTCATCCGCTCCGCCATTCGAATCAGGTTTTCCCAAATAACCAGAGATCGAGAGATCCAGGGTTCAAGGGTTCGAGGGATTGAAAGAGATTTTTCCCTCGGCCACTCGACCACTTGATCACTGCAGAACTATTTGGAAATATGGGGCCTGATGGATCTGCTTCAGTTTTACGCGATGCTGTGATATAATCAGTATATCCTGAATTGAACGGAGGGTGGGCAATGACAGTTCCAGGTAAAACATTTCTGTGCACCGTTATCCTTATTTCTCTGGTTTTGTTTATTAATTCGGTATCATGTGCGGAACTCACAAAGAACGATACTTCAGCCGCGGCAGAATCGATCCCCGACGGAAAAATCACAGCTCCTGAAAAGACCATGCTCGATGCTTTCAGAATAAGCCTGAAGGGCTCGGACGGAGTGAAATTTGGAGATACTTTCAGGATAATGAGAGGCGATAAAACAATAGCCGAGGCTTACGTCGTTTCAAGCGATCCTAATAACTGCATCATATCTGTAAAAGGCTCGCCATCAGAGCCAATACAGACAGGGGATACAGTGCGCTTTGTCCGCCACAAGAAAGAGATGCCCCGCCAGACAGTCACGGCAGTAACATACCTGGGACTATTCAAAGACGCCGATGGCAGGCAGGGCTCGGTGGTGTGCACAAAATGCGGTCTCCAGATGGATCGGGCATTTCTGAGCAACTTTAACGATACAGATCACTATGCAGTCTGCAGAGGAAAGACACACGAATTCTACTGTAAAATAAAGAATACAGGAAATCAGACCACACAGAAACAGGAGACGAAGACTGGCAGCGGCGGGACGCAATCCAGAGACGCACAGGAGATATTCAAGGCTCCGGAGAACTGGACGGAAAAGGTCAGCACAACCAAATACGAGGACTGGGGGAAATCGGTCAGCAACCCCACCCTTCCGACAATCGGAGGCCCTGGCGGCCCCCCTGTGGTTTCGGGATACAGCACTTCAAACGGCAAAGAGATCAAGATGCAGATAATAAGGGGAAATAACTGCATAAAAGTTGTTTCACCATAAAACCGAGAAGAGAGAACAATGTTTCCGGAAAGATCGGCAATAGTCGAGGCACAGCGCATTACGGCCCTCCATCACAGAGCGTTCGGCGATCTCACCAGAGCAGACGCCGTGGTGATGGGAAACTGGCTGCGTGATGAGTCAGCTTCCATATCAGAATGGGAGCCCCTCTTCATCCATCTCACCGTGACAGGCCGCTGCAACTCGCGCTGCAAAGGCTGCATCAACACTGATGTCACCTCACTCGGCGCCACCGGCATCCTTTCAGCATCGGTGGTACGTGAGGTGGAAGAGACAAACCCGGAGCGCGACTCAAAGGCGATTGAGAGCCTTTCGTTAAATCATCCCGATAGCGACGTGATTCTCTGCCTGTACGGAGGCGAGCCGCTTCTTGCCGCGGACAGAATATCAGAGCTCACCGGATTGCTCGACAGGACATCTCTGGGGAAAAGGCTCCGCTATCTGATCTATACGAATGGAGAGCTTATCAGGAGCTCTCTGGAAAGATATCCTGAGCTGATGAAATCCATCTGGCTCTATGCGCTGGGAATTGACGGAGGGGAGAAGCAGCACAACGAGATCAGGAGGGGCACGAATCTCTCGAGGATAATAGAGAATCTGGAAGCGCTGAAAGAGGCCAGAGAAGGCAGCGTGCTGATGTGGTCGACGCTCAGAGAGGAGCAGTCTCTCACCGACTGCTTCAGGCAGTTCATGTCACTGCACGAGAGAGGTCTCGTGGAGCATTTCTTCTGGCACTGGATAGAGACGCGCGAAGGCTTCAGATCATTTCCGGCCTATGCGGAGCGCTACGAGGAAGAGCTCAGGCTGATAATGGACGAGTATCTGCAGAGCCTGGCGCAGGGCCGGCTGCTCCCGATAGCGCATGTAAATGAGCTGATCATCTACCTGTTGACAGGCTTGTCGCGCGGCACGACAGCGTGCGCAGTCGAGCAGTCAAAGAACTACGACATAATGGGAGGGGCAATCCACGCCTGCGCAGATCTCCCGCCTGAATACAGGATCGGAGACATAGAGGACGACGGCACTCTCCACCTGAGGGATCACTCTCTGCAGGAGCTGGCCGATTACAAGAACCCGCTCGGATGCTTTCATTGCGGGATCCATCCCTACTGCGGAGGCCGCTGCCCGGTCCAGGCCCTGACAGGGAGCCCTGACAGGCTGGTGCAGTACTGCCAGCTCATGAGGATTCATGTTGGAGTCGTTCAGCAGTATATGGACAGGATCGCGCCAGAACTGGGGAAGATGGGCATGACTGCACAGAAGATATACGATCTGTCGGCATACATCGCCCAGTTCACAGATGTGACGCCCTGACGGAATACTCTTTCACAGCCTCTTCGACAGCACCATGGCCGCCCATTTGTTGTCGCACATCTCCTCTATGGCGATGAATCCGGCTGCCTCGAAGCATCGGCGCATATCCCCGGTCGATTCACTTTCGAAGCCGCTGCATATCAGGATCCCGCCTGGCAGCAGGTGCGAGAAAAATGAATGAGCATTCCTCTCCAGAATGTCCTGGAGAAGGTTGGCGACTATCATTCCGCTCTTCGATTTCAGACATTCGAGGCTGTCGCTCTGAAGCAGGTTTACTGTTCCTCTCAGGCCGTTCACCTCGATGTTCAGTCCGGCGTGGACAAGAGCCGCCCTCTCCATATCCACCGCCAGCACAGTTGATGCCCCGAGCATCGCCGCGGCCATGGCCAGCACGCCTGTCCCGCATCCGAGATCGATTACGCTCTGCCCTCTCTGCACGTATTTCTCGAGAGCCCTGATGCAGAAAAGCGTTGTGGCATGAGATCCGGTTCCCCATGCCCTGCCGGGGGCCATCACGATAAGAAGATCGTTCGGCAAAGGGCTGTATGGCTCATCGAGACCTGCAATGACGAACCTCTCGCCAGCCCTGAAGGGAGGCATCGAAAAAGACGGATCGAGCACGCTCCATTCCTCTTCTTCGCCGTCATCGTAGAGGCGGACATTCACACAGCCCCGCCCCACCGGAATGTCCAGGGCCCTCATCCGACGGATAGCCTTCCTGATAATCTTTATCTTCCTGTCGCTTTCCGCGATCCAGGGCAGATATACGGTAATGACGAGAGCCCCGTCATCTCTGGCCTCTTCCTGGGAGGAATCCACTCCAAGGGTGAGCAGGAGATACAGCAGCGCCTCTCTCGCCTCATCGCAGGATACTATCTGAACTTTCTTCCAGAACATTATATAATGATTATCCGTATATCCGGAGGCTTCCTCTCTCTGCGAAACAGTTTTGCGGCAGATCTGGTATTTTGTTAACATATTGTTAATTAACGCGCCTTCCTTTCCATGGTATCATTAACCCGTAGAAGTGTGGTCCAAGAAAGGATGATCTCAACCATGGATATTCCAAACATCCCAGGCATGGGTAACATACCGGGGAACATCCCTCCCCAATATGCTTATTCGAACAATCAGATGCCGACATTCACAGGGCCGGTCGACGGCTATCAGAGGAACACTCCTCCTGTCGAGCCTCCGATAATGTCGAGACCTAACTTCGCTCAGGGCTCAGGAAGCATGGGAACGTCCGGGGCGCAGACACCCGCGCCGGCTACCCGCACCGATCCTCAGCCGTCTCCCAGTGGCGACTGGGTAACTGTCTCAGGATCACACAACGGCACTAACTTCCAGGTATCGACTCCTCCGGGATGGAAAGTCGTAAACACGCCGACAACGGTGCTCCTGGTTTCGCCGAACGACCCCAACGCGGTAGTGAGCCTCATGTGGCTCAACGGCATGGGCGCCATGGATCCCAGATCCCTGCTGAACAACACAATCCAGTACAACGGCATCAGAGACTACAATACGCTCAACACGACGCCCATACAGCAGTATCAGACGCCTAACGGCTCATACCGGATGATGGAGCAGGACGGGGCCTACACATACAAAGGCGAATACTGCCGCCACCATGCGACGTCCATAATAAATGACAGCGGCGACCCATACATGACCTTCTGGAGCGGCAGCATAATATGGAACCAGGCGCCTGCCGGCAAATGGGAGCAGTACAGCCAGACCCTTTCGCAGATATCGGGCAGCTTCAGAGTCATGCCTCCTTCGCCGGCGCCTCCGAGCCCGCCTCCGATTGACGGAGGATACGCAGGAGGATATACAGGAGGCGGAGCGCCGCCGCCGATCAAATTCTAGAGCAGCTCCGACACATTGACGAGAATAACAGACGCCATCCACGTGATGGTGTCTGTTTTAATTAGGGGTACGGGATACAGGGGGAGGGGAAATTCTGGCAGGTTTTTCTGCAGGCATTTTCCCAGCACCCCATAATCCTGATTAAGAGCGTAAAATGGCACAGGATTCGGAAAACGATATAAAAAAAGGCAGAACCGGAAGAGAGCGGGCGATTCACATGGTGTTCAGCGCAGGCGCGCTTTGTGTGCTCGCCCTCTCTTTCATCCTTCCTGTTGAAGGCCTCTTTCTCAATGTGTGCACTTTCAAGGCCGTATCAGGCTTCCCCTGTCCTGGCTGCGGCCTGACAAGGAGCATAATCAGCATATCGCACCTTCACCTGCTGAAGGCCTTCAGATTGAACCCCATGGGCTTTCCAATCTATTCTGTAATCCTTTTCCTTTCGGCATACAACTTTCTGCCGAAAGCCGTGAGAGAGCGCGTTGACAGATTTCTGATCCGGCACGAGAGAATCTGGGCGATCGCCGGGCTTTCGGCAGTGGCGCTGCTGATAATCATCTGGATATTCAGGATGATTGTGGTGAGGGGCTCCCATGCGCCCGTGCTGGAAGAACTATAAAAGGCGGGCTTTCACCCGCCTTATCCATCATGGCGCACGTTTCAGGACTATTCAATCTCGATCTTCACATTCTGGGATTTCTTCGGCTCCTGCAGCGGCGCGGTAACCTTCAGAATGCCGTCTGTGTATACGGCCTTTATTTTTTCCGGGCTGATGGGCTCCTGGAAATGTATCGTCCGCTGGAACGAGCCGCGACGTATCTCCTTCCAGTACAGATTCTTCTCATCGATGCTCCGCTCGTCTCTGCACGCACCTGAGATGGTCAGCGAGTCTTCAGTTGCGCTTATGTCCACGTCTCCCTTGCTGACACCGGGAAGAGCAGCTTCTATCACATAGCCTTCAGCATCCCTGTAGAGGTCGATGGCGGGCATACCGGGAAGGTCTTTTCCTGCGATCGGCCTGGATTCTCTGAAGATGTCAGAGAAGGCTCTCTCCATCCTGGACATTGCGTCCCACATATCCCTGAAAGGCCAGTTTGCATCGAAGACCTCAGGCGACTGTCCATCCTTTTCCCTTCTTATGATTGATCTCATCATGGCTCTGTTCCTCCTTTTCCTGTTGATCTGTACTCGCGATAATGAAGAGATTCTTTCACGATAATCTCAGCTTCCAGGCATTTTACAGATCTCAGGCAACCCCTGAAGTTTACTTTGCGCTGATCCATTACATTGAAAGAATCTCTCTCATCTGATTATATTATAACACGGGCTCATCTTATTGTCAATAGTTTATGCATAAAAGTTGAGCCGCTTATTGTAAGGTCGGGGTTGACAGAAATCTCTTTCCATGGTAGAATTTTAAAGTCTTTTGCCGGAGCATGCCGGAATATATATATACAGACTCAATAAGGGAGGTCGAGAATGACAGCGAAGGTAAAACTATGTTCATCGCTATTCCTTCTTACACTTCTTATCACAGCCATCAGCACCCCGATATCAGCCCAGAATCAGCCTGCCGCGCAGGAGCAGCAGGTTTCGCCATCTTCACAGGAAGATGAAATATGGATAATCGACGACGAGACAAATGCAGTCAGAATAAGAGGAACAGTAACATCAGGAAACAGCGGGGCTTCACAGACTGCACGCGACATCATAATCTCAGGAAACTGGAGATACGCATCTGACGACGCCTACAGGAACTTTTCACCCTGCTATATCACAGTACTCAAAAAAGTGGCGGTGACCGGCGAAATATCGGCTCAGCCATCGCAGGACGACCACCGCCGCCGCTCTCTCGCCTCGAGAGGCGGAAATCAGCAGGGCGCGCCTCAGTTTACAAGGAAAAAAGTGGCGGAAGACATCTCGCCGATAATAATAAAGTACGCAAAGCTGTACAACGTAAGCCCATTCATAATCAAAGCAATAATCGAGGTAGAATCGGCATACAACCCGAACGCCATATCCTGCTCGGGAGCCTGCGGCCTCATGCAACTCAAGCCTTCCACGGCATACGACATGGGAGTCAACAACTACTGGAATCCCGAGAAGAACATAGAAGCCGGAACAAAATATCTCAGGATGATGCTCGACAAGTTCAACAACCTGGGAATTGCCCTGGCGGCATACAATCAGGGACCGGGAGCGGTCGAGAGAGCCGGCGGAAATCCGCCCAACTACTCGGCGCACAGGTACATATTCAAAGTGCTGAAGACTCTCGAGAAACTCTGAAGCCGGCAATGCACGTGCAGATCGAGGGCACAATGCGTGCCCTTTTTAATTTTCCCTGTCGTGATATCTTACCGCCCTCTCGACGCAGGGAAATATCTTTCTGGCCTCGACGACGAGCTCCTGATATCTCTTCTCGTAGCGTTTTGAGAAATGAAGCGGAAGAAGCTTTTTGACAGATGCATCCTTTGCTATCACTGCAGCCTGTGCTGCAGTAAGGTGGCAGTTCTCAGCCGCCTTCGACTCGTCCTCGGACAGATAGGCCATCTCACAGTATAGCTCGTCTGACCCCGTCACCAGCTGAACGGCATTGCGATGAGTTTCTTCATTAAAAACCGTGTCAACTATGTAAGATATCTTTCTTCCCTTTTTGAGCTCGAGCAGGGCCGTTTCAAGAGCGACCCTGCTGTAGATCCTTCCTTCTATGCAGAGCTCCTCCGAGCTGCCGGAAGGCGTGGGGAAGCGCTCCTTGAGCTCGCGCAGCCAGGGCCCCGGCCTGAGTCCTGCTCTATCCAGCTCATCCTTCCTGACCTTGAGCGAATCTCTTTCTTCAACAGAATAAGCCATTACAGGTATTTTGTGGTTCAGGACGGCAGTCCTGACCACGCAGAGATCGGTTTCAGCCACGATCCCTGTGCGCTCCCTCTCCCTGATATCTCTCAATGCGTAGGCGTCTCTTCCTCTCAGAACCGTGTCCTTTACAGTTGATTCGCCTGTCTCATACACGTGAAAATCAAAGGTGATGCTGCTGCAGAGGTTCCATGTATATCCGCCGAGCTTCGACGCCACCTGGGCTATGAAGTTGACAGGCCCGTAAAGGCTGACTGTCCTGTCCTGCTCCATGCTGAGACGCAGGAAGTGGTCAAAGCCCATGAAGTGGTCAAAATGCGTGTGAGAGACGAAGATGGAGTCAATTCTCTGGATATCCCTCAATTTGAGAGGGAACATATATCCCATGTCAAACAGAATCGATTCCCTGTATCCGTCGAACTGAATCAACACCAGAGGATCCTGATACTCCTCGTTTACGAGAAAAGATCTGATTCCCAAGAGGCCTCCTTACCTGTCAAGCAGCCTGAAGAGCAGGGAGTGCATATTCCGTTCAATTAAAAGCAGGCAGCCTGTCAATCTGCAGAGAATGCTGAGCAGACAGATGCTGAAGTATCCAAGAGTTCGGGGGAGTAGAACAGAATCCTGCTGCGTCGGAATCATCGGAGACCGGTCAGGGGAACGTGACGTGGTATCCGTTTACGTGGCTGTTTATCTCTATTATTCCGACTGACGGCGACGAGTCGTTCCTGGGATGGGTAGGGCTTCCGGGGTTGAAGAAGAGCACGTCATCGATCTTCTCGCAGAGCGGAGCGTGGGAATGCCCGTATATCAGTATCTGCGGCTTGTCGAACTCCTTCTCGAGCTCACGGAGGTAACTGCCGTCCCTTCGCCAGCCGTGAATCAGGCCCACTTTGTATCCGCCTATATCCAGGTATCTCTTGCTCGGCAGAAATCTCTGAAGCTCGCTGTAATCGCAGTTGCCGTACACGGCATAGGTGGGACGGAAGGCCTCCAGAATCTCGAGCACAGATGTGTCCACTACGTCCCCTGCATGAAAGATCGCATCTACATCGTGAAATACAGAGAAGATATCAACATTGAACTGAGAGCTGTCCTGCCAGTGTGTGTCCGAGATTACGCCTATCTTCATGTTTATATGGCGGTTCCTGATATAGTTATTGTGCTTTGCCATTATTATACATTATTTTCTGCATTTTGCCGAGCGAAATTGCATAATCTTTTGTGGGATTTATTTAAAGGCAGAATGTTTTCACCCAATACCATGGTATTAACCGGTTAGTATGATAATTCTCAACATATTGATTAGAAACATACTACTTCAGAATGATTGTAATGACATACTGCATAGAATATAATTGTTGTGTAAAAGGTGAGTTTATATGTGGAGTGGGTACAGGCAACATATTCTGTCACAGTTGTACCTGATAAGCCATAGCGGATCCTGAATTACTCATCCATATTTGAGAGTATTCACTCCTAACATATAGGCCGGAGAAGGATGGTTCCCCCACCCCCCCCTTCTCTGGCTTATTTCTTTCCGGCAATCCTTTTCGGGCTACGAAGGAGATGGGCGATCCGGCGTAGAAATATTTTTTGTATTACTATGCTGTTCTATTGACTTTTTTATCAGTTGGGTAGATAATCAAATCGACTCCACTTAAGAAAAGGGCTGTGAGTGATGAGTTCTATGGATGACAGAAAGAATGAACCCCATAAAGACTCTGCCCGGGATCCTTTAAAAGGCGAGAGTCCCAAGCCCAAGATAGAATTCCCCTCTGAGCGAGAGATGCTCAAGAACACCCTGAAGAAGTTCGAGAAGACCATCAAGTTTCACACTCGGATCGACAGAACTCCTGAGGAGGAGGAAGCGGCTGAAGGAGGGGGATTTGAATCTTCTGAAGGGCTGCCCACCAAGGAACTCCCGGCTTCTCATCTGAATCTGCCGGGATTTCCGCCGCCTGCATCGTCAGATACAGGAAAGGACAAGAGCCCTTTCTCGATGGGCGCCTCTGTTTTCCCTCCACCGGCAGAGAGCCCGTTGGAAAAAGCCGCGCCTTCAGAGTCGTTCAGCTCATTCCCTCTTCCAGGCCTTCCGCCGCTCCCTGGCTCGAGACCAGATGAAAAGCCCCCTGCAGATCCTTTTTCCTCGATCACACCGCCTGCAGGCATACAGCCCATTCAGAAGGAAGAGCTTCCGGACCTTTCAAATAAGGAAACATTCGTGCCTTTTTCGATATTTCCAACGCCTTCGTCTGTCTCCAGCCCGCCTTCCATAATGACGCCGCCCACATCTTCGCTGTCATCGCCTCCATCGCCGATGACAGCTCCACCTTCCGTGTCGTCTTTCACGCCCCCTGTTTCTGCGCCGTCTGCGGCTCAGGCCAGGGATGAGGGAGGAAGGGAGCTGAAGGAAAACATAATCAACGCGCTTGCGACGAAAGGCGACCTGCTGAAGACAGTCGACGAAGCATCTGAGCTGAAGGGAAACCTCGAAAACACTACAGGGAAAGCCCTTCAGGTAAAGGAATCGCTGGAAAGCGCGCTGAACCAGGCAGGCAAGCTGAAAGAAAAGCTCCAGCAGACATCGAAGGAGCTGACTTCGCTTGCAGGAGACCTGCAGAAGAAGATGGAGGAGATTAAGGCGACGCCTCTTCCGACGGCCCGTGAAACAGCGCCTCCTCCGGCTGCGGCAGTTGTACAGCTTTCGGCGCAGACATCGGAGATTCTGAACATACCGGAGACTTCTGAACTGGATGCCGAGCTGGATGACATACTCAAGCTTGTCGTGCACCACAAGGGCTCTGACCTGCATCTGAAGGTGGGCTCGCCTCCGATAATCAGGATCGAGGGAGAGCTGATCCCTGTTGGAAACCAGTGTCTCACTGTAAACGACACGAAAAGGCTCATCCTGAAGATGATGACGCCTGACATGATAGAGTCGCTTTACAAAAAGCATGAGGTCGATTTTTCGCACAGCTCGACCTGCGGGCGCTTCAGGGTCAACGCGTTCCTTCAGAAGTTCACAGTGAGCGCGTCTTTCAGGTTCGTCAAGGCGCAGATACCGTCATTCAAGCAACTCTATCTTCCCTCCGCGCTTGAGAAGGTAAGCGATTTCCACAACGGCCTTTTCATAGTCACAGGACCTGCAGGAACAGGTAAATCGACTACGCTGGCCGCAATCCTCGATCATATAAATGAGAACAAAAAGCTTCACATAATAACGATTGAAGATCCTATAGAATATATTTTCGAAGACAAATCGAGCATTATCACTCAGAGAGAAGTGGGGATCGACACAGAGTCGTTCGCGGCAGCGCTGAAGATGGCTCTCCGCCAGGATCCGAATATCATAATGCTCGGCGAGCTGAGAGACGCCGAAGCTGTCAATCAGGCCATCATGGCTGCAGAAACAGGCCACCTGATCCTGTCCACTCTTCACACGCCGAATACGATACAGGCGGTCAGGAGGCTGCTCGACTTCTTCCCTGCAGGGATGCAGAAACAGATACAGGCCTCGCTCGCAGGCACGCTCAGAGGGATAATCTCCCAGAGACTGCTTCGCAGGGTCGATCAGGACGGGCGGATCCCATCCTTCGAGATAATGTTCGTCACACCGACGATAGCAAGCCTGATAAGAGACAATAATATAAGCGAGATATACGATTACATCAAAGACGGGTTGAATGAGGGGATGATTACTTTTACCGAGTCACTCTCGAGGCTGTATAAGGCAGGCTTCATATCCAAGGAGGATGCGCTTTATCACGCCGAGTCGCCCGGTGAGCTGAAACTGAGTATGAAGAAGACTGAAAGCTCCAAGATCGACGCCGATTCATCAGATAATAAATCCCAGTGGTGGGAAGGGCGACTGTAGAACAGCCTCGACAATGCACCGCTCGAGAAAGATTGAGCTCGACCTCAATCGTCTTATTGCCTCTGATCGGAATAAGCCTCTCCAGGTGCGCCGGACTCAAGTCCCTCTTGAGAGTGAGTTACTGTTTCAGTAAACATGTCTGAAAGGAAATTTTATCCGGTTCACGAATGATACGCTCCTGACAGCATACAAATCATAATGCCAGCGTTATTTTATCAGGTACAAAGAGACCTGATATTAGTTAGAAGGAGGAACTATGCCAACACTCAATCTCCCAAAAACACTGAAAGGGAAGGATCTGATCTGCACACAGGACTGGAAGAAGGAAGATCTCGACGCCGTGCTCTCCCTCGCCAAGGACATGCAGAAGAGACGGTATGACAAGGAGTATATGGAGATCCTTAAAAACAGGACATTCTTCATGTTCTTCTACAATCCGTCTGTGAGAACGAGACAGTCTTTTGAATGCGCCGCCACAGAGCTGGGCGGGCACGCACAGTTTCTTGAGCCGAAGACGATGAGGCTGAAGACTGCCACATCTGCCGGAGAGACCGTGGAGGATGCCGCCAAGGTAATGAGCCGCTACGCCTGCGGAATCGGTATCAGGATACTCGAGGACAAGGTGAGCAAATACGGCGAAGGCGACGATCTTTTAAAAGAGTATGCCCACTGGTCAGACATCCCCATCATCAGCATGGCTCACGATAAGTACCATCCCTGCCAGGGACTCGCCGACATGATGGGATACCACAAGCACCTGGGAGAGAACCTGAAAGGGAAGAAGCTCCTCGTGACCTGGGCGCACGGCGCGCTGTCACGCTCATGGTGCTCGGTGCAGGAAGCGATCCTGCTCGGCTCCCGCTACGGTATGGACGTCACTGTCGCCCATCCGGAAGGCTACGATCTGGACCCTGAGGTCATCAAGGCTTCGGAGAACAACTGCAGAGAGAACGGCGGCAAATTCAGCATCACCCACGATCCTTCCGAAGGATACAAGGGAGCGCATATCGTTTACTCCCGCAACTGGATGAGCCCTCACGCATACAAGGATGGCGAGTATCTCAAGCAGCAGGAGATAGAAAAGGCTCTCACTTATACGAAGTGGATCTGCGACGCAGAGAAGATGAAGCTCAGCGACAACGCGCTGTTCACACACCCGATGCCGATCGACAGAGGCCATGAAGTGACAGACGAAGTCGCCAGCGGTCCGAGAAGCATAATCTACGATGTGGCCGAAAACAGGCTCCATGTACAGAAAGCAATAATGGCCCTCACGATGGGCGAACTTTAATTCCAACAACGGACGAAGGAGAAAGAAATGTCAAAAGTAGCAGTCATCGCGCTGGGAGGCAACTCCCTGATCAAGGACAAGGCACACCAGACTGTTGAGGATCAGTATGCGGCGGCATACGAATCCTGCAAGCACATAGCCGAACTGATCGAATCAGGCTACAACGTGGCTCTCACGCACGGGAACGGCCCACAGGTGGGCTTCATCCTGCTGCGCTCAGAGCTCTCGCGCCAGAAGATCCACGAGGTGCCCCTCGATTTCTGCGGCGCCGACACACAGGGCGCTCTCGGCTATTCATTCCAGCAGGCCCTCGGAAACATACTGAAGAAGAAGGGCGTAGACAAGCAGATCGTTTCAGTGGTGACCCAGGTCGTCGTCGACAAGGACGACAAGGGCTTCAAGAATCCCACCAAGCCCATCGGCGAGTTCTACACGAAGGAAGAGGCCGAGGAGAGAAAGAAAGCCAGCAACTGGGACATCGCCGAGGATTCGGGCAGAGGCTGGAGAAGAGTCGTGGCATCGCCGATTCCCATCGAGATCGTGGAAGAAAAGGCCATCAAGGCGCTTCTTGACCAGGGCTTCGTTGTAGTAAGCGTTGGCGGCGGCGGCATACCTGTCATCAGAGAGGAAAGCGGCGACCTCAAGGGCGTGGCTGCAGTGATAGACAAGGACTTCGCGTCGAGCCTGCTCGCAAGCAACATCAAGGCCGACCTCTTCATAATCTCAACGGCAGTCGAGAAGATCTACCTGAACTTCGGCAAGGAGGATCAGAAGGCTCTCGATTTCGTGACTCTCGACGAGCTCAAGAAATACAAGGAAGAGGGGCACTTCAAGAAAGGCAGCATGCTGCCCAAGGTGGAGGCCATAATCAAGTTCCTTGAAAACGGCGGCCAGAAGGCGATAGTAACGAATCCTGAGAATATCAGGAAAGCCGTGGAAGGCAAGACGGGAACACACATCACGGTGCACAAGGAAGCAGGAGTGGCGCACTAGGCGCGTCATCCGTATCTCAGCAACTGACAAGTCAATCAATTCAGGAGGCGAACAATGAACGGTGTGAAGGGGCTGGAATGCATAAACTGTCGGAAAGTCATATCTTATGAGCCTGAAAAGGTATACTACCTCTGCCCCCACTGCGGAGGCAATCTGGAATTAGTATACGACTATAATCTCATAAAGAAGGGCTTTTCCCGGGATACCCTTAAGGAGAGCAGGGACTTCTCCATGTGGAGATATGCTCCGGTTCTACCGATAAAGGGCCTGGACGCCGCTCCTCCCCTTCACATCGGCTGGACGCCTCTGTATCATGCAAAGAAGCTCGGCGGGCAGCTGGGGCTTCCCCATCTGTATCTGAAAGACGACGGGAGAAACCCCAGCGCCTCGCTGAAGGACAGGGCGAGCGCCGTAGCGCTCGTCTGCGCGCGCGAGCACGGAATTACGGAGATAACCGGAGCCTCGACAGGCAATGCGGGCTCATCGATGGCCTGCCTCTGCGCCAGTGTAGGGCTGACGCCTGTAATCTTCGTACCGGAGAAGGCGCCGCGCGCCAAGATCGCCCAGCTCCTTCTCTTTGGAGCGAGGGTCATGGCAGTGAAGGGGACTTATGATGAAGCCTTCGATCTCTGCCTGAAGGTATCGCAGAAGTTCGGATGGTTCAACAGGAATACGGGGTATAACCCGTACACAAGGGAAGGCAAGAAGACCTGTTCGATGGAGATATGCGAGCAGATGAAATGGGAAGCGCCGGACTGGCTCTTCGTGTCAGTCGGCGACGGAAACATAATCAGCGGCCTCTGGAAGGGCCTCAAAGACCTGCACGGGCTCGGCCTGATAGACAGGCTGCCAAAGATATGCGCCGTCCAGTCCGAGCTTTCAAACGCAGTGGCTCTGGCCGTCAAGAACCTGAAGGACCCTGAGCACATTGAGGTCCCTGCAGTAAAAGCAACGACCATTGCTGACAGCATCTCTGTAGACATGCCAAGGGACGGCGTCGCGGCGGTCAGAGCAGTCATAGAGTCGAAGGGAGCCGCGGTGGAAGTGTCGGACGATGAGATCCTCGATACGATAAAGCTGCTGGCCAACAGCTCAGGCATCTTCGGGGAGCCTGCAGGCGTGACAGGCCTTGCAGGAGTGATAAAGAAGGCGAAGGCCGGAGAGATACGCGCAGATGAGCGCGTTGCCTGCGTAATAACAGGAAACGGCCTGAAGGACATCGATTCAGCGCTCAAGGTGGCAGGCACGCCCTATCTCATCGAGCCCTCACTGGAGGCTGTCGAAGAGCATTTCCGCGCCGTATCAGCCGGACGATGAGCCTGCGCCAATCGGCAGAATGATGAAACAACAATCTCAGAACACAATCTGCTCGGCATACCCGGGCAGTGTCACGATAAAAAGGATGTGATTGCATGGCATCGGAAGAGAACGATGAACTGGTGGAATCTGCAGAGCGCCCGAGCAAGGACGACATTCTGAGGAGCAAGTTCATTGAGAGAAACTTCGAGAAGATTCTGAGGATCCTCAGGGAGCCGAAGAAACCTGACGCGAAGGACTTCATAATAATCGCTCTTCTGCTCATTGTACTGGCCACAGTTGCCTTCAAGCCCTCCGGAGGCATGAGCCCTGCTATGATGGAGAGCCAGCTGGAGACTGCGAAAAAGATTGACACACTGAACAGAAAGGTCGACCATCTCGAAAAGCAGCTCCTTGCCGTGGCAGGGATAGATGACAACTACCAGGTGATAAAGGATCAGGACCTGACAGAGACTGCCAGTGAGTCACCTGCGCCGACTCCGGAGAAGACTGAGACCCAGAAGCCCTCCGCTTCGGCGAAGAAGACCGAGACGGCAAAGCCTGCGGCCACGAAAACAGAAAAGCCTGCTGCCTCGCCGTCACCTGCGGCCTCGAAAAAGGAGGACCAGAAGAGCGGTCATATTGCAATAGCACGTAAATACACTGTCAAGCCTGGCGACACGCTGTGGGTGATATGCGCCCGCTACTACAAGAGCCAGGATCCATCGATAATAAGCACGGTTGGAAAGATCAACAAGCTGAAGGGACCGAACTACGACCTGTATCCCGGTGAGTCGATCAAGCTCCCCTCCAAAGAGTCGCTGCTGAAGAAGAAGAAATGACAGGAGATGTTAGTTCTCCTTCACTCCGCCTTTAGGCAGGTTCATCTCAGTTTCGATGAACCTGTTCATGTTCTCAATCTTGTCGAGGACCTGCTGAAGCTTGGGCCTCAGCCTGTCATAGTCTTCCACGGCATCCTGAATGCTCCGCATCGAATCCATTACTTTCGACGTCAGCTCTTTAGTCATCTTCGGATCTTTCGTCAGAGCCTCCACCTGCTTCGCGAACTCCATCAGGAAAGCGGTGACCTGCTGCCTGTCCTTGAAGGCGAGTGACTTCAGATCCTTTCTACCGAGGTTCAGATAGGACATGTTCCTGGTGAATGTCTCGAGCATCTTCGTATCGACGACAGAGATCGGATACATGGCTTTCCTAGCGTCAGCATCGTCACGTGTGGCGATGGGCCTGTTGAGCTTTTCTTCTATTATTCTGCGGGATTTGACAGTCTTGTCGATGCTTTCCTCGAGGTTCGACAGATACAGATCGCTCATATCGACAACCTCTCCGAGGAGCGGCACAATCTCATCATACATGCCCTTCAACTGCTTGAGCTTCACCTTGTCCGCCATCGGACAGGCCTTCATGGCCTCGAGATAGCTTTCGTTGAAGCCTTTCATCTCGTCTTTAATCGACCCTGTGAGATCTTTCCTGTGGTTGTGAAGGTATGCAAAGATACTCGACGATATGGAGTAGAGCCTGGCCTCAAGATCTGTCACAGCCCGGTAGAGATCGGGGTTTTTTATTTCCGGATAGACTATTACAGGCGCGTTCTTTTCCTTGTTCCCGTCTTTCTTATCGTCACAGAATGCCGCGCAGCTCATCAGCGACGCCAGGATAAGAGCAGTAAGAGCAATGGAAACAGCCTTTTTCAGCATCTCAGCATCCCCCGCCTTCAGTGTATTCCTTCAGAGCGCCTGAGAGCCTCTCATATGAGGCCTCGAGGCTCTCGGACAGCACTTTCACGCCTGCAGTCACAGGCATGAAGTTTGTATCACCGTTCCAGCGCGGCACTATATGATAGTGCAGATGCCCTGCGAAGCCCGCGCCGGCAGTCTTGCCTATATTCAGGCCTATGTTGAAGCCTTCAGGCTTCATCACTCTTTTAAGAATGGCTGACCACTTCCTGACGAGCTTCGATGAGCACAGAAGCTCGTCGTCGGTGAGGCAGTCGAAATCGCTCACATGCCGCACCGGCGCAACCATCAGATGCCCGTTGTTGTAAGGGAACTTGTTGAACATTACGATGCAGGAGCCGCTCCGCTCCAGCACGAGATTCTTCTGGTCGTCACCGGCCTTCAGCACATCACAGAACAGGCAGTCTCCCACGTAGCCCTGCAGTATATATTCGATCCTCCACGGCGCCCATATCTTTTCCATTGCTGTATCTTCTCCCTGGATGAGTTGCATGACCCGATTAATCCGTGAAACAATTATATAGTTTATATCCCGCAATGTCAACGTCGTCGCCACGCGCCTGCGTCCGCGCCCACGTCCCCCGCCCCTGCACCTATGACATTGACATATTTGAATTCTTCAGGCACAATAGAGTTGTAGGTGCAGGCCCCCGTGCCTGCACCTGTGACTGTCCGGCGAAGAGTAGAAAGGGGATGACGTGATGGGCCTGTGGTCAATGATAGTGTCGCTGTTTCTTGTAATAGATCCTTTCGGGAATGTGCCCATAGTCGTATCGCTTCTGAAGAACATAGACGAAAAAAGGCGCTATGTAATCATATTGAGGGAGAGCATCTTCGCGCTCATCGCGATGACAGTGTTCCTGTTCTTCGGCCCCACCATCCTCCGCCTGATGGATGTGGGACAGCCTTCGATGGGTATGGCGGGAGGCGTCGTTCTTTTCCTGATCGGCCTTCACATGAGCTTCCCTGAGCAGGGAGGCATAATGGACGCAGGAGAAGTGAGCAAGGAGCCCTTTATCGTCCCTGTGGCCATACCGCTGATTGCAGGCCCCGGCACGCTTGGGATGGTGATGGTCACATACGCGAAGATCCACAGCTATGGAGAGACATTCGTCGCGCTTCTTACAGCCTGGCTTGCCTCGACAGTCATCATGATGCTGAGCGGCACGGTCTCGAAAATAATGGGCAAGAAAGGCCTCGAAGCCTGTCAGCGCCTGATGGGGCTTGCGCTTACCGCCATGGCCGTGGATATGTTCATGAACGGCTTCAAGACATTCATGAAAAGCTGAGGTGGATTGAGTACCTACAGAGTTCGCTTCATCTCTTCGAACTTTTCATCAGTCGGGGTGCTGACTATCATCAGAAACAGCGCAGGCAGCGAGAATATGAGCTGATCCAGCATGGAAGCCCCAAGCAGTCTCAGAAGGAGCCCGTACAGGGCTCCTGATTCGTAGAAGGCAAGCCTTATTATGTGCGCGGTGAACCACCTCTGCCTCAGTGATGCGTCTTCCCGGCCAGGCGCAGAGCTGAGCATCCGCCTGAACATCACAGGCGCGAAGGCTATCACTGATGCGAAAACCGCGCCGAGCATCACCTTCAGCAGCAGCAGGGTTTCAGGCGGTATTCCCCGGACATAGCCGCCCATAAAGTATCCAATCCCCAAATAGACAAATATGGTGAATATGAAAGTGCCGTGAATAATCAACAGTGGCTGCAATCTGTTTCCCCCTTTCGAAGCTCAGGCCTCGCGCTCCATGATCATCTCATCTATCCGGTCATAATCATCAGCAGTCAGTTCTTTGAGATTGGGCAATTCCCCTTCAGCCCGGGGAGCAGCGCTTTAGTACCCTGGTATGAAAGCAGGTAAAGAGATACCATGCCGAAGCCTGTAATCAAAAGTATGAAAAACCGGGTGATCCAGTATCCACAGCGAAAGGAGCGGGTAATTGAATGTGCCTGCCCGGCTCCGCCTCGAAAAACACGGACCTTTGACTGAGTTTTCCGGTGCGATACTCACGAGGTCATCATTCCATTATTCCACCATTCCAGTATTCCAGTATTCCAGTATTCCAGTGACAGGCGTCGCTGTCAGTAATCCGCTCCGGGCCTCTGATACACCCGGACATAGTCTACGAGGAGCCTCTGCGGCAGCGCCGAGTCATCCATGACGCCGCCCCATGTCCCTCCGAGGGCCAGATTCAGCAGCAGATAGTGGGGCAGCCTGAAAGGGTTCCTGCCTCTGTCGTCGGCGCTTCTCACCTGGAAGGTGTGGTATCTGTCCGAGTCAAAGTAGAACTCCATCTTCTCGGGGGTCCATTCCAGCACGTATACATGGAAGTCATCCCAGGGGCGGGTCACTTCGAGCGAGCTCCCGCTGGAGCTGTGCCTGCCTTCTGAAAGGTAGTGCACAGTTGCGTAAATTCTGCCGGGCGTATGGCCGACAAACTCCATTATGTCTGTCTCTCCGCAGGCAG